>Ga0209023_10003990_pt1 | contig 17168 bp, 17 predicted proteins | sample LakOneMetagenome_FD_187468 | JGI IMG/M metagenome (GOLD analysis project Ga0209023, IMG submission 187468) | Freshwater and sediment microbial communities from Lake Erie, Canada (SPAdes) (version 2) | ecosystem: Environmental > Aquatic > Freshwater > Lentic | place: Lake Erie, Canada... | reverse complement strand
GGCGCCACCGTCCTCCAGCTCCAGGGCCGACCCCAGTCCGGCACCCTGATGCAGGACCTCCGCCGTGCCGGGGTCCGCCGCCTCGACCTGGTGATCGCGCCGGGCAACCCGTCACCCGACCTGCTCGCTGCTCTCCGCCACCGCTGGCCCGTCGGTCGTGTCATCACCTCCCGGTAAGGTCCGGCCGTGGCTGCGCGACCGACCTCTACCCTGGTCGACCTCACCGGTCGAGCGCTCCTGCTGGGCGACCAGGGCGATGTCCGCCTGGCCGACCTCACCGGTGGAGATCTGATCGATGAACCGGCCACCCAGGGGTTGGGACCGTGGGTCGGGGCTCGGGTGGCCACGGCCGGAACGGTCGCTGTTGTGGTGGCCAGCGGCGCCGGGCTGCTCGTCGTTCCGTCGGCCCTGGCCGGATCGCCTGACGTCGCCGCAGCCAGCGAGGCCGGGGTGGTGGTCGTGGTGACGGGTCAGGCCGAGATCGCCGGCGCGGCCGCCCTGGACCTCCTGGCCAACGGCGGTGTGCGGGGACGCGTGGTGCTGGAGGTGCCGGTCATGCCGCACCTCCCCGCGCTGACCACGGCCGACGTTCACCAGCTCGGCGAACTCGGCCTGCTGGCCGGAGTGCTGTTCCCGCCGCTGCCCCGCGTGACCGACGAAGCCATCGGGTGGGAGATCGGCATCGTGACCCGGCTGCTGGGCGCCGGGGTGCGCACCTTCCGAGGACTCGACGCCACCCGGTTCGACCGGGTCCGAGCCGTGCACGACGCCATAAAGAGCGCCGGCGTTCACCCCGAGGAGGCGTCGTCATGACCATTCCCGTGCACCTCGTGAAGGGCTCCGACGACGTGCTTCGAGGCGAGGCCCTCACCAAGCTGCTCGACGGCCTGGTGGGGCCCGACGATCGGACGCTCCTCGTCGACGAGTTCGACATGGACCAGATCGAGCTCGGGGCGGCCGTCGACGCGGCCCAGACCCCGCCGTTCCTCACCGACCGCCGGATCGTGGTGGTCCGGCGGCTGGGCAAGTTCTCCAAGACCGACGAGATCTCCTCGCTGCTCACCTACCTGGAGGATCCGCTGCCCTCCAGCACCTTGGTCCTGGTGTGGGAGAAGTCGCTGGAGCCCTCGGCCCGGTCGCCGCGGATCCCTCCGGCGCTCACCAAGGGGGTGACCGCGGCAGGTGGCGAGATCGTCGACACCGATGCCCCATCGGGCCGCGGCCTTGGGCCATGGGTGGCCGACCAGCTCGCCGCCGCCGACCTGCAGGTCGATCCGCGGGTCCGCCAGCAGATCACCGACACCCTGGGCGAGGACGCCGGTGCCCTCGTCGGCCTCATCGAGCGGCTCAAGGGCGCCTACGGCCCCGGCGCCCGGCTGGGTGCCAGCGAGGTCGAGCCCTTCCTGGGCCCGGCCGGTGGCGTGCCCCCGTGGGAGCTCACCGACGCCATCGACAGCGGCAACGTGCCCACCGCCATGGATCGGCTCCAGCGCATGATGGGCGCCGGCGATCGGCACCCGCTGGCCATCATGGCCACCCTGCAGAGCCACTACACCCGGATGTTGCGCCTCGACGGGTCTGGGGCCCGGGGCGAGAAGGAAGCGGCCCAGATCCTGGGGCTCAAGGGCTCCACGTTCCCGGCCAAGAAGGCCCTCGCCCAGGGCAAGAAGCTCGGTGGACCGGGCGTGCGCCGGGCGGTGGCGCTCATCGCCGAGGCCGACGTCGACCTCCGAGGCGCACGGGCCTGGCCGGGGGAGCTGGTGATGGAGGTCCTGGTGGCCCGCCTCACCCGCCTCTCCCGCTGACAGCCCCAACCCCCACCCCGCGAATGTGCGGCGGCCACAGGCCACTCTTGGCCTCCTCGCGCGTGCAGATCACGCCCGAGCCCGGGCCCAGGCGCGCAAAGCCCCCGGCCCACGAGCGTGGGAAGGGGGCGAGGCGGAGGTGCGGTGGTTCAGGAAGCGGCAGCGGCCGCGGCGTTGAGGCGCTTGGCCAGCCGCGACTTGCGGCGAGCCGCAGCGTTCTTGTGGATGACGCCCTTGTTGGCCGCCTTGTCGATGCGCTTCATGGCGATGCCGGCAGCGACGTCGGCCGTCTCGGACCCGGCGTCAGCTGCGGTGATGGCGCTCTTGACTCGGGTGCGCAGCTCGGACCGCACGCCCTTGTTGGCGATGCGGCGCTTCTCGTTCTGGCGGTTCCGCTTGATCTGGCTCTTGATGTTGGCCACGGTGGCTCGTGTGCTCCATGCAGGTTCGTAAAGAAAGCTGTTGAAACCTACTGGCCGACGGGGGGCCCTGTCACACCGGCACGCGGGGCGAGTCCTCGGTGGGGGGCCGTCGGCAGCCGGTTGGTAGCGTCGTGGCTCACCTTGGCGCCGGTTCGGTGCCCTGATCCCGAGGCCCCATGGACCGCTCCAAGATCCGCTCGCTCAGCGTCATCGCCCACATCGATCACGGCAAGACCACCCTGAGCGACCGCATCCTCGAGGTCACCGGAGCGGTGAGCGCCCGTGACATGCGGGCCCAGTACCTCGATTCCATGGACATCGAGCGCGAGCGCGGCATCACGATCAAGCTGCAGTCGGTGCGTCTGGATTACAAGGGCCACGTCCTCAACCTGATCGACACGCCCGGCCACGTCGACTTCGGGTATGAGGTCTCCCGATCCCTCGCCGCGTGCGAGGGCGTGATCCTGCTGGTCGACGCGGCCCAGGGGATCGAGGCCCAGACCCTGGCCAACTGCTACCTGGCGCTGGAGAACGACCTCGAGATCGTCGCCTGCCTCAACAAGATCGACCTGCCCGCCGCCGATCCGGATCTCTACGCCGCCGAGATCGAGAACATCCTTGGCATCCCGGCCGACGAGATCCTGCGCATCAGCGCCAAGACCGGCGAGGGCGTCCCCGAACTCCTCGACGCGGTCATCGAGCGCATCCCCGCCCCCGAGGGCGACCCCGACGATCCGCTCCAGGCCCTCATCTTCGACTCCCACTTCGACCAGTTCCGCGGCGTGGTGTCGTCGGTCCGGGTCATGAGCGGCACCATGCGCACCGGCGAGAAGCTGCGGTTCATGCAGGCGGGCGTGACCTACGAGGCCGACGAGATCGGGGTCCGCAACCCCGTACCCACGCCGGTGAAGGAGCTGGGTCCGGGCGAGACCGGGTACCTCATCGCCGGCATCAAGGACGTGGCCGAGGCTCGTTCCGGTGAGACGGTCACCACCGCTCGCAACCCAGCCCCCGAGCCGCTCGACGGCTACCGCGACCCGAAGCCCATGGTCTTCTGCGGGATCTACCCCATCGACGGCGACCAGTTCCCCGACCTGCGTGAAGCGCTCGACAAGATGCGCCTCAGCGATGCGAGCGTCACGTTCGAGCCGGAGACATCGGGCGCCCTCGGCTTCGGGTTCCGGTGCGGGTTCCTCGGCCTGCTCCACATGGAGATCGTGCGGGAGCGGTTGGAGCGCGAGTTCGACCTCAGCCTCATCGCCACCGCGCCGAGCGTGGCGTACCTGGTGGGCAAGACCGATGGCTCCATCGTCGAGGTCGACAACCCCTCGGAGATGCCGCCGGCCACCGAGATCGACCACATCCAAGAGCCCTGGTTCGACGTCACCATCCTCACGCCGTCGGACTACACCGGCACGATCATGGACCTCTGCCAGACCCGGCGGGGCGAGATGGACAAGCTCGAGTACCTGTCGCCCGAGCGGGTGGAGCTCAAGTACAAGGTGCCGCTGGCCGAGGTGGTCACCGACTTCTTCGACCAGCTCAAGAGCCGCACCCAGGGCTACGCCAGCCTCGACTACGAGCCGTCGGGCTATCGGACCTCGCACCTGGTGCGGGTCGACGTGCTGCTCAACAGCACGCCCGTCGACGCCTTCAGCCTGATCATCCACCGTGACAAGGCCGACGACTACGGCCGCAAGATGTGCGAGAAGCTCAAGGAGCTCATCCCGCGCCAGATGTTCGACGTGCCGATCCAGGCTGCCATCGGTGGCCGGATCATCGCCCGCCAGACGGTGAAGGCCAAGCGCAAGGACGTGCTGGCCAAGTGCTACGGCGGCGACATCACGCGCAAGCGCAAGCTCCTGGAGAAGCAGAAGGAGGGCAAGAAGAAGATGAAGAACATCGGTCGCGTCGAAGTTCCTCAGGAGGCCTTCGTCTCCGCCCTCAAGCTCGACGACTGACCTTCCCCATGGATGGCGTTTCGTGGAGTCGGGGTCAGGCGGGCGTCGATGGGGGATCGGACCGAGCTCGCCCCGCTGTCAGAGGGCATCCCTAGGCTCTGGCTCCGCCTTCCCCGCGATTCGCACGCGAACTGGGAGATGGATGGATGGACCCGACCCGAGACATGGTCGAACGGATCGAGCGGCTCGAGGCGCAGCTGGACCGCCTCGTCACCGGTTCGACGCCCGAAGCGGAGCTGCGCGCTCGTCGCCTGGTGATCGTCGACGACGCTGGAGCCGAGCGGGTGGTGATCGAGACGGTGGCCGGGACCGGTTCGGTCCTCGTGCGGGTGCCGGGCAGGCGGGGGGAGACCGACGGCATCGAGCTGTTCGCCACGCCGCCAGACGGTGCCGAGGCGGCCAGCATCGGCTTGTGCGTGGTGCGGGAGGGCGACGTGGTGCAGTGGTGGCCCGCAGAGTGAGCGCCGATCAGGCCTGCACGAGCTCCGCGGGCTCGACGCCGAGTCCGGCGGCCAGGCGCAGCACGTTCTTGAGCGTCAGGTTCCGCTCGCCTCGCTCGATCTGGCCGACGTAGGTCCAGTGCAGGCCGGCTTGGTCTGCCAGGGCTTCCTGGGTGAGGCCGGCGGCGTGACGAAGGGCTCGCAGTCGCTTCCCGAAGGCCTCGAGCTCGGGATCCTTCGCCCGATGCTTCGGTGTGGTGGCCATCGACCCATGACACGCGAACAGAGACGATCCATCCAGAGCTTGATCGTATAGAGCCGGATCGGACGGAGGAGCGGCCGCCCGGTCAGGCCATGTCAGAGGGACCCTGGGCGGTGTCGAACACCATCCAGGTCGCCAGACCGGTCATTACCGCGGCGCAGGCGAGCACGGTGACCGCCACTGGGGTGACGAGGCCGGCCAGGACCATGGCGGAGGCACCGGCCACCTTGGGCCACACCTTGCGGTCCACCACCGCCGCTCCGGTCACCAGCATCACCACCACCAACCCGAGCAGGAACCCGGCTGCCGGCACGGCGATGGCAAGCGACGCCGTGCGCGACGGGCCGTGATCCGTGACGGTCTCGGCCGCCAGGTGGAGGCCGGCGCCCATCCCGGCCAGGGCGGCGAACAGCACGACGTGGGCGTACCCCCATCGGAAGGCGACATCGGGCGTGGGCGCCAGATGGCCCGGATGGTCGAAGTAGAGCCACCATGAGGCGAAGGCCAGGACCAGCCCGCCAAAGCCGACGGCGGCGAGCGGGGCGGTGAGGCCACCAGCGTCGAACGAGGCTTGGACGCCGGCGGTGGCCGAGAGGATCGACTCGCCCAGCAAGATGATGGTGAAGAGGCCGTAGCGCTCCTCGATGTGCTCGGCGTGGAAGGGCGGGATGGACCCCGCCCGCTCGGCCCAGACCGGTATGGCCATCTCGCCCAGGGCCAGGACCACGAAGGTGGCCAGGCCGGCGTGTTCGGAGTGCACGGCGAGTCGGGTGATCCAAAGCAGCTGGAGCACGGTGAGGCCTCCGACGTAGCGCAGTGCCCGAGCCCGCATGCCGGGTTCGTCGCGGGCGACCCGCAACCAGCTCAAGATGAGGCCGACCCGCATGATGGCGAAGCCGATCACCACCACCAGGAAGTCGCCGTCCTCGGCCGCGCTGGTCACGCCGGCGGCGAAGACGAGGACCCCCGTGATCTGGACGAACGTCAACAGCCGATGCGCGACATCGTCGGAGTCGTGGGCTGAGGCGAACCACGTGTAGTTCATCCACCCCCACCACACGGCGAAGAAGATGCTGCAGAAGCCGATGATGCCGAGGCGGATGTGGCCCTCGCCCAGCTGGTGGTGCAGCGATGCCGCGGCCCGGCCGACGGCGACCACGTAGGTGAGGTCGAAGAACAGCTCGAGCGGGGTGGAGGCGCGGTGCTCCTCGTCGGCGTCGCGCACCACGGCTCGGCTGCGGAGTGCTCTGGTGGAAGGCATGGGCATGTTGGCGCCAGAACCTATCGGCGCAGATTCTGCACAGAATCTGCGCCAAGGCGTTCGGGTGTGGTTCGTCGTGGCCGGTGGGGGAGGATGGGGCGTGATGGGCGATTCGATCGGCGTCGTGTGGTTTCGGCGGGATCTGCGCCTCGCCGACCACCCTGCCCTGGCTCAGGCCACCGCCGAGCACCCCACGTTGGTCGCCTTGTTCGTCCACGACCCGGCCCTGATCGAGCGATCCGGGGCCAATCGACTCCACCACCTCCACGGCTGCCTCGACCGGCTCGATGCCGATCTGCGGACGAAGCTGGGCGGCACCTTGGTCGAGCGAGTCGGGAACCCGGCGGAGGCGGTCGCCGGCGTGGCCGACGAGGTGGGGGCGTCGGCGGTGTACGTCACCGAGGACTTCGGTCCCTACGGCTCCACCCGTGACGAATCGGTCGAGGCCGCCCTGCACGCAGTGGGCCGCAGGCTGGAACGAGTGGGTACGCCTTACGCCGTGGCCCCTGACACCCTCCTCACCACCTCGGGCACGCCGTTCCAGGTCTTCACCCCGTTCTCCCGGGCGTGGCGGGCCCACGGCGTGGAGGACCCGCTCCCGATACCGGCCCGGAGGGCCCGATGGATCGAGGCACCTAGCGACGATCGACCAGCCACCCCCGAGCCGGAGGCCAGCGCTGGCCTGCCCGAGCCCGGCGAGGTCGTGGCCCACGAACACCTGGCGCGCTTCGTCGCAGCATCGGTGGTGACCTACGCCGCCGACCGGGACCGTCCCGACCTGGATCGCACCAGCCACCTGTCGGTCCACCTCAAGTTCGGCACGATCCACCCTCGCCAGGTCCTCGCCGCCCTCGCCGAGTCCGCACCGCGAGCTGCTGCCGGATCCGGGCCCCATACGTTCGCCACGGAGCTGTGCTGGCGAGACTTCTACGCCGAGGTGCTCCACCGTCGTCCCGACACCGCCCGTGGCAACTACGCCAGAGGAATGGACGGCCTGGCCTGGGACACCGGGCCGGCGGCCGACCGACACTTCGACGCCTGGTGCCGCGGTCAGACCGGCTACCCGATCGTCGACGCGGGCATGCGCCAACTGGTGGCCGAAGGGTGGATGCACAACCGGGTGCGGATGATCGTCGCCTCGTTCCTGGTGAAGGACCTCCACATCCACTGGCGACGGGGCGCGGCCTGGTTCATGCGTCACCTGGTCGACGGGGACCTGGCGTCCAACAGCCACGGTTGGCAGTGGACCGCCGGGACCGGGACCGATGCCTCACCGTTCTTCCGGGTGTTCAACCCCACCAGCCAGGGCCAGCGCTTCGATCCGCAGGGTGACTACGTCCGCCGGTACGTGCCCGAGCTGCGCCCCATCCAGGGCAAGGCGGTGCACGAGCCCTGGAAGCTCGGAGCTGATCTGTCGTCGACCCTGTTCGACGACCCCGCCACCGCGCTGACCGGGCCCTATCCGGACCGGATCGTGGACCATGCGATCGAGCGTCAGGACGCCCTGGACCGCTTCGGCGCCCGGTAGCGCAGACGTCACCGCTGCTCCACCGACCGCGTCGACGCCATGGCATCCGTTCCGGGGCTGGCACTCGGTAGGATCGAGTGCCAGCGAATACCCGAGAGGTCCCATGCTCGACGAGCGCAAGGCATCGATCCTCCGAGCTGTCGTGGAGGAGTACATCCAGACCGCACAGCCGGTGGGTTCCGGCCACGTGGCCAGCGCGCCCGGCGTGAGCGTGTCCTCGGCCACCGTGCGCAACGAGATGGCCGCTCTGGAAACCGAGGGCTTCTTGGCCCAGCCCCACACGTCGGCCGGTCGGATCCCCACCGAGAAGGGCTACCGCTACTTCGTCGACGCCCTCACCCAGCCGTCGCTGGATCGGTCGTCGGCCCAGCAGGTCCGGGCGTTCTTCGACCGAGCCCACGGCGAGATCGAGCAGATGCTGGTGGACACCACCCGGCTGCTCACCGGACTCACCGACTACGCCGCGGTGGTGGTCGGCCCGCCGCACGAGGTGGCCCAGGTCCGTTCGGTGCAGCTCGTGCCGTTGGCGCCCCGGGTGGTGCTGTTCGTGGCGGTGTTGGGCAACGGCGCGGTGGAGAAGCGCTCGGTCGAGCTGGCCTCGGACATCGACGACGCGGTGCTGGCTGCCGCGGCCGAGCACCTGAGCGCTCAGGGCATCGGCCACCCCCTGGCCATGCTGGCCTCGGCCCCCGCCGCCCGCACCCCTGAGGCCGAGGACATCGTCGGTCGGGTCCGCGCTGCGGTCAACACGTCCAGCGAAGACGGCGACCACGTCTTCGTGAGCGGCGCCTCCCGCATCTCCGCCTCCTTCGATGCGGTCGAGACCGTGCGCTCCGTGCTCACCATCCTCGAGCAGCAGCTGGTGGTGGTGTCGCTGCTGCGCGACGTCGTCGACCGGGGCCTCAACGTGGCCATCGGCAGCGAGACCGGCATGCAGCCGCTCGCCGACTGCGCCCTCGTCGTGGCGCCGTACTCCATAGACGGCGAGCAGGTCGGCACCGTCGGCGTGCTCGGCCCCACCCGAATGAACTACCCGCAGGCGCTCGCCGCGGTGGCCGTCGTCGGCCAGCGGCTCGGGCACCGGTTGAGCGAAGGCTGAATCCCCACTCCGATGGCAACCGACTACTACGAACTGCTCGAGATCGAGCGCGACGCAGACACCGACGAGATCAAGCGCGCCTACCGCGTCGCCGCTCGTCGCTACCACCCCGACGCCAACCCCGACGATGACGCGGCCGAGGCCCGGTTCAAGGAGGTGGCCACCGCCTACGAGGTCCTCTCCGACCCCGACAAGCGGCGCCACTACGACCGCTTCGGTGCCGACGGCCCTACGGCTGGCGGAGGCGGCGGCGACCCGTTCGGGTTCGGCGGCTCGGGCGGCATCGGCGACATCTTCGACGCCTTCTTCGGGGGCGCGGGTGGGGGAGGCGGCTTCTCCGGAGGACGGGCTGGCCCGCAGAGCGGTCCCGACCTCGAGGTGGCGGTGGAGATCGACTTCGAATCGGCCGTGTTCGGGTCGGCCGAGGAGGTGACCGTCCGCACAGCGGTGGCGTGCGAGACGTGCGAGGCCACCGGCGCCACGCCCGGCACCCACGCCGAGCGCTGCGGGCAGTGCGGTGGCGCCGGTCAGGTCCGCCAGGTGCGCCAGTCGATCCTGGGCCAGATGGTCACCGCGGCGCCGTGCCCGGTGTGCCGAGGCGCAGGCGAGCTCATCGCCGATCCCTGCACCACCTGCAAGGGCGAGGGCCGCGAGGTGACCGACAAGACCTACACCGTCGACATCCCCGCTGGCGTCGACACCGGTGCCACGCTCCGCCTCAGCGGGTTCGGCGCGGCCGGGCCTCGGGGCGGCGGCCGAGGTGATCTCTACGTGCAGGTCCGGGTCCGGCCGCACGACCGCTTCACCCGCGAAGGCGCCGACCTCCACTTCGAGCTCCACCTGCCCGTCACCCAGGCCGCTCTCGGGGTGGTCCTCCCGTTCGAGACGCTCGACGGGAGCGAGGAGCTCGTCATCCCGCGAGGCACCCAGACCGGCCGGGTCTTTCGCCTTCGGGGTCGGGGCGTGCCCCACGTCCGCGGTCGCGGCCGCGGCGATGTGCTGGTCCGTGCCGTGGTCGACACCCCCACCGACCTGACGCCGGAGATCGAGGAGTCGTTGCGCTCCATCGCCGCCCTCCGCGGCGACGACGTCGCGCCGCCCGAGAAGGGCTTCCTCTCGCGGATCAAGTCGGCGTTCACGTGACCGAGCCGGTCCGCCAGGGGGCTGTCCCCTCCGATGGCGGGCCGCTGGTGTTCGTGACCGATCTGGTGGCGCCGGTCCTGGACGAGGCCGATCACCACCACCTGGCCCGGGTGCGGCGCGTTCGCGACGGCGACCCGCTGATCCTCGCCGACGGCCAGGGCTGGTGGCGGCGGGCGGTCTTCGCCGGGCTGGAGCCCGAGGTGGTGGGTGCGCCGGTGGCCGAGCCCGCCCCGGAGATCGAGATCGCGGTGGGCTTCGCCCTGGTCAAGGGGGGCAAGCCTGAGCTGGCGGTCCAGAAGCTCACCGAGCTGGGCGTGGACCGCATCGCACCGTTCACCGCCGGGCGTTCGGTGGTGCAGTGGGACGCCGAGCGGTCCGCCGCCGCCCACGTCCGGCTGGAGAAGGTGGCCCGGGAGGCGGCCATGCAGAGCCGCCGGGCGCAGCTTCCCGTGGTGGACCCGGTGGCCACCTTCGCCGCGGTGGCGGACATGGCCGGTGCCTGTCGGGCCGACCGAGACGGCGACCCGCCGACGCTGGATCAGCCGTTCATCCTCACCGGGCCCGAAGGCGGTTGGGACGACGCCGAGCGAGACGTCGACCTACCGGTGGTCGGCCTGGCCACCGGGGTCTTGCGCGCCGAATCAGCCGCCATCGCGGCGGGGGTCATCCTGGGTGCGTTGCGAGCGGGGTTGGTCCGCCCGGCCTGACCGGTGGGAGCCCTCAGCGGGATCCGTCGAGCACCGGGGTGCCGCGGAACAGCGCGCCGAGCTGGTTGAGCCGCTCGGTGGCCTGCTCGGTGGGCGTGTCGAGCACGCAGGCGATGGCCCGCAGGTCGTCGCGTCGGATGGTGAGCACCCGGCCGTTGAAGTCCTGGCGCTGGACCTGGATCATGGCGACGTAGCGGCGCAGCATCTCGCCGGTGGGCCCGCCGACCTCCTCGAGGCCGATGAGGTCGAGGACGACCTTGCGGGGGGCCGCCGATGCGGGCTGGGTGAGGTCGAGGAACGCACCGTCGGTGTCGTCGGTCTCGCGAGGCAGGAGCTGGTCGACCGGCACCTGGTACACCCGGGCCAGGCGGTGGAGGCGGGGCACCGAGATGGCCCGTTCGCCTCGCTCGTACGCCCCGAGGACGGAGGCCTTGAACTCCTGGCCGGACAGCTCTTCGGCCTCCTGGAGCGAAAGACGCTTCTGGCGGCGGATGGCACGAAGCCGCTCTCCGACGAGGCGGGCATAGTCTGCAGATTCGGCGTCGAGCTCGTTCTCGGACGAGGTCATGGCTGGAAGCTCCCGTTGACAGGCGTACGCACGGAGCGCGTCGGATGGTGACTTTACACCACGTAGCGCGGTAATGCCACGATCCGTGGTCTCGGATCCCCCAATCCCTACTATCTGCGTTGGATTCGCCCCCTCGGCGGGTGATCGCACGATCCCCTCGACCGAGGGTGGCCGGGCCGCTGCCCAGCGCGAGGGCGTCAGTAGGCTGCAGACCGATGTCGTCGGCCAGCGGTGCGTTCGGGCTGTACCTGCACGTGCCCTTCTGTCGGCATCGGTGCGACTACTGCGCGTTCGCCACCTGGACCGACCGGTCCGATCTGGCCGATCGCTACCTGGCCGCCTGTCGTCGCCAGATCATCGAAGCGGTGGCCCAAGGGCTCCCCCCGGTCACCAGTGTGTTCGTCGGCGGCGGCACGCCCACCCTGGTGGACCCTCGTGCCCTGCTCGACGTGCTGGCGGCGGTCCCCCTGGCCGATGGGGCCGAGGTGTCCGTCGAGTGCAACCCCGATGACCTCGACCGCCCCCTGGCCCAGGCCTATGCCGATGGTGGCGTCACCCGCCTCTCCATCGGCGTTCAGTCCATGGTCCCCGAGGTGCTGGCCACCCTGGGCCGCGAGCACGATCCGGCCAACGTGCGGCGGGCCACCGAGGCGGCGCGCCACGCCGGCCTGCCCTTCAACGTCGACCTGCTCTATGGAGCAGCGGGGGAGACCCTCGATCAGTGGTCCACCACGCTCGATGCCGCCATCGAGCTCGGACCGGCGCACGTCAGCGCCTACGCCCTCACGGTGGAGGCAGGTACCCCGCTGGCCGCCGACCCGGGCCGGCACCCCGACGACGACACCCAGGCCGACGAGTACCAGATGGCCACCGACCGGCTTGGGTCGGCGGGCTACGACTGGTATGAGATCTCCAACTGGGCCCGCCCCGGACACGAGTGCCGCCACAACGCCCTGTACTGGTCCGGGGGCGAGTACCTGGCCGTCGGGTGCGCGGCCCACGGTCACCGAGACGGTCGTCGCTACTGGAACCATCGCACGCCGGAGCGCTACGTGACCGCCATCGAGGGAGGCACCTCACCGGAGTCGGGTGCCGAGGAGCTCGGCCCCGACGAGCGCCGGGTGGAGGGGCTCCAGCTGGCCATCCGCACCCGTGCCGGCGTGGCGGGCGACCAGGTGAGCGACGCCGTGGTCGACGAGCTCGACGGGCTGGTGGAGCGGTCCGGAGGTCGGGTGGTGCTCACCACCGCCGGCCGGCTGCTGGCCAACGAAGTCGCGATCCGCCTGGAGTAGCCGTCTGGCTGTCAGCCAGTCAGGCCAGCAGGGTCACCACCTCGGCGAGGTGCCCCACCCGCTCGCAGTCCAGGTCGGTGCGGATTCCCAGGTGGTCGATGAGCACCGGTCGGATCCCCGCAGCCCGAGCGCCCCGGACGTCGTACTGGTAGGTGTCGCCGACGTGGATGGCCCGGTCCGCGGTGGCGCCCACCACGTCGAGGGCCAGCTCGAAGATCCGTGGATCGGGCTTGGCCACGCCGACGGCACCGGAGTCGATGATCCCGGCGACCGAGGTGCCCGGTCCGTCGCCGACCTGCAACAGGCCGGTGCCCGCCAACAGCTCGGCCACCGTGCCGTCGGCGTTCGACACGATCACGATCGGGATGCCGACGTCGGCCAGCGCGGCCAGCGCTTCGGCCGCGCCGGGCACGGGCTGGTCCCACAAGCCGCTCGTCTCCCACAGCAGCTTCAAGACCGCGGCCGCCTCGGACGTGGCAGTGCCATCGAGGCCGAGGTGGGTGGCGAAGGCCCCGTGGTAGTGATCGAACACCTCGGGCTCGGCTTGGGCCTGGTCGAGGGCCAGCACGCCGCGGTAGTGGGCATCGAGGACGCGGGTCGGGTCGATGGCGAACCCGGCGGCAGCGAACCGTTCGGTGATCACGTGCGGGTTGGGAGCCACGAGCACCCCGCCGGCATCGAGGAACACGACATCGAAGGGCAGTTCGCGCATGGGCTGCACCGTAGGTGGCGGTTTCTCCTAGCCTGGCTATCGACGGATGGCGCGTTGGGACCGGGGGGGCGTTCGTGGTGGGGGAACGACGATGACCAGGCGAGGGCTCCTCGTGCTGCTGGCGGTGGCCGTGATCGCGGTGGGCTTGGCCGCCGTCAACCCGTGGGCCGCGGTGGAACCGGCCGACGCGGCCACGCCCTACTCGTTCCGCGCCACGGCCGATGCCGGCGTCGACGCGTCCCTGCCTGCCACGCCGCTCGGCGCCCGCCGGTACCTGTTGGCCGACGGCGTGCCGAAGCGGGCGTCGTACCTCCGCTTCACCGTCGCCGGGCTGCGCCAGCCGGTGCTTCGCGCCCGACTCCGCCTCCACGTGCAGAACTCGTCGGGCGGGCCGAGCCCATCGGCGGGCGTCGTCAACAAGGTCACGTCCAACGCGTGGAACGAGTCGACCATCCGCTGGAACCTCCGCCCCGCCATCGGGGCCCGCGTCTCGCGGGTGTCGGGCCCGGCCAAGGCCAACGCATGGGTGGAGCTCGACGTCACCGCTGCGGTCAAGGGCAACGGGGTGATCAGCCTGGCCATCACCCAGAACAACACCGACGGGGTGTTCTTCGACTCCCGTGAAGCCGGCCCCGCCCTCGCCCCGCGCCTGATCATCGCCACCGGCGCCAGCACCGGCCCGCCCACCACCAGGCCGCCCACCACGAGGCCGCCGACCACCACGCGACCCACCACCACGACGACCACGACCCCATCGCACCCTGCGCCCCAGGGCGCCTACGTGCTCGCCGCGGGCGACGTGGCCGGATGCTCGTGGAACACCGACGAGGCCACGGCCAAGATCATCGACGGCTACCCGGGCGTGCTGGTGGCCGGCCTGGGCGACATGGTGCAGGACCAGGGCACGGCCGCGGAGTTCCGCGACTGCTACGGCCCCACCTGGGGCCGGTTCAAGAACCGCACCCGACCCGCGGTGGGCAACCACGAGTACCTCACCGCCGGCGCCGTGCCGTACTGGGACTACTTCGGTGCCGCCGCCGGGCCGCGGGGCAAGGGCTGGTACTCGTACGACATCGGCTCGTCGTGGCACGTGATCGTGCTCAACGCCAACTGCTGGGAGACCGGCGTGAGCTGCAAGGCCGGGTCCGAGCAGGAGAAGTGGCTCAAGGCGGATCTGGCCGCCCACTCGAAGCTGTGCACCATGGCCTACTGGCACCAACCCCGGTTCTCGTCGATCGAGGGCCTCGACAGCGTGGCGCCGTTCTGGGACGACCTCTACGCCGCCGGGGTCGACCTGATCCTCAACGGGCACAAGCACGGGTACGAACGCTTCGCCCGACAGACGCCCAGCGGGGTCAGGGACGACGCTCACGGGATTCGCGAGATCGTGGTGGGGACCGGGGGTTCGCCGGAGTTCTTCCCGTACGGAACCCCGCTGCCCACCAGCCAGGTGCGGGCCACCCAGATCCACGGTGTGTTGCGCCTGGGCCTGGCGCCTGATCACTACAGCTGGAAGTTCCTGCCGATCGCGGGCGACACGTTCACCGATTCGGGAAGCACCGCGTGCCACTGAGGAAGCCGCCCGAACCGGGCTCGCTCGACAGCCGCCTCGGCGGCATGGGCCTGGTGCTGGCCCCCATGGTGTTCATCGTCGGGTGGAACGTCGGTGGCCGGCTGACGCTCGACTATTCGCCCATGCACCAGGCGATCAGCCGCATCGCCGCGGTGGGCGCACCGCAGCGGTCGCTCATGACCGCGGCGTTCGTGGGCTACAGCGCCTGGATCTTGGCCGCCATCCCCGCGGTCCGGCGCACCTACGTCGAGCGGATCTGGCCCGCGCTCCTGGTCAACGGGCTGGCCACGTTGGCGGTGGCGGCGCTGGCCCTGGACCGCTCGCACATCATCGACGTCGGCCACGGCGTGGCTGCCACGGCCGGCTACCTGTCGCTCGCTGCGGTCCCGATCCTGGGTGCCAAGCCGCTGAAGGAGGCCGGGTTCGCCAAGTCGGCGATGGCGTCGTGGCTCGCCGCCGCAGGCATCCTGGCGTTCCTGCTGCTCACGCTGGTGCTCGACGCCAAGGGCTTCGCCCAGCGAGCTGGCCTCACGATCGGCGACGTGTGGCTGGCGTGCACCGGCTTCGCCATCGTCACCGGGCGACTGAGCCCCGCCGTCGAGCGCGACGAATCCGAGCAAGCGGTCGAACCGGGCGACGACGCCGAGGAGGTCCCGGTGTAGCTACCGGGCGAGCGGCTTGTACTTGATGCGGTGGGGCTGGTCGGCCTCGGCGCCGAGCTCCTTCTTGCGGAAGGCCTCGTACTCGCTGAAGTTGCCCTCGAACCAGCGCACCTGGCTGTCGCCCTCGAAGGCGAGCATGTGGGTGGCGATGCGGTCGAGGAACCAGCGGTCGTGGGAGATGACCACGGCGCAGCCGGCGTAGGCCTCGAGGGCGTCCTCCAGGGCGCGCAGGGTGTCGACGTCGAGGTCGTTGGTGGGCTCGTCGAGCAGCAAGACGTTGCCGCCCTCCTTGAGGAGCTTGGCCAGGTGGACCCGGTTGCGCTCACCGCCCGAGAGCACGCCCACCTTCTTCTGCTGGTCGCTGCCCTTGAAGTTGAACGAGGCGACGTAGGCCCGACCGTGGATCTCGCGGCCGCCGACGACCAGGTCGTCCTTGCCGCCGGTGATCTCCTCGTACACCGTGGCGTCGTCGTCCAGGCTGTCGCGGCTCTGGTCGACGTAGGCCAGCTGCACGGTGGAGCCCACCGTGATCGCCCCCTCGTCGGGCTCCTCCTGGCCGGTGAGCATCTTGAACAGGGTGGTCTTGCCCGCACCGTTGGGACCGATGATGCCGACGATGCCGGCCTTGGGCAGCGAGAACGACAGGTCCTCGATGAGGAGCTTGTCGCCGAAGCCCTTGCTCAGCCCCGAGACCTCGATGACCTGGTCGCCCAGGCGGTCGCCGGAGGGGATGAAGATCTCCAGCTTCTGGTCTCGGCCCTCGGAGGCCTTGGATTCCGCGAGCAGCTTGTCGTACGCCTGCAGCCGAGCCTTGCCCTTGGCCTGGCGGGCCTTGGGCGCCAGGCGCACCCACTCGAGCTCCTGCTTGAGCGCCCGCTGGCGGTTTGAGTCCTGCTTCTCCTCCAGCGCCAGGCGCTCGGTCTTCTGCTCCAGCCAACTGGAGTAGTTGCCCTCGAAGGGAATGCCGCGACCGCGGTCGAGCTCCAGGATCCAGCCCGCCACGTTGTCCAGGAAGTAGCGATCGTGGGTGATGGCCACGATCGTGCCGTGGTAGTCGCGAAGGAAGCGCTCGAGCCACGCCACCGACTCGGCGTCGAGGTGGTTGGTGGGCTCGTCGAGCAGGAGCAGGTCGGGGGCGGACAGGAGCAGGCGGCACAGGGCCACGCGGCGGCGCTCTCCGCCGGAGAGGTTGGTGACCGACGCGTCGCCGGGCGGGAGGCGCAGGGCGTCCATGGCGATCTCGAGCTTGCGGTCCAGGTCGTTGGCGCCCTTGGCCGCGATCTCGGCCTCTAGGCGGGCCTGCTCCTCGCCGATCTTCTCGTAGTCGGCGTCGACGTCGGCGTACTTGGCCAGGCAGGCCTCGTACTGGGCCAGGAGTCCGGCCACCTCGGCCACGCCGTCGAGCACGTTGTCCTTGACCGACTTGGTCTCGTCGAGGTGGGGCTCCTGCTCGAGCATGCCCACCGAGAAGCCGGGGGTGAGGCGAGCCTCGCCGGTGAAGCCGTCGTCTCGGCCGGCCATCACCTTGAGCAGCGACGACTTGCCCGCGCCGTTGGCACCGAGCACGCCGATCTTGGCGCCCGGGTAGAAGGACAGGTTGATGTCCTTGAGGACCTCGCGATCCGGCGGGTAGAACCGGGTCAGCTTGCGCATCGTGTAGATGTACTGGGCGCTCATCGCGAGCGGGACCTCCGTGGTCGATCAGGGCATCGGGCGTCCGACGCGACCCGACC
>Ga0209023_10003989_pt1 | contig 17172 bp, 9 predicted proteins | sample LakOneMetagenome_FD_187468 | JGI IMG/M metagenome (GOLD analysis project Ga0209023, IMG submission 187468) | Freshwater and sediment microbial communities from Lake Erie, Canada (SPAdes) (version 2) | ecosystem: Environmental > Aquatic > Freshwater > Lentic | place: Lake Erie, Canada | collected... | reverse complement strand
TTTATCCTTTGAAGTAGATGTCGTTTCTGTCATAAGTTATTTATAAATGTGCAGTATGTTTTCGGGCAAATATACAGGCAGCATCCGAATATTGACCACTGCCCCGTTTTAAGATTGCGTCAACTATAATTATAGAGAAGATTTGCCTTTGATTTTCATTTACAATCACCCTTACAAATTTTCAAATATTCAGGGGCCGTCGTTATGCCATTCCATAGCAGCAGTGGTACCGGCTATACACTGCAAGTCCGGCACAAAGGCACTGCCACAAGGCTTCACCGGGCTTTCCGTTTCTATCCGGCGGCCATTCTGCTTTAATAATACTGTTGAGCTGCCTCAGACTCAGAATTTCCTTTTACCCAAAAATATTTTCAATAAAAAAGGGAAACCAACATACGTTGATTTCCCTTTTAGCTATTCTTAAAAGCTATTATTGTTGTGGTCCCTGCGGCCTTGGAGCTTGCTCCGGCTGAGGCAACAATACTTTACGGCTCAGTTTAAACTTACCCGTTTTAGGATCGGTACCGGTCAGTTTTACCTTCACAATATCACCTTCGTTCAAAATCCCTTCCAATGTATCAAGGCGCTTCCAGCTTACTTCGCTAATGTGGAGTAAACCTTGTTTGCCAGGCATAAATTCTACAAATGCACCGTAAGGCATAATAGACTTAACAGTTGCTTCATATACATCACCCACTTCAGGAACCATAACGATGCCTTTGATCCAGCTCAACGCCTTATCAACGCCTTCTTTATTGGCACCAAAAATTGATACTTCACCACGTTCGTTTTTCTCTTCAATGTTGATGGTAGTGCCGGTAACCTTCTGCATTTCCTGTATCACTTTACCACCTGGCCCTATTACGGCACCAATAAATTCTTTATCGATAAAGATTTTAACCATACGCGGAGCATGTGGCTTGTAATCTTCTCGGTGTGCCGGTATGCACTCGTACATGGCATCCAATATATGCAGGCGTCCACGTTTAGCCTGGCTTAGTGCCGAACGCATAATGTCCATGCTAAGGCCATCCACTTTAATGTCCATCTGCACACCACAGATACCATCACGGGTTCCGGTTACTTTAAAGTCCATATCACCCAAATGATCTTCATCACCAAGGATATCTGTCAATACAGCAAATTTGTCACCGTTGGTTATAAGGCCCATCGCCACACCACTTACGTGCTTGGGAATAGGAACACCGCAATCCATCAGTGCCAGTGAACCGGCGCAAACAGTAGCCATTGAAGAAGAACCATTCGACTCAAGGATATCGCTTACCACACGTACGGTGTAGGCAAAATCATCGCTTGGCATCATCTTCTTCAGGCTGCGTTGTGCAAGGTTGCCATGGCCTACCTCACGGCGGCTTTGGCCACGCATCATCTTCACCTCACCGGTGCTGAATGGCGGAAAATTATAGTGCAGGAAGAATTTAGAATAAACCGATTTGGCAGCGCTTTCTACTAATAACTCGTCCAATGGAGTACCCAATGTAACAGTGGTTAAAGACTGTGTTTCGCCACGGGTAAATAAAGCCGAACCGTGCGGAGTTGGCAACGGATCAATTTCCATAGCCAACTGGCGAACATCCTCCAGTCCACGGCCATCCAGGCGAACACGGTCGTTCAGCACCATGTCACGAACCACATTGTATTGCAGTTCGCCGGTATAATGTCCAATAAGTTTGGCATCGGCTGGTTCCAGTTCTCCAAGTGCCTCTTTCACTTCGGTATGCAGGGCTGCAAAAGCATCGCTACGGTCGTGTTTGGCCGAAGCGCCTTTGGCAATGGCATACATTTTATCTTTTGCCAGTGCAATGATCTTTTCGTTCAGTTCCTCATTGCGGTAAGGCTTGCTGTAATCTCTTTTGGCAGTAACTCCAGCTGCATCACGCAGATCTTCCTGGGCTTTTACCTGTACACGTATAGCTTCGTGGGCAGTTTCGATGGCGATGATTAAATCTTCTTCGCTGCACTCGTTTGCCTCACCTTCCACCATCATAATATTTTTCTCTGTAGCGGCGATGATGAACTCATAATCAGCAGTTTCAAGCTGGGTGCGGGTTGGGTTAACTACCACAACTCCGTTCACTTTAGCCACCCGTACTTCACTGATTACAGCACTGATGGGAATATCAGAAACAGCCAAAGCAGCTGATGCTGCCAGGCAAGCCAGTGCATCGGGCATTACTTCAGCATCACTTGACACCAATGAAATCAATACCTGTACATCGCACAGGTAATCTTCGGGGAATAACGGACGAAGGGCCCTGTCGATCAAACGGCTGGTAAGGATTTCGTAATCATTCAGCCTTGCTTCTCTTTTGAAAAAGCTGCCGGGGATGCGGCCTGCGGCGCCAAATTTTTCCTGATAGTCTACACTCAGCGGAAAAAATGACTGGCCTTCTCTTGGCTCTTTGGTAGCACATACTGTAGCCAGTATGATACAATTACCGCACTTAACGGTAACGGCACCGTCTGCCTGACGGGCCAGCTTCCCTGTTTCAATGGTCACTGTCTGACCATTTACTTCAAAGGATTTACTAATGGGTTGTGATAGCATAAAATTTGCGTCTTGTTTTGTGGCTGCGGTATTGCGGCCACGGTTATGATTGATTTGTAATTCAGTTGTTGCGGCGTTTGCCGGTCATTGGGTCAATAGGTCAATAGTCATTTGCCAGATAATATTTGTTTGAACCAGGCTTTTGATCCCTGTTTAGGCAACATTGGTCCCCACAATACTGTGGGGATTCAGGTGATTGCTACTATCTGGCAAGAAAGAGTACCATTCCAGAACTTGTGAACCCGCAAACTCTGGAACCTGTGAACTCCTCAAACATCCAAACTTCTAAACCCTAAACCTTTAACCCTTCCGACATTATAAAAAAGCAAATCCCAATCGATAAAAATTCGATTGGGAAAGGCTTAATAATATTGCATAATGGGAAAAATTATTTTCTTAATCCCAATTTTTCAATCAATGCACGGTATCCTGTAAGGTCATGTTTGCTGAGGTAAGTCAGTAAACGCTTACGCTGTCCAACCATTTTCATCAGTCCACGTTGTGTGCTGAAATCTTTTTTATTGGCTTGCAGGTGCTTTGAGATAGATAAGATACGCTCTGTTAATAAGGCAATCTGTCCTTCAATAGAACCTGTGTTTTTGGCTTCACCGCCATAGGTTTGAAAAATTGTAGCTCTTTTTTCAGTAGTTAAGTAAGGCATCCGATAATTTGTTTTTAAATAGAAATTCTATTTCTTGTCAATAATTTGAGGCGGCGAAAGTAGGGGAATTAATTCAAAATTAACTTCGGTAATAACATTTTTTATTCATTTAATGGCAACTATTTAGTTATTCCTGTCCATGAATGGCAAAAAAACTAACTCCCGGTTTAGTTGTTATTGCAGATAAGCCTGTTGAATTGTGGCAGATGCTTCTCCTCGTCATCATACAATACTAATTCTCTTTTGCTAGAAAACAGGAACAGTGAGGGATATTTCCGGGGTTTGAATTTAGTAATGAATTCGTTATTGGTATCCCGCAAAAACCAGATATTTTTCCGATTCTTTAAGCCAGGTGCATACCGACCTATAAACTTATTCATTTTACTATCCTCATCAAGTGTTATCAAATACACTGACACTTTACTAAAATCCTGGTAATGCTGTTCAAGGTATTGAATGGCATGAATGCAATGATCGCATTCTGTATCAAAAAAAACAAAGAATACCTGTTTGTCTTTAGCAAGGTCCTTATTGGTAAAAACCGTTTTATCAAGTCTGGAAAAGCTAAATGCAGGAATGGTAGTCACCGGCGTTTGAGCGGTAACCCCGCTCAGAAGTGACCAGAAGAAAACAGTTAACAGTATCTTATTGAAATGCATGGTTTATTTTTTTAAGGAGACCCAATCCAGTTTCTTGATAATGCTATTGCCTGCGGAGTGGATATGCACCCGGTCGTAAGGCTTGTTGGGGAAAAAGATTGAGGTCATAAGTGTCAGTCCGTCATCTGCAAACAACTCAATAGAACTCACATCGATGACGATATCAACGCTCATATGCTGATTATTCGTTAGCCGCGGTGCCACATGTTTTCCGGCGAAGTTCTTTTGAAAGTCAGTCTTACCGGATTTGGTGCGGTCAATAAAATATTGGTGTTGTGCGGCATCATATCCAAGCACCAGCTCCTCACCCATCGAATTAGAAAATACAACTGAAAAATCCTTTGCAGCATCCAAAGTCATCTTCAGCCGGGCGGGTATAGCTGTTTTTCCTGCCAGTTTGCCCAGGTCAATGCTATTGTTAAACTTCATGCCTTGGGTTGAAAAAGCCTTTCCGCTGATCGATAATAATTCCCCGACCGGCCTGGAAGCGAGGTACACATCATTCCCAACAGCTTGTAGCCGCAGTTCCCTAGGTATGGTCATCGCACTTCTCCATTTTTCGGTAGGCACCTGCTGAGAGTATAACCAGTTGCTCATCCACCCGATCAGAATGGTTCGGTTGCCGGTATTAGACCAGGTAACGCCGGCATAATTATCCGGGCCATAATCCATCCATTTGGTGGCTGTTTGCATTGTTGTAAATTCTTTCCCGTCAAAATCACCGATAAAATACTGCGTACCTGAGCCCCCGTTTGGCCCGCCGGGGTTTATGTTTACAACTAACACCCAGAGCTGTTTTCCATTGTCGTTCATTGTAAGCAAATCCGGGCATTCCCACACACCGCCATGTGCCCCCAGGGTTGCCCCAAATTCACTTTCTTTTTTCCAGTTTTTTAAATCCGGGGCAGAATAAAAGCTGATACGATCTTTAGTTGCCAGCGTCATGATCCACTTCTTCCCAGGTGCGTACCACATCACTTTAGGATCCCTGAAATCGGTGATACCAGGATTTTTCACCACCGGGTTGCCGGCATATTTGATCCATGTTTTACCCGCATCATTACTATAGGCAATACCCTGGGTTTGAAAATTATTTCGTCCGGCCTTTTCACCCACCGCATCATGTTGTGTAAAAATGGCTACGAGCGGTGGCTTACCATTTTTGCCAAAGCCGGATGTATTGTTTTTGTCGAGTACGGCACTGCCGGAAAATATAGTACCGATGCTGTCCGGGTAAATGGCTATCGGTTCTTCCTTCCAGGCTACAAGATTTTTGCTGGTGGCATGGCCCCAGTGCATGGGCCCCCAAACTGAACTGTAAGGATGATACTGGTAAAATAAATGATACACGCCCTTGTAATAAACCATCCCGTTCGGATCATTGACCCAATGCTTAGCCGGCGAAAAATGAATTTGGGGACGGTATGCCTCTCCCCCATCACCGGGCAGCGACTGTGCCAAAATCTTTGAACCAATGAGTTGTGTAACAATCGCAAAAACAAGCGGGAAGAATAATTCGCTTTTCATATAGTATAATTAGAGTGATGAGTTTGGTGATCATTTGGATAATTAAAGCAGGAGGAAGTGGACACCTCCCCCGCTAAAAAACAACGCATGCTATAAGAAAAAAGGAGTCAATTTTTTGGAATCCCTATCCACTAATAGCCCGGATTTTGTTTGTACAAACCGTTTGTAAAAGTGATTTCGGATTGTGGAATGGGCAGGTATTCATCCCGTCCGGCAGTAAACACAGCAGTGGCTAAAAATGACCTCCTTGTTTTCTCCACACTGATATATGAATTCAATGTTTGCGCAGCAATACCCCATCTTACAAGATCAAAAAACCGTGGACCTTCCGTGGCAAATTCTAGCCGCCTTTCCCATTGCAGGGCAGTACGGGCATAGGCTTGCGTCCACCCGGTGGCAGTATAAGGTTTGCAGTTGTAGATGGAGGCAAAACTGCCATCTGCTTTCTTCAATCTTGCAGTGCTGGCAGCAGCCCTGGCTCTTACCTGGTTGATCAATGGCAATGCACTGGCGTGCTGCCCCAGTTCGATATAGGCTTCTGCCTGCATTAACAAAACATCATCGTACCGGAGAATATCGTAATTTTTTGCAGTACCCATAAACGGTCCGAGCTTAAAATAGGATGCACTGTTTGAGAGTTGCTGATATCGCATACTGTGAAAATTGCCATATACCCCGGCATCACGTACCCAGCTGTTGCTGAATGGTTTGGTGTTATCATACTTATACGGGTGCCCATCGATACCCACGGTATGATCGAGTCGCGGATCAACGCTTGCCGTGGCCAGGTTAGCGATGCTGTTATTGAAAGTGGTGAAGTTGGGTAAGCCATTAGCATCTGTTGTATGGGCGTTTACCAAATTCTGGCTCGGTGCATGAAAACCACAGCAACCATATTGCGGTGCACCGTGCGGGTAATTCAGTCCGTCTTCGTAGCTAAGGCGGCCGGCAGTAGTGCCATCATTGATAGTAAACTGGATCGCAAAAATCGACTCAGGACCATTCTCGGTTTCAGGCAAAAAGTTATTGGCGATGTCGGCACTCAGGGCATACTTTCCAGACGAAATCACTGCCTGGGTTAGGGTGACTACCTCCTGTAACCTGGTGCTATTGATACCTGTAACCTGGTGATTGGCACCCTGGGTATAAGCCTGGTATAACCTCAGCTTGGCGAGGTATGCCTGGGCGGTTAATTTATTTGCCCGGGCAATTTCGGTTTGTGTTGCCGGCAGGTTGTCTACTGCATACTGAAAATCCGCAGCGATCTTATTCCAGGAGTCCTCGTTACTCAGGGTGTTGGATGTGGCGAGTATATCCTGGTCGCTGGCGTTTTCGTCAAATATGGGAATATTTTTATACAAAAGTTTCATGGTAAAATAGCTATGTGCCCTCAGGAAACGCAGTTCAGCGATACGTGTCTTTTTTTGTGGGAACACGGTCTCACTCAATGTATTTACAGCCCGCAAAGCCACATTGGCCCGGGAGATAGACTTAAACAGGTTCTGCCAGGTACGGGTTACAAAAGCGCCCATCGTAGGTGTCACCAGGTTATAGTGTTCCAGTGCATCCACTTCACCCACATCGCCGGTGCCACCGCCACCTTTGTAGGCATCATCAGATCGTACACTGCCATAGGCCCAGTTGCTGTAGATTGGTCCGATCATATCGCCATTGCCGATAGCAGCATAGGCACTGGTAACAAGGCCTTCAATAGCGGTAGGCGACGTAAGATCGGTGGATGACAATACACCAGTGGGCTTGTACTCCAGCGATTTTTTGCAAGAACCCAGTAATAGTAATCCTGCTGTTACACATGTCAGAATATTTTTATTTTTCATGTTGCTCGTATTTTTTGTGGATTAGAAAGAAGCGTTAACACCAATGGTAAAAGTTTGCGGAATCGGCACCGGGTCGAGGTCGATCCTTTCCGGGTCGGGGCTCAGGTAACTTTTGCTTTTGAACCAGAACAGGTTTTCGGCCATGCCAAAAAAGCGTAACCGGGAAAAGACCGCTTTGGGAACCAGGTTATAGCCCAACTGGATATTGCGCATTTTGAAATAGGAAGTATTTACAATGAAATAGTCGGAAGTGCGGCCCTCATTGTTATTGTCTTTTAAAGTAAGTGCAGGCACATTGGTACTGGTGTTGGTGGATGTCCAGCCGTTGAATACACCCGGCCCTACATTCTCCCGGCTTCTCATCAGGTTATTAAATAGGGTGTACACATCGAAGCCGGTTCTACCTGCCACACCAGATCCGAAAATGGACAGATCAAAATTTTTGTAGACCAGGTCGATCCGGGCACCATATTCCAGGCCGGGCAAAGTGGTACCAATCCAGGTGCGGTCGAGATCATTGATCACTTTATCATTGTTGATATCTACGTAACGGATGCGGCCCGGTCCGGCTCCGATTTGGGCAGGTGCAGAATTTACTTCGGCCTGCGACTGGAAGAGCCCATTGGTCTTATAACCAAACACGTCAAATTGTGAGTGGCCGATGATTGTGTTCACCAGGTTACCGGCGTATGCCGGTCTTACATTCTCCGGCAACTCTGTTATCTTATCACGGAAGCGGGCAAAATTCAGCCTGACATTGTATTTGAAATCACCCATCTTTTCACTCTGGTAACCAATCGTAAATTCAAACCCCTTGTTGCTTTTGGAAGCACCATTCACGGCCTTGGATTGTCCTTCGCCCAGGGCTGAAGCTACCGGCGGGGTAATGAGGATGCCAGTGGTATTTCTTGAGAAATAATCGAAGGAACCGTATACCTTGTTTTTGAGAATCGAGAAATCGATACCCGCATTTATTTCATCAGTTGTTTCCCATTTCAGACCCGAATTGGCCGCCTGTGTCTGTACAAAACCCGAAGGCAGTGTGCCCGTATTGGAACCGGTTAATGAATAAGCAGTGCCGACATTCATATACTGCTCCCAGAAACCCGGCGTCAGCTGGTTTTGGCTGGTGCCATAACGTGTATCAAAAAGGCCGAACCGGGCCAGGTCGCCAATTTGCTGGTTTCCTACCCTGCCGATACCGGCGCGTAATTTTAATTCAGAAAAGATCCGGTTCTTTTCCATAAATGCTTCTTTGTCGATCCTCCAGCCAAGGGAGGCTGCGGGGAAAATACCATACTGGTTGTCGCTACCAAAACGGGAGGAACCGTCACGCCGTACCGTTACGGCCGCGAGGTATTTATCAGAGAAATTATAGTCTACACGTGCAAACTGGGAGAATAACCGGTTGCCCGTAGTTCCGCCGGTGGCGATGGTATTTCCTGTACCGGCATTCAGCGTAAAATACTCCTCTGTTTGGAGGGCGTAGCCTTCCTTTTTTGTGTATCGGAAATCAATATCTGTTTTGATATACTCCGTACCCAGCAGGAATTTAAAATTGTTGTTTTTATTTAACTCCCAGTTATAACGCAAGGTGTTGGACCAGGTAAGGCTTAAGAAATGATTCTCATCAAAAGCGAGGCTATTGGTGGTACGGCTGAGGGCACCTTCGGTAAATGTGGGCGTGATGACCTTACTGGAATAATTGGCATTATCAGCCCCAATATTTGATTTAAAAAACAAATTCTTAATCGGCTGAATCTCGACAAACAGGTTGCCAAAGGTGCTTAAGCGGTTGGCGTTATTCCATTTCGCCAGGTCCTGCATGTGGAGGGGATTATTCCGGTCGGAGTAGCCTGCACCAAGTTCACCCGCATAACTCACACCATCTTTCTGATACACCGGAATCGTAGGTGCCAGCGTAACAGCAAGGAAGGTAGTCGCAGCACCGCCAAGATCTCTGGCTGTAAGCGTTTCGTTGGAATTGGCCACCCGCAGATTAAGGCCAAACTGCACTTTATTATTGAATGATTTGGTTAATGCATTGATGCTGCCGCTCAAACGCTCGTAGCCCGTAAACCGCAGCATGCCTGTATTCTTAAGATGTCCAAGGTTGATCTCTACAGACGAATTCTTATTTCCAACCGAAGCCGTGAGACTGTTATTGGTAACAATGCCGGTTTTATACATCACATCCTGCCAATCGGTGTTACCGGCAAGCGTATTCGGATCACCACCCACAAAAGGTTTGAGACTAATACTATTTAAAACCGGGTTATTAAAATCGTTGTTCCAATTGAAGGCATAAATTTCGCCATAGCCCGCAGCAGGGTCTTGTTTATCATTGACCGACGCCTGCCATAGCGCCCTGCCCCTGTCTACCGAATTTAGCATGGTGAACCGCGATGCTTTTTCCGACTGGATGGAGGTGCTGCTGTTGAATTGAAAATCAACTTTACCATTGGTATTGCCTCCATTTTTCGTAGTAACAATGATCACCCCATTCGAAGCCCGGGCGCCATAAATGGATTCTGCGGATGCATCTTTCAATACCTGTACGGATGCAATATTGCCGGGATCCATGTTCTGAAACACTTCGGGCCTGGTGGTGGGGATACCGTCAATAATATATAGCGGATCATTGTTGCCCAGCGTGTTGGCGCCACGGATGAGGATCCTGCCATTGGAGCCATTGGGCGAACCATCTTTTTCGATATACAAACCAGCAACCCGACCCTGTAAAGCCTGCATGGTATTGCCCGAGCTGTTATTTTTTACGGGTGTCATGTCCACCACAGCCACGGCACCGGTCAGGTCCTTTTTGCGTTGGGAGGTGTACCCCACCACCACCACCTGTTCTTCTTCTTTAATGGCATCCTCCATCTCAATCGTGATGGCCTGGCCTGTTGGGGTAACGGTGACTGTTACCGGCTTCATACCCACATAGGAGAATGAAAGGAGATCACCGGCCGAGGCAAGAATAGAAAATTTCCCCGATTCGTCGGTAATCACCGTTTTGCCTTTGGCCGAAACCGTGACACCTGGCAAGGGAGCTTTACCCGTTTTACCGGTCACCACACCGTTAATGGTTTTTTGCTGGGCAAATGACATCATGCCCATTAACAAAAGTGGCAGCAGAAAGAATAGTCTTCTCATAATCGTTGTTTTTAAAAATGGATAAATAGTAGATGATAGTGTTATATGTAGTAAAATTTTAAATTTCAATGGATTGGTGCTGCAGTAGCCCTTTTACGGTTTCCAGGCTGTAAGCCGGACAGGCACCGCGTTGGGTAGCGATAAATGCCCCAAGTGCACTTGCAAATTCCAGCGCTGTTTCGTGATTAGCGCCATCAAGTAATTGGGCCAGCAGGCCGGCAAGGAATGCATCACCACTGCCTACGGTATCTGTCACCGTCACTTTAAAACCCAGGTGGCGGGTTATATGGCCATCCATAAACAACAAGGCACCGTTGCCGCCCATCGTTACCACCATTTTGGTGATCGAGAATTTATCGCGGATCGATTGGAGCCGGTCTTCCACAGAAGTATAATTGGAAAACCAGCCGGTGATGAGTTCCAGTTCAGCGAGATTCATTTTTACAAAATCAGCCTTGCGTAAAAGATGCTCTACAATGCGGCGGTTATAATGCGGTGCCCGCAGGTTGATGTCCAGGACTTTGTTTTTTGCTGTTTCCAGCAGCCTGAACAGGGTTTCTTTGGATGGCTTATTCCGGGCGGCGAGGCTGCCAAACACAAAAAAGCCGGCATTTGCTACAAGATCTGATAGGGCATCATCCCATTCGATGAAATCCCAGGCTACCGGCTTCACGATATCGTAAACCATTTCGTGGTATTCATCAGCACGGGCATACACTTTACCGGTTTCATGGCGGTCATCCACCTGGAAAAAATCGGTGCAAACGTTTTGACTAGTGAATACGTTCATCAAAGTCTGGCCGCGCTCGTCTACGCCCACCCGGGTGATGAGTGCCGGATTTTTCTGTAGTTTTTGTAAATGGTAAGCTACATTCATCGGCGCCCCGCCGGGCACAGCGCCTGATGGAAGAATATCCCACAATACTTCTCCGAAGCAAACCACCTGGTGTTGAAATGCGTTATTCATAACTGGCGCTTTTCTATTTGATTAATTTCTTTTCAATGTCTTCAAGGGAAACGCCTTTTGTTTCGGGCATTTTGGTGAGGACCCATAACAGCTGCAGCAGCATCATGACAGCGAAGAATGCGAAAATGGGCCAGGGATTGTCTTTAAAAACACCGCTGGTATTATCGAGAAAATAGGGCGTGACCAGCGTGATAATGGCAGCAAATACCCAGTGCACGCTGGCCCCAAAAGATTGGCCTGCAGCACGTATTTTGTTGGGAAAAATTTCGGAAATAAAAACCCAGATAACAGCACCCTGCCCTATCGCATGGGCAGCAATAAAAAGCAGGAGAAAACTCATTAGCAAAGCCGGGCTGGCATTAGTGGCAAAACAAACCGCCACCATGGACAGGCTAACGATATAACCAAGCGAACCGATCAACAGCAATTTTTTCCGGCCCAGCCGGTCGATAAGGTACAGGCCTACAAATGTAAAAATGAGGTTGGTACCGCCGATGGCAATGGAATTCAGCAATGAATCTTTAGCGCCTAAACCAATTTTGGAGAGTATCTCCGGTGCATAATACAGGATGAAATTGATACCCGAGAGCTGGTTGAAGAAAGCGATCAAAAATGCCAGCCAGATAATCACTTTATGTTTGGAGCTAAAAAAGGCTGTGGCTTTTCCGCCCGGCGATTCGTGCAAATTGCTTTTAATGATCGAGGCTATTTCGGCATCTGCATCCTCCACACCAATTAACAACAGGGTTTCTTTTGCTTTCACTAGGTCGTTCTTTTTACTCACCAGCCAACGGGGGCTTTCGGGTACGCCCATTACCATGATGGTGTAGATTATCGACGGAATAGCAAGTACGCCGAGCATCCAGCGCCAATCGTTGTCACCGCCTACGCCCTGTAAAAAGTAGTTGGATAAAAAAGCTATCAATATGCCAAAGACGATATTGAACTGGTACATCGCTCCGAGTTTACCCCTGGTAGACGGCGTGGAGATTTCGGAAATATAGGTCGGCGCCACCACCGATGAGACGCCAATACCCAGCCCGCCAATAAAACGGAAAAAGGAAAAAGTGTATGGATCCTGGGCCAGGGCCGAGCCAACTGCGGAAAGCGCAAAGAGGATACCGATCCAGAACAGCACTTTTTTACGACCAAATTTTTCAGTAGGGATGCCACCCAACATGGAACCCACCAGGGTGCCCCAAAGTGCCATCGACATAATAAAGAAGCCATGAAATAGTGGAGACGTGTGCCACAACTCTTTAATAGGAAGGTTGGCACCGGAGATCACAACCGTATCAAACCCAAAAATAAAACCGGCTAATGCGGCCACTAAGGACCATTGGAAAAGTTTGCTTTTGTTCATATGGCAGTTCGTTATGGAGTAAATGTAGCAGCCTGCCTTGCCCACATGTTTCCGTTATTGTCTCAATCTTCTCTAAAATTGTATTTTCTTTTCAATTCCACACAATCGATTAATTATCAATAATTTATCAATAAATATTTATCTGCCTTTTCCATGGATTTTCTAAAATTGTAGCGGCAATTTTTAAAATCATATCATTCTATTTCCAGCGTTGGCATACTTCCGTGGGGCTTTGAAACAGGATTGAAAGAATAACTACAATTTTTATAAACGCCAATGAAAAAAAAAGACCAACTTGCTACCATGCATGCCTTGCTGCCTATCATACGGTCTGTTGTAAAAAAGATTTTTTTTAGAAAAGTCGCCCCTATTATTTCCCTGTTAACCCCGGTTCTATTGGTGCTGTCTTGCGCATCTCCGGAAAAAAAGGAGATAAAATTCAGAATTGGCTTTTCACAATGCCATGGCGCCGACTACTGGCGGCAGACGATGCTGGACGAAATGAAAAGGGAGCTTTCCTTTCATGAAAATGTAGAATTCATTTACCGGGAGGCACAGGCCAACAGCAAAAAGCAACTGGAGCAAATTGACGAGTTGGTAAAGATGCGGGTAGACTTGTTGATCATATCGCCGCACGAAATCCAGCCACTATCGCCAGACATTGAAAAAATATTTGACAAAGGTATTCCGGTCGTGCTGATAGACCGTGGTATCAATTCTAAAAAGTACACAGCATTTGTTGGCGCTTCTAATTACGAAGTGGGGCAAAATGCCGGCCGGTTTGCCGTATCATTGTTAAAAGGGAAAGGAGATGTCATCGAAGTAATGGGGTTGCCGAATGCCTCACCTTTTATTGACCGGCACAAGGGCTTTATGGATATCATGCAACAGCAGCCAGGCATTCATTATATTAAAACCTTGGATGATCACGCCCCGGATTATAAGCAGCAGATCTCCAACACCCTTCGGACAGAAAAGAATATCGACGTCATTTTTGCGCAATCGGATTATATAGCCCGTGATGTATACCAAATATGCCGGGAAGCCGGGCTTGAGAAAAAAATAAAAATCATCGGCGTGGATGGATTGCCGGTGGATAGCCTGGGGATGGGGATGGTAGCCAATCATTTGCTTGCGGCTACAGTATTGTACCCCACCGGCGGGCAAGAAGCCATTATTACGGCGATGAAAATACTCAGAAACCAGCCCTACAATAAGGAGAATATACTCACCAGCACGATTATCGATTCGTCCAACGTGCGGATGCTACAACTGCAATATGACAAAATGCTTGCCCAGCAACAGGATATCGATAAAAGGCGGCGGGTGATTGATGAACAAATGGCGATTACCAAAAGCCAGACAAATATTATAGTTACTATTTCTGTTACGCTGATACTGGCGTTAATACTAGGCGCAATCCTTTTTTACTTTCTAAGGGAGAACCGCAAGATCAACATGCGTCTTGCCAAACAAAATGAAGAAATTATCAGCCAGCGGAACCAACTAATCGAATTGAGTAAAAAAGCTAAGGAAGCAACCGATGCCAAATTCAATTTCTTTACAAATATTTCGCATGAACTGAGAACACCACTGACCCTTATACTTGGTCCGCTGGAGGGTATTCTGGCATCTCCAAAACTGCATTATTCGGTAACCAGCCAGTTGGAAATGGTTAAGAAAAATGCCATACGCTTGCTAAGGCTGGTGAACCAACTTATGGATTTCAGAAAGATTGAAGAGAATAAAATGGCATTGCATGCCAGCGACAATAACCTAACAGCATTTGTAACCGAGATTACAAATGCATTTACAGAAATAGCCGCCAGGAAAAAGATAGCTTTCCGTGTAGAATCGAAAGACAAAGCACTCAGTGTTTGGTTTGATACCAATATGCTGGACAAAGTGCTGTTTAATATTTTATCCAATGCCTTTAAATATACCAACGACCATGGCAGCATCAACGTGATCTTAACCACCGATGAGAAACGTGAAAGTGCGGTTATCCAGATAACGGACAGCGGTATTGGTATGAGCCCAGAAATATTGGAACATGCTTTTGAACTGTTTTACCAAGGCAACGAAGGCAGGTATAAAGGCACAGGCCTTGGGCTTGCCTTGTCGAAAGAACTCATCACCCTGCATTATGGCAGCATTACGATAAAAAGTGAAAAATGGAAAGGTTCCACTTTTGAAATACGATTGCCGCTGGGCAATACACACCTTGAACCCGGCGAACTTTCGACTGATACAAATGCGTATTTTTTAAACTACGAGGATGCGAAGGTTTATACCAATGAAACGAATTTGTTTAAAATACCGGCACCTGAAGAGACCACGGCAGTTGTGAAAGACTATTCAATTCTGTTGATTGAAGACAATGATGAAATAAGAAGTTTTATAAAAGGCCAATTGGAAAAAAATTATGAGATTATTGAAGCGGAAAATGGCAACCTGGGCCTGAACCTGGCCTATGAAATGGTGCCGGATATCATCATATCCGACATCGTAATGCCGGGGAAGGATGGTATGCAACTTACGGAAATATTAAAAAACGATATCCGCACCTCGCATATCCCGATCATTATTTTAACAGCCAGGAGCAGCATGGAGCAGCAGATAGAAGGCCTTAAAATAAACGCCGATGCCTACCTCGTAAAGCCGTTCAACCTGGCCTATCTCGAAGAGTCTATCAGGAACCTGCTTCGCAACCGGGAGATGCTGCGGGGGCATTATACCAGCGAACTGCCCAATGAGCTCAACCGCAATGCCGCCACCAAAAAGATCGACCGGAAATTTGTAAACGAATTCTCTGCCATCATTGAAAACAATATCGCCAATGAAAATTTCAACGTAAATGATATATGCAGGGAATTGGGTATATCCAGGGTGCAACTTTACCGCAAAGTAAAGGCGGTGCTTGGGTTCCAGGTAAATGATTACATATTGGATGTGCGGATGCAGAGAGCCAAATACCTCTTGCTAAACGAAGACCTGTCTATCTCAGAAGTCTCTTACAAAGTCGGCTTTTCATCCCAGGCCTATTTTGCTACGGTGTTCAAATCGAGGTTTGGTGTTACGCCAACGGTATTTAAGGCAAACAAGGGATGATGGAATATTTATTTGGGTGAATTACTTCAATATCGTTACAGCCCCGCTAAATGGTTTTACAAAATCTGTTTTGGAATCTATGATATAATAGTAAGTACCTACTGGCAGCGGGTTGCCATTGAGCTTGCCATCCCATGGCTTGGGAGAGCCTGTGCTGCTATACACCACTCGGCCATAGCGGTCAAAAATCTGAACGGTAGCGGAGGGATAATCTTCAAGGCCGGGCAGTATCCAGGTATCGTTAATGCCGTCGCCATTGGGCGAAAACGCATTGATAATTTTAAGGGCACTCAGCAGTTTTACCTGCATGGTGTCGGAGGCTGTACAATTACCCGGGCCGGTGGCATTAAGTGTATAAGTTTGGTTTTGCTGTACCAGCAACGATGGCCGTAGAATATTTGCATTGCTCAGGCCCAATGCCGGTGTCCAGCGGAACTGGTAAAGCAGCGAATCATTTACCGAAGGGCTGAACTGAACTATAGTACCAGGAAAAACAGTAAAAGATGGACCGGCATCTGCCACCGGTATTGTATTAATAACTACAGATTTACTTACGGGCAGGGAGGCACAGTCATGATTATTTTTTACCACCAGTACCACATTATAGGTACCCGGCTGGCTATAGCTTTTACTTACCGGATCCATTGTGGCAGTTGTGCCTTCACCATAACTCCATTGCCAGTTTTTAATACTGTCGGCAGGGCTAATTATGCTGGTAAACAAAAGGTTTGCATTGGGGCAAAGGGTATCGCCAGTAAAAGCAATACCTGGCGTGACGGCAGACGGGAAAACAACAACTGTTTTATAGGCCGTATCGCTTTGGCAGCCGGTAGCAGTGCTTACTGTTAAAGAAATGGTGTAGCTGCCTGCCGCTGTATATGGGTGGTAAAAGGGATTGCCATTGGCATACACAGCTTTATTGCCATTACCAAAACTCCATTTCCAACTGGCAATGGCGCCTGCAGCGGTGGTGCTGCTATCGGTAAACCTAATAGAATCGCCCACACAAACATTGCGGTCGAATCCAAATTTTGCCAAGGGCTTTTCTGCAATGAGGATGGTCTTTACCGTATCGGCAACGCAGCCGTTATCGGCATTGATGGAATATTTTACAGCATGGGCACCAGCTGTGGCGAAACGTTTTTTTGCATTCACAGTATTGGCTGTTGTGTTGTTGCTGAAGAGCCAGTTATATTTTGCCAGGATAAAATTGCCGGCAACAGATGTGCCGGTAAACAACACCGTATCGCCAAAGCAATTTGCATTGCTGATACTAAAGTCGGGCAGCGGGCCTTTGAGTACCCTTACCCTTACACTGGAA
>Ga0209023_10003988_pt1 | contig 17185 bp, 17 predicted proteins | sample LakOneMetagenome_FD_187468 | JGI IMG/M metagenome (GOLD analysis project Ga0209023, IMG submission 187468) | Freshwater and sediment microbial communities from Lake Erie, Canada (SPAdes) (version 2) | ecosystem: Environmental > Aquatic > Freshwater > Lentic | place: Lake Erie, Canada... | reverse complement strand
CGAGCCGAGGCCCAGGGTGATCGAGAGCGTGAGTAGCTTCAGACGCATGGATGTCTCCTCCAGTGTGGATGGGTCTGGGTGACGCGCAGCGCGGCCCCTAGAGACTCATTGAAGGGCAACAACCATGCCACGCGCCGAAGCTGCCGTTGCGGCCGCAAACGCCGCATTCGAGCGGGGTTTGGCCATGCCGATCCGCGGGTTTTTCCGCACGCTGCTACATCCTCGAACACGACGCGCGCCAGGCTGTCACAGCCACATCAGCGACCTGAACGCAACACCGCCTGCTCGTAGCGCGGATACAGGTTCGCGACGTTGCGCACGTACTCGGTCTCGAACGCGGCCCAGCGCCTGAACTCATCCGGAACGGCCAGGCGCAACAGGTCGGTCATCTCGTCGCCGCGCGCGGCGCCGGCGCGAAATGCCGTATCGATCCACGCGAGATAGCGCTGGGTCAGCGCGATCGCGCCGACGTCGCCCGTGACGATGCCATGACTCGGCACCAGCGCGCGCAGCGGCAACGCGGCGAGTTGCTGCAGGCTGGCCTGCCATGCATCGATCCGCGCGTGCGGCGTGGTCGGGACGCGCCGAGCGAAGGCGAGCCCGCCGACGAAGGCGATGCCGCTCGCCCGGTCGATCAGCACCAGATCGCTGTCGGTGTGGCCGCTCATCTCGATCAGTTCGAATTCGTGCGCTCCGATTCGTTCGTGACCGGGGCGAGCCTCGACATCCGGCAGCAGCACGGTCGTGCCTTTCATCCAGTCGCCGCACAGCCGGTACAGGTTGGACTCGAACGCAGCCGCTTCGCCGCGCATGCCCGCGCGCGTCAGCGGCGTCGCCAGACGCGGCACGTCGGCGAAGGCCTGGTTGCCGAGGAAGTAGTCGGGATGCAGGTTCAGGTTGAGCACGCGCACGACGGGCTCGTGCGTCGTGCGCCCGATCAGTGCGCGCAGTTGCTCGCCGTAGGCAAGCGAGGGCCCGGTGTTGACGACGACGACGCCGGCGCCCGTGACGATGAAACCCGTGTTGATGATGTTGCAGCCGTTGGCAACGCTGAAGTCGGCGTTGGCCCCTTCGACGACGTAGATCCCCGGCGCGAGTTCGCGTGCGTGCAGGCGGTAGTCGAGCGTCTTGGCATCGGCCATCGCCGGCTGCGCGAACACCAGCACCGGCAGGACGCACAGCGACACGAGCAGCACGGCCAGTCCGAAGAGGCGATTCATCGGATCGCCCCGCCGATGCGATTCCCGTTGTTGTCGGTGCCGACAAGTTGCAGCGGGCCGGGCGGCGCCTCGGCAAAGTCGAAGCTGAACACCGGGTTCTCGCTGACCGGCTCGTAGCTGTTCAGCCGCATGAGCTCGCGGCCGGCGGCGTCACGCAGCGACAGGTGATTGACATAGAACGCCGGGACGCCACCGACCAGGCCGGTGTCCATCGGATGCATCACGCGCAGCCGCAGCCGAACGCCGCCGACGCCCAGCCCTTCCGCGGGCGCGCTGCGCGCAAACGTGCGCGCGCTGAGTTCACCGAGGGAGCGCGCCCATCCGTCGTCGCGCCGCGTCGCACTGGGTGCCGTGCACCCGCCACCGGTGGAGTTCACCAGCGTGCCACCGACATGCCAGACGCCGTCGCGCGTCATCGCGGCGACCCGCACGGGGCTCGACTGCTCGAGCTTGAAGCGAAAGCTCACGCGGGGCAGCGACGCGATCGGGAAGTATTCGAGCACCTTGCGGATCGGATTGCGATCGACCAGCACGGTGATGCGCTCGACGCCGGGCAGGCCGACCACCGACACCGAGATCGGCACGTTCATCGGGTCTTCGGCGAATGACGGCCCGAGCACCTGAACGCGTGCATCGAACTCGACCGGCGTCGCCCCGAGAAACTCGCGCTTCAGGTCGGGCCACTGAAAGGACCCGAACGGGTCGCCACCGGTCGATGCGGCATCGGCTTGGGCATGGGAAGCGGTGGCGGCCAGCAGCGAGCAGGCGAGCCCGAGACCGGCCAGAGCGCGTCGAAACATTGTTCTACCTCCTGGTCGAGGCGCGAAGCAACTTTCGTGCGGCACCTTGCTGCGATGCCTGCGCCTCGAATCGTGACAGTGGCTGGGCAGCTGTGTCGTCGGGTGACAGCGCAGCGCAAGCACATCCGCGTTAACGCGCGACTCAGACGCGGCACCTGTGTCGAACTGGCACAACGGCCCCCGCCGGATCGGTGTCGAACGAACGCCTCACCGGTTGGCACGCACCGTGCACTCTCCGCCGCGGGCAATCTTTCCTTCTCACCTTTTCAACTGGAGACAGCCATGGACATGTTCGAACTGAAGACCGCCGGCATCGACATCGAGTACCCGTACAAGAAGGAGTACGGCAACTACATCGGCGGCAAGTGGGTGACGCCGGTGTCGGGCGACTACTTCGACAACATCTCGCCGGTCAACGGCAAGCCGTTCTGCAGGATCCCGCGCTCCAAGGCCGGCGACATCGAAATCGCGCTGGACGCCGCTCACAGGGCGCGGCGCGGCTGGGCGCAAACCTCTGTGACCGATCGCGCGAATGTGCTGTTGAAGATCGCAGATCGCATGGAGCAGAACCTCAAGCTGCTCGCAGTCGCCGAGACGATCGACAACGGCAAGCCGCTGCGCGAGACCATGGCCGCCGATCTGCCATTGGCGATCGACCATTTCCGCTACTTCGCTGGCTGCATCCGCGCACAGGAAGGCGGCATCTCGGAGATCGACAAGGACACAGTGGCGTATCACTTCAACGAGCCACTCGGCGTCGTCGGGCAGATCATTCCGTGGAACTTCCCGCTGCTGATGGCGGCGTGGAAGTTGGCGCCTGCCCTGGCCGCCGGCTGCTGCGTCGTGATGAAGCCCGCTGAACAGACGCCTGCGTCGATCCTGGTGCTGATGGAGCTGATCGGCGATCTGATTCCGGCCGGCGTCGTGAACATCGTCAACGGTTTCGGCAAGGAAGCCGGCGAAGCGTTGGCCACGAGCAAGCGCATCGCCAAGATCGCATTCACCGGCTCGACGCCGGTGGGCAAGCGCATCCTCCAGGCCGCTGCCGACAACCTGATCCCCTCGACCGTGGAGCTGGGCGGCAAGAGCCCCAACATCTTCTTCGCCGACGTCATCGACAGCGACGACGCGTTCCTGAACAAGGCCCTCGAAGGCCTGGCGATGTTCGCGCTCAACCAGGGCGAGGTCTGCACCTGCCCGTCGCGCATCTTCATCCAGGAGTCGATCTACGAGAAGTTCATCCAGAAGGCGATCGCGCGCGTCGAAGCGATCAAGACAGGTAACCCGCTGGACGCCTCCACGATGGTCGGAGCGCAGGCTTCGCAGCAGCAGCTCGACAAGATCCTGAGCTACATCGACATCGGCCGCAGCGAGGGCGCACGCTGCCTCACCGGCGGCGCGCGCAACGCGATCGGCGGCGGTCTGGATGAAGGCTACTACGTGAAGCCGACGATGCTGCTGGGCAACAACAAGATGCGGGTGTTCCAGGAAGAGATCTTCGGCCCGGTCGCCTCCGTGCTGACCTTCAAGGACGAAGCCGAAGCGATCGAACTGGCCAACGATACGACGTTCGGACTCGGCGCGGGCGTGTGGTCGCGCGACGGGTCGCGCGCCTACCGCATGGGCCGCGAGATCGAAGCGGGTCGCGTCTGGACCAACTGCTATCACCTGTACCCGGCGCACGCCGCATTCGGAGGCTACAAGCAATCCGGCATCGGCCGCGAGACCCACAAGATGGCGCTCGGCAACTATCAGAACACCAAGAACCTGCTGGTGAGCTACAGCCCGAACGCGCTCGGCTTCTTCTGATCGAAGGCGCCTGACGAGATCCGCCTGCGTCGCCCGTGGTCGGCGGCGCAGGCGCTCGCGCTCGAATCGCCGCGGGGTGAAGCCCTGCGACGTGTCATGCTGTCCAAATGACGAGCGGTGACTCGCTCAAAGGCTGGGCCACGAGGATCAAGCGCGATGCGCTGACCCTCTGGTTCGCCCGCAAGCATGCCGACACACCCTGGGTTGCGGTTGCAGACCAACGGGTCCAAGCTCAGCAGTCGCGCCGGTGCGGCGCTGTGGTTCTGACTGGAGCGCTAAAGGCCTGTTGCAGCCCTTGAAGCCGGCGTCAAGGACGTTCCGCCGACAAGTCTGCCGGTTCATTGCGCACCAGCAACACCGGGACGGGACTGCGCCGCACGACGAACTCCGCGTCGCCGCCGACGCCGGCAGGAGCCGATCCACTCCGGCCATGCGCGCCCATGACGATCAGGTCGGCGGCGTTGTCGATCGCCTCGCGCAGGATCACCTCGGACACCCGGAGTCCGGCATCGCGCCGGACCGAGCCGTCTGCCGCAACGCCCGATGACCGGGCACGCTCGAGCGCGGCGGGCACCACCGCTTCGCCCGCAATCTTCCAGTCCTCGACGAGTTGTTCGGCCGGTGCGTACTCCGACGCCGCCGTCGGCGCGCGCGACTCGACGACATGCAGGATGCGCAGCGTCGAGCCGAGCAGGCGTGCGAGGCGGATGGCCTCGTCCAGAGCCCGCCCGGCCGCAGCGCTGCCGTCGACGGGGACGAGGATGGTTGCATACATGGTGGTGACCCTTCGCAGCGGGAGATCGAGGCAGCAGTTTGATCCCGATCAACGTCACCGGCACGCAGAAGTAAAGAATCTCGCCACACCATCCGCTGTCGACCCGTCGCAATGAACCCGTTTGCCAGCGCGCAACTGACCGTGGTGCCCCCATCGTCCGCCGCGGTCGCAAGCGAACTGCGGTGCAGCGGCGCCTGGTCGGTGCAGACGATCGCGAACCTCGAGTCGCGACTCGCCGAAGTCCGCTGGCCGTCGAGCGGCGACATCGTCGTCGACGGGTCCGCACTCACCGCGCTCGACACGTCGGGCGCCTAGCTGCTTCATCGAACGATACGACGCTGCACCGCCTTCGGCTGCGTCGTTCGAACGCAAGGGTTTCGTGCGGAGTTCGCCGCCCTGCTGGCGCTGCTCGCCTCCCACGAGATCGATGCGGAAGGCGTGGTCGCGCACCCATCGCCGTGGCTCGCGCGCGTCGGGCGCCGCGCGTGGGATCTCGTCGCGGGCACCCACGGCTACCTCGCATTCGTGGGCGAAAGTGCCCTGGCGCTCCTCGGCTCGCTGCGGCACCCGTCCCGACTGCGCTGGCGCCCGATCCTGCACAACATCGAGACGGCCGGCGTCGATGCCCTGTTGATCACCGGACTGCTGTCGTTCCTGATGGGCATCGTGATCGCCTACCAGGGCGCAGATCAACTGCAGCGCTTCGGCGCGAACATCTTCGTCGTCGACCTGGTGGCGCTGGCGATGCTGCGCGAACTGTCTCCATTGCTCACCGCGATCATCATCGCGGGGCGGTCCGGATCGGCTTACGCGGCGCAGATCGGGACGATGAAGGTGACGGAAGAGATCGACGCCCTGCGCACCATCGGCGTCGGCGCGCAGGAGTTGCTCGTGATCCCCAAGGTCTGCGCGCTCCTCGTCGTCCTGCCCCTCTTGACCGTCTACACCGACGTCATGGGCGTGCTGGGCGGCATGGTGATGGCGAGAATGAAGCTGGACGTCGGTTTCGACCTGTTCGTGGATCGCCTCGACGATGCCGTTCAGCTCTCCTCCTACGGGACGGGTCTGGCCAAGGCGCCCGTCTTCGCGATGATCATCGCGCTGGTCGGCTGCTACCGCGGATTTCAGGTCGGTGGCAGTGCGGAGAGCGTCGGCACGCAGACCACGCTGAGCGTCGTGCAGTCGATCTTCCTCGTGATCCTCACCGATGCCCTCTTCTCCATCGTGTTCCTGTGGCTGGACCTCTGATGACGGAGAACGCGCCACCGCCTCCGTCCGAACCGCCCGTGATCGATGTTCGCGGCCTGTGCACGCGCTTCGGCACGGCGGTCGTGCACGACAACGTCGATCTCAGCGTGAACGTGGGTGAGATCTTCGCGCTCGTGGGCGGCAGCGGGTCGGGCAAGTCCACGTTGCTGCGCGAGATCATTCTGCTGCAGCGGCCGGCATCCGGGTCGATTCGGGTGTTCGGCGAGGAGATCGTCGGCCTGTCGGACGAGCGCGCGCTGCCGCTGCGTCGTCGTTGGGGCGTGATGTTCGAGCGCGGCGCATTGTTCTCCGAGCTGACCGTGGCGGAGAACGTCGGCATGGTGCTGGCCGAGCACACCGCGCTGCCGTCGCGGCTGATCCGTGAAGTGGCCGCCGTGAAGATCGCATTGACCGGCTTGCCCGCCGACGCCGCATGCAAGTATCCGAGCGAACTCTCCGGGGGCATGCGCAAGCGCGCGTCGCTCGCGCGCGCGCTGGCGCTCGATCCGGAACTCCTCTTTCTGGACGAGCCGACCGCGGGCCTGGACCCGTTGTCGGCCAGCGGCATCGACGAACTCGTCCTCGGTCTGCGCAACGGGCTCGGGCTGACCATCATGATGGTGACCCACGACCTGGACCTGATGTGGCGAACGGCCGACCGCGTGGCGGTACTGGGCCATGGGCACATCGTGGGCGTCGGCTCGATGCCGGAGCTTTCGCATTCGGAGCATCCGCTCATCCGCCAGTACTTTCACGGGCCGCGCGGTCGCGCCGCGCTGGAGCAGACATGGAATCAAAAGTGAATCTCGCCGCCGTCGGCGCATTCGTCATCGTGCTGATCGTGGCGATGATCGCGGGCACGCTGTGGTTGTCCAGCGGCAAGTACTACCGCAAGGCCTACGAGACCTACGAGACGTACATGACGGAGTCGGTGTCGGGTCTGAACTTGAATGCGCCGGTTCGCTATCACGGCGTCGACGTCGGACGCGTTCGCGCGATCGTGCTGTCGCCCGCCAACATCGAAGAGGTCCGCCTGACGCTCGATGTCGAGCGCGGAACGCCGGTCAAGGCGGACACGGTCGCGACGCTGCGCTCGCAAGGGCTCACCGGCATCGCGTTCGTCGAGTTGTCGGCGGGACGCAAGGATTCGCCCGCGCTGCACGCACGTCCCGGCGAGGTCTATCCGGTCATCGCTTCGGCGCCATCGCTGATCGAACACCTCGAAACCGCAACGCCGGTCCTGCTCGCCAACGTTGCACGCATGACCGACAGCCTGAATGCGTTGCTGGACGAGCCGAACCGCCGCGCGGTCGGCGCGACCCTGGCCGACCTGAGCGTGCTGACGCAAACGCTCGCAGCCCGGTCGGCGACGATCGACGCCACGCTGGGCCATGCAGCGCAAACCATGGCGCACGCGGCGCGCGCATCCGACGAATTGCCACTGCTCGTGCGACGCATCGATCGCGCCGCGGATGCGCTCGAACACATGGCCGCCGATGTCGTCGAAACGAGTCACAGCGTGCGAACCACGTTCGACGGCGCCAGGCAGACGCTCGACGGCTCTCGCGACGATCTCGCCGAGTTCACCGGATCGACCTTGCCCGAAGTGCGCGAAATGGTCGCGGAGATGCGAGGTATGACGGCGACGATGCGCCGCGTCGGCGAGGAGTTCGAACGCAATCCGGGCATGCTGCTGCAGCGGCCACGAGCGGCCCGGCGCGGCCCTGGAGAGTGAGCCGCCAGCATGTTTCAGAACCCTTTCGATCCGCCCGAAGCGCAGCCACCGATGACGGGCGCGCGGCTCGAGCTCATCGCGCCCGAGCGGCGCGCCTTCGTCGCATCGATGCTGGCAACGCCTGCCGCAGCCCTGCTTGCCGGCTGCAGCCTCTGGCCGACGACGCCGACACCGAGCAGCGTTCGTCACGTTCTCGATGCTCGGCCCAAGGGGGTGCCTTCGACCCGGCGCGACCTCGTGATCGCGGTGAGGCCGCCGCGTGCCGCGCCGGGATACGAGACGTCGGCGATCCTGTACGTTCAAGAGCGGCACGTGCTCGATCGCTACGCCACGCACGAATGGGCAGAGCCACCCGCCCGGATGCTCGGCTCGCTGCTGGCGCGCAGTCTGGAGGACGCGGGCGGGTTCAGCGCGGTCGCCCAGGATGCGAGCGGGCTTCCGGTCGACCTCCGCCTCGACACCGAGATCGTCCTCCTGCGGCAGAACTTTCTGACCCGGCCGAGCGTCGTCGAGTTCGCCATGCGGGTGCAATTGATCGATGTGTCCAAGCGGCGGATGCTGGCAGCCCGCTACATCGAGCTGGCTGAGCGCACGATGTCGGACGATGCCGCCGGCGGTGTCGCCGCGGCGAACGTGGCCGTCGAGCACGCTCTCGCCGAGGTCGTGTCGTTCTGCGCGAGTGCCGCGGCCGAGATGCAGCCGAGCCGGCCGCCGTCGCGCTGACATCGCGGCGCGCCAGCGCGCGTCCCTTGAGGGCGATCAAGCCGAACACGCTGGCCGCATCGCATCATGCCCACGGGGCTTCCCTCCGGGAACTCCAGCCGTCTGGATACCACGATGTCACGCGACCACCAGGAAGTCGAGGGGAGCAGGTGGAGGGTCGACGCCACGCCCGCGCGGCGCGTATGGCTGGCCCGGCTGCTTCCGCTGCTGGCGGGCGCCGCCCAATGGATGCTGTGGCCGCTGGTCCAGCCCTACGCGTGGTTCCTCTTCTACCCGGCGGTGTTCGCCAGCTCGTGGATCGGTGGCAGAGCGGCCGGTGTGCAGGCCACGATCGTGTCGGTGCTGCTGGTGTGGTGGCTCTTCCTCCCGACCTCCGATGGACTGGATCAGCGGAGCGTGGCCTCGCTGGTTCCTACGTTCGCCTTCGTCCTGATGGGCCTGGCTTTCAGTTTCACGCACGCGCGCCTGCGGCAGAGCGAGTTGCGCACGCGGGAGTTGTTCGATCAGGCGGGCGACGGCATCTTCGTCGCCGACCTCGATGGACGGTATGTGGCGGTCAACGAGGCAGGCTGTCGGATGCTGGGATGGGAACGGCATGAGGTCATCGGTCGCACGATCGCCGATCTGATTCCGCCGCAGGATCTGCCACGCCTGGCACAGGCCAAGCAGGCCTTGTCCGCCGGAGCGACGCAGACGGCCGAGTGGACGTTGCTGTGCAAGGATGGGCGCTGGCTGCCGGTCGAGATCAGCGCCAAGATCCTCCCGGGTGGCCGCTGGCAGGCCATCGTCCGCGACATCAGCGAACGTCGTCAGGCGCAGGCTCAACTGCGTCTGGCCGCGGCGGTCTTCGACAGCACGCAGGACGGGCTCATCGTGACCGACGCGCAGCGCCGCATTCTGAGCGTGAACCCCGCCTTCGTCGCGATCAGCGGCCCCGGCCGCGTGCCCCAGGGAGTCGTTGATCAGCTTGAAGCGGTCCAGGTCGACGAACAGCAGCGCGCAACGCTGACCGCGTCGCTCGGCGCGCGCCAGCGATTGGCGCAGGCGACTCGCGAGTTGCAGCCGGTTCGGCAGGCCGGTGAGCGGGTCGTGATGGGCCAGATGGCGCAGCCGCTGCTCCGCGTCCTTGAGCGCGGTGATGTCGGAGAGGATGGCCACGTAGTGCGACACGGCGCCGGTGGCATCCTTGACCTCACTGATGTTCTCCCATGCCGGATACACCTCGCCGTTCTTGCGCTTGTTCCAGACCTGGCCTTGCCATTGACCGGTGCTCTTCAACGTCGTCCACATGTGCAGGTAGAAGGTCGCGTCGTGCCGGCCTGAACTCTGCAGTGACGGTTGGCGCCCGAGCACTTCCTGCTGCTGGTATGAATTGCTGATCGAGATCGCGCGTCGACTGCGCGTGGCCGTTCGCACCGAGGACACGGTCGCGCGCCATGGCGGCGACGAATTCATCGTGGTCGCCGAGGACGTCGCGGACGCGGACAACGCGGCCTCGCTCGCGCGCACGATCATCACCAGTCTGTCGCAGCCGGTGGTGATCTCCGGGCGCGAGGTGGCGGTCGGCGCCAGCGTGGGCATCGCGCTGTACCCCGATGACGCCGCGACCACCGAGAACCTCTGCAAGGCCGCCGACTCGGCGATGTACCGCGCCAAAGTCAGCGGCCGAGGAACGTTCGCCTTCTACACCGCCAACATCACCGAACAGATCCACGAGCACGTGGTGCTCGACAGCGCGCTGCGCCGGGCACTGGAACGCGATGAACTGCGCCTCCTGTTCCAGCCGGTCATCGCCGCGGGCGGTCGCACACTGGTCGGCGCGGAAGCGCTGCTGCGTTGGCAGCATCCTCAGCGGGGCCTGCTCGGACCCGACCTGTTCATACCGATCGCCGAGCACAGCTCGCTGATCAACGAGATCGGTGCCTGGGTGATCGACCGCGCCTGCGCGCAACAGCGTGACTGGATCGATCAGGGCATTGCGCCGGTGCGATTGGCGATCAACGTCTCGGGCCGCCAGATTCTCCACGACCATCTGGTCGAGTCGGTGGACGCCGCGTTTCACCGCCATCGGCTCGTGGGCGTGCCGGGTTGCGTGGAACTCGAGTTGACCGAGAGCGTGCTGCAGCGCGCGGATGCGAGCGTCAAGGTCCTTCAGGAACTCAAGGCGCTCGGGGTGGGCATCACGATCGACGACTTCGGCACGGGATACTCGTCGCTCAGCCTGATCAAGCATCTGCCGATCGACGCGATCAAGATCGACCGGATGTTCGTGCGCCACCTGCCCGACGACGCGAACAGCCGTGCCATCGTCAGCGCCGTGATCTCGATGTCGCATGCGCTCGGGCTGCGGGTGGTTGCCGAAGGTGTCGAGACCGTCGAACAACTCGGCTTCCTCACCGAGGCCGGCTGCGACGAGTTGCAAGGCTTCCTGCTCGGCCAGCCCTGCGCCGCCGACGCGATGACGGCACTCCTGGCCGCGCGTGTCGGTCAGGCCGCCGCATCATCGGTCAAGTAGTCGCCGCACGACCGCCGCTCGGACCGGCCGCCGCGACGTGGCATGCTGTCCGAATGACGATCGGCGACTCGCTCAAAGGCTGGGCCACAAGGATCAAGCGCGATGCGCTGACCCTCTGGTTCGCCCGCAAGCATGCCGACACACCCTGGGCTGCGAAGGCGCTCGGGGTCTTCGTCGTGGCCTACGCGCTCAGCCCGATCGACCTGATTCCCGACTTCATTCCGGTGCTGGGCATCCTCGACGACGTCATCCTTCTGCCGCTCCTGATCTGGGTGGCGATCAGGCTCTTGCCCTCGCATGTCCTGGCCGATTGCCGCCGCGACGCGGCCGCATGGTTGCAGACCAACGGGTCCAAGCCCAGCAGTCGCGCCGGCGCTGCGCTGGTCCTCTTGGTGTGGCTGGGCGTCGGTGCGGCGCTGTGGTTCTGGCTGGAGCGCTAACTCAGGTCCGTCCAACTGCTCGGTGCATTCACGTAGCAGCCCACGTCGTCGAGGGCATCGGTGGCCACCATCTCCTCGGTCCCTTCGAGCACGACACCTCCGAAGTGCCCCTCGATGGCGGCGCGCGTCGCCTTGAAGGAGGATGTCGCGGGAATGTCCGATCCTTCGACCGGTGATCTGAAGTAGTAGACGCAGACGAGGGATTCAGTGCCGTGCATACGATCTCCAAGCGCAACGCGATTCTTGCCCGAGCCGAACAGACGCCCTGGAAGCAGCGATCTTGCCTGAAGTCCGAATCGACGCGAAGTCACGCGCCTCGAGGCAGCGGCGCATCCGGATGCACCAGCCCGGCTTGACGCAGCTCACGCCAGAACGCGGCCGGTACCGTCGCTTCCAATGCGACGCGATCCTCCGCGATGCGACCGGGCCGACTCGCCCCCGGGATCACGGCGACGACCGCCGGATGGGCCAGCGCGAACTGCAGGCCGGCGGCCTTCATGGTCACGCCGTGGCGATCGGCGATCGTCTTGATGGCTTGCACCTTCGCAAGGATCGCAGGCGTCGCCGGGGCATACTCGAAGTTCGGCCCACCGACCAGGGCACCCGAGCTGTACGGCCCGCCGACGACGATGCCCAGGCCTGCGCTCGCCACCTTCGGCATGACGCGCTGAAGCGCGCGCGCATGGTCCAGCAACGTGTAGCGACCTGCGAGCAGAAAGCCGTCGGGCCGCGGCCCTTGCAGGTCGAGCAGCAGCTCGATCGGCTCCACGCGGTTCACGCCCAAACCCCAGGCGCCGATCACGCCCTCGTCGCGCAGCTTGTCGAGCGCCTTGAAAGCTCCCTTGCGCGCGGTCTCGAACACGCCGAGCCATTCGTCGCCGTAGAAGTCCTGCGCGATGTCGTGGACCCAGACGATGTCGACCCGGTCGGTCTTCAGGCGCTGCAGGCTGTCTTCGATCGAGCGCAGGGTCGCGCCTTCCGAGTAGTCGTTGACGATTCGGTTGGCACGCCCGTGCCTGAAGACGTCGCCCTTCTCGCCGAGGTCGCGCGCACTCACGTCTTCGATCTCGTCGAGGATCAACCGGCCGACCTTGGTGCCGATGACGACGCCGTCGCGCTCGCGGCCGGCCAGCGCGGCCCCGAGCCGGGCCTCCGCGAGACCGGCGCCGTAGAAGGGCGCGGTGTCGAAGAAGCGGATGCCGTCGTTCCACGCAGCGTCGACGGTGGCTTGGGCCTGCGCCTCCGGGATGGCGCGGAACATGTTGCCCAGCGGGGCAGTGCCGAAGCCCAGCGGGCCGGGGAGCAGTTTCTTCAGTCTCGTCATGGCGTCTCTCCTTGGGTTGATCGAATGATCGGCGCCCGACAGAAATTCATCCAATTTATTTCATTGAATCAAGCTTTATCGCCAACAATAAGTCTTGATGCGCTACGACCTGAACCTGTTGCCGATCTTCGTGGCCTTGATGGAGGAGCGCAGCGTCACGCGCGCGGCCGATCGCCTGGGCATGACGCAGGCGGCGCTGTCCAACGCCTTGGCTCGGCTGCGCGCGATGCTGCAAGACCCGCTGTTCATCCGCGAGCGCTACGGCATGCGGCCCACGCCCAGGGCCGAGTCGCTCGCACCCGAGCTGTCGGCAGCGCTGGCGGCGATGGATACCGTCGTGCTCGGGCAGCAGACCTTCGACCCGTCTCGCGCAGATCAACTCGTCACGATCGCGACGAACAGCTACGTGGAATACGTCGTCGTTCCCGCGCTGGTGGCACGCCTGAGCGAACGCGCGCCGAAGATGCGCTTGCGCACGCTGCCGTACGGCACCGACCTCGCGGAGACCGGCGTCACCTCGGGCACCACGGCGATGGTGCTGGGCCGCGTGAGCGACCCGCCGGACAACCTGGTCGTTCAGCACATCGCCGACGATGGGCTGATGTGCATGGTCCGCGCGGACCATCCGAAGATCGGCAACCGGATCACCAAGGCGCAATACGAACGGATGAAGCACGTCAACGTGCTGCCGCCGGGGCGGCTGCGCAGCGGAGTCTTCCGGGCCCTGGACCGGCAGGGGATCAAACGGGATGTCGCGGTGTCGGTGACCCACTTCGTGTCGGTGCCGGAGGTGGTGGCCGCGACGGATTGCTGCGCCACGTTGCCGAGGCTCCTCTGCAGGCGGCTGGCCCACGATGAACGTTTGAAGGTGTTGCCCGCACCGGTCGACCTTGGAACGTTCCCCCTGCACATGGCATGGCACGTTCGCTATCGACTGGATCCGGCGCATGCGTGGTTGCGAGCCTTGGTCGCAGAGGTGGCGGGTTCGCTGTGAGGCCAATCCCGGCTGACCTTCACCGCCCTCGAGCGCGTCCCCTGCGGCTCGCGAGCTCGCACAGCGCGTAGACGGACTCATCGGCGATTCGGTAGTACACCGTATTCCCGCGCCCTTCCCTGGCCACCAACCCGTGCCGCCAGAGCAGCGACAGGTGGCGCGAGACGTTCGCCGAGGAACAGCCGACCGCCGCCGCGAGTTCGCCCACGTTGCGCTCGCCGTCGCGCAGCGTGTCGAGGATCTGCAGGCGCGTCGGCTCGGACAACGCCTGGAAATGGGCGGCGACCCGCGACAGCGCCTCGCAGGAGCTGAAGACGGCGTGCGAACGATGCTTCATGGTCCACCTTCGACATTCTGGCTTGTGCATGCACATAGTCACTTGACTATTTGCGCATATAGCTAAATACTGTCACTGTGTAACGTTGAACACAAGTGCCGGAACAGTGACCATGCCCGCCGAAACGAAGACCTCCCCGCGCAGCCCGCGATGGCGGCCCGCCGACATGGGGTCGATCGCAATGCTGGCGGCCAGCCTCGCGGCCCTGGCCCTGCCCGGTCTCGCGGCCGGCCAGACGTCCGCCCTGTCGAGCGTGACGATGGCAGTCGTGCCTGCGGGCCGGCAGGCCGGGTACGACGGCGTGGTCGAGGCTGCGCGACAGACGACGGTGGCCGCCCAGGTGGCGGGCGCCATCGTGATGCTGCAGGCGAAGGCCGGTGACCGGGTGAAGGCCGGACAGGTGCTGGCGCGGATCGATTCACGGGCCGCACAGCAGCAGACGCTTGCCGCGATCGCGCAGGTGCGCGCGGCCGATGCGGCGCGAGAGGCCGCCGGCAAGGAATTCGAACGACAGAAGCAGCTCTTCCAGAAGAACTACATCAGCCAGGCGGCGCTGGAGCGCGCGGAATCGCAGTACAAGGGCGCCCAGGCCCAGGCTTCCGCCCAGATTGCATCGGCCGAGGCCGCACGCACCGAGTCCGGCTTCTATGCGGTGAAGGCACCGTACGACGGCGTGGTGTCGGAGGTCTCGGTGGTGCTGGGCGACATGGCCATGCCCGGCCGCCCGCTGCTCACGATGTACGACCCGACCGCGATGCGCGTGACGGCTGCGGTGCCGCAGACCGCGGCGTCGCTCACCGAGGGCGCCCCGCAGGCGGAGCTCCCCGGCGTGGTGCCTGGTCGCGTCGTGCCGACCCGCTGGCAGCTCCTGCCGGCGGTGGACGCGTCGACCCACACCGTGCAGCTGCGGCTCGACCTGCCGATCGGGCTGGCCGTCGCACCGGGCATGTTTGCGCGCGCCTGGCTGCCGGCCGGCCCGGCGGACGGCGGGCGCATCACCGTGCCGTCCGGGGCGATCGTGCGGCGCGCCGAACTGACCGGTGTCTACGTGATCGCCGCCGATGGACGGCCCTTGCTGCGCCAGGTTCGCCTCGGCCCGGCCACCGGCAGCGAGGTGGAAGTGCTGGCCGGTCTGAAGGCCGGTGAGCAGGTCGCGCTCGACCCGCAGGCGGCGGCACGCCGACGCTGACCATGGGCATCTCCGGCCGCATCGCGCGCTACTTCCAGTCGGCACAGATCACGCCGCTGCTGGCGCTCGTGGCACTGCTGCTGGGCGCCTTCGCGGTGGCGGTGACACCGCGCGAGGAGGAGCCGCAGATCAACGTCACGATGGCCAACGTGCTGATCCCGTTCCCGGGAGCGTCGGTGGCCGACGTGGAGCAGATGGTGACCACGCCGGCCGAGCAGGTGCTGTCTCAGATCGCCGGTACCGACCATGTGACGAGCGTCTCGCGCCCGGGCCTGGCGGTGATCACGGTGCAGTTCAAGGTCGGCGTGCCGCGCACCGAGGCGCTGGTGCGCCTGCATGACACCGTGAACGCCCATGCCGACTGGCTGCCCTCGGGGTTGGGCGTGGGTGCGCCGATCATCAAGCCCAAGGGCATCGACGATGTGCCCATCGTCACCCTGACGCTCTACGGGACCGATGCCGACAGCGGCGCTTTCGACCTCGAGCGCGTGGCCCATACGCTCGAAGCCGAGATCAAGCGCGTGCCCGGCACGCGCGAAGTCTCGAGCGTGGGCGGGCCGGGCCGCGCGGTGCTGGTCGACATCGACCCGGCGCGCATGGCCAGCAGCGGCGTCACCGTGGCGGACTTGCGCCAGGCCCTGCACTCGGCCAATCTGGGCGCGCCGGTCGGCGAGTTGCTGGGCGGTGACCGCTCGGTGGCGATCGAGTCGGGGCCGTTCCTGCGCGATGCGCGTGACGTGGGCTCGCTGGTCGTGGGCGTGCGCGGGGGCAAGCCAGTGTTCCTGCAGGATGTGGCGCGCGTCGCCGATGGGCCGCTGCCACCCCAGCGCTATGTGTGGCACGGCACCCGGCAGGGCGATGCGCCCGCGGTGACGATCGCGATCACCAAGAAGCCGGGCGAGAACGCCATCGGCGTGGCGGATGCGGTGATGCAGCGCGTGCAGTCGGCGCGCAACACGCTCATTCCTGCCGGTGTGCAGGTGGCCGAGACGCGCAACTACGGCGCCACGGCCAACGACAAGGCGATGAAGCTGATCCAGAAGCTGCTGTTCGCCACCGCGTCGGTGGTGGCGCTGGTGTTCATCGCGCTGGGTCGGCGCGAGGCCGCCATCGTGGGCAGCGCCGTGATCCTCACGCTGACGGTCACGCTGTTCGCGTCGTGGGCCTGGGGCTTCACGCTCAACCGCGTGTCGCTCTTCGCGCTCATCTTCTCGATCGGCATCCTGGTCGACGACGCGATCGTGGTGGTCGAGAACATCCACCGCCACATGGCGCTGCACCCCGGGAAGTCGCTTGCCGAACTGATCCCCGGCGCGGTCGACGAAGTGGGCGGCCCCACCATCCTGGCGACGCTGACGGTGATCGCCGCGCTGCTGCCGATGGCCTTCGTGAGCGGCCTGATGGGGCCGTACATGAGCCCCATCCCGATCAACGCGAGCATGGGCATGCTGCTGTCGCTGGCCATCGCCTTCATCGTCACGCCGTGGCTCTCGCGGCTGTGGATGAAGCACGCGGCCGCTGCGCAGGTCGAACCCCACGGACTCGGCGCCCGGCTCGGTCCGTTCTTCGACCGCGTCTTTCGCCCGCTGCTCGACGCGAGACGCGGCGGCCGCAACCGCCGACTGCTCGGGTTGGGCGTCGCCGGACTCATCGCGATCTCGCTCGCGCTGCCGGCGCTGGGCCTGGTCGTGCTCAAGATGCTGCCCTTCGACAACAAGTCGGAGTTCCAGGTCATCGTCGACATGCCTGCCGGCACGCCGCTGGAGCGCACCGCCGCCGTGCTGCGCGAGTTGGGCGCCTACGTGGCGATGCAGCCCGAGGTGGTCGACTACCAGGCCTACGCCGGCACCGCGGCCCCGATCAACTTCAACGGCCTGGTGCGCCAGTACGACCTGCGGGCGGGCGCCGAGATGGGCGACCTGCAGGTGAACCTGGTCGACAAGCATCACCGCAGCGAGCAGAGCCACGCCATCGCCACGAGGATGCGGCCCGAGCTGCAACGGATCGCCCGGCGCCACGGCGCGAACGTGAAGGTTGTCGAGGTGCCGCCGGGCCCGCCGGTGCTCTCGCCCAAGA
>Ga0209023_10003987_pt1 | contig 17187 bp, 16 predicted proteins | sample LakOneMetagenome_FD_187468 | JGI IMG/M metagenome (GOLD analysis project Ga0209023, IMG submission 187468) | Freshwater and sediment microbial communities from Lake Erie, Canada (SPAdes) (version 2) | ecosystem: Environmental > Aquatic > Freshwater > Lentic | place: Lake Erie, Canada... | reverse complement strand
TACGTAGGTGGTTCGTTCGATATGAATCCTAATACGGTATTGTATGCAAGTGTATTGTATCAAAGCCAGGCTTCAGCATCTGAGCTGGTATTGGGTACTGCGGTAGGATTTATCCTGAACCCGGGCCACGACCAGGAATACCAGAAAAATACGATCCTTTACCTGGGTGGCTGGTACCGTTATGGTGATGCAGTAGCTCCGTATGTGAGTCTGGAATGGTCTAAAATGCGTTTAGGTTTCAGCTATGATGTGAATACGTCCAGCCTTACACCGGCTTCAGGCGGTGCAGGCGGCTACGAACTTTCTTTACTGTTCTTCGGAAGGATCAACAAACAGGAGCGCAGCCCTCAGTACAACTGGTCTTGCCCTAAGATATACTAAGACGAACGAAGCAAAGCAGCTGAATAAAAGAATAACAGCATTAAGTGTCGGAAATTATTAACTGGTTTCTACTAACAGATCAAAAGATGAAGAAATTATTACTCATAGCAAGTGCGGTGGCAGTGTTGGCAAAACCTGCAATGGCACAGGATATACATTTTACCCAGTATTTCACATCTCCGCTTACTTTAAATCCGGCAATGACGGGCCTCATCAATGAGGATCTCCGCTTCGCTGCCAATTATCGTTCGCAGTGGGCATCAGCAAGTGCACAATCATCCAACGCATATAATACCGCTACATTCTCTTTTGACTTTGCAGCGCTTAAAAATGTATTGCCTGAGGGCGATGCACTTGGCGTAGGGCTGCTGGGCCTCCAGGACAAGGCAGGTACCGGCTCGCTGACGAATACAACAATAGGACTTTCTCTTGCTTATCACAAGGCTTTCGGGCGCGACAGGCAGCATCATATATCTATGGGTGGACAGGCTTTCAATGTTCAAAAAACACTTGACTTTTCTAAGCTGACCACTGAAGATATGATAGACCCCAGCACAGGGCTTCCATTCACAGGTGTACCTCCGTTATCAGGCAGTAAGAGCGTATCTTATATGGATATGAATGCCGGCATCATGTATTCAGGTAAGGTAACCGACAAGGCTACTGCATACATAGGTTACTCTTTCTATCACCTTACCCAGCCTGTAGAAAGCTTTGTAGGTGACAGCCACAAGATACATACCCGCCAGTCTGTGTACCTGGGAGGCTCTTTCGACATGAACGAAAAAGCTGTGCTGTATGCAAGTGCACTGATGCAGGGACAGCAGTCAACTACAGAAGTACTGATAGGTTCTGCAATAGGCCTTATACTTAATTCAGGACATGACGAAGAATACCAGAGGAATACAATTCTTTACCTGGGTGGCTGGTACCGCTATGGTGATGCGATATCTCCTTACGTTTCTTTGGAATGGTCTAAAATGCGTTTAGGCCTCAGCTACGACATTAACGAATCAAGGTTCGCCCCTGCTACAAAAGGCTTTGGCGGCTACGAAATATCACTGATGTTCTTTGGCAAAGTGAACAGGCATGAGAAGAACCAGGTGTATGATTGGTCTTGTCCTAAATTTAACTAATCAACTACGATCTTAATAAAAAACCGGCTTCATCAGCCGGTTTTTTTGTTTGGTTAAATGTGAATTCCCGCCTAGCTGGCAACAGACTGATCATTCTTATTTTTTCTTTTCAGCACCAATGCACAGATCAGTGAAACTATAATGCCTAATGGCAATATCTCCCAATAAGTAATCAGTGTAAAGAGCAAGGGATTCTTATACATCTCGCGGTACCTGTTCATCTCCTTTACGGTAGCTTCAATTTTCGCCGGACTCATACCGGATGCCTTCGCATGACCAATAGCGTTGGCTGCATATTGCTCCATAAAATCAGGGAATACATAGTTGTACTCAACCGCCCATGTGGCCACATACATAGTGGATGCTATGAGCGATATATATAAACCAATAAGAAATGCCTGCACAAAAGTGACGGTACCTCCATTGTACTTATCACGGAACATTTTAACACCGACAAATATGAGGGAGAATGCCAGCAACATGGAAGCAAACCCGATGATCATACTTGTTTGCGACGCCTGTGGATTTTTGGCGCATAGGGTCGTGCCTATTACCATCATGATGGTAACGATACCGCCTGCAATAAGGCCACATGTAATTACTACTCTTTTCATAAGCTATATATTTTTAGTTGAGCGCAAAAGTGTACTAAAACCGGGATCGACCATTCATACTTTCGGGTGATTTTAGCAGCGTTGCCCTGCTTTTCATCCGTTCGGGTTACCTATTCAGGGAATAATGCCCAGCTTTCTTGCTTTTTCTACCGCCTGCATCCTGCGGTTCACATCCAACTTCATAAACAGATTGGATGAATGTGTTTTGACCGTATTCAGTGAAACGAACAATTGCGCAGCAATTTCCTGGTTCCTCAAGCCCGTAGCCATCAGGTGCAATACTTCCAGTTCACGGCTGCTGATCCCCGATCTATCCAGCGCCTTTTCATTGACCACAAAATTGCCGTTCACGTGCGGTAATGGACCTGGCACATCTACATAAATTTCCTTCTCCACTATTATTGTCTCGGTTTTGGGTTTTACCAATTTCACCGCTAACCATATGCCCAGGGCCGTAAATATGATGGCTATGGCCCCAATATAGATATCCATTGCCTGTTCCATTAAAAGGTAGCGGATGTGTAACCACTGCAACAGGAACAGCAATGCAGCAAGCGAAACGCCATAGATCAATGTGTGCTTACTGAGTATAGATAATCGGAATGACATATTTAATAAGAAACAGAATGGTCCAAAAGTAGGAATTTTGTTTTGAAGCGACCAGCATGCCTTAAACGTGGACTATTTGCTTAACTTTAATAGGGCACTCCCTTCCTTTACATTACTTTTTCAATCCTGATAGCGATGATACAAACTGAGGCCGTGCATAAAGTAGCGCTGGAACAAGAAGAACTGGAATACCTGGTAAACAAAAAAAACGAAGACGTAGCCGCCTTATACAAAGTAATAAAAGTGGTTGCAGTTGTGATCGTTACCATTACTTTGATGGCAGCTATAGCCGTGTTCATTATTATTAAACTATCTCCTGACACATTTATCAACCGGGGCGAGGCGCCACCCAACATATTCATCACAAGTCTTCAGTTAATGCTGCTGCTGTTTTGCGTGGTAGGAATAGCTACTTACTACAGCTATTATAAAACGCTGAGAATACTGATAATGGACATTAAAAATGGTAAAAAAGTAATTGAGCCATGTGCGGTAATACGAAAATTTCACTCCGGGGAAAATGACACCTACCATGTTTATATTACTTCTGTTGTAAGGCTGAGCATAAAAGTGACCGTTGCCGAGTATGCCATGCTGGATGAAGGTGACAAGATCAATATTGAGTACAGCCCTTATTCTAAAATATTTTTCGGCTATTCTATTTGACCTGCCTGATCCTGGTTATTAATAGTCAACAGATACAACAAAACGATGATTGTGACCGCAGAGGAGGAAAGAAAGGCAGCTATAGCGCCAAATTTGAACCACAGCACACCAGTGATGCTACTCGCTAACATAGTACATATGCTTTGAAAACTTGTAAAAGTGCCGATCGCAGTGGCCGCGTCCTTTTTATCTGCGATATTTGTTATCCAGGCCTTTGCAACACCCTCTGTGGCAGCAGCATATACACCGTAAAGAAAAAAGAGGGCAAAGAAAAGGTATAGGTTTGTGTTTAAAGCCATTCCCGCGTATACTATAGCGAATACAAAAAATCCAAACAGTAAAACATTCTTCAATCCTAAGCGATCAGCAAGTATGCCAACAGGATAAGCAAAAACCGCGTAGATAAGATTGTAGAAAATGTATACGCTGATCGTGATGGTATCGCTAAAACCTGAATCTTTTATTTTCAATAACAGGAAAACATCTGAACTATTAAATAACGTAAAGGCCAGCAAGCCAACAACCAATTTACGATAAAGCAAGGGGCTTGATTTCCAGTATTTAACAAAGTCGAGAAAACGTGTTTTCGTAATTTTCTGCAATGGTCCGGGCGACTTACTTTTCAGTAAAAACGTAAAACTGATAGCCAGCACACCCGGAATAAACGCGATGTAGAATAGTGCAACATAATGCCCCGGATAGCAGTACAGGAATATTAATGCTAATACGGGCCCAATAACTGCACCAAGCGTATCCATAGAACGATGAAAGCCAAATACCGTTCCTTTCGTCGTTGGATTAGCTTCATCAGATAACATAGCATCTCTTGCACCAGTCCTTATACCTTTACCAATACGATCAAGCGTCCGCGCAGAAAATATCCAGGCCGGCAAAACAGACATGGCCATCATTGGCTTAGCAACCGCACTCAGAAAATACCCCCATCTTACAAATGGCAGCCGCACTCCCATATTATCAGACATTTTTCCAAAATAGCCCTTACTAAAACCCGCAACGGCTTCAGCAAACCCTTCCAAAACTCCAATTACCACCACTGAAAAACCGATACTTTTCAGGTAAATGGGCATAACAGGATATAACATTTCGCTAGCTACATCAGTGAACAAACTAACAAACGATAATATCCAGATGGTTTTTGTAATTACCTTCATTCAACCTAAAACTTTATAAAGAAGAGGGATATTTTGAAATACTATTTGTAACAAGATACGACGTATACGTAACTCCTCACTTTAATTATCAGATCGAAAATGTGTAAAAAATAAACTGTCTTTATAACCCCTTCCCCTTACTAACGTACGGATTACCCTTCATGGAAAACCGGTACGGCCTTAACGCATCATCCATAGCATAGGCTACCCCTACCCTTGTTTCGGCTACAATGTTCCGGTTGCTCACTTTTATGCCCCTGTCTTCGATGTAGATAAGGTCTTCGTTCAGCAACAACCCGGTATGCTGTGTGCTGATGCCCATTGCCATGCTTAGTGCCCCGGGGCCGGCAGTAAGTGACGGCTGCAGCTTTGCTTTATTCCGGCGGGCAAGCATTATGTCTATACCTTCTATAGGTTCAAGCCCTCTTACTAATACTGCATGCGGTTCATCCTGTACATTGGTGACCACATTGAATAAGTGATGAATACCATAGCACAGGTATACATAGGCTGCCCCGCCATGCATATACATCACCTCGGTGCGATTAGTACGCCTGTTGCCGTAGGCATGCGAGGCTTTGTCGGTGACGCCTGCATAGGCTTCTGTTTCTACAATAATGCCGGCAGTATGCATCCCCCCGAACTCGGTGACGAGCACTTTGCCGAGTAGTTCCTTGGCTATCTTCACAACATCTGCCCTGCTGTAAAATGACTCCGGCAATTTCATGGAGCAAAAATAAGGATGATTGGCTTTGGAATTGCTTAATTTCGCCGTACTTATGGCTGATACTCAGAAAGGCTCACTTTACCTGATACCAATACCCGTAGCAGAAGGCATGCTGCAGACAATACCTGCAGAAGTGGCAACACATACTGCCCGCATTACGCACTACTTTGTGGAGAATGCACGCACTGCGCGCCGGTTCTTACGGTCTATGCATGCTACCCTGGTGCTGGAAACAATAGAGTTTTCTGAAATAGACAAGCATAGTGATATAAACACGCAGCTGCTGCGTAAATGGCTGAAAGAAGGTCATGATATAGGGGTAATGAGCGAAGCAGGCTGTCCCGGCATAGCCGATCCCGGTGCTGATATAGTAGCCATAGCCCACCAGATGCATGTAAAAGTAATACCACTAACCGGGCCAAACTCCCTGATACTGGCGCTGATGTCATCAGGACTCACAGGGCAGAGCTTTTGCTTTACCGGATACCTGCCTGTAAAAGAACCTCACCGCAGCAGACGCATAAAAGAGCTCGAAGCCATATCGGTGAAAGAAAGGCAGACACAGTTATTTATAGAAACGCCTTATCGTAACGATCACTTGCTTGCAGACCTGCTTCAACACTGCCAGCCGAGGACACGTATCTGTATAGCGCAGAACCTGACGGCTCCGGATGCGTTTATAAAAACAAAGACGGCAGCAGACTGGAAAAAAGAAATACCAAAACTGGGCAAAGTACCAGCAGTGTTTTTACTGCATGGGTAGCACCTCTATTTTACTTTTCTACCCTTCCATTGGTAATCACCAATAAAACCAAGAAAGCCCGCTGCTACAATGTATAATATATGCAACGGCTGCAGGAAGGGGAAATAACGCAACACCCATAGGCGCCGGAAGAATCGTGCAACAGGGACGAGAAAGATATACTCAGTGATCACCTTTACTGCGAACATGATAACAACTATCCAAAACGCAGCAGGATAAAAAATGCCGGCTACAGCTAATACGACAAACGACAAGTTGAACAAATAGACCAATAACAAAACTGCAGTAAGCCGGGTATCATTGTACTTGCCGGACTTGGAAGCCCAACGAATGCGCTGCTGCAAAAAGCCAGCCCAGGTATATTGCGGTGTAGTAGTTACTATTGCATTGGGAGACTTTAGATAAGCTATACGATGTGGTGCTACATTATTCATCTTCATCATCAAAAGATAGTCGTCGCCTGATGCGAGGTGTTCTATTCCCTCATATCCACCTACCTGTTCGTAAGTGGCTTTACTGAATGCAAGGTTGGCGCCGTTGCTCATATTGCCCAGCTTCATATTATGTGCAGCCGCGGTAATGCCTTGCATACTCATAAAGTCGGTGAGCTGAAATAGCTGAAGTATGCTGTTGTTGGTTGAAAAGATAACGGGGGCCACGATCATTACAGGATCCTGTTGCTCATAGATAGCAGCCATATGCAGCAGCCATGATGTGGGCGACATGCAATCGGCATCAGTTGTGATGATGAGCCTACCCTTGCTATTTGCAATACCAAGCGCAATAGCAGCTTTCTTGTACGCATTTATCTTACCCGTAGCGGCAAGATGATCTGCCAGGCTGATGCAGCGTACATTTTTATCTGCATACCTGCTTACAATATCAGCCGTATCGTCTTCAGAATGATCATCAACAACGATGACCTCTAACAACTCTTTCGGGTAATGCTGGACGAGAATAGCCTCAATACATGCAGCTATATTGCTGCTTTCATTTCGCGCAGGGATAATAACAGATATAGATGTGGATGGAGTAAATGAGGCCGGCAATACAAAATCCTTTTGCCGGTGCCAGCCCATGGTGTATGCCGCCATCAGCAGCACGTATGCCAGGGTGAGTAAGAAGCAAATGATAATAACAGCCATCATAACTATAAAAGTACGCCGGCTATTTGTGCGGCATTTTCTGAATCAAAAACACGATGTCCTTTTTCGAGGATCAATAACTGTACGCTGTCCAATCCATCCTTAAACCGCTCGCCAAGCGCAGGCGGCATTACTTTGTCATATACGCCCATGATAATATAAACAGGTATCGCATGCTTCTTTATTATTGCCTTTATCTTCGCCGGGCGTGATATATGGTCGCTCATACCCATCCATACCCGCAGCAGGAAGCTACGGCTTTGTGCAGACTGCAGGAAATAGCTAACGAATTTATGACGTGATTCGGGTATCACTTTTCGTTTCTTTAATTGGTCCAATAGTTTGAAATACAGGGCAGGTTTTTCCAACAGATTTTTGAATATTTTTTTGCCCAGCCATGTACGGGTAAGGAAGTAGTAGTAAACATTAATAGTCAGCCCATCTGCTGCAAGCAACACAACCTTATCAATAACGGAGGGTATAGCTTCTATGATACTCATACACAACCGGCCGCCCATGCTGTAGCCCATTAGCGATAGCTTATCAACCTTGTACTTTGTTTTCAGTTTGTCAGCGAGGTCAACAATATCTTTTTTTGTCAGCAACACCTCTTCATCCCACTTGCTGTTGCCGTGATGAGGGAGATCGAAAGATAGGATCGTATATTGGCTTGCAAGATAGTTTTTCAACGGGCTGAATATGGCGGCATCGTTACCATAACCATGAAATGCCAGCAATAGCTTGCTGCCACTACCCCACTGCAGGTAATGCAGTTGCTGATTGCCTACAGTTATATATGCCGACTCATTATTCATTGATTGCCCTTACCATTAAAGGTTAAAGGTCTTAAATTCTGCTAAGAATGTACACGTATGGAGATTATTAATAAGCCTGCACCTAATACTATGCTTCGCGCTTGATCGCATTGACCAATACATCGAGTTCTGCAGTGGTAGTAAATACGTTGGGCGTTATGCGGCAGCCCTGCACTGCACCACTATCTATAGCTACAGTGTACACTTTATACTTCTGCATCAGCAGCTCGGCCATGGCAGCAGGTTTCATCATCTTTAAACCCACATTAGCTATAGCGCACGACCTTGCAGGGTCTTCGGGGGTATTCAATACAACATTATTATGTCCACGCACCTTGCTTACCCAGAAGTTCTGCAGGTATCTGAGGCGTGCTTCCTTGCGCTCTATGCCTATCTTATTGTAGAAGTCTATTGCATCAGCAATAGTAAGATCAGTAGCTACAGGGATGGTGCCGGTATGATTGAGTCGTAATATATTATCAGGTTCGCGGGCAACATCAGCAAATAAAGGCCATATGGTGCTCACATGCTCCTTCTTCATGTAAAGCATACCTGCGCCCAGCGGCACACTCAGCCACTTATGCAGGCTGCAGCCATAGTAGTCGCAATTGAGTTCGGGTATGGTGAATTTAATATGTGCAAATGCATGCGCACCGTCTACCATTACCTGCACATTGTGCTTGTGCGCCATGTCGCATATTTTGCGCACAGGCAGTATCTGCCCGGTGATGTTGATCATATGGCAGACCATGAGCAGCTTTGTCTTTGGAGTAATGGCACGCTCATACATGGACACGATCTCCTCGTCAGACTGTGGATTGAGTGGTACAGAAAGCACCTTGTTCTCCACCCCATGCCGTTTTGCCACCTGTTTGAACATTTCCAGCATAGCACCGTAGTCATGCTCCGCCATTATCGCTTCATCACCGGCTTTCCAGTCGAACCCGCTGATGATCATATCCAGCGACTCGGTGGTGTTGCGGGTAATGATGAGTTCTTCGGTGGAACAGCCTGCAAGGGCAGCCAGCTTTTTGGCTGCCGCCTTTTTATTTGGCTCCTGCACTGTGCGCATATAGTGCGCGCCTTCCAGGTTCACCTCTTTCAGATGCTCTATATAACGATCAAATATTTCTTTGGGTTGTATACAGTAGTAGCCATTCTCCAGGTTGATGTATGCGGAGTTGAGCGTATATCCCCTGCGGATAGTTGCCCAGAATTCTTCATCCTGCGCCAGCTCTGCAGGCGGCACATGCGCCACGGCTTCCATCACCTTGCCAAGGGCGGAGAAAGATACCAGGCTGCCAAGGCCTAAAAGGGAGGTATTTTTGAGGAAGGTGCGCTTTGTCATGGCTTATTTTTTTGGTCATTAAAATCTATGCTACCCGAATAAGAATTATAATAAAATTCGTAACTGTAACTAGCCCTATTGTACTTTATTTTCTTTCCGACAATTCCTTTTGATTCAGCATCCTTATATTTAGCTTCCTTTTTCTTGTCTCTTTTCTTTCGACAGCCACAGCCTATTTGGATATTATTTGCTTTAATTGATTGCAGCAACACTGTGTAAAAGTATCCATTTATAGTAATGGAAACCTTCTTTAAAGTATCACATCTTTTTTCTCCAAAATGTCTACGCTCTCTATTTTTATAAGTAGAAATTATGCTACCGTTAACCATATGATAGAATGAAGCATCGGAAATAGTTGAATCTACCAGACAATTTCTGAATATTTTATGCCTGGAAATTCGAATAGTGTCTTCTAATCGTTCCATATGATGAAGTTCAATCCTGCTATTTCTGTTATCAATCAACATAGTCATTGACAGATCACTCGATGCAAGAAATTTTACTTTACATGTAACTGCAGGAAAATGACCTTTAATCCAAAAATTATCATCAAATAATACTTTGTCGTTGGCTTGACCAAATAAAGAAAAGTCTTGTAAATACTTTTCATCCAATCCCTGATCAAACTCTAATGAGTCAATAATAATTACTTTAGTTAATGTATCCTGCGCAAATAATTCAGACAGACTTACAAGACTAATTATCAATAAGAACAGGCATTTTTTCATTCTACTGATTATACCTCAACGTTATCGGATAAGTGAATTTTTCCATACCGTTGAAGAGTACATTGATCTGGGTAATGTTTATTTCCGCATTTTTGCCTTTCAGCCTTTTTATCAGTTTCTTTTGTGCGTCGGTAAGGTCACAACCTTCCGTTTGAAACGGACCATAGGTCTTACCGTCCGGTAATGTAAACGATATGCTGAAACGTGTCACCCTCCATCTCTGGTCTACTGCTATCAGGCGGGTATTAGCTAATAGTGCTTCGCAGGTCACATGAGCTGTATCCAGGCTGCGTGGCACACCAAGAGTCACACGCGGCGCATCTACTTTAGGCCCCTGGGCCATTACGCTCAAAGAGAAAACACATGCAAACAAAATAAAGGATAAGACGGCCTTTACCATAAAATACTTTTTTATAAAAATATACAAAAGCGGGTAAACTGTTATATTCTTTTAATATCCTGACCAAAAACACCTTAAGTTATCAGGTACACCAATATTTTCGCGCCGGAAATGAATTAAGGGCCACCCACTGGTTTTATCGGGCTTAATGCATGACTTATCTTATTTCATTTCCTAATTGAGTTATTAATTAATTACTTTTGCGAAAATTTTCAATTTCCTGATGCGTAGCTGGTGGTGGAAAATATTGTGTGTTATCCTGGTGGGATTTACCGTAATTGGTGGATTCCTGATGCCCGTTCCACGGCTGGATATACTTAACGAGACCATCCGCAACCTTTACTTCCATGTACCTATGTGGTTTACCATGATCGTATTGTTTGCTGCCGCATTCTGGTATTCTATCAAGTACCTGCGCACCGGCAACCTGCAGGATGATATATACGCTACACAATTCACTAATACAGGCATTTTTTTCAGTATACTGGGCATGCTTACCGGCATGGAGTGGGCACAATATACATGGGGCAGCGCATGGAGCAACGACCCCAAGCAACTGGGCACGGCAATGAGCATGCTTATTTACTTTGCCTACAGCATACTGCGTGGCGGACTGAAAGACGAAGAGAAGCGGGCTAAAATAGGTGCGGTATATAATATATTCGCCTTTGCGATGCTCATTCCGCTGATATTTGTATTGCCCCGCATGGTAGACAGCCTGCACCCGGGCAATGGCGGCAACCCTGCATTTAAGCAATATGACCTTGATAAGAATATGCGTATGGTATTCTACCCTGCTGTTTTAGGATGGATACTTACGGGTGTGTGGATAGCCTCGCTGAAAACAAGGCTGGAACTCTTGGTGTTCAAAAGAGATAATTCATTGCAGTTTGAGCTTGAAAAAAGAATGAAATAATGGTAAAAGGGGCTTTAACAACTATATTTTTAATACTAATAACAACAACATTTGCAAGTGCTGAGACCGAAATGGCCGATAGTATGCGGGCAAATGGTAAAATATACGTTGTTGTTGCAGTATTAGCCACTATATTTGCGGGGATTTTTGCGTACCTCGTTATGCTGGACCGCAAGATCAGTAAAGCAGAAAAGGAAAAATAAGAAACTTCATTTAATCACATAAACACTTAAACAATCAAAGGTGGAAAAAGCAACACATGAAGAATATAGTTTCTTCCAGGGTGTAGAGCGCAACTTCGATAAAGCTGCCAAATACACACGTTTTGAATCAGGTATCCTTGAGCAGATCAAGGCTTGTAACTCTGTGTACCGGATGAAATTCCCGGTGCGTATAGGTGATAATATAGAAGTAATAGAAGCCTATCGTGTTCAGCACTCTCATCACAAGTTGCCATGTAAGGGCGGTATCCGTTACAGCATGGATGTGAACCAGGATGAAGTGATGGCACTTGCTGCACTGATGACCTACAAATGTGCTATTGTGAATGTACCATTTGGCGGCGCTAAAGGCGGTATCAAGATCAACCCAAAGAAATACTCTCCATTTGAACTGGAAAAAATAACCCGCCGTTACGCATCGGAGCTGGTGAAGAAAAACTTCATAGGCCCTGGTATCGATGTACCTGCACCGGACTACGGAACAGGCGCACGCGAAATGAGCTGGATAGTAGATACATATGCTTCCCTGAAACCGGGTGAAGTAGATGCATTGGCTTGTATCACAGGTAAGCCTGTAACACAGGGCGGTGTACGCGGCCGTACTGAGGCTACAGGTCTTGGCGTTTACTACGGTATCCGCGAAGTATGTAACACTGCAGAAGACATGAAGAAACTCGGTCTGCCTGTAGGTATAGAAGGTAAAAAAGTGATCGTACAGGGCCTGGGCAATGTGGGTTACCATGCTGCTAAGTTCTTCTTCGACAATGGCGCTATCATTGTTGGTGTTGCCGAGCATGAAGGTGGTATCTACAACGAAAAAGGACTGGATATCTATAAAGTAGTAGAACACCGTAAGGCTACCGGCCATCTGCATAACTACCCTGGTGCTACAAACATCAAGAACAGTGCAGAAACTATGGAGCAGCCATGCGACATCCTGATACCTGCGGCTCTTGAGAACGTGATCAACGGCGACAACGCTGCGCGTATACAGGCGAAGATAATAGGCGAAGGCGCTAACGGTCCTTTGACTCCCGAAGCAGACGAAATACTGATAAAGAAAGGCGTAATAGTAGTACCTGACATGTACCTGAACGCAGGTGGTGTTACAGTATCTTACTTCGAATGGTTGAAGAACCTGAGCCACGTACGTTTCGGCCGTATGGACAAACGCTTCAGCGAAAACCAGAACGATTCTATCCTGAAATCAGTTGAAGGCCTTACCGGTAAAAGGGTAACTGACCTGGAGCGCAAGCAGATACTGCACGGTCCTGATGAGGTTGACCTGGTTTACTCCGGCCTGGAAGATACCATGATCGGTTCTTACCACGAGATCCGCGAAGCATTACTGCGCCTTGATGGCAAAGTAGACATGCGTACTGCAGCTTTCACCGTAGCTATCGATAAGGTAGGCGTATCTTACGAAGAGCTGGGTATATTCCCATAATCAGTTCACCGTTGGCACTTTACTTGCCATCTATATAGTTTTAGAGGCTGCTTTCGGGCAGCCTTTATTTTTTGACATTACAGCATTATATATGCTCATATATTACTCCGCGAGTAGGGTACATATATTAACGTCATTTTTATTGCACGTTCTGTCATTTTTTGGTAATTTTGCACCACATTTAAAAACTCTCAATTCTTCCGCAATGGCATTTGATATTGACCTGATACAGAAAGTTTATGAACAACTACCCGGCAAAGTAGCAGCAGCACGCAAATTATTGGGCCGCCCGCTTACGCTTGCTGAAAAGACATTGTATTCCCATACTTACGAAGCTCCAACAAGGGCTTATGGACGTGGACACGATTATGTGAACTTCTCTCCTGACCGTGTAGCTATGCAGGATGCAACAGCACAGATGGCGTTGTTGCAGTTCAGCACATGCGGCCGCGATAAGGTTGCCGTGCCAAGCACAGTGCATTGCGATCACCTGATACAGGCTAAGACAGGCGCAGTAGAAGATCTGGCAACAGCTATGGATGTGAACAAAGAGGTGTATGACTTCCTTGCTTCTATCTCTAATAAATACGGTATTGGTTTCTGGCGCGCAGGTGCGGGTATCATTCACCAGGTGGTATTGGAAAACTATGCATTTCCGGGCGGTATGATGATAGGTACCGACAGCCATACGCCAAACGCGGGTGGACTGGGTATGATAGCGATAGGTGTAGGTGGCGCTGACGCAGTGGATGTAATGGCAGGCCTGCCATGGGAGCTTAAAATGCCAAAACTGATAGGCGTAAAGCTTACCGGCAAAATGAGCGGATGGACATCTGCTAAAGATATAATACTGAAAGTAGCGGGCGTACTTACCGTAAAAGGTGGTACAGGCGCTATTGTTGAATATTTTGGCGAAGGCGCTGACAGCCTGAGCTGCACAGGTAAAGCAACGATCTGTAACATGGGCGCTGAAATAGGCGCTACATGTTCTATGTTCGGTTATGACGAAAAAATGGGTGACTACCTGCGCGGCACTAACCGTGAGCATGTAGCTCAACTGGCTAATGGCGTATACAAAGACCTGCGCGCTGACCAGGAAGTATACGACAACCCTGAAGCATTCTACGACCAGCTGATAGAAATAAACCTGGATACATTGGAGCCATATGTGAACGGACCATTCACTCCGGACTTAGCTACACCTATCAGCCAGATGGCTGCTGCGGTGAAAGAACATGGCTGGCCTGACGAAGTGGAAGTGGCCCTGATAGGCTCTTGCACCAATTCTTCTTATGAAGATATCTCCCGTTCTGCTTTCATAGCCAGGAACGCAATGGATAAGGGCCTGAAGGCGAAGAGCGAATTTACCATTACACCGGGTTCTGAAATGGTGCGTTACACTATTGCACGCGATGGTATGCTGGATACATTCGGCCAGATGGGCGGTGTGGTGCTGGCTAATGCCTGCGGACCATGTATAGGTCAGTGGGCGCGCCACGTAGCCGATCCAAGCAAGAAAAATACGATCGTTACTTCTTTCAACAGGAACTTCGCTAAGCGTAATGATGGCTTATCATCTACACACGCATTCGTTGCATCTCCTGAAATAGTTACCGCATTTGCTATCTCCGGCAGCCTGTCGTTCAATCCGCTTACTGATAAGCTGAAGAATGAAAAGGGTGAAGAAGTAATGCTGGATGAACCTGTAGGTTTTGAAATGCCTCCTAAGGGCTATGCAGTAGAAGATGCCGGTTACCACGCACCTGCTATTGACGGTTCTAAAGTTCAGGTGGTAGTGAGCCCTACCAGCGACCGTCTGCAGCTCTTGCAGCCCTTTACGGCATGGGATGGCAAGGACATGACCGGTATGAAACTGCTGATCAAGGCGTTTGGCAAGTGTACTACCGACCATATATCTATGGCAGGCCCATGGCTGAAATACCGTGGCCACCTGGACAATATATCCAACAACATGCTGATAGGCGCCATCAATGCCTTCAACATGGATACCAATAAAGTAAAGAACCAGCTTACCGGCGAGTATGACGAAGTGCCAAAGGTAGCCCGTGCATACAAAGCGAAGCACATAGCCAGCCTGGTAGTAGGTGATGAGAACTATGGTGAAGGCAGCAGCCGCGAGCACGCAGCAATGGAGCCACGTCATTTGGGCGTGCAGGCAATACTCGTAAAGAGCTTTGCACGTATCCACGAAACAAACCTGAAAAAGCAAGGTATGCTGGCGATCACTTTCGCTGATAAGGCAGACTATGATAAGATACAGGAAGATGACAGCATCGACATTACAGGCCTGACTACTTTCGCTCCGGGCGACCAACTGACACTGGTGCTGAACCACAAAGACGGCAGCAAGGAAGAAATAAAAGTAAATCAGTCTTATAACGAACAGCAGATAGAATGGTTCAGAGCTGGTGGCGCGCTCAACGTTATCCGCAGTGAATTTGCAAGGAAAGCAGCGGCTGCAACAGCTTAATTTAGCCTGATTTAACACATAAAGTTGATAGCCCGTTCTGAAAAGGACGGGCTATTTTTTTGCTTAAATATGGCCTCTTTTCAAAAGTTGTCAATTCTTTAATAAATACTCTGCCTTATTCACCCAATACTTCATTATTTTTGTGGTAGACATGCGCAAGCTATATCATATAAAAGATTTTATTGAATGGAAGGCCTTTGGCGTTTGCGCCGCAATAGGTGAGCGTATGGGTGTTGCTACATCACGTATCAGACTATGGTTCATCTATGTTTCCTTTCTTACTTTAGGCTCCCCGCTTATTGTATACATGGTACTGGCATTCTGGATGAACCTGAAGCAGTATATACTATTGCGCCGCAGGAACCCGCTTAAATGGCTGTAAACGATATCGATTCCAATTCTTCAACCCTACTGCAAAACAAGGATTTACCCCTTCAGATACTCAAAAATTTAACTTGTAAAAAGTTTTTGAAAAAATACTATCTTGCAAGTTCAGAAAAATCACTTTCCATGGCTAAACATTGGAGCAAATTTTTATTGTCTTTATCAGCTGCATCTGTGCTTTTGGGCGGTTGTAAAAAAAATACGTTCAGTAAAGACGATCCGTTACCCCCTACCTACTCCACGTCTGTAATTATCAACAGTGATAACCAGGTATTATATGCTTATGACCCAAATTCTCATAAGAGGAACTGGGAATTGAGTTTTGCATACTTGCCAGCTGTGCCGAATACCCATTACACTCCGTCTCCGGTGTTGTTAAACGGTTATATATACATGGCTACGGTAAATTCTGATACGCTTTACAAGATCGAGTCGAAAACGGGTGTGATCGCTAAAAAAATAAGCAATACCGTTATCTCTTATAAATGTATATCTACCCCTGTAGTTGATGGTGGCTTAATTTACCTCACCACACTTAGCGGGTATGTTGTTGCATTAGATCCTGATGGTACTGTAAAATGGTCGTTTTATACCGGCTCATCCATGGAATCATCTCCTACTATTTACAAAAATCAGGTATATGTAGCAACACTTGGAGGCCACGTATTTTCATTAGATAAAGCAATTGGACCAGACGTACTCGGTAACCCGACATGGGATTATCCGGGGGCCGGAGTAACGCCAGCCTTCCCTGCCAGGTTCATATCTTCACCTACTGTTGGCGACCCTTATGTATACGTAGGCAGCATAAGCGATAGCTCTATGTATTGCATTTATATTACACCACCTGTTGATCCGGCTCCCGCACCGCCACCAACTCCATACCTGGGTTACCTGCGCTGGATGTTTAAGTCAAATGGCCCTATATATAGCTCGCCTGCGGCTTATTCCGGCTATTGTATATTCGGCAGCACCGACTATAATGTTTACTGCCTGGATACTTCGATAGATCATTTTGGCCTTGGCGGAGTTGTTAGAGATACGCCGGGCGTAGTATGGAAATATCACACTAACAGCCAGATATTCTCGTCACCCCTTGCGTACAACCAGGTAGTTTACATAGGCAGTAACGACCAAAACCTTTACGCTATCAACATTTTAGACGGTAGTAAAAAATGGTCTATGGGGACAAATGGCCTTATTAAGTCAAGCCCTACCATTTAT
>Ga0209023_10003986_pt1 | contig 17189 bp, 19 predicted proteins | sample LakOneMetagenome_FD_187468 | JGI IMG/M metagenome (GOLD analysis project Ga0209023, IMG submission 187468) | Freshwater and sediment microbial communities from Lake Erie, Canada (SPAdes) (version 2) | ecosystem: Environmental > Aquatic > Freshwater > Lentic | place: Lake Erie, Canada... | reverse complement strand
ACCGGCCACACGGCTGTCGTCGGTCAGCAGCAGGAACTGGCTGCCGACAATGCTGGTGGCCGCGACGCTGGTGAAGAAGCCTGGTCCGCGCAGGTGATCGAACAGGTCGCCGAAGAAGCGCTGGCGATGACGCAGCGCGCGCAGCAGGTTCAGCAGGCACAGGACCGCGTAGGCGACCAGGTTCAGCGCGAAAAGCGCCCGGGCGAGCAGTGGATGGCCCAGCAGGTGGGCGGCGATCGACACGATGCCGGTGGCCATCACCATGCCGAAGTAGGCGGGCGACAGGCCGGCCAGACCGGTCGTCGAGGGCGCAGCGACCGGCTGACTGGTGTCCGTCATGGTCAGGTGGCCAACGGCGACGCGCGATGACGTGCGGTTCAGCGCAGCCGGACCGGCACCCGACGCCATCCGCCCAGCGGATAGGTCTCGCGTTCGGGCGCCGCATCGGGTGCGGGATCGATGAGCGCCGTGGCCTTCAACAGCGCCTCCACGGCGACGACCAGTTCCATCGTCGCCAGCGGTCGCCCTGGGCACGCGTGGATGCCGGTGCCGTAGACGAGGTTGTGCGGCGCATTGCGCTCGGGTTGGTAGGCTTCGGGGTCGCCGAAGACGGCCTCGTCGCGGTTGGCCGAGGCCCAGTTGAGGTACACGCGGGTGCCGGCGGCGAGTTCATCCGCCCCGATGCGCACGGCACGTGTCGTCACGCGCCGGTTGACGAGGAAGGGGTCGTCGATGCGCAGCATCTCGTCGATCGCCGGCGCGAGGTCTTCGGGGCGGTCGCGCAACGCCTGCTGCACGTCCGGGTGTATGGCGAGGAACCAGACGACGACACCCAGGGCCGCGGCCATCGACGCGAGGTCGCCCGCGGTCCAGTTGCGCAGGATGGAGACGATGTCCGCTTCGGCCAGCGGCTGGCCGTCGAGCGTCGCGGTGAGCAGTGCGGTGGTCGGGTCGCTGGGGGCGGCCGGGCCCAGCGCGCGGCGCCTTCGCAGTTGCCTGCGGATGATCTCGTCGAACGCGGCGGCAACGGCGGCGTTGCGCGCGCCGTCGCCGCTGCGCGTGGCGGCGTGGTTGTCGGCCATCCAGGCGAGCAGTTCGTCCTCGATCCCCTGCCACCCCAGCCAGGCCGTCTGCGCGCGCACGGCGAACGGGCTGCCGATCTCGGCGACCGCGTCGACCACCGTGCCGCGTGGCAGCGCGGCCACGACGGCATCGGCGATCGCGCGCACGCGCGGCCGCAGCGCAGCGATCTGCGCCGGTGCGAAGAAGCGGTCGACGAGCGCGCGCCACGGCGTATGTTCAGGCGGATCCGTGCCGTTCGGCAACGCGCGCCGCGACGACACGGCCGACGAGAAGGTCTGCGGGTCGCGCGCCGCCGCGACGACGTCGGCGTGCCGGAACAGCGTGACGCCGCGGGGCGACCGCGCCATCGCACAGGCGGCGCGCTGGCGGTCGTAGGCACCCAGCTGATCGGCAAGCACCTCGGGCGACAGTGGCTCCCAGGCCGGGACGGGAGAGGACATGCGCGCATCTTCGCATGCACTCCGGCCGGTATGAATCGCCGTGACCGGCGCTTGCGGCACGTCAACGCGCCGGTTCACGGTGACTCAGCGAACCATGAAGTCGATGGCGATCGCGCCGGGCTCGCGCTGCCGGTACTCGATGGCGACGCGCTCGCCGTAGCGCGAGCGCAGCTGCTCAAGTAATGGCAAGGGATCGTGATCGTTGACGAAGCGCATCGTTTCGCCGGGTTGCAGCGCATCGAGCGCGCCGAAGATAGCGGCGTGGCGAAAGCGCTTGGCGACGCCCCGGGCATCGAAGGGGTAGATGGCCGACGGTGACAGGTGAAGGTGGGGTTGAGACATTGCGGAATCCTGGGGGTGGGAGAAGGTTGGAAAGATCGGCAAGCGGACTTTAAGATGTATAGGCGATGCATCTATGTTAGCGATCCTCGAATGACAAGGCAACAGAGTCCCCTGACCCGCTCACTCCACACGTCCATTGCCCAACCACGATGAGGTCCGCTGCGCCGAGTGGCAACGACCGCACCGCCGTGGCCTGACGCGCGGCGCGCCTACTGGGCGCCCCGCATCGACTGTGCTTCTTCTGGGCCGGCGTGATCTGGGCCGCTGCCGCCACGTGGCGGGCGGGTCGGCAGTTCGCCGTGGCCCTGGGTGCGCCCTGGCCGTGGCACCTGAGCCCTGCAGCCGCACATGGTCTGCTGTTCAGCCTGGGTGCGATGCCGCTCTTCATCGCGGGCTTCATGTTCACGGCAGGCCCGAAATGGCTGCGCCGCAGCCCGGTCGAAGCACGCAAACTGCGAATTCCCGTCGGCTTGTTCGTGATGGGCTGGACGGTGACCGTGATCGGATTCCATCTCGGACGCGGACGCGGACGTGGTCGCCGCCGGCTGGGGCGGGCAGCAACCACAGTGGCCGGGCGGTGGCCATCGACCGGCTGGCGTGGGTGCTGTATGCCCTGCTGCAGATCGCGCTCATCCTGCGCCTGATGGCGGCTGCGACACACCCGCCGGCGTCACCGTGGCTGCTGGGCGCCGCAGGTTTCTGGATGGGCGTGGCCGTGGTTTGGGCAGCCCGCCATGGCCGCTGGATGGGCATGCCGCGGGCGGACGGTCGGGCTGATTGATTGCCGTGCGATGGCTGCCGCAAGCATGCTGAGCCTGGCGGCCGGCGGACGTCAATCGAACGACGCGATGCCTCGCCGCTCGCGCATCGACTTGCCGATCTCGTTCAGCGAATCCGCCCCGAGCAGCCGCGAGACCATCGGAAGCAGTTCGGCCTCCTCGCGCGCGATGTGCCGCTCATACAGGCGGATGAACCGGGACCCCAGCGCTCGATGATCGAGCGTCAACGAATCGATCAGCTCGCGGATGCAGACTGCATCCGACCCGGCCATCGACTCGATCAGAGCCGGGAACAGGTCCGTCTCCTCGTCGGCGTGGTGGTCCTTGGCGGCGGTATCGAAGTAGCGCAGCACCGCGGCGACGGCGGCGCGTGCTTCGTCGTCCGGGTCGCGGCCGAGCAGATGCGCCACCAGTCGCCGCAAGGTGACGCACTGTCGCTCGACGCGGAGATGGCAGGCCGAAAGCATCTCCAGCGGCGCCTCGAACCCGGAGGCCGGCGCTGCTTGGCCAGGGAGCTGCAGTGACATGGGCATCACCTCCAGCCTAGGCCTCGTGCTTGGCAGGCGAACGGCGGCGGGTGACGGGTGCGCTGATCGGAGCAATGACTTGGGTGCGCCGCGACGACGCACCCGCTGCGCGAACTGGCGGCGCCGGTCCGGTGATGTCAGCCAGGGTGGCGGCGTCCAGTTCCTTGAAATAGGCCAGCAGTGCCGCGTGAAAGACGCCCTTCAGGCGACACGATGGCGTCAGCGAACAGGCATTGGTGCTGCGGTCGAAACACTCGACGAGACGGAAGTCGGTTTCGGAACTGCGCACCACGTCGCCCACGCGGATGTCGGTGGGTGCCCTGAGCAGCCGCAGCCCACCGCCTCGCCCGCGCGTCGTCTCGAGCACGCCCTGCCTCGAGAGGTCGTTGACGATCTTCATCAGGTGGTTCTTCGACACACCATGCTGCTGCGCCAACTCGGCGATCGTGACCAGCCGGTCCGGGTGCGCTGCGCAGTACATCAGCACGCGCATGGTGTAGTCGGTGTACTCGGCAAGGCGCATGGCGGGTATTGAAGATGTATGGCGGATGTTGCTTTATCGTCGCATTCACTTTAACATGCAAAAAAGATACATGTTAAATAGTTCGCGCGGCCTCGCGCGCATGCGGTGTCCGCCCCTCGCCATGAAGCCAGCCATCCCCTCCATAGCAGCCCCTGCGCCGGCGCAGGCCCCCGCCCCTGCAGGCTACCCGCTGCTGCGTCTGGGTTTCCGGCCCTTCTACCTGGGCGCGGCGCTGTTTGCTGCCCTGGCGATTCCGGTCTGGGTGGCGCTGTTTCTGGGTCGGATCTCGCTGCCCCTGGCCGTGGCGCCGCTGCTGTGGCACGCGCACGAGATGCTGTTCGGCTTTGCGGTGGCAGTCATCGTGGGCTTCCTGCTGACGGCCGGCAAGGCCTGGACCGGCCTGGCCACGCCTCGGGGCGCCTTCCTCGGCGCCCTGGCCGCCTTGTGGTTGGCCGCGCGCATCGCGGCCATCACGGGCCCCTACGCCTCGTACGCCGTGCTGGACCTGCTGCTGCTGCCGGTGGTGGCCGCAGTGCTCGTTGACGTGCTGGTGCGCGCACGCAACCGCCGCAACCTGCCGTTGGCCGGCATCCTGCTGCTCCTCTCGTTGGTCAATGCCTGCTTCCATCTGGCGGTCATCGGAGTCATCGGCATGTCGCCGCTACATGCGCTGCACGCCGCACTCGCCCTGATCGTGATGATCGAGTGCGTGATCGCCGGCCGCGTGGTGCCGGCCTTCACGATCAACGCCACGCCTGGGCTGAGGCTCGTGGTGCGGTCCCGGGTCGAGCAGATCACGCTGACGCTCACCGCCGTCGCGCTCCTGTGCTGGGTCGCCGAGGCGCCGCCCGGGCTGACCCCCACCGCCCTGGGCCTGGCCGCCGCCGCTCACCTGCGTCGGCAGTGGTCGTGGCGACCGTGGGTGACGCGTGGCCGGCCGATCCTGTGGATCCTGCACGCCGCCTACGCCTGGCTGCCGCTGGGGCTCGTGCTGCTGGCCCTCGCGCAGGTGGGCTGGGTCGGCGTCTCGGCGGGCGTGCATGCGCTGGCCGTCGGCGCGACCGGCGGGCTGATCATCGGCATGATCACGCGCACGGCGCGCGGCCACACGGGGCGGCCGCTGCGGGTGTCGAAGGCGGAGGTGCTGGCCTATGTGCTGGTGATGACGGCCGCCGTTCTTCGCGTGGTGCTCCCGATTCTCGCGCCGCAGTGGTTCGCGCAGGCCTTGCTGGCAGCGGCGCTGGCCTGGAGCGCCGCGTTCACGATCTACCTCGTCGTCTACACCCCGTGGCTGGCGACCACCCGCCTGGACGGCAAGGATGGATGACGTGGACCGCCGGCTTCGTACCGGCCGCGAGGATCTGCGCGCTAGCCGCCGCTCCTCTCTTCCTGACCCCCTGAGGGCTATTCCTACTATGTCCGAGCTTGCCGCAACCACCGCGACGCGCCGTGTGGTCGGATTGCACTCGGTCACGACGCGCCAACGCATCGCATTGATTTTTTCTCCCTCAAACGCGCCAAAACCCGGCAAGGCGAAGGAACTGATCCACGACCACGAGCTGCGGCACCAGCCTGCACAGTTCGAAGCCCGTGCTGTCGGGCAGTGCCAATGGCGATGTGAAGAAATCGGGCTCGCGTCCTGCCGATTACGGAACAGCAACACTGGTCGAGCCAGTCGTAGCAGGCCCTCGGCCCGTATTGCGCCAGGAGAGCTTGCCGCAGCCGATTCCGGACTGCTGAACACTCATTGCGTCTGCGCGTCGAAATCGATCGCCAAGACCACGAAAGCCTCGGCCTGCACCCAGCTGTGGTCTGATTCCCGTACCGCCCTCGAACGCTGATCGCCATGAACACCGTTGCCATCCTGCTGTCGGCCTTCGTGCTGTCCTTCGTTGCTCTGCTGGTCTTCATCTGGTCGCAGCGCACGGGCCTATTCGACCGCAGTAGCAAGGGCGCGGAGGTGATCTTCGCTTCGGGCGAAATCGGGCGCATCGAGGAGCCCGCCGCGGCACCGGCGGCCCAGGGCAGCCTGCAAGGCGCCATGGACACGGCCGGTGCCGGCCCTGCACCACGCGCCGACGTGCAAGAGTTGACCGAGCGCGCACGCGCTGACGCGTCCACCGCGCCGCTGGTGTTCTTCATGTTCTGCTGTGCGATCGTCTGGCTGTTGGTGGCTTCGGGGGCCGGACTCACCGCGTCGATCAAGTTGCATGAGCCCGACTGGCTGGTCCAGCAGGCCTGGCTGACCTTCGGCCGCATCCGCACCATTCACCTCAACGCGGTGGCCTATGGCTGGGCGCCGATGGCAGGACTGGGCATCGCCATGTTCGTGATCCCGCGGCTGCTGAAGACCCCGCTGATCGGTGCGCGATTCGCGTTTGTCGGTGCCGTTTTCTGGAATGCGGCGCTTGTCGCCGGCTTGGGCAGCATCGCCGCAGGCATTAACGACGGCCTGGAGTGGCTCGAGATCCCTTGGCAGATCGGCATCCTGTTTGCCATCGGTGGCGGGCTGATGGGTCTCCCGCTGGTGTTCACGCTGGTCAACCGGCGTGTTGAGCACCTCTACGTCTCGGTCTGGTACATGGCCTGCGCGCTGTTCTGGCTGCCGGTGCTGTTCGTCGTCGCCAAGATGCCGGGCCTGCACCAGGGCGTGCAGCAAGCGGCAATGAACTGGTGGTTCGGGCACAACGTGCTGGGCCTGTTCTACACGCCGCTGGCCTTGGCCTCGGTGTACTACTTCCTGCCCAAGGTGATCGGGCGGCCGATCCAGTCGTACAACCTGTCGCTGCTCGGCTTCTGGGGGCTGGCCTTCTTCTACGGCCAAGTCGGCGGCCACCACCTGATCGGCGGGCCGGTGCCTGAGTGGATGATCACGCTGTCAATCGTGCAGAGCATGATGATGATCATCCCGGTCGCCGCGTTCACGGTGAACCAGTACCAGACGCTGCAGGGCCGCCTGTCTGCCTTGCGCTGGTCGCCGACGTTGCGCTTCATCGGAGTGGGCGGGCTGATGTACACCGCCAGTTCCGTGCAAGGCTCGATCGAGGCCCTGCGCAGCATGAATGTCGTCACCCATTTCACGCACTACACGGTGGCGCATGCACACCTGGGCCTGTATGGATTCGTCACTTTCGTGTTCTTCGGCGCGATGTACTTCACGATGCCACGCATCACGGCGCGCGAATGGCCGTACCCCTGGATGATCGCAGCGCATTTCTGGCTCGTCAGCGGTGGATTTGCCTTGTACTTCGTGAGCCTGACGACTGGCGGCTGGCTGCAGGGCATGGCCATGCTGGACGCGGCGCGGCCCTTCATGGATTCGGTGGCTGTGACGCTGCCGTACCTGAAAGGGCGCAGCCTGGGCGGCGCGTTCATGGTGCTGGGCCACGTGGTGTTCGCGATCCACTTCATGGCTTTGGCGCTGGGTTTCGGGCCGAATCGGGAAAGACCAGCCCTGTTCCGGCAACTGTTTCGCGATAAGGCTGCGGCATGAACAACGAAATCAAGCTTATCTCGGGCGCGATGGTGATGCTGGCGCTGTCCACAAGCGCACTGGTGGTTCTGCCATACATGCAGGTGCGCGACGCGCCGCCGCTGCCTGGCCTCAAGCCCTACACGAGCGCCCAGTTGCGCGGTCGGGAGGTCTACATCGCCAACGGCTGCGTCTACTGCCACTCGCAGCAGCCGCGTGCGAAGGCCTTTGCGCCGGACTTCTCTCGGGGCTGGGGGCGGGCCACAGTGGCCGGTGACTACGCGTACGACAAGCCGCACCTGCTGGGCACCATGCGCACTGGCCCGGACTTGATGAACATCGGCGTACGCCAACCCGGCGAGCAATGGCATCTCGGGCACCTTTACCAGCCACGCGCCTACACGCCGGGCAGCATCATGCCGAGCTATCCGTTCCTGTTTGAGGCCAAGGCCAAGGCTGACCAGGACGATGTGATCGTGAACCTGCCGCCGGGCTACGCGCCCGCGGGACATGTGGTGGTGGCGCGCCCGCAGGTCGTCGACCTGGTCAAGTACTTGCAGTCGCTGGATCGCAGCTACCCGGCCATCGACGCGCAGGGAGAAGCCAAATGAAGCCCGCCACGATTCACCCGCAACAGGCGCGCGAGAACCCTGAGCCGCAGGAAGGCTCGAACCCGATGCCCTGGTTCGTCATCGTCCTGACCGCGCTGCTGATGGCCTTCGGTGTGCTCTACATCGCCCGATCGGGCATCGTCAACGAACCGCCGCTGGGCGACGGCCGCTCGACCGCCGAACTGCATGGGGCGGTCCCAATGGCGGCCGGCGCTGCGGTGGATGGTGCGGCCGTTTTCGCATCGCGCTGCGTGGCCTGCCACCAGTCCAGCGGCGGCGGGCTGCCCGGTGTGTTTCCCCCGCTCGCCGGATCTGAATGGGTGACGGGCAAGGAGACGACGCTGGCCGCACTGGTGTTGCACGGGGCCAGTGGTCCGCTGACAGTCAAGGGCAGCAGCTTCAACGGCGCCATGCCCGCCTTCGCGGCACAGCTGCAGGACGCCGAACTGGCCGCCGTGCTCACGTACATTCGGAGTCACTGGGGTAACGCCGCTGCGCCGGTGACGGCCAACATCGTGGCCGCAGTGCGCAAGGAAACGGCGGCGCGTACCGAGCCGTTCAGGGGCGACGCCGAGTTGATGCCGCTGAAGTGACCGTGAGTCTCACGACCGTGCGGCCACGCGGGCTGGCCAGAGAGTCGATGGCCCGCCGCCTCAGCGCCATCCTGTGCGTGACTTTGACGTTCGGGCTGGTCGTAGGGTTATGCCACTGGACCTATGGCTTCGAGGCCTGGACCTTCGAAGGGCGGCGGCAGGTGCAGTTGAAGGCCGGCGAACTGCACGCGCAGCCGGTGGCATTGCGCGGCAGCGATGGCAGCGTGCCGCGCTTGTGGGGTGAGGCCGACAATGGGTCGCCCGCCTATCTTGTCGATTTTGTCTACACGCGTTGTCCGAGCGTCTGTCGAGCACTGGGCAGCGAGTACCAGCAGATGCAGCGGGATCTGTTGATGCGGCAGGGTGCGGAACCGTCGCTGGGCGGCGTGCATCTGGTTTCGATCTCGTTCGATGTCCAGCACGACGAGCCGACGCGGCTGGCGCGTTATGCCGCCGATTTGCGCGCGGACCCGCAGCATTGGACATTGGCCGTTCCTGCCACACACAGTGACGCTGGCACCTTGCTGCGCTCGCTCGGCGTCGTCGTGATCCCGGACGGCGAAGGCGGCTTCGTGCACAACGGGGACATCCACCTGCTGGACCAGCGTGGGCGCTTGCGTGGATTGTTCGATCTCGACCAGTGGCCGCAGGCTCTTGAAGCCGCGCATCGCCTGGCTGCCGCACGGCGCGCGGCGCCCCAGTGATTCTTCGTCGCGCGCCCTCGCCCCAGGTGTGGCGGCTCCTGCTGGCGTTGTTGCCACTGGCGCTGCTCTGGCCGGCGCTGCGCCACACCGTCGAGAGCCGCATGTCGCTTCACATGCTGGGTGAATTCCCGGCGCTGTTTGTCGCCGGGTGGTCGGCCGGCAGGCTTTGCTCTGGTCGCCCGCAGGGCCGGCGGTGGCTGCGCGTTCAACGACTAGTCGATTGGCATGGTTGGACCGGAGCGGTATTGACCAGCGGCGTAGCACTCGTGTGGATGTTGCCGTCAGCCCTCGATGCCACGCTGCTGTGGCCAGCCGCAGCAGCGGTCAAGATCGGCAGCTGGTGGCTAGCCGGCTGGATGCTCGCGGACAGCTGGCGCCGCATGGACGCGGAGGCGCTGCTTTTCTTCGTCGGCAATTTGGTCTGGATGGCGGCGACGGCTGGGCTGCTCTACATCGACTTGCCGACGCGCCTGTGCGTGAACTACCTGCAGGACGATCAGCGCCATGCGGGTGTCGGTCTCGTGCTACTCGCTTCGCTGCTGGGTGCGCTTGCCCTGCGGCGTGCGATTGGCTACGCCTCAAGTCCGGGAGATGCCCGCGCCCGCACCAGTCTGCCGCCCGCACACCCCTGAGCCCGCCGGTTCCTCCCACCTCTCGTTCCGCATCACGTCAATCGCCGGGCGCTTGCTTCGCACTTGCGGCCACGGCTGTCCGGCTCCAGATCGACCGTTTACCTCGGTTGCGTTGCGCCAAGCCTTGCATTTTTTCGGGATGCGAATGAGAATGAGTTGCATTTAAATACAATACCTCGGCCTCCATGACAACACTTGCGCTGCCCACCCGCACTCGCTGGGTGAAATTTCTGGCCGTTGCCGGCCCCGGGATCGTCGTGATGTTCGCGGACACGGATGCCGGAAGCATTGTCACGGCCGCCCAGAGCGGCGCGCGATGGGGCTATCGCCTGCTCCTGATACAGATCATCCTTGCCCCGGTGCTCTTCCTCGTGCAGGAACTCACCGTGCGCTTGGGCGTCGTGACGGGTAAGGGACACGGCGATCTGATCAGTCAGCACTTTGGTCGAGGCTGGGCTTGGCTATCGGTTGGCACGCTGTTGGTCGCTTGCGTCGGTGCGCTGCTGTCCGAGTTGGGCGGCTTGGCGGGCGTTGGCCTCATGTATGGCGTACCCGCTTGGATCACGATGACCGTGGTCGTGTTGGGGCTCTCGATCATGGCCTATACGGGTTCCTATCTTTCCGTCGAACGCATCGCCATGGCGTTCGGCGCGTTTGAGCTGATCTTCGTTCTGGTGGCTTGGCGTGCCCATCCCGACTCGCAGGCTATGGCAACGACCGTCTTGAAACTGCCCTTGTCCGACAGGAATTATCTATTCCTAATCGCAGCAAATATCGGGGCGGTCATCATGCCCTGGATGGTGTTCTATCAGCAGTCTGCGGTGATCGAAAAGCGGATCGGCATTGATGATCTGTCGGCAGCTCGTTGGGATACCGCGCTGGGGGCGGTGGTTACCCAAGTCATCATGGCGGCCGTCTTGATCGTCACCGCAGCCACACTGGGTACGGCTGGTAGTCAAGTGTCGCTCGATACCGTGCAGCAAATTGCCGATGCCATCTCTCCTTACCTCGGCGAACATGCGGGCCGCCTGTTGTTCGGTATGGGCATGGTCGGCGCGTCGCTGGTCGCGGCCATCGTTGTCACCCTGACGGCTGCGCGCGCACTTGGCGAGGTCATGGGCTATCACCACTCACTGGGGCGCACGCCGCGCGAGGCTCCGTGGTTTTATGCCGTCTATACGATTGCGCTGATCATTGCGGCAGTAATCGTTGCATCGGGAGCCAACTTGGTGTCGTTGGGTGTCGGCGTCCAGGTGATGAACGCACTGCTCTTGCCGGTCGTGCTGGGTTTTCTTTTCCTTCTCGCCATACGACTGCCGGAACCCTATCGACTGAAGGGAGCCTACTCATGGCTGGTTGGGATCGTCATTTCCGGGACGGTTCTACTGGGAGTCTATGCAGGCGTTGCCGGTCTTTTCGCCGACTGAAGCAGACCGAATCATTCAACCAACTGAGATGAGTGGTAGGTGCTCAAGTTGGTTGGCTGTCCCGACGCTCCCCGAACCCCAGTTCGAGGTAAACACGAGCGGCAGGTCCTGGAAGCAGGCAATGTGCATGGATGACTTCGGCTGCTGACTCTCATGCAGGCGCCAGGCACCAGGCACCAGGCCTAGTCGACGCGAGCGAGCCCGTGAGGGCTCACGCGGTACAGGCCGAGCTCGGTGACGATGAAGTCCATGGCGATGTCGTGCCACTGCGGCCGGATCGTGGCCATGCGCGACAGCTCGAAGGCCACGCCGATCTTCAGGGTTTGGCCGGGCAGGGCGGCGAGCGTGCGGTCGAAGTAGCCGCCGCCATAGCCCAGCCGGTAGCCGTGCGCGTCGAAGCCCAGCGGCGGGATCAGCAGGGCCTGTGGCGTGAGCACCTCGGTGCCTTCCGGCACGGGCAGGCCGAGAGCGGCCTTGCGCATCGGTGCACCCGGCCACCAGTCGCGGAACTGCAGCGGCGCATTCCTGGCCACGACGACCGGCAGCGCAGTACGCGTCCCGCCGCGGCGCAGATGGTGCAGGAAGAAGCGCGGGTCGAACTCGCTGCGGAAAGGCCAGTAGCCGCCCACCACCATGCCCTGCAGCGCTGCGAACCGTGTCTGCAGCTGCTGCGCGATCGCCTCGTTCCACTGGCGCCGCAGAGGCGCGGGCACGGCGCAGCGCGCGGCGGTCAGTTCGCGGCGCCGCGCATCGCGCCACGACTGCAGTTCGTTATCCACGGTCAGGCGTGGCCCGCGCGGCCGTAACGACGTGTGCCACCGCAGCGCCTGTGCGGTTCGGCGTAGAGTGGCTCGGCGACGGTCGCCATGCCCGACAGGCGAGCCGCGCTGCCCGGAACGACGCCCCACTACTGCGCAGCCACCTTCGATCAGGAGACCCGCCACGGCGCCCGGCACCGGCACCGGCACCGGCACGCCGGTCGACGGCACCCTGGCCGACCTGCTGCAGGCGGTGCGTGCGTGCCGCGTCTGCGCCGCACATCTGCCGCAGGGCCCGCGGCCCGTGCTGCAGGCCGGCGCGGCTGCGCGCATCCTGATCGTCGGACAGGCGCCAGGGGCGCGCGTGCACGCCAGCGGCGTGCCGTGGGCCGATGCCAGCGGCGACCGCCTGCGCGCCTGGATGGGCGTCGACGAGGCGACCTTCTACGACGCCAAGCGGATCGCGCTGATCCCGATGGGCCTGTGCTACCCGGGCCGCGGCGCCGGCGGTGACCTGCCGCCGCGTCCGGAATGCGCGCCGCTGTGGATGGATGCGCTGCTGGCAAAGCTGCCGCGCGTCGAACTGACCCTGCTGGTCGGTCTGCACGCCCAGCGACGGTTCCTCGGTGACCGGCGGCGGCCCACTCTGGCCGACACGCTGCGAAGCTGGCAAGGCCTCGCGCCCGCGTTCTTCCCTGTGCCTCATCCCTCGCCGCGCAACACCCCGTGGATCCAGGCCCATCCCTGGATCGAACACGACCTGCTGCCCGCGCTGCGCCTGCGGGTCCACGCACTGCTGGAGCGCTGACCCTCCTCGAAAGGCCTCGTGCGCACCCGAAGGCCGCCAGCGACACCGGCCGCGCCCAAGGGAGGTCGCCACCAGGGCCATGTTCTTCGTCAACGGCCGGGGCCCGGGTTGTCGTGACCGCCGAAGCCGCGCCGCAAGGCCGAGACGACGCGACCGGTGAACTCCCCGCCCCCTTGCGACGACAGGCGCGACAGGAGCGCGCTGGCCAGCACCGGCGTCGCCGCGCCGAGGTCGATGGCCGCCTGCAGCGTCCAGCGCCCCTCGCCGGAATCCGAAACCCGGCTGCTGAGGTCCTCGAGCGCCGGATCGCGATGCAGCGCCGGGGCCAGCAGATCGAGCAGCCAGGACCGCACGACGCTGCCGCGGCGCCACAGCTCGGCGATCTGCGCGATGTCGAACGCGTAGCGATAGGCCTCGGGGTCCGCGAGCGGCGCCGACTCGGCATCGGCGGCACGCGGCGCGCTGCCGCTGCCTGCCTTGCGCAGGATTTCGAACCCTTCGGCGTACGCCGCCATCAGACCGTATTCGATGCCGTTGTGGACCATCTTGACGAAGTGCCCCGCGCCGCTGCCGCCGCAGTGCAGCCAGCCGCGCTGCGCATCGGATCCGCGGTTCTTGCGATCATCCGCTCGCGGTGCAGCGTCTGCGGCCGGTGCCAGGGCGTCGAACACGTCCTCGAGCCGGGTGACCGTGGAAGCGTCACCGCCGATCATCAGGCAGTACCCGTTTTCCAGGCCCCAGATGCCGCCGCTGGTGCCCACGTCGACGTACCGAAGCCCGCGCGATGCCAACGCGGCGGCGCGTCGACGGTCGTCTCGGAAGTTCGAGTTGCCACCGTCGATCACGATGTCCTCGGGCTGAAGCAGCGGCACCAGCGCGCCGATGGTGCTGTCGACCACGGCCGCGGGCAACATCAGCCACACGACACGCGGCGCCCGCAGCTGCGCGACGAACTCCTCCAGCGTCGCCGCGCCGCGGGCGCCGAGCGCCACGACGGCATCGACGGCCAGGGATTGCATGTCGTGGGCAACACATTCATGCCCTGCCGCCAACAGGCGCCTGACCATGTTGGCGCCCATGCGACCGAGTCCGATCATTCCGATCTGCATCACACTTCCTTTGTGCGCTGTCCCTCTTTCGCAGACTTGCCGCTGAGGGGCATCCAGCATAACATGTAGCAAGTATGCATGTTATGAGGTGATCGGCACCGAGACCCGCGTGGCAGCACGGGTGTTCGTCGGGTGATGGAAGCTTTTCGAGGGTCGCGTATGCATTCCGTTCTGCTGCAACTTCGCACCGAGCATCGGGACATGGGTTCGCTGCTCACGCTGCTGCGTCGCCAGCGTTCGCTGCTGGCAGACCCCTTCGCGTCCAACATCGGCCTGCTGGTCGACGCCCTGTACTACCTGACGTCCTTCCCGGATGTGACCCACCATCCGCTGGAAGATCGCATCGCCGAGCGGCTACTGCACAAGCGTGCGATCGATCCGGATCGGGTGCAGGAGCTCGAGGCACAGCATGTTCGGCTCGGCCGCCAGGGCCTGGATCTGTTGCGCGACCTCGAGGGTGCGGCGCGCGAGGAATCGATGTCGCGCGAGTTGGTCGCAGACAACATCTGCCTGTACGTCGAGCGCCTGCGCCACAACATGGCCTTCGAGGAACTCGTGCTGTTTCCCGCCGCCGATCGACATTTAGACCATCAGGACTGGCGCGCCATCGAGGTCGCGGCGGTGCGCACCGCGCCCGACCCGCTGTTCGACCCACAGGTGCAGCAGCGCTTCCGGGAATTGCGCGACGCCATCGCCCTGGAGGCCGCCGGCACCGAAGCCGGGCGGGGCGATGCGTACTGCAAGCATGCCGACTGAGTCCATTTGGCTGCCGGAACGCTGTCCTGGCCCGCGCGGCCCCGGATGGCGCATCACCGGGATGGGCGGTCTGCTCTTCGGCGCATCTCGTTGACTTCAGAAGGAGGGTCTCGTGCACACGTTCCACATCTACCGCTTCGACCCGGACGCCGACGCGCGCCCGCGCATGCAGACTGTGCAGCTCGAGGTCGGCGCCAGCGACCGAATGCTGCTCGACGTGCTGATCAAGCTTAAGGCACTCGACCCCTCGCTCAGCTTCCGCCGCTCGTGCCGCGAGGGAGTCTGCGGCTCCGACGCCATGAACATCAACGGCAAGAACGGGCTGGCCTGCCTGACCAACATGCGCAGCCTGCCGCAGACCGTGGTGCTCAAGCCTCTGCCGGGCCTGCCCGTGGTGCGCGACCTGTTCGTCGACATGACCGGGTTCTTCCAGCAGTACCACTCGATCAAGCCGTGGCTGGTCAGCGACGACCCGCCGCCGGAGCGCGAGCGGCTGCAGACCCCGGTGGAGCGCGATGACCTCAACGGCCTCTACGAGTGCATCCTGTGCGCCTGCTGCTCGTCGGCCTGCCCGAGCTTCTGGTGGAACCCCGACAAATACGTGGGGCCGGCCGGTCTGCTGCAGGCCTACCGCTTCCTCGTCGACAGCCGCGACCAGGCGACCGGCGAGCGGCTGGACAACCTCGAGGATCCGTACCGCCTGTTCCGCTGCCGCACGATCCTGAACTGCACCGACGTCTGCCCCAAGGGCCTGAACCCGGCACTGGCGATCAGCCAGATCCGCGGCATGCTGGCGCGGCGGGCGCTGTGAACGGCGGGCGCGCCGTCACGCGGCGTGCTGGCGCAGGTAGGTCCGGAAGTCCAGGCAGCTCTCCAGCAGCACCCGCCGGAAGGCGCTGCCGTAGCCGCTGCGGCGGCCGTCCTTGCCGCGCCTGACGGCGGCCCGGTAAACCTGCAAGCCCTGACGCGCAAACGCGATCGCGCCGGGCAGGCCGTCGCGGGTCTCCACGAAACGAAGTCGCTCGGCCTCGTGACGCATCGGTTTCACCGATCTGCGGGCCCCGGGGCCGGCGCTGACGGCCAGGCGGAATGCTCCTCATGCAGCCCGTCCAGCCCCCAGGCCTTGCAGTCCTCGCCGAAGAGTTCGCACGCCGAGAGCGGCGCCATCGAGCCACTGCCCGCCATCAGGGCATCCGCGGCACTGAAGCGGTCGCAGAACCAGCAGCCGGGGCCGGGGCGACGGCCCGCGGAGACGGCACCGGGCCGGCTCATGACGCGACCCCGCCGAGCGCGACGAAGGCCCGCACGCTGCCGTCGACCCGCTGCACCTCGGCCAGCGTCGCGACATCCAGCGGCGCATTCAGGTCGACCACGGCCGCGCCCATTCCGCCGCGGGTTTCCAGGTGCAGCTGCGTGACGTTCAGACCGGCAGCCGCCAGCACGCCGTTCAGCCCCGACATGACGCCGGGCCGGTCGTGGTGCAGGTGCACCAGGCGCGAGGCCGAGCGCAGCGGCCCGGCCGACAACTCGGGCAGGTTGACGCTACCGCGCACCGCGCCCAGCACCAGGTAGTCGCGCAGCTTCTCCGACACCTCGATGCCGAGGTTGCTCTGGGCCTCAACGGTTGAGCCGCCGACATGGGGCGTGAGGATCACGTTGTCCAGATCGCGCAGCGGCGATTCGAAGGTCTCGCTGCTCGACGCGGGTTCGACCGGAAAGACATCGATCGCCGCGCCGCGCAGGTGGCCACGGCGCAATGCCGTATGCAGCGCCTCGATGTCGACCGCATGGCCGCGCGCCAGGTTGATCAGCACGGCATCGGGCTTCATCTGCGCCAGCCGCGCGGCGTCGATCAAATCGCGCGTGCGTTCGGTCTGCGGCACGTGCAGCGTCACCACGTCGGCCTCCTGCAGCAGCGCGTCGAGCGAGCCGGCCGGCCGGGCATTGCCCAGCGGCAGGCGGGCCTCGACGTCGTGGAAGTGCACGCGCATGCCGATCGCCTCGGCCAGCAGGCCGGTCTGGGTGCCGATCTTGCCGTAGCCCACGATGCCCAGCGTCTTGCCGCGGATCTCGTTGGAGCCGCGCGCGTCCTTCAGCCACTGGCCGCGCCGCGCGGCGGCCTGGCGCTCGGGGATGCGGCGCAGCAGGTGGATGGCGTGCCCGATGACCAGCTCGGCCACCGATCGCGTGTTGGAGAAGGGGCCGTTGAAGACCGCCACGCCGCGCCCGGCACAGGCCTTCAGGTCGATGTTGTTGGTGCCGGTGCAGTAGGCCCCCACCGCCAGCAGCCGGGGCGCGGCGGCCAGCACCTCCGGGGTCAGCGCGGTGCGCGAGCGCAACCCCAGAACCTGCACGTCGGCCAGCAGGCGCTTCAGCTCCCCGACGCCTGGCGCGTGCTTCAGGCGCACGATCTCGGCGGCGGGCAGTGCCGACAGGATGGGGGTGGCGCTGGCGTGCACGTCTTCCAGCAGCAGGATGTTCAGGCTCATGTCGTTGCTCGGAGAAGGAGGTTCTGCGGTCGCGGCGATCACAGGCCCAGCGTCAGCTGGGTGGCTTCGGACATGCGCGAGCGGTCCCATGGCGGGTCGAACACCATGTCGACCGTGACCACGGCGACGCGCGGCA
>Ga0209023_10003985_pt1 | contig 17191 bp, 8 predicted proteins | sample LakOneMetagenome_FD_187468 | JGI IMG/M metagenome (GOLD analysis project Ga0209023, IMG submission 187468) | Freshwater and sediment microbial communities from Lake Erie, Canada (SPAdes) (version 2) | ecosystem: Environmental > Aquatic > Freshwater > Lentic | place: Lake Erie, Canada | collected... | reverse complement strand
GCCCCCCGCCACCAGCGAGGTGGCGGCGAGGAGGGCGATCGTGGTTCGCACGAGTGTGGTTGGCATGGGTGCTCCCTTCGTGGGCCGGCGTGGTCGCCGACGTCTGGGAACCACCGTGCGCCCTGCCGTGTGCGAGTGGTCTGCAGAGAGGCGCCGTGACTGCACACGATCTGCAGACGGACGATGGGATCCTCGTGCGGTGATCCAGCAGGCGCCAACGGTGAAGATCAGCGAGCCCGGTCGGATCCCCCTCCACCTGGTCGTCCTCGGCCCGATCGAGCTGGGCCGCGACTGCGATGGTCTGCTCTTGGCGGACGGCGAGCTCTCCCGGCGCCACCTGCTCCTGACCGCGGTCGGGACGCGCGTCACGGTCCAGGACCTGGGAAGCACCAACGGCTCCCGGCTCGACGGCAGCGCCCTCGACGGCCCGGTCACGTTGGCCGCCGGCCAGGTGGTCGAGTTCGGCCGGTGTCGGCTGGAGCTCGAACCGAACGGTTCCACCCCGACGAACGGCTGGGCATCGGCGACTGATGCCCTCGCCCAGACGTCGATCGAGCTGGTGGCGGCTGCCGCGGCGGCCGACCCGGTCCCCGCCCCCTCGGTCCTCGACGGCGGCGGAACCCTCACCATCGTGTTCTCGGACATCGAGCAGTCCACCCGCCGCAGCGAGCAACTCGGTGACGAGGCGTGGATGCGCCTGCTGAGCCTCCACAACGCGCTCGTCCGTCGCCACGTCGAGCGCCGCGGTGGTGTCGAGGTGAAGGCCCAGGGCGACGGCTTCATGCTCGCCTTCCCGAGCGCCCGGTCGGCGGTGCTCTGCTCGATCGAGATCATGCGAGCACTCGACGCCCACGCTCGCTCACACCCGTACGACGCGATGCGGGGGCGCATCGGGATGCACACCGGCGAGGCCGTCATCGAGGACGGTGACCTGTTCGGCAAGCCCGTGATCCTCGCCGCCCGAATCGCCAACCAGGCCGGTGGCGGCGAGATCCTGGTGTCGTCGCTCGTCCGGGAGATCGTCGAGTCCCGGGGCGACCTCTCCTTCGGGGCCAGCCGAGAAGTGGCGCTGAAGGGCCTCCAGGGGAGCTACGCCCTCCACTCCGTTGCCTGGACCGATCGGCGATGACCGACGTGGTCGAGCGCACCGCCCAAGGGCTGCGGTTCACCGTCCTGCGGGGAACGGTCGGCGCCGAGGTCGACGGCGAGGCCGTGTCGCTGGGTGGACCCATGCAGCGGAAGTTGCTCGCCGCGCTGCTCGCCGGGCACGACTCGATCGTCAGCGCCGATCGGTTGGTCGAGTCGATCTGGCCTGAGGGCCAGGCGCCCGATGGGGCCCGACGCACCGTCATGTCGTACGTCTCACGGCTGCGCTCGTCCATCGGTGGCGACCACCTCGTGACGCGCGACGCCGGGTACCAGCTGGTCCTGGACGGCGCCGCGTACGACGTGGCCGAGTTCGAGCTCGTGCTCGCCGAGGCTCGAGCCAGCACCGACGCAGCCGCGATCGACGCATACGGCCGGGCGTTGGCGCTGTGGTCGGGTCGGGCGTTCGGCGAGGACGCGGCCGAGTGGTGGCTGCAGCCGGTCGCCGCGCGCCTCGAGGAACTGCGCTTGGTCGCCGAGGAGGAGCGGGCCGACCTGCTGATCGAACTGGGGCGCCCCGCCGACGCGGTCGTCGAGCTGGAGCAGCTCGTGGCCCAGCACCCCCTTCGCGAGCGCTTCGTCGAGCTGCTCATGCGCGCCCTCTACCTCGGTGGGCGCCAAGCCGAAGCACTCCGGGCCTATCGCCGCTTCGGTGACTACCTCGCCGACGAGACGGGACTCGATCCCTCCCACGACCTGGTCGAGCTCGAGCACCGCATCACCATGGGCGACTCCTCCCTGGCCCCGGCGACCGGCGTGGCGGTGCCGGGGTACGAGCTGGGGGAGGTGATCGGCGTGGGCGCGTTCGGGTCGGTGTACCGGGCGACCCAACCGAGCATCGGCCGCGAGGTGGCCATCAAGGTCGTGCTCCCCGAGCTGGCCGATGACCCGCAGTTCGTCCAGCGCTTCGAGGCCGAGGCCCAGCTCGTGGCCCGGATCGAACACCCGCACGTCGTGCCGCTCTACGACTACTGGCGACGGCCGGGTGGAGCGTTCCTGGTCTTCCGCCTGCTGCGCGGCGGCACCCTCAGCGAGCGGATCGCGGAGGGACCGCTGCCGCTCGACCAGGTCGACCGAGTCGTCGAGGAGATGTGCGGAGCCCTCGGCGCGGCCCACGCCCTGGGGGTGGTGCACCGGGACGTGAAGCCGGCCAACGTGATCTTCGACGAGGTCGGCAACAGCTACTTGGCGGACTTCGGGATCGCCGTGGACGCGGCCGCGACCGACATCGCTCCGGAACTGCGCGCCGCAGGCTCACCGATGTACGCCAGCCCCGAGCAGGCGCGCGACGGCGTAGCCACCGCCGCGTCGGATCAGTACTCGCTGGCCGTGCTGGCGTGGGAGGCGCTCACCGCTGCTGCGCCCTTCGCCGGGACCTCGACGACTGAGGTGCTCCGGACCAAGTTCTCGGCGACCGTGCCCGATCTGGACTCGGTGGGTGACGCTCCCGAGGCGGTGGCGCGGGTGCTCCAGCGGTCCAGCTCACCCAACCCGGCCGATCGGTATCCGACGATCGGCGCCTTCGCCGAGGCGTGGCGCACCGCGATCGGTGGATCTCGGCCGGGCGTCGCCCGCACGACCAACGACCTCGGCAGCGGAGGCAGCCCGGCCCGCACGGCGTCGGCCACCATGGCGAGCTTGCCCGCGGTCGGGGCCAACCCGTTCAAGGGTCTGCGCGCCTTCCGCGAGGCCGACGCCGCCGAGTTCTGCGGCCGGGGTGCGCTGGTGGACCGGCTCGTCACCGCCATCGCTGACGCGCCGTTCGTGGTGGTCGTCGGCCCATCGGGTTCGGGCAAGAGCTCGCTGGTCCATGCCGGCGTGGTGCCCGAGTTCCGGCGCCGGGGCGCCCTGGTGGTCTCGATGGTCCCGGGTACGGATCCGTTCGCCGAGCTGGAGGCCGCCCTGCAACGGGTGACCACCCTCGACGATGAGCTGGCGGTCCGGCCGCGACTACACGCGCCCGGCGGTCTGGTCGCCATCGCGACCGAGCTGGTGGCGCCCGGTGGCGAGCTGGTCCTGGTGATCGACCAGTTCGAGGAGCTGTTCACGCTCGTGACCTCCGACGCCACCCGGGACCGGTTCGCCGACCTGCTCGCCCGCGCCGCGGCGGGGACCGGGCCGCTGCGCATCGTCGCCACGCTCCGCGCCGACCTCTACGACCGGCCCCTGGAGCACCTGGCCCTCGGCCCGCTGGTGAGCGATGCGACCTTCGCGGTGACCCCGATGTCGCCGGCGGAGCTGGCCGAGGCGGTGGAGACACCGGCCGGGATGGTCGGCGTGCGGTTCGAGAGCGGGTTGGTGGCCACCATCGTCAACGACGTCGGGACGCGCCCGGGAGCCCTTCCGCTCCTGCAGTTCACCCTGACGGAGCTGTTCGAGCTGCGCACCAACGCCACGATCACCGCCCATGCTTACGAGGAGATCGGCGGCATCGGCGGGGCGTTGGCCAGTCGGGCCGAGCAGCTCTACACCGACCTCGACGAGATCCAGCGTGGCGATGTGCGGGCGCTGTTCACCCAGCTGGTGATGCCCCGCGACGATGCGGACGACCTCCGCCGGCGGGCCTCCTTCGAGGAGCTCCAGGGCATCGATCGCACGGTCATCGAGCGCTACCGGGAGAACCGGCTGCTGGTGACCGATCACCACCCCATCACCCGGGAGCCAACCATCGAGGTGGCCCACGAGGCGCTCCTGCGGGAGTGGCCGCGGCTGCAGACCTGGATCGACGACGAGCGCGACACGATCCGCCAGCGCCGGTCACTCGGGCACGCCGCGGCCGAGTGGGCCGAGCAGGGGCGGGACGAATCGGCGTTGCTGCGCGGGACCCGACTCGTCGCCGCCAACGAGATCGCCGATGCGGCGCGCCTGACCAACGTCGAGCGCGAGTACCTCGCCGCCAGTCGGGAGCTGGCCGACCGCGAGCACGTCGAGGCCGAGGCGCGCGTCGTGGACCAGCTCCGCCAGAACCACCGGTTGCGCCGGCTCGTCACCGCGACGGCCGTCGCCCTGGTCCTGGCCCTGCTCGCGGGACTGGTGGCGGTGGGCCAGCGGGGCAACGCCCGGGACTCAGCGGCGCGGGCGACGTCTGCGGCGCTGGCGTCGCGCCGGGCCGCGACCCGGAGCGATCTCGAACGGCTGGTGGCCGACTCCGAGCGCCTCGCCGTCACGAACCCCGACCTGTCCCGCCTGCTCGCCGCCGAGGCGGCGCGCCGCTCGCCGGGAGCGCTCGCCGCCGACGCCCTCGCCACCTCGCTCCTCACCGACCCGGACCTGCTGGGCTACCTGGGCGACACGAACGAACCCCGTGGGCAGGCCGGCGATCCGACCGGATGGCCCGCGTTCTCGCCGGACTCCACCGAGTTGGCCTTCCCAGACGACCGGGCCGGCGAGATCCGGATCGTCGCCCTCCCCTCAGGACGCGAGCGCCGCCGCCTGCCGATTCCCGTGATGCCCGGCAAAGCGATCGTGCTCTCCACCCATTGGTTGGACGACGACATGCTCGTCATCGTCGGCATCGGGAGCGTCGCGGGGATCGACGCCAAGACGGGAGCGGTGCGCGTCGCGCCCACGACGGTGCGCGGGGAGATCACGTCGGCCGACGTGTCGGCCGACGGGCGCCGGATCGCCGTGGTCTCGACCACGACCGCGACCGCTGCGTCGGTGACGGTGATCCCGCTCGACGCCAGCGGGCCGGCGGTGACCGGGGAGGTTCCGTGCTGCACCGCCCAGTTCTCGGTCGGCACCGGGCACGTGGTCGAGCGCTTCCCGGGGGCCGTGGCCTGGAACGGTGACGACCTCTACGTGGCGTCAGGCCACGGGACGATCCAGCAATGGGACCCGGAGACGGCGAACCCGACCCGGACCATCGGCGACGCCTTCGGCCCGGTGTGGAGGATGAACTTCTCGGCCGACGGGTCGCGCCTCTACGTCAACGCCGTCACCACGGAAACCGAGCCTGGCGGACCGAAGGACGGGACCCTCCAGGCGTACCGGACCTCGGACTGGTCACCGATCTGGAAGACCGCTCCGGTGATGCTGGGCTTCGCGGTCGACGATCCGGCGCACCATGCCGTGCGGGTGACCAACACCTTCAGCGCCGGAGGCCTCTACACCCTTGACCGGGACACCGGGGCACGAGACGGCCGGGCCTACGACGGCGGAACCGGACCGCCGTGTCTGCCGTTCCTGTCCCCCGACGCCGCCTACCTGGCAACGGGATCGTGCGACCGTGCCGCCCTGATGGTCTGGTCCTTGAACGGTGGCGGTGCCCTCCTCCGACCGTTGCCCGTGCCCGCGTGGCCCTACCAATCGGTCAACCCATCCGGCACCCACATGGTGCTGGCGAACGGCATCCAGACCGCCGACGTGGACCTGCGTACTGGCCGGACGACGTCGATGCCCGGAATCGTCAGTGCCATCCTCGCCTCGACGGGACGGCTCTTCGTCCTGGACGCTGCCGGGACGGTCCAAGCGTCCACCCGACCCGTCGAGGTTCCCAGCGCGGACGTCCCGATGGTCGTTACCGGCCGAAAGCAGCGGCAACCGACGCAGATCGACGTCAACGACGAAGCGGGGCGGTACGCGGTGAGCTACGACCCGAATTCGATCGAGGTGCGTTCGACGGCCGTGAACGACCAGTCGATCGTCACGATCGTGCCCGAGCGGGGAAACGTCAGCTCCTACGTGCTCACCGCCGATGCCAAGCACCTGTACGTGACGGCCAGGAGCACCCTCCTGCGCTACGACCTCGCCCATCCCGACCGCCCCAAGGACATGGGCCTGCAGGCCACCCACGTCGCGTTGACCCCCGATCGTCAGCTGCTCGCGGTGTCGCTGGCCGACGGCACCCTCACCTTCCGCGATCCCGAGACGCTCGAGCGCATCGGCCACGACATCCAGGGCGGGTCTACGTACCCGCTCATGGCGATGTCAGCCGATGGGTCGACCTTGGCGACGACCAAGCTCGGGTCCATGGGGCTGTTCGACATGAAGGACCGCCGGGCCCTGGGGCCGGTCGTCGAGATCGACCCGCAGAGCGGCCTCGTCATGGCACCCGACAGCTCAAAGGTCTACGTGGAACGCAACCGCAAGGTGGTCGCCGTGACCCTCGACCGAGCGAAGTGGCTCGCCACGGCCTGCCAATCCGCCGGCCGCAACCTCACCAAGGTCGAATGGGCGACCTACCTCGATGGCGAACCCCACAAGACCTGCGAACAGTGGCCCGCCCCTCGCTGACCCGCACGTTTCCAGAGTTGATCCCTCCCCGACGCAGATCGCACGGACGCGATGCCTGATGGCTGCCGCACCGGCAAGGCCAGACGCGCGTTCCGACGCCAGCCGTGATGAGGGCAGCCTGAGTTCGAGTCCCCCCCGAGCCAAAGATCTCAACGATGCCCAGGTCACACGGCCTGGGCATCGTCGCGAGGCTCCTGGGGCACCACTCGGACGCTCCCAGTACGCTCCAAGCGTCGTGTGCGGGCGTGCGGCGGGCACGTCGGAACGCTTGCTCCTCTGAAGCGGGGGTCGAGCCATGAGCCGTGTGCACCATCGGGCGGGTCGGTTGGGCGTGGTCGCGTCCCTGGTCATGGTGGCGAGTGGGTTGGTGGGGTCGGCCCCCGCCAGCGCGGCCGCGCCGCATCCGGCGGTCCGCATCGCGCTCGAGGGCGCCGACGATCCGCGAGGGATGGCCGTCGACGGCTCGGGCAACCTCTACGTGGCCGACACGTTCCACGACCGGGTGGTGAAGCTTCCACACGGCGGCGGTCCCCAGCAGGTTGTGGGGTTCACCGGGCTCTTCCGCCCGAACGACGTGGCGGTCGACGGCGCCGGCAACGTCTTCGTGGCGGACTCCGGGAACGACCGGGTCCTGAAGCTGCCAGTGGGGGGAGGCGCCCAGCAGACCGTCGGGTTCACCGGGCTCTTCAACCCGCTGGGCGTTGCCGTCGACGGCGCCGGCACCGTGTACGTGAGAACGCTGGTCACCTTGTCGAAGTTGCCGGCGGGCGGCGGACCGCAGGTGGATCTACCGATCGCGGTGTCCCCCACTGGCGACGTCGAGGTCGACGGCGCCGGCAACGTGTACCTGACCGACGACAACGACCACGTGTTGAGGTACCCAGGAGGTGCAGGCCCGGCAGTCACGTTGGCCTTCACCGGCCTGTCGACGGCCAGAGGCCTGGCCGTGGACAGCTCGGGAAGCGTGTACGTGGCCGACGCGGACAACCAGAGGGTGGTCAGGTTGCCAGCGGGCGGGGGTCCCCAAGAGGTGGTGGCCACCGCGCTGGACTCGGTCTGGGATGTGGCCGTCGATCCGGCGGGGACCGTGTACACGTCCCTCCGTCTGGTCGACCGGGTGTTGGCGGTGCCGGTACCGGGCGCTCAGATCGCGCTCGGGTTCGAGGGCCTGTCCACGCCCTATGCAGTGGCGGTGCACACATCGGGTGAGGTGTTCGTGGCCGATGCCGGCCTGAACGAGGTGCGGCGGTTGCCGGTAGGCGGCGGCCCGCAGCAGACCCTGGGGTTCAGCGGGCTGTCGCTGCCCTACGGCGTGGCGGTGGACGACGCCGGCAACGTGTACGTCTCCGACTCGGGCAACAACCGCGTGCTGCTCCTGCCCGTGGGGGGCGGGGCGCAGCAGACGCTCGGGTTCACCGGCCTGGACTTCCCGCTCGGCCTGGCGGTCGACCCGGCCGGCAACGTGTACGTGGCCGACTCGGGCAACAACCGGGTGGTCGTGCTCCCGGCCGGCGGCGACCCCCAGCAGACCGTCGGGTTCACCGGGCTGTCCAACCCCTACGCCGTGGCGATCGACGGGGCGGGGAACGTGTTCGTGGCCGACAACGGCAACGATCGCTTGTTGAAGAGGCCTGCCGGCGGAGGCGCGCAGGTGCAGGTGCAGGTCCCCGGCCTCTCGTCCCCCACCGGGCTGGCGGCCGACCACGAGGGCAACCTGACCGTGGTCGACGGCACCGACGGGCAGATCATCCGGGTCCCGGTCGGATGGGGACCGGCCCGGCCCGTGGGGTTCACCGGCCTCGGCAATCCGTTCGCGCTCGCGGTCGACACCAACGGCAACACCTTCGTGACCGACTCCGCGAACCACCGGGTGATCGAGCTCGTCGGCCCCCCGGCGCCGGACACCGGTTACCTCCGCGTGACCACCTCACCGGCCGTGCCCTCGCAGATCACCGTCGACGGCGAGATCACCGACACCTGGGGGCTGACCTGGGTCAAGGAGCAACCCGGCCAGCACCAGGTGTGCTTCCGGGCCCAGCCTCGCCGGGACACGCCGCCGTGCCAGACCGTGACCGTCACGGCGGGCAACACCACCACCGTCACCGGCACCTTCGCGTCACGCGGCTTCCTGCGGGTCACCACCTCACCCGCCGTGGCATCGGCCATCGCGGTCGACGGCGTACCTCGCAACAACTGGGGCCTCTGGACCGACTTCCCCGCCGGCTCGCACACCGTGTGCTTCGGCGCGGTCGCCGGGTTCACCCCACCGTCGTGCCAGACCGTCGACGTCACCGCCGGCGCCACGACGGAGATCACGGGCACGTACACGGCGACGCCAGCGGCGCCGGCGGCGACCGGCGTCGGATTCCTCCGGGTGACCACGTCGCCGGCGGTGCCGTCGCAGATCACCGTCGACGGCAACGTCGCCGACGCGTGGGGGCTCAACTGGCTCGAGGTCCCGCCCGGCACCCACCATGTCTGCTTCGGCGCCCTCGAGGGCTACAGCACCCCCGCCTGCCAGGACGTCAGCGTCACCGTCGGCAACACCACCACCGTCACGGGGTCCTTCGCCCCGCGCGGCTACCTCCGGGTGCTCACGTCACCGGCCGTGGCGGGCACCATCGCCATCGCCGGCAAGCCGGTCAACGACTGGGGCAACTACACCGACCGGCCACCCGGCACCTACCAGATCTGCTTCGGCGCCGTGGAGGGCTACCGCACCCCCGCCTGCCAGACCGCCACCGTGACCGCCGGGAACACCGCCACCATCACCGGCACCTACGGCTGAGTCCATGCGCGGTGATCGGTCGGGCCGGTGGGTGGTGGTCGGTGGACCAACCACCAAGCCCGGGCCCCGTCGCACATCATCGTGTGCGAGGGCGTTGACGCTGGTATCGTCGCCACCCAGCTGAGCGATCCCTCAGCGTTGACATCGCCCCGGACCCCGGTGATTTCACCCCACGTGTGTGAAGCACCCTGGAGTCGCGATGCTCGTACCACTGGCCGGCCGGCTCTCCGGCCCTGCATTCGCCGGCGTGCGACAGGCGCGCTCGGACCCATCGGCGTCCGAGCTGACCGCGGTTGAACCGTCGAGGTTCGACGCCCCTCCGGCCCCGCTCGTTCTCGTCGAACCGGTCGACCATTCCCGATGGACCGATGGTCAACTGATCCAAGCCGTCGCCACTGGCTCTGGAGGCGCCCTCGAAGAGGTGTACCGCCGCTACAACCGGTCGATGCACGTCGTCGCGGTGGCCATGCGAGGAGAATCCGCGGCCGACGATCTGGTGCACGACGTCTTCCTGCGGATTCGGCCCCTTCGTGGCCCCAGTCCCTGGTCCTGAACCTTCTCGCTGACGGTCCGTGCGATGTCGCGAGCTGGAGAACCGGTGGATCGCTTGATGGGTGCACCTCGTGCATGGTGATCAGTTCCTGGCGATCTTCGACGGCATCGACCCCGACCCTCGCCACTTCGTAGGCGAGCTCGCCGAGTCATGCAGCCGGGCGCTCGGCGTCGGCGGCTGCGGCATCTCCCTGATCCTGGGTACCGAGCACCGCGGATCCCTTGGCGCCTCGTCCACCCACGCCCGCCGAGGTGAGGACCTGCAGTACCTCCTCGGGGAGGGGCCCGCCTTCGACGCGGTTCGCTCGCAGACCCTGGTCGCCGAGCCGAACCTCGGCGCGCCGCGGACCCCTCGCTGGCCCGCGTTCGCGCCGGCTGCCGCAGCCGAAGGGCTCGAGGCGGTATTCGCGGCGCCGTTGGCCGTCGGCGCGGCGAGCCTCGGCGCGCTCACGGTCTACGAGCCCCATCCCGGGGACCTCACCCCGGACCAGTCCCTGGACCTGCTCGCCCTCGGCGAGGTCTTGAGCCACCTCGTCTTGTCCCTGCAGGCGGGAGCCGACCCTGGCACCCTCGCGGCGGCACTGGACGACGTCCGCGGCTACCACCCGGAGATCCACCAGGCCACCGGCATGCTCGCCGCTCGCCTCGACGTGCCGGTGTCCGAGGCGATGGTCCTGCTCCGCGCCCGGGCCTACGCCGACGGTGTGCCACTGGCCTCGCTCGCTCGTGAGATCGTCGCCCGTCGGATCCAGTTCGATCCCGAATGAAGACCCCTGGAGGTCAGAACGTGCATACCCTTGTGATCCACCGAGAGGGCCTGGCTGGCGGGAGAGGGACGATGACTCGCGAGTCGCTGGTCAGCCAGACGTTCGTCGATCTCGCCGACAGCCTGGTCTCCGAGTTCGACGTCGTTGAGCTCATGGTCCTGCTGAGCGAGCGAACCGTGGAACTGACGGGTGCTTCGGCCACGGGTCTCGTGCTGATGGACCGGTTCAACGCCCTTCGCCTGGTGGCCGCCACCAGCGACGCGATCGAGACCGTCGAGCTGTTCCAGATACAGAACCAGGAGGGTCCCTGTCGGGACTGCTGCCTCACGGGCGAGGTGATCGCCGCCGATCTCCGCACCGAGCAAGTGCGCTGGCCGAACTTCGTCCCGGTCGCGCTCGCTGCGGGCTACGCCAGCGTGCACGCGTTCCCGTTGCGGATCCGGGCCCAGACGTTCGGGGCGCTCGGCGTGTTTCGTCAGCCGGGACCAAGTCCCACGGACGCCGACATCGACCTGACCCGAGCCTTTGCCCACGTCGCGACCATCGCCTTGGTGCAATCGAAGGCAGTGCGCGACGCCCAGTTGGTCACATCCCAGCTGCAACAGGCGCTCGAAAGCAGGGTGGTCATCGAACAGGCCAAGGGGATGCTCGCCGAGCAGGCGACCATCGACATGGACGAGGCCTTCGCTCGCCTTCGCCGTCACGCCCGCAGAACCAACTCGATGCTCACCGACGCCGCCAGGGCGGTGGTCTCCGGTTCGCTCAATGCGTCCATGCTCGAGGACTGAGCCCGGCTCGCGCCCTCCGGCCCCAACGACGAATGCCTGGCCCCCGCCGGACCAGGCATTCGATTCCGCAGGCCGCCAGCTGGCGGCCTCGGCGTGGTCAGCCTCGACGGCCGCTACGGGTGATTCGACGGATCTTGCGCACGGTCTCCCCCTTCAGTGTTCAGCGGTTCGTACTGCACTCAGCCTCGGCAACCTCAGCGAGCGCGTCCAGCACGGGTAACGCGACGGATCTTGCGCATGCTCTCCCCCTTCAGTGATCGGTGTTGCGAATGGAGCTCAGCCCTTGCGGGCGGTGCGGGTGATTCGACGGATCTTGCGCATGCTCTCCCCCTTCAGTGATCGGTGTTGCGAATGGAGCTCAGCCCTTACGGGCACCACGGGTGATTCGACGGATCTTGCGCATGTTCGCCCCTTTCAGGGTTCTCTGGTTCGGAAGGTGTTCAGCCTCGGCGGCCGGCACGGGTGATGCGACGGATCTTGCGCATGGGGGCCTTCCTCTCGGGGTGTTGGGGCGCCTCGCCGGGCGACCGGGTCGTTGGAGCACAAGGTGCCAGGGTCCGCTGAACAAACGCTGAAAGCGCTCGAGCGGCCCAGCGCTCGGTCCGGAGTACGGTGTCGCCAGCACGGCGGAGAGGGACTTGGGCACACGGTGGGGAGGGCGAGCATGAGCGACGTGGGCGACGCGTTGCCCGACGACCTCCTGCCGACCCTCCAGCCCACGGTCGAGCACCGGTGGTTCGGTCGCTACGGCGTGGTGGGTGAGCCCGAGGGTGGGTCGTACCTCCGACTCGAGCCGATCGAGTACGAGTTCACCACGAGCCTCGACGGCTCAGCATCGGTCGAGACCCTCGAAGCCAAGAGCGGGCCCGACGCCCACGATTGGTTGGAGCTGCTCTGGGAGGAGGGCTTCCTGGTCGGATCACCCGGTCCGAGCACCGACCGGGTGGTGTTCACGCCCCAGGGCATCGAGATCTCCGGCGTGCAGCGGTTGGTCCGGTGGGCCTATCGCTGGTTCGGTCGGTGGGTCTTCACGGTCGGGGGAAGGATTGCCGTCGCGGTCGTGGCCCTGATCGGCGTGGTGGTGTTCGCCCAGGCCCTGGCGACCGGGCTTCCTCTGCGGCCCACCACCCTCTCCCCGATCGTCGCCGTGGTGGTCATCGAGGTCATGACGTGGAGCGGCGCGTTCCTCCACGAGTTCGGCCACGCGTTCGTGCTGGTGCGCCACGGCCGCCGCGTCGGTCGGGTCGGGGTCGGGTTCTACTGGGGACTGCTGTCGTTCTACGTCGACGCCTCCGACGGGATGCTGATGGACCGTCGCAGCCGCATGTGGCAGGCGGCGGCCGGATGCATCACCGAGGTGTTCCTCGCCGGCGCGGCGTTGCTCGTCTCGGTGGCGTGCGGGACCGGGACCCCGACCGGGGCGCTGATGCGCCAGTTCGCCCTGCTGAGCTACCTCACGGTGCTGCTGAACCTGGTCCCGCTCCTGGGACTGGACGGCTACCACCTGTTGACCGACGCGCTCGAACGACCCGAGCTCAAAGACGAGGCCGGCGAGGCGGTGCGCGACCTGCGCCGATCGCTTCGTGATCCCCGGCGACGGAACCTGGCCATCTACGGGCTGGTCAGCGCGGTGTTCGGCGTGGTGGTGTTCCTCGCCGCCCTCACGGCCTGGTGGCGCGTGTTCGGCACCCTGTTCTTCGATCTCCTCCACGGCAGCGTCGTGTCGAAGGGGGTCGGCATCTACTTCGTGCTGCCGTACCTGGTCATGATCGTGCACCTGGCGGCCACGGCCCGCCGCGCCGTCCAGAACCGGGCCGGCGCCGACGGAGGAGCCGGCGACGTCGAGGCCCTGGCCCCATGAGCACCGCCGAGCAGCCCTGGCAGGTCCACCTGCTCGGACCCACCGAGGTCCTCGATGCCCAGGGGGCCGTGCGTCCGGTGGGCGGGACCCGGCGGCGGGCCTTCCTGGCCCTCTTGGCCCTGCGTTCCCCCGCGGCGGTGAGCCGGGCCGAGATCATCACCGCCATCTGGGGCGAGGACCCGCCCGAGACCGTGATCAACACCGTCCAGGCCCACGTCTCGGCTCTGCGGAAGGTGATGGGTCGCGATGCCATCCAGCGAGTGGGAGACGGCTATCGGCTCGATCCGACGATCGTGGTCGACACCAAGGAGTTCGACGACCTCTGGCGTCAGGCGACCGCCGGAGCCGAACCCGACGTCGAAGCACGCCGAGACCTCCTCGTCGCCGCGCTCTCCCACTGGCGTGGCCCGGCGCTGAGCGACCTCCGAGAGGTGGAGTTCGCCGGACCGGCGGCGGTGCGCCTCGAAGAGGCCCACCTCCAGGTGCTGGAGGCGCGCCTCGACACCGACATCCGTGCCGGGCGAGCTCCCGACGTCGTCGGCGAGCTCCAGGGCCTGGTGGCCCAGCACCAATGGCGGGAGCAGCTGCGGATCCTGTTGATGCAGGCGCAGTACCAGTCCGGCCGCCAGGCCGATGCCCTCGAGTCGTACGAGCAAGCCAGGCGAGACCTCCTCGAGATGGGACTCGATCCCTCTCCGATGTTGCGGGCCGTCCACGGTCGCATCCTGGATCAGACCGAGCCGGTGCACGAGGTGCGAGTGGGCTCCGATGCTGCTCCGACGTCCGCCTCGTCGCCTGCGCTCGCACCCTTCCCTGCCCTGTTGGCCGGACTCTCGACCGGACCGTTCGTCGGCCGCCAGCAGGAGATCGGCGAGTTGCTGGCCGGTCTCGATCGGGCCCGCTCCGACGGCCCGGTGCTGGTCTCGCTGGCCGGTGAGCCGGGCATCGGCAAGACCCGCCTGGCCGCCGAGGCGGCGTTCACCTGCCACAGCCGGTCCGTGCCGGTCCTGTACGGACGGTGCACCACCGAACCGATGTGGCCGTTCGAGCCCTTCGCCGACGCCCTCCGGGCCCACGCCCAGACCACGACCGGTGCCTGCGCCGCCCAGGACGCGCTCGAGGCAGCCCTCCACGATCTGGTGCCAGAGGTGGGTTCGGGCTCGTCCACCGCGGCACGCCGTCCGGCCGGCGCGGCATCGGAGGACGAGCGGGCGCTGGCGGTCGAGTCCATCGTGCGGTTCTTCGGCGCGCTCACCGCCGACGGCCCCGCGGTGTTGGTGCTCGACGACCTGCACTGGGCGACTGCGGCCACGCTCGTCGCCCTGCGGCACCTGGTGCGCAGCCCGAACCCGATGCCACTTCTCATCCTCGCCACCCACCGGGACACCGAGGCAGCCCGGTCGGTCCAGGTCGCCGACGTGATGAACGACCTGTGGCGCGACAACCGCGCCAGCACGCTCGAGCTGGTCGGGCTGACCGAACCCGAGATCTCGACCTTCCTGCAGCTGGAGGACGGTGCTCCCGGCCCGGCTGGGAACGCAGCCGCGCTCCATCAGCGGACCAACGGCAACCCGCTGTTCGTGACCGAGCTGGTGCGACAGGCCGTGGAGTTCCCGAACGACGAGAGCCTGCCGGCTGCGCTACTCGACGTGATCGATCGGCGCACCCGGGCGCTCGGGGACGACGTGGTGCGCGTGCTGCGCGCCGCGGCGGTGATCGGCCCGACGTTCGACCTCCGCGTACTGCAGGCCATGCCCGGTGCCGCACCCGACCACGGCACGGTCCTCGACGCGCTCGACGAGGCGCTCGACGCTCACCTCATCGTCGACGACGACCGGACCCGGTCGCAGGGCTACGGCTTCGCCCACGCCCTGGTCCGGGAGGCGATCGACGACGGCCTGTCTTCGGGGCGCCGGACGCAGCTGCACGACGAAGCGCGCCTTGCCATCGAGTCCACGGTCGCGGGTGGGGCCGAACCGCTGACCGCCCTCGCCAACCATGCGATCGCAGCAGCGCCGATCATCGGACCGGTGTCGGCCACCTCCTACGTCCTGCGGGCGGCCCAGGCGGCGCACCTGCGCTTCGACTACGAGGAGTCGGTCGACCTCGCCCGTCGCGGGCTCGCGCTGCTGGACGGGCTCGACGCCCCCGGCCGAGCCGAGCTGGCGTACCTGGCCGCCTCTGGCGAGGTGTGGGGCGGGGCCTGGGAGTCGGGCCTCGAGCAGTTGCAGCTGGTCTTCGGGCTGGCTCGGACCGAAGGCGACCTGGTGACGTTCGGGCGCGCTGCGATCGACCTCATCACCGCCATGGCCCGCTGGGGGGCCGAGAGCGGCACCACGGTCAACCGGCTGGAGGAGGCGCTCGACCTCCTCGGCTCGGCCGAGCCCGCCCTGCGGGTCCATCTGCTCGGCGAGCTGGCCTATGACGTCGGCACCGGGTCCGCAGACCTGCCACGCGGACGCTCCCTTGCGGCCGAGGCCCTCGACCTGGCCCGTGACACCGGCGACCCGGACCTGATCATGACGGCGAAGGGGTACCTCGACGAGCTGCTGTGGGAGGCCCCGGCCCACGCCCAACGAGCTGCCCTGTGCGACGAGGTGGCCCAGCTTCCCACGGCCGCCATCAACCCGTGGACCCTGGGAGTCGAGGTCTACTACCGGGCTCGGCTCGCCTTCGAGACCGGCCAGCCCGACTTCCGCCTGCTGCTCAGCCACCTCGATGACGAACGTCCCCGCGGCGGCGACTTCGACGGCCTGGATGACCTGTGGCGCGGCTTCCTCGGTCTGCTGGTGGGCGACTTCGAGACCACCGAGATCGCCACGATGACCGCACTCGGGTCGCTCCGTCGCCCGAACGCGATCGTGGTGGCCTTCGTCCAGTTCTTCTGCCTCCGCCGGGAACAGGGACGAGGTGGCGAGGTGGCCGAGCTGGTGGCGCAAGCCGTGGTCGACGCGCCGGAGGCGGTCGCCATGCGGGCCGCACTCTCGCTCGCCCACCTCGACGGCGGCGATCGCCAAGCGGCATGGTCGAACCTCGAGGTCCTGCTCGACGCCGGCTGCGCCACCCTCGCCAACCGACCCACGTGGACCGCGGCGGCCGTGGTGACCGCGGAGATCGTGGCCGACCTGGCGAAGGACGTTGCGACCGAGGCACTCGAGCAACTCCTCCTCCCCATGTCGGGAACGCTCGTCCTCCCCGGCCTCAACTCCTGCTGCCTCGGGGCGGTGGATCGAGCACTCGGCCAGCTGGCTCTCGCCCGAGGCGACCTCGACCGAGCGGCCGACGCGTTCACCCGGGCCGCGGAGCTCGAAGCGAGGGTCGGCGCACCGACCCTCGTCGCCCGGACGAAGTACTGGCACGCCCGCACGCTCATGGCCGGGCCCGACGATGGCCATGGGTTGGCCCGGTCCTTGCTCGACGACGCGGAGCAGACCGCCGAAGCGCTCGGCATGGCGCTGCTGCGGTCGAACTGCTCCGACCTGCGAGAGGCCGCCGGCGCCGACCTCCGCTGAAGAGGACCGGTCCGCTCAGGCCTTCACGGCGTCGATCAGGCGGGCAACGGCGTCGAGGTCGAACGGGTCGCCGGTCATCACGATGATGTGCTCGGCACCCGCCTCGGCGTACTCGGCCCAGCGTCCGACCTCGTCGGGGTTGATGGCCACCGTGCGCTCCACCGCGCTGCGATCTCGACCGACCTTGTCGCACCACTCGTCGAGGATGTCGTTCTTGGCCTTGAAGTTCTCGGGCGGACCGAACGTGTTCCAGCCGTCGGCGTGCTCGGCCACCAGCTTGAGCGTGACCTTCTCGCCCGAGCCGCCGATCAGGATCGGCAACGACCCGACCGGCGCAGGCGTGAGCTTGCCCAACCGGTCCTTGATGCGGGGAAGGTCTTCGGCGAGCGCGCGGAGCCGGCCGATCGCGGTGCCGAACTCGTAGCCGTACTCCGTGTAGTCGCGCTCGAACCAGCCCGACCCGATGCCGAGGGTGAACCGACCGCCGCTCAGGTGGTCGATGGTGCGCGCCATGTCGGCCAACAGCTCCGGGTTGCGGTAGC
>Ga0209023_10003984_pt1 | contig 17196 bp, 17 predicted proteins | sample LakOneMetagenome_FD_187468 | JGI IMG/M metagenome (GOLD analysis project Ga0209023, IMG submission 187468) | Freshwater and sediment microbial communities from Lake Erie, Canada (SPAdes) (version 2) | ecosystem: Environmental > Aquatic > Freshwater > Lentic | place: Lake Erie, Canada... | reverse complement strand
TCCGATCTGTGGTGCGCACCTGGACCACATTCGCAACCGTGTGGGCGCAAGTGACGCCACTCGATGCGCGGCGAGATGTGGCGGCGGATGCCGATGGCGTCACGCAAAGCTACCGCATCGTCCTGCGCAGCCATCTGTCGCTGACACTGCAGCATCGTTTCAGCGATGGCGCGCGGATCTATCGGATCGTCGCGATCCGTGAACGCGAAGGTCGCCGTTTCATCGAGATCGAGGCAGACGTTCGCATTTCCTGAACGTGGATATCTGACATGAGTACAGCCAACGTAGCACTACGCGCCGCGATCCATGATGCCTTGCTGGCGGACGGGGCCCTGACATCGGCGCTCGGCGGCGGCAGGGTGTACGACGAACCGCCACGCGATGCTGAGTTTCCCTATGTGACGCTCGGCGAAGCCCGGCTGACCGATGCCTCGTCCGATGGCGGACAGACGCAGGAACATCAGCTGACCTTGCACGCATGGTCGCGCAAGGGTGGCCATCGCGAGGCCCATGTGATCGCGGGCGCGCTGCTGCAGGCGCTTGACGACGCGCCGCTGTCACCCGACGGGCACCGGCTGGTCAACCTGCGTTTTGCCATTGCCGACATCCGCCGCGAATCCGACGGTCGCACCTATCACGCGCTGGTGCGCTTTCGCGCGGTGACTGAACCATTGGTTTAAGGAGAACATCATGGCCGCCCAGAAAGGCAAGGACCTGTTGCTGAAGATGAGCGACGGCGCGAGCTTCGTCACCGTTGCCGGCTTGCGCAGCCGCAGAATCGCGTTCAACGCGGAGACTGTGGACGTCACTCATGCGGAGTCGACCGAGCGATGGCGCGAACTGCTGGCTGGCGCGGGCGTGAAGCGCGCGTCGGTGTCGGGCAGGGGCCTGTTCAAGGATGCGGCCTCCGACGCGATGGTGCGCCAGGCGTTCTTCGATGGTGTGCTGAAGACCTGTCAGGCCATTGTGCCGGACTTCGGCACCATCGAGGGCCTGTTCCAGATTTCGAGCCTGGAGTTTTCCGGCGAGCACAATGGCGAAGTGGCGTTCGATCTCTCGCTGGAATCGGCGGGCGCGCTGACGTTTACGGCAGCTTGACCATGGCAAATGCGCATCGTGGAGAAATCGCCGCCGATCTTGGCGGCAGGCGGCGAACGCTGGTGCTGACGCTTGGCGCGCTGGCCGAACTGGAATCTGCCTTCGGCGCAAACGATCTCGTGGCGCTTGCCGAACGGTTCGGTAGCGGTCGGTTGTCCGCGCGCGATCTGATCCGGATCATCGGCGCAGGATTACGCGGCGCGGGCGAGAGCGTGACCGACGATGAAGTCGCTGTGATGTCCGCCGACGGCGGCGCAGCGGGTTATGTGCGGATCGCCGCCGACTTGATTGCGGCGACATTCGATGATGCGCCGGTCCAGGAGATGCGATGAAGCCGTTTCCCTGGGAGCAAGCGATCGGTTTCGGCCTCGGCGTACTGCGCCTGCCGCCCCAGCAGTTCTGGCTGATGACGCCGCGTGAGCTCGCCTGTGCAGTCGCGGCGGTGCGCGGGTCGGCCCATGAACCAATGGATCGCGGGTCGTTTGAAGCGCTGATGCAGGCATTTCCCGACGAGCGTTCAGGAGAGTAAACGATGGCACTCGATTCATCCGGCGATGACGTTTCGCTGACGCTGGGGACGCTTGGGTCGCGAACACGCGAACTCACGACTGGCGCCACGGCGTTTTCGCGCGCGATGACCAGCGCATTTGCCGCATCAGTGGTCGGCGGCAAGCAGTTCGATGACGTGTTGAAGTCGTTGACATTGCGGCTGTCCGACATGGCCGTGCGGCTGGCGTTCAAGCCGCTCGAGAAAAGCATCGCGGGTGGATTGTCGAGCCTGCTTTCGGGCCTCACGGGGACGGGGACATCGGCGGGCGTTTCTCTTGCCGCTGCCTCTGGCGCGGTGAAGCCATTCGCGAGCGGCGGCGTCATCGGCACGCCGACATATTTTCCGCTGATGCAGGGCGGCGTCGGTCTCGCCGGTGAAGCGGGACCGGAGGCGATCATGCCGCTGGCGCGCGGGCCGGACGGCAAGCTCGGCGTCGCGTCACGCGGTGGCGGCAACACCGTCACGATTCAGATCGCGACGCCGGATCTCGACAGCTTTCGCCGTTCGGAAAACTACATCACCGGCCAGATCGCACGCGCCGTCTCGCGCGGGCAGCGGAGTTTGTAATTTTCACCTCTCCCCGTTTATGGGGAGAGGTCGCGAGCATGGCGAGCGGGTGAGGGGCATCTTTACGCGAACGCCTTTGCCCCTCACCCCAACCCTCTCCCCGCAAGCGGGGAGAGGGAGTGAACCGCAGATGCGGCGCGTGCTGTTTTTCACAACCGGACATCGTCATGCCCGCAAGCTTTCATGAAATCCTGTTTCCGCTCGACATCGCGCTGAAAAGCGCGGGCGGGCCGGAACGCCGCACCGATATCGTGACGTTCGGCTCCGGCCGTGAGGAGCGCAATGCGCGCTGGGCGCATTCGCGCCGCCGCTTCGATGCAGGGTATGGCGTGAAGACACTCGATGCCCTGCAGCAGGTGGTTGCGTTCTTCGAGGAGCGGCGCGGGCAGCTCTATGGCTTTCGCTGGCGCGACCGGCTGGATCATTCATCCGCTGCGCCAACGGCGGACATTTCGCCGCTCGATCAGACCCTGGGCACCGGCGACGGCACCCGCGCGACGTTTCAACTGACCAAGACTTATGGCAGCACCTATGCGCCTTATACGCGCACGGTTTCGAAGCCTGTGCCGGGCAGCGTGCGTGTTGCCGTTGCCGGAAGCGAGGTCGTGTCCGGCACGGCGTTCACCTGCGACAGCACTACCGGCATCGTGACATTTCTCGCCGGGCATATTCCAGCGAGCGGCGCTGCCGTGACTGCGGGCTTCCTGTTCGATGTGCCGGTGCGGTTCGACACCGATTATCTCGAGGTCGATCTGTCGGCCTTTGCGGCGGGCGCGATTCCGAAAATTCCGCTGGTGGAGATCCGGCCATGAGGGACATTCCATCCGCTCTGCAGGCGAAGCTCGACACCGGCGTTACCACGCTCGCGCATTGCTGGAAGCTGACGCGGCGCGATAGCGTGGTGCAGGGCTTCACCGATCATGATGACGACCTTCTGGTCGATGGCGTCATCTATCGAGCAGGGACTGGATTCACCCCATCGGAGGCCGCCAGCCGGTTCGACCTGTCGGTGGACGGCGCGGAGGTCGCAGGCGCGCTTTCGGATGATGCCCTCAACGAGAGCGATCTCGCCGCAGGCCGCTACGATGCCGCAAGCGTCGAGACCTGGCTGGTGGACTGGAGCGACGTCTCACTGCGTGTGCTGATGGCGCGCTCGACACTCGGCGAGGTGAAGCGCGAGGGGCAGGCCTTCAGCGCCGAACTGCGCGGGTTGGCGGACCAGTTATCGCAGCAAAGCGGGCGGCTGTTCACCGTGCGATGCAGCGCGGATCTTGGCGATGCGCGCTGCCGGTTCGATCTGGTTGCCGCCGGATTGCAAGGAGAGGGCAGCGTGGCTTCCGTGGAGTCAACGTCCACCATTATCGCTCTTGCGCTCGATGCGTTTGCTGAAGGTGTTTTCAGCGGCGGCAAGCTGATGTGGACATCGGGCGCGAACGACGGGCTGTCGGTCGAGATCAAGGAGCATCGCATGGCATCCGGCCATGCGCGGCTGTCGCTGTGGCAGGCGATGCCGGAAGTCATCGCAAGCGGTGACACTTTCGTCATCGCTGCCGGATGCGACAAGCGCTTTGCGACCTGCCGCGACCGATTTGCCAATGCGGTCAACTTTCGTGGCTTCCCGCATATTCCGGGCAATGACTTCGTCATCGCTTCGCCCGATGCAGGCGCGGGGAATGACGGCGGGTCGATGGCGGGGTGAAATTCCTTGGTCGTTCCGACAGAGCACGCGGGGAGTTGGAGTTTTTGATTGTCATCACCGGGCTCGTCCCGGTGATCTCGATGGATTGAGCACAGTGCACAGTGATCGGGATGGCCGGGACAAGCCCGGCCATGACAATTTTTATCTAGGACCACATCAATGACTCAACCTTTCACCCGCGCGGCCATAGTCGCCGAGGCGCGTACATGGATCGGCACGCGCTATCGCCATCAGGGTTCGCTGAAAGGCGTTGGCTGCGATTGCCTCGGGCTGGTGCGCGGCATCTGGCGCAATTGCGTCGGCTCCGAACCCGAGATGCCGCCGCCCTATGCGCCGGATTGGGCGGAATCATTGGGGGCCGAGACGCTCGCTGAGGCGGCGCTGCGCCATCTCGCGCCGGTGACGCGCGATGAGATCGGCGGCGGCGACGTGCTGCTGTTCCGCTGGCGTGAGGGATTTGTCGCCAAGCACGCGGCGATTGCGACCGGCGAGGGTACCATGATCCACGCTCACGACGGCGCGGCGGTGTGCGAAGTCGCGCTGTCACTTTGGTGGCAGCGGCGGCTGGCTTTTGCATTTCGCTTTCCGGGAATTGACTGATGGCAGCTCTCGTTCTTTCAGTCGCGGGCGGTGCGGCGGGCGCGGTGTTCGGTCCTGCGGGCGCCATCGCGGGCCGGATCGCCGGTGCGCTGATCGGCAATGTGATCGATCATTCGCTGTTCGCGCAGGATCGCAGCGTGCAGGGGCCGCGCCTGGCCGATCTCGATGTCATGGCGTCCACCGAAGGTGCGCCGATCCCGCGCGTTTACGGGCGCGCACGACTCTCGGGGCAGGTGATCTGGGCGACACGGCTGGAGGAAGTCGTCTCCACGCGCACCGAGGGCGGCAGCGCGGGCGGCAAGGGCGGGCTCGTTGGCGGAGGCGGCAGCGTCACCACGACGACATACTCTTATTATGCGAACTTCGCGGTGGCGCTTTGCGAGGGCGAGATCGGCCATGTCGGGCGCATCTGGGCCGATGGCAAGTTGCTCGACACCGCCAACCTCACTGTGCGTGTTCATCGCGGCAGCGAGGATCAGGTGGCGGATGGCCTGATTGTCGCGAAGGAGGGCGCGGAGAACGCACCGGCCTATCGCGGGCTGGCCTACGTCGTGTTCGAGCGGTTGCCGCTGGCGGATTTCGGCAACCGGATTCCGCAGCTCTCGTTTGAGATCGTGCGGCCCATCGGCAAGCTCGAGCAGATGACGCGCGCTGTGACGCTGATCCCCGGCGCGACGGAATTTGGCTACGAGACATCGCCTGTGGTGCGCGTGCTCGGCCCCGGACAATCCGCACCGGAAAATCGCCACGTCACCAGCGCCGCAACCAACGTCATCGCTTCGCTCGACGATCTGCAGGCGACATGCCCCAATCTCGAACGCGTCGCCATTGTGGTCGCGTGGTTCGGCAACGATCTGCGCGCAGGCAATTGCAGCGTGCGGCCCTGCGTCGACAATGCGATCAAGGTGACGTCCGGCGGGACATGGTCGGTCGCGGGGCTGAGCCGGGGAAGCGCCGCTGTTGTTTCAAGTGTCGATGGACGCCCGGCTTACGGCGGCACGCCGTCCGACGACAGCGTGCGGCACCTGATTGCGGAACTAAAAGCGCGCGGACTGAAGATCACGCTCTATCCGTTCCTGATGATGGATATTCCCGAAGGCAACGCGCTGACCGATCCATGGACCGGCGCGGCGTCGCAACCCGCCTATCCCTGGCGCGGGCGCATCACCTGCCATCCCGCGCCCGGTGTCGGCGGATCGCCGGACGGAACGAGCGCCGCGGCAACGCAAGTCGCGAGTTTCTTTTCCGCCGGCGGCCCAAGCGGCTGGAACTACCGCCGCATGATCCTGCATTACGCCAATCTCGCGGTGTCATGCGGCGGCGTCGATGCGTTCCTGATCGGTTCGGAACTGAAGGCGCTGACGCGCGTTCGCTCGGCATCGGGTGTGTATCCGGCGGTGCAGGCGCTGACGACATTGGCCTCGGATGTAAAGGCTGTCGTCGGCGCAGGCACTGTCGTGACCTATGCTGCAGACTGGACCGAATACGGATCGCATGTCATCGGCAGTGAAGTGCGCTTTCCGCTCGATCCCTTGTGGGCGTCGCCCGCCATCGATGCCATCGGCATCGATTATTATGCGCCGCTATCGGACTGGCGTGACGATGCAGGCCATCTCGATGCGCCGCTCGCCGCGACGATTCATGATCGCGATTATCTTGCGTCGAACCTGAACGGCGGCGAAGCCTATGACTGGTATTACGCCGACGATGCCGCACGCGCCGCGCAGGACCGTGCGCCGATCACCGACGGCCTCGGCAAGCCATGGATCTATCGCGCCAAGGATGTGTGGAACTGGTGGGCGAACCCGCACATCGAGCGCGTCGGCGGTGTCGAGCTTGGCAGCACAACGGCGTGGATGCCGCGCATCAAGCCGATCTGGCTGACGGAGCTTGGTTGTCCTGCGGTGGACAAAGGCGCGAACCAGCCGAGCGCGTTTCCCGACGCGCGGTCCATCGAAGGCACGATTCCATATTTCTCGAACGGCCAGCGTGATGACCTGATCCAGCGCCGCTACATCGAAACCGTCATTGCCGCTTTCGATCCGGAGTTTGGCGCGGATGAGTTGAATCCGATCTCGCCGGTCTACGGCGGGCGGATGATCGACGTTTCCGGCCTGCATCTGTGGACCTGGGATGCGCGGCCTTATCCGGTGTTTCCGGCGGCCACCGATGTCTGGAGCGACGGGCCGAACTGGCAGACGGGACACTGGTTGACCGGGCGGCTTGGGGCTGCGCCGCTCGATGCGCTGGTGGGTACGATTCTCAAGGATGCGGATGTAACAGAGGCCCGCACGGACCGCCTGCGCGAAAGTTGCGACGGCTATGTCATCGACCGGCCGATGTCGCCGCGCGCTGCGATCGATCCGCTGGCGATGGCTTATGGATTCGACGCAACTGTTGCGGGCGGCGAGCTGACCTTCATCCAGCGCGGGGCCGCGCCGGTCGCAGAGTTTTCGGAAGACGATCTTGTCGATAACGCGAAGGATGCGCTGGCGCGGCTGACGCGCGGGCAGGAGACTGAGTTGCCGCGCGAGGTGTCGTTCGGCTTCACGGATGGCTCTGCGGACTATCGCCGCTCCGCTGTGACATCGCGGCGGCTGGTCGGCGGCTCCAACCGCACACTGCATTCGGATTTTGCCGTGGTCACGGACGATGCCTCGGCGACGCGGCGCGCGGACATCTGGTTGCAGGATCTGTGGGCCGGTCGCGAGAGCGCCGCGCTGTCGCTTGGCATGAAGGCGCTGGCGCTGACGCCGGGCGATGTGGTTGGCGTGACCATCAACGCGCGGCGGCGGCTGTTCGAAATTTCTGAACTTGTGGATACGACGTCGCGTCAGGTCAAGGCGCGCAGCATCGATCCGGAAGTGTTTTCCGTGCCGCTGTTCGCGCCGCGCGTGAAGCCGCCTGTGATTCCACCGGCATTGGGTCCGGTGCAGGCGTTGGTGCTGGATCTGCCGAGCATCGATGTCTCGGAGCCTCCGGTGCTGACGCGGCTGGCGATCTTCGCCGATCCCTGGCCGGGATCGGTGACGGTGTGGCGCTCCACCGACGGCCTGAGTTTTGAGAAAGCGGCGACGGCCTTTGCGCCGTCGGTGATCGGCGAGACGCTGGATGCGCTGCCTGCCGGTCCCACCGGCTGCTGGGATCGCGGCAGCGCCGCGCGCGTGATGCTTTACGGCGGCGCGCTCGCTTCCGTCACTGAGGCGCGGGTGCTGGGCGGCGCGAACGTCGCGGCTGTGCTCAACGCGGCGAGAACGTGGGAGATTTTGCAGTTCGTGAATGCCGAACTGGTTGATGACAAAATTTACAGGCTCTCGCAGCTGCTGCGCGGACAGGCGGGGAGTGATCATGCCATCGCCGACCCGTTACCCGTTGGCTCGCCGTTCGTGTTGCTGGACGATCATCTTGTGACCATCGCACGCGGGCTCGATGCGCTGGATCGCGCCATCGATCTGCGCATCGTGGCGACCGGTCGCAGCCATGACGATCCCTCGGCGCTGTCGCTGACCGTGACGCCGAAGGCGACGGCGCTGATGCCGTTGTCGCCGGTGCATGTCACGGCGGTACGCGAAGCCGGCGGCATTCGCGTGTCATGGATTCGTCGCACGCGCCGCGACGGCGACAACTGGGTCGTCGAAGTGCCGCTTGCCGAGGACCTCGAGGCCTACACGCTCGACATTCTCTCGGGCACATCCGTGGTGCGCAGCATTCCATGCGCCATGCCGTCGGCACTTTATGTCAGCGCCGATGAACTCGCTGACTTTGGATCACCGTTGACGAGCCTTCACGGCCGCGTCTCGCAAATGTCGAGCACGGTCGGGCGCGGCTTTGCGCGCGAATTCACCCTCACACTCTGAGCGATCATGACAGACACAACCCATCTCGGGCTGCCTTTCATCGAAGGCAGTCAGGCGCAGAAGCATGTCACGCATAATGAAGCACTGCGGATTCTGGATTCCGTGGTGCAGATCGGCGTGCTCGATACGGACAGGACAACGCCTCCATCATCGCCTGCGGAAGGCGACCGCCATATCGTGGCAAGCGGAGCGACCGGCGCGTGGACCGGGCACGCGAAAGCCGTTGCCGTCCGTGAAGACGGCGCCTGGCGCTTTCTCGTGCCGCAACTGGGCTGGTGCGCATGGTCGGACGCGGACGGCGTGCTGCTTGTCTATGACGGCACGGCATGGACCGAAGTCACCAGCAGCGGAAGTATGTCCGGCAGTGTCACGCTCCTAGGCGTCAACGACACCGCGAGCGCGCCGAACCTGCTCACGGTGAAATCGAACGCGGCGCTGTTCAATGCCGTTGCCGTTGCGGACGGCGGCACCGGCGATATGCGCTTGCAGATTTCCAAGGAAGCCAGCGCGAAGACAGCCTCGGTTGTTTTCTCCGATGCCTTCTCCGGGCGGGCCGAGTTCGGCCTGATCGGCGCGGATGACTTCAAGCTGAAGGTCTCGAATGACGGCACGACGTTTGTCGAGGCGCTGACCATCGACCAGAGTTCGGGCAATGCCACGCTTACGCGCGGTCTTGCTTTGACGGGCATCATCTCGCCGCCGCAGATCACATCGAACCAGAACGACTACAATCCCACGGGAATTGCATCCGCGTCCGTCCTCAACCTGTCGTCGGATGCCCTGCGCAATGTGACGGGCCTTGCCAGCGGCGCGGAGGGGCGGGTGGTCGTGCTCCTCAACACGGGCAGCCAGCCCATCCTTCTGGTCAATGAAAGCGGATCGTCGACGGCTGCCAACCGTTTCTCGCTCGGAAACGATCTCGGCATCGCCGCGAAGCAGGCCGCAATCCTGCGCTACGACGGCGCGGCATCGCGCTGGCGTGCAATCGCGCGGCCGTGTGGCCGTGAGACGCTGGCAGCCAGCCGCACATATTATGTGCGGACCGACGGAAGCGACAGCAACGACGGATTGTCGAATGCGTCGGGCGGAGCGTTCCTGACGATTCAGAAAGCGATCACGACCGTTGCAACTCTCGATCTCAACGGCAAATCGGTCACGATCCAGGTCGCAAGCGGCACCTATACGGCTGGCGTCAGCATCACGTCACCGTTCATGGGCGGCGTGCCGCTGCTGCAAGGCGACACCACCACGCCGGGCAATGTCGTCATCAGTGTCACCGGAGATGCGATCAACGTGTCGAACGGCGCTGAACTCAGCGTTGGCGGTTTCAAGCTGGCGACCGCGACCGCAGGCAGCGGGTTAAATACATCCAAGGCGGGGCGCATCAACGTCACGGGCAAGATGGAATTCGGCGCCTGCGCCACCGCCCACATGCACAGCAGCTACGCCGGTCAGATCGCGGTGTCGGCGGACTACACCATCTCCGGCAACGCGCTCTATCACTGGTGGAGTGAAACAGCCGGCGGCTCGATTGCCGTGATTGGCCGCACTGTCACGCTGACCGGCACGCCTGCGTTCACGGCTTTCGCCAACGCGACCATCGTCGCGCAGATCGTCGCCGTCTCGAACACCTATTCCGGCGCCGCGACGGGATCGCGCTATTCGGTCACGCTGAACGGCGTGATCCTGTCGTCAGGCGCGACATTGCCCGGCTCGACAGCGGGCACGACAGCCACCGGCGGGCAGTACAACTGATGGCAACGGAATCTTACAACATCGCGCTGACCCGGCTGCTGAAAGACGAGGGCGGCTATACCGATCATCCGTCCGATCCCGGCGGGCCGACCAATTTCGGCATCACGCTGGCGGATGCGCGACGTTACTGGAAAGGCAATGCCACTGCGGAAGACGTTCGCGCGCTCCCTCAAAGCGTCGCACGGAAAATCTATCGTGAGCACTACTGGAATGCGCTGCGTTGTGACGAACTGCCAGCCGGTGTCGATTACGCCGTATTCGACTATGGCGTGAATTCCGGAATCGGCCGCGCGGGTAAGGTGTTGCGGCGTGTTGTGAAGCTGTCCGATCGCACCAGTGTTGTGAGCGACGATGTGATTGCGGCGGCGAAGGCGTCGGCGGCACGCGATCTTGTCATCGAGATCTGCGTGGAGCGGCTTGCGTTCCTGAAATCACTTAAGACGTTTCCGGTGTTCGGACGCGGCTGGACCGCGCGCGTCAATGGCGTGCGCATTGCTGCGCTGGCGATGGTAGAGAGTCGTGCGGTTGCTCCGGCCGCAGATGAGGCGTCGCCGGGCAAGGCTGTTGTGCCTGCGGCCGTTCCGGCGGGCACGGCATCCGCCGGTGCAGTGATTGCTGCAGGCGCGGCAAGTGCGGCCATCACCTCGCGCCTTCATGTGGCGCTGATGGTTGCTGCGAGCGCGGCGTTCGCCGCGGTCGTGATCTTTCTCATCTGGCGATGGCGGCACCGCGCCGAGCAGGAAGCTGCTGTGAAGGGATTATCCAATGGACTGGGGTGATGTCGCGAAACAGGTCATTGGCCTCGGTGCGCCAATTCTCGGCACAGCGCTTGGCGGGCCGCTCGGCGGCGCGGCCGGGCGCATTCTCGCGGAAGCCGTCGGCGCGACCGACGCAACGCCGGACGCGGTCGGCAAGGCGTTGACCACGAGCGGCACAAGCCAGATCGTGCAGGCGGAAAACACATGGGCGGAAGCCGTGCGCGCCGAGGCGGACGCTGTGCGCGGTTCCATCGCTGAAACGCAGGCGACGATCCGCGCTGAACTTGACAGCGAGGATTGGCTGCAACGGCTGTGGCGTCCGCTCTACGCGCTGGAGTTGACGCTGGAATGCGGAGCTTTGTGGATCGTGCTGGTCCACGAGTTCTGGACCGGCGACATGACGGCGATCAACGCCCTGATCGGTGCGACCGGCCTTCTGGTCAGCTATTGGGGGTTCCGGTTCGGCGTGTTAGGCGTCTACATGAGCGGACGGACCCGGGAAAAGGTCTGCGCCGCCACCGGCCAGAATGACCCGGGCCTTCTCGGGAAGCTGGTGAAAACGGTGACGAAGAAGTGAGAATGGAGAAAAAGTAATCTCCGGTGCGCCGCCGTTCATCAAGCATTCAGCGCCGCACCGTTCATGTTAGCCTATCTTGAACTTGCCATTTCGGAGACGACGTTGCGCCTTCTCGTTGTTGAAGACGATCCCGATCTCAACCGCCAGCTCACGACAGCTCTGTCGGATGCAGGCTATGTCGTTGACCGTGCTTTCGATGGCGAGGAGGGGCACTTCCTCGGCGACAGCGAACCTTACGACGCCGTGGTGCTCGACATCGGCCTGCCGAAGATGGACGGCATTTCGGTGCTGGAAGCCTGGCGGCGTAACAAGCGCACCATGCCGGTGTTGATCCTCACCGCGCGCGACCGCTGGAGCGACAAGGTGCAGGGTTTCGACGCCGGCGCCGACGACTATGTGGCCAAGCCATTCCATCTGGAAGAAGTGCTGGCGCGCATCCGCGCGCTGCTGCGGCGAAGTGCTGGCCATGCGCAGTCTGAACTGACCTGCGGGCCGGTGATGCTCGATACGCGCACCAACCGCGTCAGCGTCAACGGCAATCCGATCAAGATGACATCGCACGAGTACAGGCTGCTGGCCTATCTCATGCACCACTCCGGCCGCGTGGTGTCACGCACCGAACTGGTCGAGCATCTGTACGATCAGGATTTCGACCGCGACAGCAACACCATCGAGGTGTTCGTCGGGCGCATCCGCAAGAAGCTGGATGTCGACATCATCCAGACCGTGCGCGGCCTCGGCTATCTACTGACCGCGCCAGTGGCGGATACGAAGCCTTCCGCAACCGACGCGCGTTAGACTATGATAGGGCGTATCGGCTCGCCGCTTCACTCCTCGTCGTGACGCGTAGCTGGACGCTCATCGCGCTGGGGGAGAGTTTTTGAATCGGCATCCAAAATCCCTCGCGGGACGTCTGTTCCTGTCGGCGACGGCCTGGGTGGTGCTGATTCTTGTCATCACCGGCATTGTGCTGTCCACGGTCTATAAGCGCTCGACTGAACGCGCGTTCGATCGCCGGCTCAATTTCTATCTGCGCACATTGATTGCAGAAGTGGCGCAGCCTGACGATCCGAACGACAAGAGCGACAAGCCGGATAAATCGGACAGGTCGGTGCAGTCGCTCGGTGAGCCGCTGTTCGAACTGCCGCTGTCCGGCTGGTACTGGCGGCTCGCGCGGACCGACGGCGACAAGCCCGAGGTGCGGGCGTCGCGGTCGCTGTGGGACGCGTCGTTGCCGAAGCTGGAAGACCAAGGCGTGGAACTCGATCAGTCCGGCGTCCGGCTCGGCTATGTCACCGGTCCTGAAAACCAGCATCTGCGCATGGTGGAGCGGCCTGTCGATCTCGGTACTGAGGGCAAGTATCTCGCGACGGTTGCGGGCGACGCCACCGAGATCGAGGACGAAACCTGGGCGTTCAACACCTATCTCGCGGTGACGTTCGCCGCGCTGACGGTCGGCCTGCTGCTGACCACGATCTTTCAGGTGCGCTTCGGCCTCGCGCCGCTCAAGCGGATTTCAAGTTCGCTGTCGGATATTCGCTCCGGGCAGGCGGAGCGGCTGGAAGGAGAGTTTCCGGAAGAGATCGCGCCGCTGGCGCGCGAGACCAACGCGCTGCTCGATGCCAACCGCGCCATTGTCGAGCGTTCGCGCACCCATGTCGGCAATCTCGCCCACGCGATCAAGACGCCGCTCTCGGTCATCGTCAACGAGGCGGGTGCCAAGCGCGGCGATCCGTTCGCGGACAAGGTGCTTGAGCAGGCCGACATCATGCGCGATCAGGTCGCGCATCATCTGGAGCGCGCGCGGATCGCGGCTCGCGTCACTGTCATTGGCACCGTGACGGATGTGACGCCTGTGGTGGAGGCGCTGGCGCGGACGATGGAGAAAATCCATCGCGACCGCGACATTCTCATCGATTGCGAAATCCAGTCCGGCGCTAAATTCCGCGGTGAGCGGCAGGACTTCGAGGAGATGGTCGGCAATCTGGTCGACAACGCCTGCAAATGGGCGAGCCAGAAAGTCTTCATCGAGGTGCTGCAGGAGTTGACGCCCGGTGGCGCGCTCGATCCGACACTGCGCATCATTGTCGATGACGACGGGCCGGGCCTTTCGCCGGAGCAGCGGACGCAGGTGGCGCGCCGCGGCCAGCGGCTGGACGAGACTAAACCGGGATCCGGACTCGGCCTGTCCATCGTCACCGATCTCGCCGCGCTCTATGGCGGTAGTCTCACTCTTGGCGCGGCCCCGATCGGCGGATTGCGCGCGGAACTGGCTCTGCCGGGGGTGTAAGACCCGCCGCTCTCTCGCCCCATTGGTCCGTTCAAACGGCGGCCCGCCGGACGATCTTCGTCCGCTGTGTATGGGGACGACGACATGCACCTTCCAAGGACAGCCATTTTTCTTGCCGCCTCGCTAGCGCTTGGCGGGTGTGCCGCCGACAGCGGTCCGAAGGAAAATTCCGGAACTGTGCTTGGCGCGGTGAGCGGCGCGCTGATCGGTTCGGCCATCGGCGGTGGAACCGGCGAGCGTGTCGGCGCGGCCATGGCAGGCGCAGCCATCGGCGGTCTGATCGGGAACCGGATCGGCGCATCGATGGACGAGCAGGATCGCCAGTACGCCTACGAGGCGGAGATGAATGCGCTCGACCGGGGCGCACCCGGCGCGCCGGTGGACTGGCGCAATCCGGACACCGGTCGCTATGGCAACATCGTGCCGGGACCGGCCTATACCAAGCGCGGTGTGCGTTGCCGAGCCTTCAGCCACACCGTCTATATCAACGGCCAGCCGACGGTTGAGCGCGGAACGGCCTGCCGCAATCCGGACGGCACCTGGACGGCGGTGGGCTAGGGGCGGAACAGGGTCCGCAAATGTCCCCAAATCCCTGTTCCTCAACGCGAAATTAACGACGTTTCGGCTATGAAGCCCGGTGGAGCCCTGCCGGGCTTCTGTCAGGGATGAGCTTTTGGGCGCATGAGCCAATCGTCTATCGAGCGATTGAGAGAGTATTTGGGGCAGCTTCCGCCAAAGGCGCAGGCGCTGCTGATGCGCGAGTTCGAGCGGGCCATCGAGCGCGGCGAGGACGTTGCCGTCGCCAATTTCGTGCTCGAGCAACTGCGCATGATTGTGCGCGCGCCGAGTGAGGACATGACGCCGCGCACCGGCGATCCGATGCGGCTGGTGTTCCGTCCCCTTGAGCCATTTCTGGTCGAGAATATTGCCCATGTCCGGCCCGGCCAGATCAGGCGGTCATCGCTGGCCCCGGTCTGGATGTGGCTCGGCCGCGAGGGCAGTCCCGACGCCGTCCGTGCCTTTGAGGCGGCGCTGGAGCAGGCGACCGTCACGGCGGAGATCAATGCGGCGATTCGCGCCGTGCAGGCTGCGGCGTCCGAAGCCATCGCCAATGTGATCGGCGCAATCTCCGTCGGTGACCGCCAGCGCACACTGGGCCGCCTCGGTGCGCCGAGCGTTGTCGAGGACATCGGGCCGATCGGCGCGGTGCTGGCGGCCACTGAGGCGCTCGACAAGCTCAGCAACAAGCTGACCGGTCATATCCGGGTGTTTTCGGAATCCCATGTCGCCTCGACCATGGCGGCGCTCAACCAGCCCGCGCTGCAAACCCCGCAGGTGCTGCCGTTCGCCGTGTCGCTGGTGATGCAGCGGCTGGCGGCGCCATGGCAGATTGTCCGCCTCGGGATTGCGGTGGCGGCCTCGGACGACGAAATCCGTGTGGCGGGGACGCCGTTCGGCGTCACCGTGACCATGGCGATCCACGACCTGTCGCGCGTCGCGTCCGAACTGCGCAACGACATCAAGCGCGGGCATTTCCAGGATACCTCCGATCATCTCAAGACGCTGCATGACGGCGTTCGCGGCCTGCGGACCGAACTAGACATCCGTTCGGATTCCGCATGGGGCAAGCGGCTCGCCGCAATCCGTTCCGAGATTTCGAATTCGCTGCAGTCGGAAATCGACGGCGTGCCGGGCCGCGTGCGCCGGCTGCTGCGGCAGGGGCCGGACAAGGATGTCACGTCGGCGAACCGGATTGATCCGGACGAAGTCGCGGAGACGGCATCGCTGATCGACTTCGTCGCGATCTGCCGCAACTACGCCAGTGAGCTTGCGATCAACGAAGTCTCGCTGCGCGCTCATACCGAACTGCAGCACTATGTCGAGAAGGCCACCGAGACGCTGGTGGAGTCCCTGCGCACCACCGACCCCAAGGTTCGGGCGTTCCGCAAGATGCAGATGGAAGCTGCGATCCGGTTCTGCGAAGTCCTGTTCGGCCCGGATTATGCCTCGCTGATGAGCAAGGCCGCCGAGATGGCCAAGCCCGTCGAGCGCAAGGCGGCCGAGACGGCCACGAAGCCCGCCAAGCAGACCCGCGCCGGTTGATCTGGCGCAAGGCTGTCTGCCGCCGGTACGGCTTTATTCCTTCCGCAGCGATTCCTGACCGGAAGGCCGAACTTTCCCCCGAAAAGACATTGAATCCGTGACGGAAATGTCAATTGCGCGCTCCCCCCAGCCATGGTGTAACCCGGCCCGGGACGACCGTTTGTAACGGTTCTACTTTTGCCGGGAACCCTCTGAAATGACTCTCTGGTTCGTGCTTGCGCTGATGACGGCCGCCGCGGTGTTTGCCGTGTTGTGGCCGCTGGGTCAGCGCGGGGCGTCGGCGCGCGAGGGCAGCGAGAGCGTGGTCTACAAGGACCAGCTTGCGGAAGTTCAGCGCGACGCCGCGGCTGGGCTGATCGGCGCCAATGAGGCGGAAGCCGCCCGCGTCGAGATCAGCCGCCGGCTGCTTGCGGCCTCCGAAGCCGAGGGGGGCATCTCGCCGCCGTCGAGCGTGTGGCTTCGCCGCGCCGTTGCGGTGATCGCGCTCACCGCTCTGCCGCTGTTGGCCGTCGGGCTGTACGCGACGTTCGGTTCGCCTTCGCTCGGCGATTTTCCATTGTCGGAGCGCAGCCGCGCGGCGGTGGCAACCGCCTCGATGGACAAGTTGGTCGCGCAGGTTGAAACCCACCTTGAAAAGAATCCGACCGATGGCCGGGGCTGGGAAGTGCTCGCGCCGGTGCTGGCTCGGATCGGCCGTTACGATGAGGCGGCGCGCGCATGGCGCAACGCGATTACCTACAATGGCGAGAGCGCCTCGCGCCGCGCCGATCTCGGCGAAGCCATTGCAGCAGCGAGCGGCGGCGTGGTGACTGCCGATGCCAAGACCGAATTCGATCGCGCCCTTGCGCTCGATCCGAATGAAGTGAAGGCGCGCTACTTCCTCGGCGTCGCCGCGCAGCAGGATGGCCGCAAGGACGACGCCGTGAAGATCTGGCGCGATATGCTTGCTTCGGCTCCGGCGGATGCGCCATGGCGTCCGCTGGTGCAGGAAGCGCTGGTGCGCGCCGGCGTGGTCGCGCCGAAGCTGTCGGACGATACGATTGCAGCCGCCAAGGACATGAGCGAAGGCGACCGCAACACCATGATCCGCGGCATGGTGGATCGCCTCGCGACACGGCTGAAGGACAACGGCAACGATGTGGAAGGCTGGTTGCGGCTGGTGCGCGCCTATATGGTTCTCGGTGAGCGCGACAAGGCGCAGGCGGCACTTGTCGAAGCGCGGCAGGCTGTCGGCAGCGATGCGGGGCGATTGCAGATTCTGAACGACGGTCTCAAGAGCCTTGGACTGGATGGATAAAGAGCATGACGCCGAAAAGTGTGAAGCGGTTTTCGGATAACGTGA
>Ga0209023_10003983_pt1 | contig 17200 bp, 13 predicted proteins | sample LakOneMetagenome_FD_187468 | JGI IMG/M metagenome (GOLD analysis project Ga0209023, IMG submission 187468) | Freshwater and sediment microbial communities from Lake Erie, Canada (SPAdes) (version 2) | ecosystem: Environmental > Aquatic > Freshwater > Lentic | place: Lake Erie, Canada... | reverse complement strand
TTCAGCGCCTCGTACTTGCGCGCGGTCTTGTAGACGGCGTTGCGCGCGGTCTGGTAGATGTAGGCGTGCATCAGGTAGATGTCGCCGCTGTCGTCCACGGTGTGGAAGGAGCGGCTCTTGTTGATGTACAGGTCCGACACCGAGGAGGGCGTGATGTTGTAGATCACGCTGATGTCGAAGTCCTTCATGGTCGAGTTGTCGGCGGCCAGCGGGGTCAGGTTCTGGACGTCGACGGTGACGTCCTTGACCGGGAAGGTCAGGATCTTGCCGATCACGGTCTGGTTGAAGCTGCCGGCGATACGCTCTTCCGCTTCGATGGTCTTGTCGAAGTTGACGCGCAGGCCGACTTCGCCGGTGTCGACGATGGTGCAGCCGGAGGCAAGGGTGCCGACGGCAAGGGCGACGGCAAGGGCGAGGTAGATCTTTTTCATTGTTTTCTCTTTCAGCGCTCGTTCAGGGCAAGGCACGCGCGCGCGGGCGGCGTGCGTGTTGCACGATAGCATTTTCAGAAGAGCAAAAATCCACCCATTATCACCGGCGTTGACGCAGCATTGCGCTGTATCAAAAGTGTGCTAGCCGAGCAGGAAAGGCAGGGCGCGCGCCAGCAGGGCGTCCGGCGCTTCCTCCGGGATGTAGTGGCCGCAGTCCAGGGCTTCGCCCTCGACCTGCGCCGCCAGGGCGCGCCATTCCCGCAGCGGATCGAAGCAGCGCGCCACCACGCCCTGCGCGCCCCACAGCACCAGCAGCGGCGTTTGCAGCAGTTCGCCCCGATCGCGGTCGGCCCGGTCGTGGTCGAGGTCGATGCTTGCCGCAGCCCGGTAATCCTCGCAGATGCCGCGCGCCGTGCCCGGCAGGGCCAGGCAGCGCGCGTACTCCGCGAGGGCGCGCGCATCGAAAGGCGCGAGCCCGGCGCTCCTGCGTCCCATCACGTCGCGCACATAGGCGTGCGGGTCGGCCTCGATCAGGCGTTCCGGCAGCGGCGCCGGCTGGATCAGGAGGAACCAGTGCCAGTAGGCGCGCGCAAAGACGTCGCCCGTCTGCTCGTACATGGCCAGGGTCGGCGCGATGTCGAGCAGCACGGCGCGTTCCACCCGCTGCGGATGGTCGGCCAGCAGGCGGTGCGCGACGCGGGCGCCGCGGTCGTGCGCCATCACCGGGAAGCGTTCGAAGCCATGCGCGCGCATCACCGCGACCATGTCGGCCGCCATCGCGCGCTTGCTGTAGCTGGCGTGATCCGGCTCGGCCGCGGGCTTGGACGAATCGCCATAGCCGCGCAGGTCGCAGGCCACCACGGTGAAGTGCCGGGCCAAGTTGGGCGCGACCTTGTGCCAGATGGCGTGGGTTTGCGGATGGCCGTGCAGCAGCAGCAGGGGCGGGCCCGCTCCCCCGGCCACGCCATGGATGTCGACCCCGTCGCTCGCTTCGGTGGTGAAGGTCCTGAAACCGGGGAAGAGGGAATCAAGCATGGCTCAGTCGCCCGACATGGCGCCCGTCAGGTCGGCGCCGGCGCCGGCGCTGAGCAGCCAGCCCATGAGCAGCATGAAGACCAGGAACATGCAGAACAGGGTGGTCAATCGCCCCGCTTCCGGTTCGCGCTCGAAGATCGGCTTGCGGCCATAGGACACGCCGACGAAGTAGGCGGCGTAGACGGTGGCCAGATAGTGCATGGCGCCGAACATTTCGCCCAGCTCGCCCTTGCGCGGGTGGTCGATCAGCAGGTGCGACAGGGCCACCAGCACCAGGTAGGGCACCGATGCCGCCAGCGGCGGCAGGTAGAGGCCGAGCGACTCGACCCAGCGGGCGACGCCCGGCTTGACGCGCGCCACCAGCGGCAGGATGAGGTTATGGGTGATGCCGGCGATGAAGATCAGCTTCAGCAGGACGTTCTTGTGCAGGCTGCCCGAACCGACGGCCAGGTTGTGCAGGTTGGTCTCGCCCTGGCGGTTGTTCTGCAGGAAGAAGTCCGAGGACTGCACCTGCAGGATGCGCTGGAACCAGCTGATCTCTTCGAGTGCGGCCAGTGCGCACAGCAGGCTCAGGCCGCCGAGCGCCAGCAGTTCCAGAATTGAGGCGCCGCCGGCCTTGATGCGCTGGACGAAGGTGTAGCCGAGCAGGCCGGCGATCGCGCTGAAGCAGAGGAACTGGGACCACTCGACGATGCCGTCCTCGACCAGCAGGCGCGACAGCTCCCTGGGGTCGCCCGACCAGAACACGGCCAGGGCCAGCACGAACACATTGATCGCGATCCCGGTGGCGATGGCGGGATGGATGAAGGACTTCTTGTTACTCAAAAACTACTCCTTGATGGGTGAAAACGATTCCGCCCCGGCGGCCTGCAGGGCCGGTTCGGGCGCCGGCACGGGCGCACCGGGCCGGGTGCGTCCAAGCGGAGCGCGGCGCAGGCGCCGGACCGCCGCCACCAGCAGGGTGAGCAGCGCCCAGGCCCACAGCAGCGGGTCGAGCACGGCATCCCACAGGTTCCCGCTCGGCAGGCGCGCCAGCGAGAACAGGGCGCAGGCGCCGAGCAGGGCCGCGCCTTGCGCGCGCGCGCGGCCGGTGGCGATGGCGAAGGCGCCGGCGGCGGCCAGCAGCAGCGCCGCCAGCGGCGCGGCGCGCGGCCCGAAGCCGGCATAGTAATAGCCGTGCGAGAGCAGGCCGAAGGCGTCGAGGTAGAGCAAGGCGCCGAGGCAGGCGAGGAGCGCGGCCGCGCGCACCGGCAGCAGCGGCTGGTCGGCCGCGGCGCCGCCCTGCCAGCGGCGCAGCAGTCCGGCGACGGCCAGGCCCAGCAGCAGGCCACTTGGATATTGGAAGGCCAGGCCCAGGTGCCAGGCGCTCGAGGCCTCGCCCGGCAGCGCAGCCAGCAGGCCGCTGGCCGCGACGATGGCGGCCAGCATCCGGCGCGGCATGCGCCAGGCGGGCGGCCAGATGCAGGCCACCATGGCCGCCAGCACCAGGACCCAGGCCAGGCGGCCGTACAGGAATTGCCAGGACAGTTCAGGCAGGATCATCAGATCTGCTCCCCAATTGTGATCCGGTACCGGTGATGGGCGATCGCCTGGCGCTGGAAGGTATAGGTGACGTGCAGCTCGCTGCCGACCTGCTGCATGGTCGGGTAGGAAAACTCGTCGCCGGCCCTGCCGCTGGCCACGTCGGCGACCGTGCGCCAGGTGTGGCCGTCTTTCGAGAGCGACAGGCGCAAGGTGCTGCGCGAGGAGCCGCCCTTGACCGCCTCGTTGTGCAGCATGAGGAAGTCGCCGTTGGCCAGGCGCAGCGCGGCCACCGAGGTGCTTTCGTTGTGCAGGCTGAGGGGCGGCAGGTCTTCCCAGCTGGCGCCGCCGTCGCGGCTGCGCGCATGCTGCACGCGGCGCTCGTCGCTGGCGTCGCGCATCCAGGCCCGCACCTCGGTGCGCGAGACCGGCACGATGGCCGGCTGCAAGGTGGTGGTGCGGTTGCCGATGCGCCCGACCCAGGTCGGTTCGCCCTGCGCGTCGAAGGACATCAGCATCGGATACTTGATGCCCAGCTCGAAGTACAGGGGCAGCCACCAGCCGCCGTCGGTCAGGCCGACCGCCGAGGTGCGCACCAGGGTGCTGGTATTGAACAGGGGCGAAGCCGGCAGCACGCGGCGCACCGAGAAGTGGATGCCCTGGCTGGGGTCGGGCGCCGGCATGGCGCCGCGGCCGGGCCCGGCGCCTGGCGCGGCAGGCCCCTCGCCGGACACCATGTGCACCACGCGCGAGGCGGCCCAGCCGCCCAGGCCGGTGGCCACGACGAAGAGGTGGATGCGGCCGTCGCGCCCGGTCCAGGCGACCGGGTTGCCGATGCGGCGCACGCCGAAACCGAGGGCCTTGCCGAGCGAATCGCGGCTCGCCACTTCCCAGGCTTCGCCCCATTTGCCATTGCTCCAGCGCGAAGCGTAGACCTTGACATCCGGGCCGCTCTCGCGGCTGCCGGCCCACCAGAACGCGACCATGCGGTCGCCCGGCAGCGCGGCCAGGGCGCTGGCGTGGGCCGAGGGAGTATTCTTGGGCATCGGAACCATCGAGCGCGACAGCTCGGACAGGGTCACGGCGCCGGGCACGATGGTCTCGACCGGGGACGGGGCGGCGCCGGCGCGCGCGGCGCGGGTCCAGCGTCCGCCTTCGGCGAGGGCGAGCGCCAGCACGATGGCCGCGCAGGCCAAGACGGTGCGGCGGCTGCTTGCGCCGCGCGCCGGGGGGAAAGGCTGCATAGGCATCCTCGGCGGGATCCGGCACTAGCCCGGATACCCGGCATCCTGTTGGTTATCGTGACGACGGAGGAAGCGGCCGAGGGCGCGCTGCCTGCCTCTTTCGGGGGCGGTCCGTCTTGCGTAAACCCATTATCCTACAGGAAAGGTCATCAACTTGACACAAAGAATGTGCATTGGCCGGCATCCAGGCGACAGTTCACGGCGCCGAAACCGCCGCTTGGCGCCGCCGCGGAGGGACTTCGTCGCAGCCGCCTTGCCCGCGCCGAGGGGGCGGGGCAGAATGCGGGCTTGTTGACACAAGGACCACGCCCCCACATGCTGCCTGCCAAGCACACCCTTCCGGCGCCCGCCGCCCCGATAGCGCCCAGGCTCGTGCGCGACCTGGTCCCGGCCGCCTTCGTCAGCGCCGTGGCCGCACTGGTCATCGTGCTGACCGTGGGCCGGCCCGACACCCTCTACGAGCAGCTGGTGTATTCGCTGTGCATCGGCGTGAGCGGCTTCGCCGCCGTCGACGCGGTCCGGCTGCGCTGGTACGCGTCGCCTTCGCCGGCGCGGATGCGCTGGCCGGCGCTGCTGGGCGTGATCGTGGTCGTGGCGCCGCTCGCGCATTTCCTCGGCCTGCACGCCGGCGCGCTGGCGATGGGCCACAGCACGCCACCGCTGGCCGAGTACGTGAACACCGGACGGGTGAGCATGATCGTGTTCACCTTCATCGGCCTGGTGGTCATGACCCTGCTGGTCGAGCACCGCGAGCGCCTCGCGCGCATCGAGCGCGAGCACAACGAGGCGCAGCTGCGCGCCGAAACCATCGAACGGCAGGCGCTGCAAGCCAGGCTGCGCCTGCTGCAGGCCCAGATCGAGCCGCACATGCTGTTCAATACCCTGGCCAACCTGCAGGGTCTGATCGCGCTCGACCCGGCGCGCGCCGACACCATGCTCGACCAGCTGATCCAGTACCTGCGCGCCACCCTGGGCGCCACGCGCGCCGACACCACGACGCTGGGCGAAGAATTCGCGGCGATGGAAGCCTACCTGGGCCTGATGCAGGTGCGCATGGGCGAGCGCCTGGCCTACCGCCTCGAACTGCCGCCGGCGCTGCAGTGCGTGCGCCTGCCGCCGATGCTGCTGCAGCCGCTGGTGGAAAACGCCATCGTGCACGGCCTCGAGCCGGCCATCGCGGGCGGCGAGGTGGTCCTGAGCGCCGAAGCGCGCGACGGGCAGCTCGACATCCGGGTGCGCGACACCGGCATCGGCCCGGACCGCGCTTCCGGCCAGCGCGGCAAGGGCGGCGGGGTCGGCATGGACACTACGCGCGAGCGCCTGCGCGTCCTCTACGGCGAGCGCGCCGCGCTCGTCCTCGCGCCAGGGCAGCCGCAGGGCAGCCTGGTCCGGCTCACCCTACCCATGGAGTCCGCATGAAGATCCGCGCCCTGATTGCAGAAGACGAACCGATCCTCGCGGCCACCCTCGCGCGGCTGCTGGGCAAGCTCTGGCCCGGACTCGAGATCGCCGGCACGGCCGCCAACGGCGTGGCCGCGGTGGAGCAGGCGCTGCTGCTGCGTCCCGACGTGCTGTTCCTGGACATCCGCATGCCGGGCCAGACCGGGATCGAGGCGGCCGAGGAGCTGGCCGAGCGCTGGGAAGGCCCGGCGCCGTTTCCGCACGTGGTCTTCGTCACCGCCTACGACGACTACGCGGTGCAGGCCTTCGAGCAGGCCGCAGCCGACTATGTGCTCAAGCCGGTCAACGAGGCGCGCCTGGCGCGCACCGTGGAGCGCCTGCAGGGCATGCTGGCGGGGCGGCGGCTTGATGTCGATCCGCTGGCGCAGCTGGTCGGGCGCCTGCAGGCCCTGCTGCCGGACGCCGTCCCGGCCGAGCCGCGCCTGGACTTCGTGCGCGCCGCGGTGGGCAATGTGGTGCGCATGATCGCGGTGGCGGACGTGGTCTACTTCCAGGCCGCCGACAAGTACGTCAGCGTGGCGACCGCCGACAGCGAGACCCTGATCCGGGTGCCGCTGCGCGAGCTGCTGCCGCAGCTCGATCCGGCCCGCTTCCGGCAGATCAACCGCAGCACGGTGGTGAACATGGGCTGCGTGGCCAGCGCCGTGCGCGATCACCTGGGCAAGCTGCAGCTGAACCTGCGCAACCGTCCTGAAAAGCCGCGCGTCAGCCCGGTCTATGCCCACCTGTTCCGGCAGATGTGATGGGGGCTAGCGCGTTTGCGGGATTGCCGCCAGCACCTGCGCGGTGCGGGCGACCGTTGCGTATTCGCCCGCCAGGTTCGACAGCGACATCGCATGCACCTCGTCCGCGCTGCGCGCCACACCCCGGTGGTCGCTGCGCGCGAAGGTGAAGGTGGCATCCTCGACCACGGTGGTGGCAAAGCCCAGGTTGCCGGCGCTGCGCACGCTGCATTCGACCGAGATATTGGTGCTGACCCCGACCACGACCAGGCGATCGATGCCGCGCACCCGCAGCCAGCGCTCCAGCGTCGAATTCACGAAAGCGTCCGGCACGTTTTTCTCGACCACGTGCTCGTTCGCGCGGGGTGCGAAGGCCGGCTGGAACAGCGCGCCCGGCTGTCCCGGCGCGAAGCCGGAACCCGGTGAGCGCGAGATGTGGCGCACGTGGACGATGGGCGCGCCGCGCCGGCGCCAGGCATCGAGCAGGCTGGCGATATTCGCTTCGGCGCCAGGATTGTTGCGTTCGCCCGCATCGAGGCTGGCCATGCATTGCTGCATGTCGATGAGGATCAGGGCAGGGGAGTCGGGCGTCACGAGGTGTCCAGTGCAAGACGGTAAAGGTCGATGGTAGACCATGGCTCCGTTCCGTGGCAATGCGCGGCAGGTAGAATAGTCGCCGACGTGAACCCAATCGCTTGCCAGCCCACGATGAGCCAAACCGCACACACCCTTGAAATCGTCCTCTGCATACCGGGGCCGTGGAATTCCAGCAGGGAGCTGATCGAGGCCCTGGTCGCGGCCGATACCGGCTACCTGTATGCGGGCGCCGTGATGATGCACATCGAGACGGGTTTTGCCTGCCAGGCCTTCCTCGAGGCGCACGATCCCGCGATGGAACAGGCCTTCGGCGCCGCCGGGCAGCACTGGGCCGGCAGCGCGGCGATGTCGCGCATCGCCGGACACCGGGGCGTGGTCTACCTGGTCGCGCGCGGCGACGGCTCGCAGGAGGTCTGCCGCCAGCTGATGCTGGCCGCGGACGCGCTGCTGGCCGCGGGCGGCCTCGCGGTCAAGGTCGAGAGCGCCGGCATCGCCCACGATCCGCACACATGGTGCGAGCTGTGCGACGACGATTCCGCCGCGGCCCTGCACCAGGCCTTCGTCGTGTACGTCAGGGCGGCCGGCGAGGTCTACACCTGCGGCATGCACAACCTCGGCCTGCGCGACGCCATCGTCGCCCGCGCGCCGGATGTCGACGGGGCCGAACTGCTGCGCGTGTTCACGGGCTACCTGGTGCTGGAAGCGCCACTGATCGCGGCGGGCCAGACCTTCTCGGTGCACGCGGGCGCGCCGGTGTACCGGATCCACGAGGATGCCGGCGTGGACTATGGCGACGCGTCGCTGTTCGCCAATCCCTACGGCAGCTGGCGCCTGGCGCCTGGCGCCTGCCGCGCCAGCGAAGGCCGGCCTGGTCGAGCGCATGCGGCGCTCCTGGCGGCACTGAGCGGCGCTTTGGTACACTAGCGCCTTTGCCTCCTACCTCGATCATGGCGCACCCGCTTGAACTTCGCGCATGCGCACTGCACGCCCTGCTGGAAACCGACCCCGCCCGCAAGACCGCCCAGGTCGCGGCCCTGGCCGAGGCAGGCCGCGGCGGCCGCTGGACGGTGGACCCGGCGGCCCCGCTGCAGGCGCTCGACGGCATCCCCGGCCGCCCCGCCAGGCCAGAACTGGTCCCGCCGCGCCTGGTCGGACGCCGCTCGATGGCGACCGTGGAGGGCCGCGCCATGCTGGTGCACGCCCTGGCCCACATCGAATTCAACGCCATCAACCTGGCGCTCGACGCGCTGTGGCGCTTCCCCGGCATGCCGGAAAATTACTACACCGACTGGCTGCGGGTGGCGAGCGAAGAAGCGCTGCACTTCGGGATGCTGTGCGCCCACCTGGAGACGCTCGGCCACCGCTACGGCGACTTCCCCGGCCACGACAGCCTGTGGGAGATGGTCGAGAAGACCCGCGGCGACGTGCTGGCGCGCATGGCCCTGGTGCCGCGCACGCTCGAAGCGCGCGGACTCGACGCCATCCCGCCGCTGCGCGCCAAGCTGGCGCAGGCCGGCGACCAGGCCGCCGCCGCCATCCTGGACGTGCTGCTACTCGACGAAGTCGGCCACGTGGAGATCGGCAACCGCTGGTACGTGCTCCTGTGCCAGGAGCGCGGCCTGGAGCCGGTCTCCACCTATGCCGCGCTGACGCTGCAGTACAAGGCCCCGGCCCTGAAGGGTCCCTTCAACCTCGATGCGCGCCGCGAGGCCGGCTTTACCGAGGCGGAGCTGGCGCGCCTCGCCTGAGCCGAGCATGAGCGACACGGTGCAAGATTCTTCGGACGCCTGCGGCTTCCTGCTGACGCGCCACTGGCGCGATACCGAGGCCGGCTGCGAGGTCGAGTACTGGCTCGCGACCGAAGACGGTCCGCGCTGCGTGCGCCTGCCGCCGCAGCCGGCGCTGGCCTTCATCCCGCTCGAGCAGCGCGCGACGGCCGAGCAGCTGCTGCGCGGCGATGCGAAGGCGGGGCCGGGCTGGGAGCTGCGCGAGCTGGACCTGTGCGATTTCCGCCACCGCCCCGTGGTCGGCCTGTACTGCCGCCACTACCGCCAGCTGCTGCGCTTCGAGAAGCGCCTGCGCGAGGGCGGCATCGACGTCTACGAAGCCGACGTCAAGCCGACCGAGCGCTACCTGATGGAGCGCTTCGTCACGGCGCCGGTGCTGTTCCGGGGCCAGCCGGATCCGTCGCGGCCCGCGCTCCTGCACGCGGCCCAGTTGCGGCCGGACGGCGACTACCGGCCCGCCTTGCGCCTGGTTTCCCTCGACATCGAGACCAACCAGCATGGCGAGCTGTATTGCATCGGCCTGGAGGGCTGCGGGGAGCGCCAGGTGTATATGCTCGGCGCGCCCAATGGCGGCGCGCCGCCGCCGGGCGCCGACGGTTTCGCGCTCGACTATTGCGCCAGCCGGGGCGAGCTGCTGGATCGCCTGGAAGCGTGGGTCGCGCGCCACGACCCGGACGCCATCATCGGCTGGAACGTGATCCAGTTCGACCTGCGCATGCTGGTGCAGGCGGCCGAACGCCTGAAACGGCCGCTGCGCCTGGGGCGCGACGGCAGCGCCATCGAGGCCCGCACCCACGGCCGCTCCGAGCACTTCTTCGTGAACATCGCCGGCCGCCTGGTGATCGACGGGATCGAGTCGCTGCGCTCGGCCACCTGGAGCTTCCCGTCCTTCAGCCTGGAATCGGTGTCGCAGACCCTGCTGGGCGAGGGCAAGGCGATCGACAATCCCTACAGCCGGATGGACGAGATCAACCGCATGTTCCTTGAAGACAAGCCGGCCCTGGCCTGGTACAACCTGAAGGACTGCGAACTCGTCACCCGCATCTTCGAGAAGACGGGGCTGATGCGCTTCCTGCTCGAACGCGCCAGCGTCACCGGCCTGGCGGTGGACCGCAGCGGCGGCTCGGTGGCGGCGTTCGAGCACCGCTACCTGCCGCTGATGCACCGCCAGGGTTTCGTTGCGCCCAACATCGGCGACGTGCCGGCCGCCGACAGTCCGGGCGGCTTCGTCATGGATTCGCGCTCGGGGCTCTACGACTCGGTCGTGGTGCTCGACTACAAAAGCCTGTATCCCTCGATCATCCGCACCTTCCTGATCGATCCCGTGGGCCTGGTCGTGGGCCTGGAAGCGCCCGAGGAAGACACGGTGCCGGGCTTTCGCGGCGGACGCTTCTCGCGCAGCCGCCACTGCCTGCCCGGCATCGTGCGCCAGGTGTGGGAGGGGCGCGAAGCGGCCAAGCGCGAGCACAACGCGCCGCTCTCGCAGGCCCTGAAGATCATCATGAACGCCTTCTACGGCGTGCTGGGCACGACGGCCTGCCGCTTCTTCGACCCGCGCCTGGCCTCGTCGATCACGATGCGCGGCCACGAGATCATGCACCGCACCCGCGCGCTGATCGAGGAGCAGGGCTACCAGGTCATCTACGGGGACACGGATTCGACCTTCGTGTGGCTGGGGCGCGCCCATGCGCAAGGCGAGGCGGAAGCGATCGGCCGCGCCCTGGTGGAGCAGGTCAATGCCTGGTGGCGCGCCCACCTGGCCGATGAATACGGCATCGAGAGCGCGCTGGAACTGGAATTCGACACCCATTACGCGCGCTTCCTGATGCCGACCGTGCGCGGCTCGGACGAAGGCAGCAAGAAGCGCTACGCGGGCCTGGTGATGCTGCCGGACGGCGGCGAGGACGTGGTCTACAAGGGCCTGGAGACGGTGCGCAGCGACTGGTCGCCGCTGGCCCAGCGCTTCCAGCAGGAGCTCTACCTGCGCATCTTCAAGGGCGAACCCTACGAGGCCTGGGTGGCCGACTACGTGGCGCGCACCCTGCGCGGGGAGCTGGACGAGCTGCTGGTCTACCGCAAGCGCCTGCGCCGGCCCCTGGACGACTACGAGCGCAATGTCCCGCCGCACGTGCGCGCGGCGCGCATGGCCGACGCCTATCACGTGGGCCAGGGACGCCAGCCGCAATACCGCCGCGGCGGCTGGATCCGCTACGTGATGACGACCGCCGGGCCGGAACCGCTGGAGCTGCGGCGCGCGCCGATCGACTACGAACACTACCTCACCAAACAGCTCGAGCCGATCGCCGATGCGATCCTGCCCTTCACGGGCGACAGCTTCGCACGGCTGACCAGCCCGCAGCGCGCCCTGTTCTGAACGCGCCGCGGGACCGGAATCACTCTTCCTGGAAGGCTTCCTCGCGCTTCTTGCGCAGCGACGGCAGCAGCACGACGACCAGGGCGATCGCGGCCATCGCCAGCATGACGGCGCTGATCGGACGGGTGACGAAGACCATCGGGTCGCTGTGCGAGAGCAGCAGGGCGCGGCGCAGGTATTCCTCCATCATCGGACCGATGATGTAGCCGAGCAGCATCGGCGCCGGCTCCGCGCCCAGCTTGGCGCAGATGTAGCCGAACAGGCCGAACAGCGCCATCAGGTAGACGTCGAACTCGTTGTTGTTCAGGCTGAACACGCCGATCGCGCAGAACATCAGGATGGCCGGGAACAGGCGGTGGTAGGGGACCAGGATCATCTTGATCCACAGGCCGATCATCGGCAGGTTCAGCACCACCAGGAACAGGTTGCCGAACCACATCGACACGATCAGGCCCCAGAACAGGGCCGGCTGCTCGGTCATGACGGCAGGTCCCGGCTGGATGCCCTGGATGATCATTGCGCCGATCATCAGCGCCATCACCGGGTTCGAGGGAATGCCGAGGGTGAGCATCGGGATGAAGGAAGTCTGGGCGCCGGCGTTGTTGGCCGCTTCCGGCGCCGCCACGCCCTCGATCGCGCCCTTGCCGAAGTTGGCGGAGTTGGGCGAGATCTTCTTCTCGATCGAGTAGGCCGAGAACGAGGCCAGCATGGCGCCGCCGCCCGGCAGGATGCCGAGGGCCGAGCCGAGCGCGGTGCCGCGCAGGATCGGCGCGATGATGCGCTTGAAATCGTCCTTCGTCAGCATCAGGCCCTTGACCTTCTTCATCATCAGGCTGCGGTCCTCGTCGTGCTCGAGGTTGCGGATGATCTCGCCGATGCCGAACATCCCCATCGCGACGATCACGAAGTTGATGCCGTCGGCCAGTTCCGGCAGGTCGAAGGTATAGCGCTGGGCGCCCGAATTGACGTCGGTGCCGATCAGGCCGAGCAGGAGGCCGAGCAGCACCATGCCGATCGCATTGAGCAGCGAGCCGCTGGCCAGCACGACGGAGGCGACCAGGCCCAGCACCATCAGCGAGAAGTATTCGGCCGGGCCGAACTTCAGGGCCAGGTCGGCCAGCGGCGGGGCGAACAGGGCCAGCAGGATGGTGGCCACGGTGCCGGCGAAGAAGGAGCCGATGGCGGCCGTGGCCAGTGCCTTGCCGGCCTGGCCGTTGCGCGCCATCTTGTAGCCGTCCAGCGCCGTCACCACCGAGGATGACTCACCCGGCAGGTTGACCAGGATGGCGGTGGTGGAGCCGCCATACTGCGCGCCGTAGTAGATACCGGAGAGCATGATGAGGGCCGAGATCGGCGGCAGGCCGAAGGTGGCCGGCAGCAGCATCGCGATGGTCGCGATCGGGCCCAGGCCCGGCAGCACGCCGACGGCGGTGCCGACGAACACGCCGATCAGGCAGTAGAAGAGGTTCTGGAGAGTGAAGGCCGTTTCCAGGCCCAGTCCGAGGTTGGCGAAGATTTCCATGGTTTCTCCTTAGCCTCCCGACAGCCAGGGGCCGACGATCGGCATCGGCAAGCCGAGCAGCTTGACGAACAGGACCACGGCGAACACGGTCAGGCCGGCCGCCAGCAGCAGGGTCGGCGCCAGCTTGAACTTCGGGCTGGCCCAGCTGGCCACCAGGATCAGCACGAAGGCCGCCACCGCCAGGCCCGCGCCGCGCATCAGGAAGCCGAACAGCAGCACGGCCCCCAGGATGATGGCGATGTCCTTGACGTGGAATTTGCCGACGGCTTCGCCATGGCCGATGAAGGAGCGGATCACGCCGACCAGGCCGACCAGGGCCAGCAGCCACCCGAGGACGACAGGAAAATAGGCCGGACCCATGCGCCCGGCGGTGCCCATTTCGAGCTCCCAGCCGAGATACACGGCGGTGAGGCCGAAGAACATGAAGATGATGCCGATCCAGAAATTCTTCGGATGGCGGACGATGGAAGTCAAGCGAACCCCTTGTTGCGATCGTTACGTAAGAAAGCTGCGCGGGCTGCGCGAGCCCCGCACAGCGGGTGAGGCGCGATTGCGGCCTTAGTCGGCGTACTGGCCGGCCTTGGTGATGATCGGGCCCCAGCGGTCGATTTCCGACTTGACGTGGGCGCGCAGGGCTTCCGGACGGGCGCGCGCGTCGGCCACCGGCTCGGTGCCGAGATCGGCGAAGCGCTGCTTCACGGTCGGGTCCTTCAAGGCCACGCGCAGGGCGTACGAGAGCTGGTCGATGACGGGTTTCGGAGTGCCCTTCGGTGCGTACATGCCGTGCCAGACGGCGACTTCGAAGCCCGGCAGGCCGGCTTCGTTCATGGTCGGCACGTCGGGCATCGAGGCCAGGCGGGTCTTGGTAGTGACGCCGTAGACCTTGACCTTGCCGCCCTTGATCTGGCTGGTGGTGTTGGTGGTCTGGTCGCACATGATGTCGACCTGGCCGCCCAGCATGTCGTTCATGGCCGGGCCGGTGCCCTTGTAGGGAACGGTGGTGAGGTCGACGCCGATGGCGGTCTGGAACAGCATGCCGCACAGGTGCGAGGCCGAACCGAGGCCGGCGTTGGCGTAGGTGACCTTGGTCTTGTTGGCCTTCACATAGGCCAGCAGTTCCTTGAAGTCCTTGGCAGGGAAGTCCTTGCGGGCGATCAGGGTCATGGGCACGTCGGTGACCAGGCCGATCGGCTCGAAGCTGTCGATCGCGTTGTAGCTCAGCTTGCGGTACAGGGCCGGGGCGGTCGAGTGGCCGATGTGGTGCAGGAAGATGGTGTAGCCGTCGGGCGCGGCCTTGGCCACGCGCGCCGCGCCGATGGTGCCGCCGGCGCCGCCGACGTTCTCGATGATGATCTGCTGCTTGAGGGTCGTCCCCATGGACTGGGCGACCAGGCGCGCCACGGTGTCGGTCGGTCCGCCGGCGGCGAAGGGCACGATCATCGTGATGGTTTTCGTCGGATAGTTCTGCGCGTGGGCGCCGAATGCAGCGCCGGCCATGGCAATGGCTGCGACGGAACGCAGGAAGGTGGTTTTCATCGGTGTCATCCTCTAACTCGTGTTGTACGACGGTTTTTGTATAGAGCGACGCAGGGTCCGCAATACCGGCCGCGACGAAATCCAGCCTGCTGCCAGGAGCGTGCATACGCAGGGCTTGTTGTACCAGCAAATAGTTAGATTTGCAACTACGTGGAAATGCGTATTGCATGCTTGCCAGGAATGAAATTGAACGGGCATGCCGGCGCCTCGGGGATGCATGGCGCATGAGAATGCGCACGACAGCCCGGCAATATTGACAGGAAGGCAGGCGGCTCACACACTCTCCCTGCCTGTTGACTTATGCCAAGCCCGCACCCCGCGCGCCGCCTTAGGTTGGCAGTCTTTGGCAAGCGGAGGCGCGATGCGTGGGATGCGTGTGATGAAGCGGTGGGCCCTGGCCCTGTCCTTGCTGGCGGGCGCCGGCCCGGTGCTGGGGCAGGCGCCCGGTGTCGAGGAGTTCACCCCGCAGGGCCAGGCCAAGGCGGTGCGCCAGGTGACGGCGCGCTTCGCCACGCCGATGACCGCGTTCGGCGACCCGCGCGGACCCATGCCCTTCGACGTCGCATGCAGCGCGCCGGGCGCCGGCCGCTGGGTCGACGCGCGCACCTGGAGCTACGACTTCGCGCGCGACCTGCCGGGCGCCAGCAGCTGCCGCTTCACCCAGCGCGCGGGGCTGCGCGACCTTGCCGGCCAGGCGCTCGGCGGCAAGCGCGACTTCGCCTTCGGCACCGGCGGGCCGGCCGTGCTGCGTTCCCAGCCGCGCGAAGGCGACAGCATCGACGAGCGGCAGGTCTTCCTGCTCGGCCTGGACGCGGCCGCCACGCCGGAGTCGGTCCTGCGCGAGGCCTGGTGCCGCGCCGACGGCATCAACGAGAAAATCGGGGTGCGCATCCTGGAAGGCGGGGAGGCCAGCTCCCTGCTGGAGCTGCGCCGCGACTTCGTGAAGCGCCATCGGGCCGTGCTGGCCCTGCAGTGCCGGCGTACCCTGCCTGCCGGCGCGAAGGTGGCGCTGGTCTGGGGCAAGGGCATCGCAGCGCCGAACGGCGCCGCCGTGGCGCAGGACCAGGAACTCGCCTATCGCGTGCGCCCCGACTTCCACCTTGCCATGCACTGCGACCGGACCAATTCCCGCGCCGGCTGCATTCCCTTCCTGCCGGTGCGGGTCGAGTTCAGCGCGCCGGTGGCGCTGGCGCAGCTGCGCAGTCTCGTGCTCGAGGAGTCCGGCGGCAAGCGCCACCTGCCGTCCTTCGACGGGGAGGCAAAGGATGGTTTCGCGACCTCGGTGCGCTTCGCCGGGCCGTTTTCCGAGCTGGCGGTCCTGAGCCTGCGCCTGCCCGAGGGCCTGCGCGACGACGCCGGGCGCCGCCTGGCCGTGGCGAAGAAAAAGCTGAGCGTGAAAGTGGACCGCCAGCCGCCCCTGATCAAGTTTGCCGCGCCTTTCGGCATCATCGAGGCGAAGGGCGATCGCCTGCTGCCCGTCACCGTGCGCAATGTGGAGCCGGCGATCGCCGCCGCCGTGCGCAGCAGCGGGGCCAGCGTGCGGGTGGAACGTGAGGAGGACGTGATGCGCTGGCTCGGGCGCCTGAACGGGCGCGCCCACGATCCCTGGTACCAGTCGGAGCAATCCGGCGACAGCCTCGATGTCCCGGTCCTGAACGGCAAGACCGAGGGCCGCGTCGAGCGCTTCGCGTTACCGAAGCCAAACGGGCGCCGCGCCTTCGAAGTGATCGGGATCCCCTTGAGGAAGCCGGGCTTCTACGTGGTGGAGCTGGGCAGCCCCATGCTCGGCAAGTCCCTGAACGACAAGCCCCGCACCGCCTGGGTGCGCAGCGCCGCCCTGGTGACCAACCTGGCGGCCCACCTCAAGCGCGGGGCCGAGTCCTCGCTGGTCTGGGTCACCTCGCTGGACAAGGGGCGGCCGGTGGCGAAGGCGAAGGTAGCGGTGCGAGACTGCGCCGGCAAGGTCTTGTGGAGCGGAGTCACGGACGCCGACGGCGTGGCGCGCGTCAACCAGGAGCTGGCGCCGGCCAAGTGCGGCGAGAACCTGTTCGTGAGCGCCCGTAGCGGCGATGATTTCACCTTCACCCTGTCGACCTGGCAGAAGGGCATCGAGCCCTGGCGCTTCCAGCTGCCGCAGGGCAGCCTCGACGAGGATACGCGGATCGTCGCCACCGTGTTCGACCGCACCCTGCTGCGGGCGGGCGAGACGGTCCACATGAAGCACTTCCTGCGGCGCCGGACGGGCGAGGCCGGACTGGCCCTGGTGTCGCGCCACGACAAGGCGCCCGCGCCCGGCTACGCCTGGCTGGGCGAGGAGACGGTGGAGGACACGCCGGTGCCGGAGAAGGCCTGGATCGCCCACCAGGGCAGCGGCGACAAGATCGCGATGCCGCTCGCCTGGGACGCGACGGGGCAGGCGCACGGCGAATGGACGATCACGAAGGAGGCGAAGCTCGGCAGCTACCAGGTGGTGGTCGGCGGCCAGCTGGCCGGCGAATTCCGCGTCGAGCAGTTCCGCGTGCCGACCATGAAGGCCATCCTCAAGCCGCCCGCCATGCCTGCGGTGGCGCCGCAGGCGGTGCGGATCGAGGCCCAGCTCAACTATTTGGGCGGCGGGCCGGCCGCGCTGGCGCCGGTGACGGTGCGCAGCACGATCGAGGACCGGGGTGTCGACTTCGACGGCTTCGAGGGCTTCAGCTTCGGCGGCAGCGACGTCAAGGAAGGCGTCGAGGTCGGGCCGGAAAATCCCTTCGACATCGATGTCGTCGACGAGGAAATGGACGATGGCGAGGACGCGCCGCCGGAAGGCGCGCGCCGGGGCGAGGCCCCGCGCACCCGGAAACTGGCGCTCGACGCCAACGGCGCCGCCCGCATCGAGATCGGCGAGCTGCCGCAGTTCGACCGCCCGCGCAGCCTGCTCGCCGAATTGAGCTGGCAGGACGCCAACGGCGAGACCCTGAGCGCTTCCAC
>Ga0209023_10003982_pt1 | contig 17201 bp, 14 predicted proteins | sample LakOneMetagenome_FD_187468 | JGI IMG/M metagenome (GOLD analysis project Ga0209023, IMG submission 187468) | Freshwater and sediment microbial communities from Lake Erie, Canada (SPAdes) (version 2) | ecosystem: Environmental > Aquatic > Freshwater > Lentic | place: Lake Erie, Canada... | reverse complement strand
ACGTGCTGCAGCCGATGGGCTGGGACGCGTTCGGCCTGCCGGCCGAGAACGCCGCGATCAAGAACAAGACCGCGCCGGCGAAGTGGACCTACGCCAACATCGAGCACATGCGCGCGCAATTGCAGGCCATGGGCTACGCCATCAACTGGTCGCGCGAGTTCGCCACCTGCCGCCCCGACTACTACGTGCACGAGCAGCGCATGTTCGTGCGGCTGCTGAAGAAGGGCATCGCCTACCGCAGGAATTCGGTGGTGAACTGGGATCCGGTCGACCAGACCGTGCTCGCCAACGAGCAGGTGATCGACGGCCGCGGCTGGCGCACCGGCGCATTGGTCGAGAAGCGCGAGATCCCGCAGTGGTTCCTGCGCATTACCGACTACGCGCAGGAATTGCTCGACGGACTGGATGCATTGCCGGGATGGCCGGAATCGGTCAAGACCATGCAGCGCAACTGGATCGGGCGCAGCGAAGGGCTGGAAATCCGCTTCGATGTCGCCGGCGGACACGCGCCGTTGACGGTGTTCACCACGCGTCCCGACACGCTGATGGGCGTCACCTTCGTCAGCATCGCCGGCGAGCATCCGCTGGCGGTCGAGGCCGCCAAGAAGAATCCGCAACTCGCCGCGTTCCTCGCCGAACTCAAGCAGGGTGGCGTCTCCGAAGCCGAACTGGAGGCGCAGGAAAAGCGCGGCATGGACACCGGCCTGCGCGCGATCCATCCGGTCAGCGGCGAGGAAGTGCCGGTCTGGGTCGCGAGCTTCGTGCTGATGGGCTACGGCACCGGCGCGGTGATGGCGGTGCCCGGCCACGACGAGCGCGATTTCGAATTCGCGCACAAGTACGGATTGCCGATCAAGCAGGTCATCGCCATCCGCACGCCGCTGCCGCCGCACCTCGCGCCGGAACTGGCCTACGATCCGGATGTCTGGAAGGACTGGTATTCGGACAAGGCCAACCCCGCCGCGATGTGCGTGAACTCGGGCGTCATCGACGGGCTCGGCTACAGGGCCGCGTTCGACAAAATCGCCGAGGCGCTGGGCGAAGCCGCCACGCGCAAGGTCAACTTCCGCCTGCGCGACTGGGGCGTGTCGCGCCAGCGTTACTGGGGCTGCCCGATCCCGGTCGTGTATTGCGATACCTGCGGCGCGGTTCCCGTGCCCGAAGACCAGTTGCCGGTGCTGCTGCCGGAAAACGTCGAGGATGCGTTCGCCTCGGGCGACGTGCATTCGCCGATCAAGTCCGATCCGGATTGGCGCAGGACGACGTGTCCGCAGTGCGGCAAGCCGGCCGAGCGCGAAACCGACACCTTCGACACCTTCATGGAGTCGAGCTGGTACTACGCGCGCTACACCTCGCCGGGCGCGGCCGACATGGTCGACGCGCGCGCGAAGTACTGGTTGCCGGTGGACCAGTACATCGGCGGCATCGAGCACGCGATCCTGCACCTGCTGTATTTCCGCTTCTACCACAAGCTGCTGCGCGACCAGGGGCTGGTCGGCAGCGACGAACCGGCGACCAACCTGCTCACGCAGGGCATGGTGATCGCCGAAACCTACTATCGCGACAACGCCAACGGCTCGAAGGACTGGATCAATCCCGCGGATGTCGCCGTGCAGCGCGACGAGCGCGGGCATATCGTCGGCGCGACGTTGAAGGCGGACGGCAAGCCGGTGTCGATCGGCGGCACCGAGAAGATGTCGAAGTCCAAGAACAACGGCGTCGATCCGCAGGCGATGGTCGAAAGATACGGTGCCGACACCGTGCGCCTGTTCTCGATGTTCGCCGCGCCGCCGGAACAGTCGCTGGAATGGAACGAAGCCGGGGTCGAGGGCATGGCGCGCTTCCTGCGCCGGTTCTGGCGCGAGGTGACCACGCATGCGGCGCACCCGGATCATCCGGTCGTCGATCCGTCGGCGCTCGACGCCGCGCAGAAGACGCTGCGCCGCCAGCTGCACGAAGCGATCCAGAAGGTCGGCGACGACTACGGCCGCCGCCACAGCTTCAACACCGCGATCGCGGCGTTGATGGAACTGCTGAACCACGTCGCGAAATTCGGCGACATGTCCGACCAGGGCCGGGCCGTCCGGCACGAGGCACTGCAGGCCATGGTGCTGCTGCTGAACCCGGTCACGCCGCACGTCAGCCATGCGCTTTGGCAGGCGCTGGGCCACCCGGAGACGCTGCTCGAGGACCTGCCGTTCCCGCAGGCCGATCCCGCCGCGCTCGTGCGCGATGCGCTGACCCTGGCGGTGCAGGTCAACGGCAAGTTGCGCGGCACGATAGAAATCCCCACGGACGCGCCGCGCGAGGCGGTCGAGGCCGCGGCCCTGGCCGAGCCCAACGTGGCGAAGTTCCTCGAAGGCCAGGCGGTGAGGAAGGTGATCGTGGTTCCCGGCAAGATCGTGAACATCGTGATCGCCGGCTGACCGGCCGGCTTGCCGGCCCCCGCGGCCTCGTCCAGACTGGTGCGATGAAGCCGACCCGGATCCTCCTGCTCCTCGCCGTGGCCTTCGCGCTCGCGGCCTGCGGTTTCCACCTGCGCAAGGGCGTGAACCTGCCGGCCGACCTCGGCCCGTTGCGCGTCGTTTCCTCGGATCGTTACAGCGGCCTCGCCGAAGCACTGGCGCAGGCGCTGGCCCGCTCCGGTGCGATACCGGCGCCGGATCCGGTCGACGTCACCGCGCAACCGGAGGACGCCGAATCCGCGATCGCGCCGCCGGCGGACGGCACGGCCCAGGCCGCGCCGCAACCCGCGCGCTTCGCGACCCTGAACATCCGCAAAGTGCGCTGGGGCAGCCTGCCGCTGTCGATCGATTCCCGCGGCCGCGCGCAGGAACTGAGCCTGCGCTATGCGGTGGAATTCGACCTGCTGCGCGCCGACGGCAGCGTGCTGGTGCCGCGCCAGGTGGTGGAACTCGCGCGCAGTTACGTGACCGTGCCCAACAACAGCATCGGCACCGACAGCGAGCAGGAAATCCTGGCCAAGGAAATGCAGCGCGACATGGTCTCCTCGATCATGCGCCGGATCGATGCCGCGCTGCAGGCGACAGGCCCGGTCGGCGGCGAAGCGCCACCGCCCGCGGACGCCACGCCCGAACCTCCGGCGCAACAGCCGGAGGAGCAATCCGCGCCGCCGCCAGCGCCTTGAACCACGCGCGATGCCGATAGCCCCTGACGCATTGCCTGCACGCCTCGCCGGGGAGCCGCTGCGCCCGGCCTACCTGATCGCCGGGGCGGAAACCCTGCTGGTGCTGGAGGCCGCGGACGCGGTGCGCGCGGCCGCGCGTTCGCAGGGCTGTTCGGAACGCGAAGTGTTCGAGGTCGACGCCCGCGGTTTCGACTGGAACGCCTTCGTCGCACAGGTCAATGCGCCCAGCCTGTTCTCGGCGAAGCGCCTGCTGGAACTGCACCTGCCCACCGGCAAGCCCGGCAAGGAAGGCGGCGAGCTCATCGCCGAGTTCTGCGCGGATCCGCCGCCGGACGTGACGCTGCTGGTGCTGGCCGGTGCGTGGAGCCGGCAGCACGGCGGCAAGTGGAGCGAAGCGATTTCGCGCATCGGGCATTTCGTCGAAGTGCGCGAGGTGCGCGCACACGAACTGCCGAACTGGCTGGAACGCCGCCTGCGTTCGCGCGGCCTGCGCGCCGACCCCGGCGCGGTGCAACTGCTCGCCGAACGCGTGCAGGGCAACCTGCTCGCCGCCGCGCAGGAAGTGGACAAGCTCGCGCTGCTCGACGACGGCCGCCCGCTCGATGCCGCGCGCATGGAACAGCTGATCGCCGAATCCGCGCGCTACGACGTGTTCGGCCTGGTCGATGCCGCGCTCAACGGACAGCCTGCGCAGGTCGCGCGCATGCTCGCCGGGCTGCAGGCAGAGGGCGAGGCCGTGCCCGCGCTGATGGGCATGGTGACGATGGAACTGCAACGCGCGGCGGCGCTGGCGCAGACCAAGTCGCGTGGCGGCAACCTGGCCGCGGAATTCCGCGCGCAACGGGTCTGGGATTCGAAGCAGGCGGCGTACACGCGCGCGCTGTCGCGCCACGACGCGGCGCAGTGGGAACGCTTCGTCGCCGAGGCCGGGCGCGTCGACCGCATCGCCAAGGGCCGCGCGCCGGGCGATGCCTGGCGCCAGCTCGAACGCCTGCTGCTCGCGGTCGCGGACGCCAAGGCGCGGCGCATGCTCGTGGCGTGAAAGACGGATGTTGGTAGTTGGTTGTTGGTTGTCGGGAAAAAGTGAAGCGACGACCCAAAGCCGCCAACGACGAACTGCCAACCACCAACCGACCTCAGGCAGCCATGCTCGAAATCCTCTACGGCGGCAGTTTCGACCCGGTGCACGAAGGCCACCTCGCGGTGGCGCGCAACGCGCGCGATGCGATCGCGGCGCAGGTCTCGCTGATGCCGGCGGCGGATCCGCCGCACAAGGGGCCGCTGCACGCCGATGCACGGCAACGGCTGGCGATGCTCGAACTCGCCGTCGACGGCGAACGCGGACTCGGCATCGAGGCCTGCGAACTCGAGCGCGACGGGCCTTCGTACACCATCGACACCTTGCGTTACCTGCGCGCGTCGCGTGTCGGCGAACGGCCGCTGGCGATCCTCGTCGGTGCGGACAGTTTCCTGTCGCTGCCGACATGGAAGGAATGGCGTTCGCTGTTCGACCTTGCCCACATCGTCATCGCCGAACGCGGCGGCAGCGGGTTCGACCCATCGACCCTGCCCAACGATCTCGCCGGGGCGGTGGCGGGCCGCTGGGCGCAGGCGCCCGACGATCTGCACCGCCTCGCCCGTGGCCTGGTCCTGCGCCTGGACCAGCCGCTGCGGCCCGAATCCGCCAGCGAGGTGCGCCGCCGCATCGCCGCTGGCGGGGACTGGCGGGCGTTGGTGCCGCCATCCGTCGCCGGTTACATCATCGGGAACCGGCTTTACGGGGCCGGCACCGGCGCTTCGTTATAATTGCCCCGTTCCCGCACGCCGAGCCCCGCACCCTTGACCAGCCCCGCCCAGGTCATCAAGACCCGCCTTCCCAACCCGCCGCCGTTGGTCGATGTCCTGCTCAAAACCGTGCATGCGGCCGTCGAGGAACTCAAGGCCCGGGATGTCGTCGAGATCGACGTGCGCGGCAAGAGTAGCGTCTGCGATTTCATGGTCGTCGCGTCGGGTACCTCGACCCGCCACGTGAAGTCGATCGCGGACGAGGTAGTGAAGTTCGCGAAGAAGCTCGACGTGCAGCCGCTGGGCGTGGAAGGCGAGCGCGAGGCCGAATGGGTGCTGGTCGACCTCGGCGACGTGGTGGTGCACGTGATGCTGCCGCGCGTCCGCGAGTTCTATGCGCTGGAACGCCTGTGGACGGTCGGCGACCAGCCGCCCGAAACCGTGGGCGAGGACGCGCTCTAACTCCTTCCCCTTCAAGGGGAAGGCAGGGATGGGGATGGTGTTTTCGATTCAAACAGGAAACGCACCCCATCCCCACCCAACCCTCTCCTTGAAAGGGAGGGATGAAAGGTGAAAGCCAAACTCATCGCCGTCGGCGAACGCGCGCCGTCATGGGTCGCGCAGGGCTTCGCCGATTACCGCCAGCGCCTGTCGCACTGGCTTCCGCTGGAACTGATCGAAATCGAACCCGGCCTGCGCGGCAAGGGTCGCGACGCGGTGCGCGCGACTGCGGATGAAGGCGCGCGCGTCATCGCCACGTTGCCGAAGAACGCACTGGTGGTCGCGCTCGATGGGCGTGGCCGTGAATGGAGTTCGGAACAGCTTTCGCAACGGCTCGAACACTGGCGCGGGCAGGGCCGCGACCTCGCGTTCCTGATCGGCGGGCCGGAAGGGCACGCGCCCGAGGTGCTGCAACGCGCGGATGAGCAATGGTCGCTCGGGGCGCCCACCCTGCCGCACATGCTGGTGCGGCTGCTGGTCGCGGAACAGCTCTACCGCGCGGCCTCGATGCTGGCGAACCATCCATACCACCGCGCTTGAGTTGCCGTATCCTCGCGGCGGAACCCGGGGAGGGGATGTCGATGCGCCGAATCGCGTGGTGCCCGGGGATATTGCTGCTTGCATCTTGGGCGGTTCAATCCGCGACACCTGCCGAACCCTTGTCGGTGGAATTCGGCGCCGGTGCCTGGGTTGACGTCGATGCGACCGGCAAGGCGCATGTGGTGGAAGTAGAGCCACTTCTCCGATTCGACGACGACGGCACGCCCGGCACTCTCGCCGACACCATCAAGACACGACTGCGAGAACGAATCGAAACATGGGAATTCACCCCTCCGATGAAGGATGGCGTGCCGGTTTCCGGAAAGACGCACTTATTCGTGTCCGCGACCGCGGCAGATGACGGGTCGGGTGGAATGCGGATCCTCGTCAAATCCGCGTCCACCGGCTTCTATGTAAAGAACCATTCTCTTTCGCCGTTATTCACCCATCCGACGAACTTCAGTGAAGGTTGGTTGAACCTGCACATCGAATTCGGTCCGGACGGAAAGGTGACCGATGCAAGCGTCGTGGACGCGAAAGGATTTGGCGGGCGCAGATTCGGCGGGAAAATCGACAGGAACACGCAGAGAGCCGTACTAGCCACTGTCAAGGGATTTACTGCAGAGATGGAGTGGGTGGATGGTCGGCCGATCGGAGGTAGTGGGAACTTGCCGATCAAGATTTGCATGTCCAAGGCATGCATGTCGGCTCAGCTTCCCGGCACAGATGGTGACAGCGAAGGATTGGTGGCGGCGGTTTCCGCCATGCAATTGCGCACCGCCGTCGCCGGAACCGTTCTTTGATCGTCGCCTGAAACGACATCGGCACCGCCGGGGCGGTGCCGATGCGATCCAACGGTCGATCAATCCAGCTTGAAATCGATCGGGACGATGCCGATCGCCTGCACCGCCGCGCCGTTGCGGCTGGCCGGGCGGAAGCGCCAGTGCTTCTGCACCTGCTGCTGCGCGGCGCGGTCGAGTTCGCGGTTGCCGCTGCTGCGGTGGATCGTCACCTTCAGCGGGCTGCCATCGACATCGACCAGCACTTCCAGCAGCACCGTGCCGGTGATGCCTTCACGCAGCGCATCGCGCGGATACGACGGTGCCGGTGCGGACGCGTATTCCAGGCTCATGCCGGTAACCGGCCCGGTTTCCACCGGCGTCGTGTCGACCGGCCCTGTCGTGTCCGGAATGACAGCAACCTCGCTGCCATCCGGCACCACGACCGCAGTATCGGTCGGCGGTGCTTGGACCTGCGCGCGCACGTGTTCGACCGGGATGTTCGGTTGAGCGTGGGCTTGCGGCCGGATCGGTACGACGGGTGGATCCTTCTTCTTCGCGATCGGCACAACCTGGGTCGTGAACTCGGGTGGACGTACCAACGCGATTTCCGGCCCGCCCTGCATCGGCAGGCTCACCAGCAGCAGCAAGGCGAGGTTGAGGGCGATGGCGCCGGCGTAGGCCAAGATCCGGCGGAAATCGGGATGCACCTGCCAGGTGCGTGCGAACGAACGGCTGCTATCGACGAGCACCATGATCCACCTCCTGTCGGTTGCCTGCGGGAGACAAACGCACCAAGGCGGCGGTCGGGGTTGATCGAAGCCGCGCCCCCCGCGCCGCCTGATCGCCGTCGATACCACGCTGCGCCGGATCGGTGTGCAAGGAAAGTGACGGCGCCACGGTCGCGGACGAACGGCATTCGGGATCGACCAATGGCAGACGCCCCGGCAAGCCGGGGCGTCGTGGATGCAGCAAAGGGCGAGCGGCTTACTTGCCGAGTTCGAACACCACGTCGACGCTGGCGCTGACGGTGTTCTCGCCGGGGGATACTTCGGTGCCGGCGTCCTTGGCCATCGCCGCCATCCGCACCATCGGCATCGGCATGGGCGGGCTGAAGCCGCCGCCCTCACTGATGCTGACGATGCGCCGCACGCGCAATCCGAGCGTCTTCGCATACATGTCGGCGCGCGCCTGCGCCTTCGCGAGGGCGTTGCGACGCGCTTCGTCCTGCACCGCGTCCGGCTGGTCGATTTCGAAACTCGGGCCATTGACCTGGTTGGCGCCGCTGGCGACCAGCGCGTCCAGCACCTTGCCGAGCTTGGCGAGATCGCGGACCTTGAGGTTGACGGTGTTGCTGGCCTGGTAGCCGGTGATCGTCGGCGGCTGGTTCTCGGCGTACTTGTAGTTCGGATTGAGGTTGATGCCGCTGGTCTGGATGTCCTTGTCGGCGATGCCGGCGGCGCGGATCGCGGCCATCACCTTCTGCATCTGCTCGGCGTTGGCGCGCATCGCCGCGTTCGCGTCCGCGGCCTGGGTCACGACGCCCGCGGAGACGCCGGCGACATCCGGGGCGTGCTTGACGTCGGCCGATGCGGAGACGGAGAGCAGGGTGCCGTCGGCGGGTACGGCATAGCCGGTGGCGGGCTGGGTCTGGGCGCAGGCGGTCATGGTCGTTCCGAGGGCGATGAGGGTGGCAAGCAACAGCGGGCGAAGGATGGGGCGGGACATGGCGATCTCCGGCGAGTGGCGGGGAAGGGTGTTCGGAAGCTGGTGAACGCGCGGTGAGCCGCAACGGGGTTGTGTGCGACGGCGCACGCAGGCCGCGTTCAAGCGCGGGTTATCCTTGCATGGATGCTGTATCTCGCCTCGCAATCGCCGCGCCGCCGCCAGTTGCTCGGGCAGCTCGACCTCGAATTCCGCCTGCTCGACGTGGACGTCGAGGAAGTGCGTGGCCCGGCCGAAGCGGCCGAAGACTACGTGCGCCGGGTCGCGCGGGAGAAGGCCGGCGCGGGCTTGCTCGCGGTGGTCGCGGTGCCGCACGCGGTCGTGCTCGGCGCCGACACCGAAGTGGTGCTCGATGGCGAGGTGTTCGGCAAACCACGCGACGAAGCGGATGCCGCGGCGATGCTGCACCGGCTGTCAGGGCGCCGCCACCAGGTGCTGTCGTCGGTCGCGCTGGTCGATGCCGCGCGCGAGGCGCAGGCCATGTCGGTGTCGGAGGTGGAGTTCGCCGAACTCACGGATGCCGAAATCGACCGCTATGTCGCCACCGGCGAATCGATGGGCAAGGCCGGTGCCTACGCCATCCAGGGTCGCGGCGAAGTTTTCATCCGCCACCTCTCCGGCAGCTACTCGGGCGTGATGGGCCTGCCGCTGCACGACACCATGAAATTGCTGCGTGAGTTCGGCGTGGCGTGAGGGAGCAAAGGGCATTGGCCACGGATAAAAGCGAAAAGAGCGGATAGGGCAGAAGAATGAGAAAGTCGTTTCCACAACCTGTTTCATCCGCGTGCATCCGCGCCGATCCGCGGCTGGAAGTTTTTCGCCATGTCTGAGGAGATCCTGGTCAACGTCACCCCGCGCGAGACCCGGGTCGCGGTGGTCGAGAACGGCATGCTGCAGGAATTGCACCTCGAACGCGGCTGGAGCCGCGGCGTGGTCGGCAACATCTACAAGGGCCGGGTGCAGCGGGTGATGCCGGGCATGCAGGCCGCGTTCGTCGACATCGGCCTGGAGCGCGCTGCGTTCCTGCACGCGAACGACATCGGGCGGCCGGCGAGCGAACCCGCCGCGGTGGCAGGCGAAGGCGAGGACGCCGTCGCGCCGCCGCGTCCCATCGGCGAACTCGTGCGCGAGGGCCGCGAGGTCGTGGTGCAGGTGGTGAAGGATCCCATCGGCAGCAAGGGCGCGCGCCTCACCACCCAGCTCAGCATTCCCTCGCGCTACCTCGTGCTGCTGCCGGATTCGCAGGTCGTCGGCGTGTCCGCGCGCATCGAGGACGAGGCCGAGCGCGCGCGGCTGAAAGGCATCGTGGCCGCGGTCGCCGGAGGCTCCGGACAGGCGACCCCCAGCCATGGCTACATCGTGCGCACCAATGCCGAAGGCCAGCCGCCCGAGGCGCTGGCCGAGGACATCGCCTACCTGCAGCGCGCGTGGCAACAGGTCGAACGCGAGGTGCGCGAAGCGCCGGTCGGCGCGCGTGTCTACGAGGACCTGTCGCTGCCGTTGCGCGCGGTGCGCGACCTGATGCGCCGCGACGTGGAGAAGGTGAAGGTCGACTCGCGCGAAACCTGCGACAAGCTGCGCGCGTTCGCGGCGCAGTACATGCCGGGGCTCGCGGAGAAGATCGAGCATTACACGGGGTCGCGCGCGATCTTCGATTTGTACGGCGTCGAGGACGAGATCCAGCGCGCGCTGGAAAAGGAAGTGCCGCTGAAGTCGGGCGGCTACCTGGTCATCGACCAGACCGAGGCGATGACCACGGTCGACGTCAACACCGGTTCCTTCGTCGGCCAGCGCAACCTCGAGGAAACCGTCTACCGGACCAACCTCGAGGCCGCGCAATCGGTCGCGCGCCAGCTGCGCCTGCGCAACCTCGGCGGGATCATCATCATCGACTTCATCGACATGGTCGATCCCGAGCACCGGCGCCAGGTGCTGCGCACGCTGGAGAAATCGCTGGTCCGCGACCATGCGAAGACCACGGTGTACGACTTCTCGCCGCTGGGCCTGGTCGAGATGACGCGCAAGCGCACGGTGGATTCGCTGCAGCGCCAGCTCAGCGAGCCCTGCCACGAATGCGGCGGGCGCGGAATGCTCAAGACCGCGGAAACCGTCACCTACGAGATCTTCCGTGAAGTGGTTCGCGCGGTGCGCCAGTTCGAGGCCGCGCGCCTGCTGGTGATCGCATCGCCCAAGGTCGTCGCGCGCATCACCGACGAGGAATCCGCGGCGGTCGCGGAGCTGGAAGAGTTCCTCGGCAAGTCGATCCGGTTCCAGGCGGATGCGCAGTACCTGCAGGAGCAGTTCGATGTGGTCCTGCTCTGAGACGCTACTGCGCGGCCGTGATCGCGCTTCTATGTTCGTCATTCCGCCGAAAGCCGGAATCCAGCTCTTGATGTTGTTTGTTGAAAAGCTGGTTCCCGGCTTTCGCCGGGATGACGGCCTATGGTTCGAGGCACGGCTGCGATGACCACACCGCTGCGATTGCGCCTGCGGCATGCGCGCCGCTGGCTCGGCTACGGCATCGCGGCGTTGCTGGTGGCGATGGCGCTGGGCGCGGGCGCGGTGAGCCAGTTGCTGCCGCTGGCCGAGCGCCATCCGGAGCGCATCGCGGAATGGCTGAGCGCGCGCGCCGGGCGCCAGGTCGCGTTCGACAAGGTCGAAACCGAATGGACGCGGCGTGGTCCGCTACTGCGCCTCGATCGCCTGCGCGTCGGTTCCGGCGCGCAAACGCTGGTGATCGGCGACGCGGAAATGCTGGTGTCGCAATACGCCGGCCTGCTGCCGGGTCGTTCCTTCACCGAACTGCGCGTGCGCGGGCTCGACCTCACCCTCGAACGCGGCGACGACGGCAGCTGGCAGGTACGCGGCCTGCCCGGCGAAAAGCAGGGCGGGGATCCGTTCTCGACCTTCGAACGCCTCGGCGAATTGCAACTGGTCGGTGCGAAGTTGCATGTCATCGCGCCGGCACTGGGCGTGGATGCCGTCCTGCCACGCGTTGACCTGCGCCTGCAGGTGCACGGCGACCGCGTCCGGGCCGGCGTGCGCGCGACGGTGCGCGACGAAGCATCGCCGCTGCTCGGGGTGCTGGATTTCCGCCGCGGCACCGGTAACGGCCGCGCCTACGTGTCGGCGAAGCGCGCGGATTTCGCCGCATGGTCGCCGCTGTTCCGCATCGCCGGCGTGCGCCTCGCGCGCGGGAAGGGCCGCGCCGAAACCTGGCTGGCCCTGCACGCACACCGCGTGGTTGCGGTCACCAGTTCGATCGCGATCGACGGCATGCGCCTCGAAGGCGCGCCGCTGGCGGACGGCAAGGCGACCGCAGCCGACCTCGGGCGGGTGGAAGGCCTCGCGCGCTGGCAAGTCATCGACGGCGGCTGGCGCATCGATGCGCCGAAACTGCGCGTGGGTACGGGCAAGGGCGCGCAATCGCTGGATGGCCTGCTGCTCGCCGGCGGTCGCCGCATCGCGGTGCGCGCGAACGCGGTCGATGCCGGTCCGCTGTTCGCGGCGCTCGCGCTCAGCGACGGCATCGCGCCGGGCCTGCGCACGTGGCTGGCGAACGCGCGACCGCATGCGCGCCTGCGCAACGTGGAGCTCGCCGGCGTGCAGGGCGGCGCCTTGCGCGCGCACGGACGCATCGAGGAATTCGGTTTCTCCTCGAACGCTGGCGGGCCCGCGCTCACCGGGCTCACCGGCGACGTGGACGGCGACGCGAACGGCATGGTGTTCGTGCCCGATCCGGCGAAGACGGTACGCTTCGACTGGCAGAAGGGATTCGGCGTCGTCCACGATGTGAAGCTGCGCGGAAGCATCGGCGGCTGGCGCCAAGGCGTGGGTTGGCGCTTCGGCACGGGCGGCCTCGCGATCGATGGCGATGGCTACGACGCGAACGTGCGTGGCGGCATGTGGTTCCAGGGCGACGGCACGCGGCCGTGGATCGACCTCGCCGCGTGGATCGGCGATACCTCGGTGTCGCAGGCGCACAAGTTCTGGATCCACCACCTGATGTCGCCGGCGACGGTGCGCTGGCTCGACGCCGCGCTGCAGGGCGGCACGCTGCACGAGGCGCGCGCGCTGGTCACCGGCGACCTCGACGACTGGCCATTCCGCCACCACGAAGGGCGCTTCGAGGCGCGGGCGACGCTCGCCGACGCGACGATCAAGTTCCAGCCGGATTGGCCGGCGTTGCAGAACGCGGACATGCAGGTCGCCTTCATCGACGACGGCATGGACGTGCAGGGCAAGGGCACGCTCGGCGGTGTCGGCGTGCGCGAACTGCATGCCGGCATCGAATCCTTCGGCAAGGCGCGGTTGCGGGTCGATGCCAAGGGCGGCGGCGATGCGTCGCAATTGCTCGCGCTGCTGCGCGCGAGCCCGCTGTACAGGCAGCAGAAGGAGACCTTCGACGCGCTTTCGGCCAGCGGCCTCGCCGACGTCGGCTTCGCGCTCGACCTCCCGTTCGCGGAACACGAGCCCGCGCGTATCGACGGCAGCGTGCGCCTGGCTGGCGTGCGCGCGACGGATGCGCGCTGGAAGCTCACCTTCGACGACATGCGCGGCAGCGTGCGCTACGACCAGCACGGCTTCGATGCCGATGGCCTGAAGGCGAAGCACGAAGGCCAGCCCGGCCTGCTCGGCCTGCGCGCCGGCCAGGGCCACGTGCGCACGGCGGGCAATGCGTTCGAGGCCGAGCTTGCGGCGAGCATGGATGCCGATGCGCTGATCGACCGCGCGCCGCAGTTCGCCTGGCTGAAACCGTATTTCGACGGCCGTTCGCAATGGACGATCGGCGTGGCGCTGCCGGAAGCGCAGTCCGCGAATGCACCGAGCAGCCTGCAATTGCGTTCGAACCTCGTCGGCACGCGGATGACGCTACCGGCGCCGCTGGACAAGCCCGCGGGCGACGCGCTGGCCACGCGCATCGACGCGCAACTGCCGCTGGGCGAAGGCGAGGTCGCGCTGGCGTTCGGCAACCGGCTCGCGCTGCGCGCGCGCAGCGGCAAGGCCGGCACCGGCGTGCGCGTCGTGCTCGGCGCGGATCGCGTCGCCGATGCGCCGCCGGCGAACGGACTGGTCGCGAGCGGACGCGCGCCGACGCTGGATGCGCTGGACTGGGCGGTATTGTCGCGCGCTGGCGCTGGCGGTTCCGGCGGATTGCCGCTGCAACGCATCGACGTCACCGCCGCGCACATGCAATTGCTCGGGGCCGATTTCCGTAACACGCAGGTGCAGGCGTCGCCGGCGGCGGGCGGCGCGACCGCGATCCAGTTCGACGGCGACAACCTCGCCGGCACGCTCACGATCCCGCGCGACGACGGCGCGACGATCGCCGGCAAGCTGCAACGCTTCTGGTGGCGCGGAATCGCCACAACGCCCTCTCGGGACAACGATGCCTCGTCGAACGACGACGTCGATCCGGGCAAGGTGCCGCCGCTGAACCTCGCATTCGACGACCTGCGCATCGGCGACGCGAAACTCGGCAGCGCGACGATTCGCACGCAGCAGGCGCCGGGTGCGTTGAAGCTGGTGCAATTCCAGTCGCGCACGGCGAAACAGAAGCTCGACGCCAGCGGCGAGTGGAGCGGTCGCGGCGCCGCGGCGCGTTCGCGGGTGGACATGCAGCTCGCCAGCGAGGACTTCGGCGCCTTCCTCGACGGCTTCGGCTTCGGCGGCCAGCTCGCGCGCGGCGAGGGCCAGGCGCGGCTGCAGGCCACGTGGCCGGGTTCGCCGATGGGCCTGAAGCTCGCCACGTTCGACGGCACCTTGCACATCGATGCGCGCGACGGGCAACTCACCGAAGTCGAGCCCGGCGCCGGCCGCGTGCTCGGCCTGCTCAGCATCGCGCGCCTGCCGCAGCGATTGACGCTCGACTTCCACGACTTCTTCTCGAAAGGCTTCGCGTTCAACACGCTGAAGGGCGACATTTCGCTGGGCAATGGCCAGGCCCGCAGCGACAACCTCCACATCGACGGTCCCGCGGCGGAAATCCGCATCCACGGCGTGGCCGACATGCGCAACGAAACCTACGACCAGACCGTGGACGTATTCCCCAAGGCCGGCAACCTGCTCACCGCGGTCGGCGCGATCGCCGGCGGGCCGGTGGGTGCGGCCATCGGCGCAGCCGCGAACATGGTGCTGAAGAAGCCGCTGGGGCAACTCGCGGCCAAGACCTACCACGTCAGCGGGCCGTGGAAGCAGCCCAAGGTCGACGTGGTCGCGCGCAGCCAGCCGCAGTCGCAGCCAACACCTGAAAAACAGAATTGACGAGGAATCCGGAAATCGTTTCGCGTTCCTTCCCCCGTGAACGGGGAGAGGGAGTCATCCGATATCGAATTGAAATCCGCTCCTCGAATCCGCACGTTTCCAATTCGCATCACGAAATCAACGCCATGACCGAATCGCTCGTTCTCGCCCAGTCCCGCCTGCTCGCGCCATCCGGCCTCGACGAACACGGCATCGAGCGCGCGTTCGGCGCGCTGCTCGGCCCCGGCGTCGAGTTCGGCGATTTCTACTTCCAGCATTCGCGCCGCGAGAGCTGGTCGATGGAGGACGGCATCGTCAAGGACGGCGCGCACGCGATCGAACAGGGCGTAGGCGTGCGTGCGATCTCGGGCGAGAAGACCGGCTTCGCCTATTCCGAGGACATCGATGCGAACGCCTTGCTCGCCGCCGCCGGTTCCGCGCGCGCCATCGCCCGCGACGGCCGCAGCCATGCGCCGCTGGCGCTGGCGCCGGTGCGTGCACCGGTGCTGTATGCCGCGCTGGATCCGGTCGATGCGCTCGGCAACGCGGAAAAAGTCGAGGCCTTGCGCCGCATCGACAGGCTGCTGCGCGCCGCCGATCCACGGGTGAAGCAGGTGATGGTCGGGCTCAGCGCCAACGTCGACACGGTGCTGGTCGCGCGCAGCGACGGGGTGCTCGCCAGCGACGTGCGCCCGCTGGTGCGGATGAACGTGCAGGTGATCGTCGAACACGACGGCCGGCGCGAATCCGGTTACGCCGGTTTCGGCGGGCGTTATTCGTATGCGGAATTGCTCGCGAACGGCCAGCCGGAGAAATTCGCGCGCGAGGCATTGCGCCAGGCGTTGGTGAACCTCGACGCCGTCGCCGCGCCCGCGGGCGTGATGCCGGTGGTGCTCGGTCCCGGTTGGCCGGGCGTGTTGCTGCACGAAGCCGTCGGCCATGGCCTCGAGGGCGATTTCAACCGCAAGGGCACGTCCACTTACGCGGGACGCATGGGCCAGCGCGTCGCGTCGCCCGGCGTCACCATCGTCGACGACGGCATGCTCGAAGGCCGGCGAGGTTCGCTCAACGTCGACGACGAGGGCACGCCGACCGCGTGCACCACGCTGATCGAGGACGGCGTGCTGGTCGGCTACATGCAGGACACGTTGAACGCGCGTTTGATGGGCGCGAAGCCCACCGGCAACGGCCGCCGCGAATCGTTCGCGCACCTGGTCATGCCGCGCATGACCAATACCTACATGCGCGCCGGCACGCACGATCCGCAGGAAATGATCCGCTCGGTGAAGCGCGGGTTGTACGCGGTGAACTTCGGTGGCGGGCAGGTCGACATCACCAGCGGCAAGTACGTGTTCTCGGCGACCGAGGCGTATTTGATCGAAGACGGCAAGGTCACCGCGCCGGTGAAGGGCGCGACCCTGATCGGCAACGGGCCGGAAACGATGCAGCGCGTCGCGATGATCGGGAACGACCTCGCCCTGGACGACGGCGTCGGCACCTGCGGCAAGGATGGGCAGAGCGTGCCGGTGGGCGTGGGACAGCCGTCGCTGCTGATCAGCGAACTGACCGTGGGCGGAACGCAGGCGTGAGCATTTCGCTCGTCATTCCCGCGCAGGCGGGAATCGCTCTTGCCCGCCATTCCCGCGAAAACGGGAATCCATGGACCTTGTTTTTCGTTCTCGCGGAATTGAAGCAGGGGCAACAGCAACGTCCATGGGTTCCTGCTTTCGCGGGGACGACGATTTCAAATTATTTCGCTTTCATCGCCGAGCAGGGCCAGCACCGCGCGATACAACTCGCGGAACGCGCGCGGCGGTTTGTTTTTCGCGCGTTCGTCCAGCGCATTGCGCACCAGTTGCCGCAACTGCTGTCGGTCCGCGCCGGGATGTTCGCCGAGCAGCTCGCCCAACGCGGCGTCGCCGCCGTCGAGCAGGCGTTCGCGCAGTTGTTCGGCGCGGTGCATGCGCGCGGTTTCGCGCTTCGCCGCTTCGCCGCCGGCATCGAGCGCGTCGCGGATCGCGTCCAGCGCCTCGTCTTCCTCGCGCCGCATCTGCTTGGCGAGGAACGCAGTCTGGCGCTTGCGCGCGACGTGCGCGCTGATTCGCCGCGTTTCCACGATGTGCGGCAGCAGGCTTTCTGGAATCGGCAGGCGTTCGAGCTGGGCGTCGCTCAGCGCCGCCAGTTTCTCCGCCAGCGCGAGCACGTCCAGCGCGTCGCGCCGCTGTTGGCTGCGGCTCGGCCCCAGGAATTCGCCGCTGTCGTCGTCGCGTCCGCGCATGCTTCGCTCTTTCATCCTGAATGCAGTGAAGGACCTGCTTTTCGCGCTGGTCCAAATCCAAAAGCAGATCCCTCGGCCTTTGGCCTCGGGACGACAATTGATGAAAGGATAAGCCATTGAACGAGATCGCCACCGCCACCGCCGTCGATAGCGCGGCACGGCTCGAAGCGCTGGAGGGCATCGCCGGGCAATTGCTGGAACG
>Ga0209023_10003981_pt1 | contig 17203 bp, 37 predicted proteins | sample LakOneMetagenome_FD_187468 | JGI IMG/M metagenome (GOLD analysis project Ga0209023, IMG submission 187468) | Freshwater and sediment microbial communities from Lake Erie, Canada (SPAdes) (version 2) | ecosystem: Environmental > Aquatic > Freshwater > Lentic | place: Lake Erie, Canada... | reverse complement strand
TGGCAGGACACGGCTGTAAAGGTTGCCGGTGGGGCGGATGCGCTGCGGAGTGCTCACCGGCTGGTGACTGCGACCGACGCGGGCGGCACGCTGGCTGTACGGGCGACCACAGCGGCCAGGCCGATACCGCCAACCCCGGACTGCCCGTACACCTCACGGTCGACGGTGCGGGCGGCGCTCGCCACCACACCCCGAAACCGGCGGTCGGCCGCGTCACTGTCGGCGGCGGCCACCGTCAAACCGACGGTCAGCACGCCGGTGTCGGCCGTTGATGCGGTGAACGGGTCGGACACGTCTGGGAGGTCAACGCCAGCCAGGAGGGCCGTCACGCGGGCTAGGTACGTCGCCAGTACGCCGGCATGAACCGGGCCACCATCAGGACCAGTCAGCCGAAAATCGCGGGAGATCGAAAACCACAAAGCCGGCGGGGAAACGAGGCGCACGCGGCGGGGAATGACAAGATCGGGCACACAAGGTCCAACAAGGATTTTGGTGCAAGTCTTCCCAGCTCACCGCTTCTTTGACGGCCAAATTTCGTGCCGCGTATCGAACCAGAGTGCATGGAAGTGGCTACCCCGCCGGAATCCGTAAAGGCGGCCGGGGCCATCTAACGCCAGGCGAGCAATGCGGTCCTGGTCATCCTTGCCGAGTTCCCGCAGCCGGTCGCGGGCAACCTTATTAGGCAGAGCTGGCAGGTCGTAGTCCTTGCCGGGGGTGCCGCCTGTGAAGACCTCCATCAGCCGCATCGTCTCCCAAGAGGCGATCTTGGCCAGGAGGTCGCGGATCTCGGAGCCAGGCGCTTTGGTGAGGCACCAGGGGCCGTCAACGTCGAATTCGTTGAACCGAACAATCAAGGTGTCGGTCGGCGGCGGGGGTAGCTGGCCGGCACGCGGCGGAACCCGCTTGGCTGCGGGCGGAACAAAGGCGGCTGTGGCTTTCTTGTCCCGCTTGGCCACGGTCAGGCGTCGGCGGTGGTCAGCGAGTCGTAATACTCGGCCATGTCCGCGTCGGTGATCACCGTGTTACCGCGATCGAACTCGCTCATGCCGGCGCGGGCGTTCCGCCAGGGTGCTTCCCGGTGGGTCAGCTCTGACAGCTGGTGTGCGCTCATGCGGGCGTAGAACGCCATCACGTTGTCGATCGTGGTCAGCTCGTTGTGGTCGAGCTTGTTCGGGTTGCCGTCGATGTCGTGGACACCGAGCTGGAAGCGGCCCTTGTGCTTCTTGTAGAGGTCAACGACGACCGGGCCGTTGGCCCACGCCTCGATCGGCTCGTCGAACAGCGGCTTCTCTTCCCACACCAGGTGCCAGGCGTGGGAGTAGTAGCACAGCTTTTGCAGCTTCATCGCTGACATGGGCTGTTCTTTGCTGAGGATGTACGCGGCGACATCGATGACTTTGGCCATGGCCGGAACTCCTCTCCTCTGCCCGGACGTGGGGGCTTGTGTTCATTGTCCGGGGCTTACGGGGGGAAGGGTAGCGGACATGGGTGTCAGTTTGGGTGCCGCATGCACCAAACCAACCACCCGTATGGGCGGTTTCGCCAGCGCTGCGTGCGGTGACCGTCCTTCACCCGAACCAAGGCGCGCTACGGCGACTTCTTGACCGTTGCGGTCTTCTTGGCGGCCGGGGTCACAGTGCCCTTCATGAGGTCGTTGAACTTCTCCCAACTGAGGCTGATGGGAGTCCTGCTCCGGCTCGGAGTCCAGTCGATGCCTCCCTTGCTGATCTCAACCTTCCCGATCAAGCTTCCGCCGTGCTGCCGGACCTCGAACAGCACATCGGAGTTCACGATCGGTACGCCCTTCGGGACCGTCATTGCCACGTCGTTAGCCATGGTTTGAGTGTGATCCGGCGACGCCCCGGTGGAGGCAAGAATCGAAGATCGCGACGCGCGCTGCCCCGATGGGGAACTTGATCACGGTACGGGCTGCGCGCAGTTGAAGATTTAGCGGCGGGCCGGTGTTGGCTGGCGCGGCCCGTCGCCAATGTGGCTACGAGTTGCGGGCCTGCATGTCGCGGACATCGGCCAGGACTCCCGTAATGCCGGTCAGTGAGGAGTGCATGTCACCCAGCAGGCCGGTGGCCTTGCCGACCAACTCGGAAAGCTCGGCAGCGGTACGGGCACTCGCGGCCATCGTTTCCCGTAATTCAACCAGCGCCTTAGCGACTGCGGCAGTCGCGTACGCCTGCTGGAGCGCGACCGCCTCACCCCGAACGGAGTCTGACGCGTCCTCAGCGTAGTGAAGGGAGTCCATCACTTCGTCGATGAGTTCCTGGGCTGTCTTCTCGTCGCTCATGCGGCTCCCTCAATTGGTGGTGTTCTGCACGGTATGCGGCGGAGTTGATCTCACGACTGCGGGGCAGGTTGCCACGTGACCTGCTGCCAGGGGTGTGCGTCCCGGTTTTCGTGGCCTAGACAGCTTCGTCGTACACCGACATGTCGGCGGGGTCCATGTACGGGCTGGATGTTCGCCGACCTCGGGGGCGTGACTGCGGCCCAGCGTTGCGGGGCTTGCGTGCCTTGGCGACCAGACCGCGCAAGTCTTTGAGACGGTCGGGGTGGCGGGCGTTGGAGAAGAACAGCCAGAAGCCGTCGGAGTCGATCGGGTGGCCGGCGTCAGCGCGCATCTCGTAGATGCCGATGATCACCCGGTCGGCGTCTTCGCCGTCGATGCCGATCTTGCTCATGGCTTTACGGGCGGCTGCGGAGACGTTGACTGTGGGCTGTTCGGCGCTCGCTGGTTTCGGTTTCGGGGCGGCAGGGCTGGCGGTTGCGCCGGTCTCGGCTTTGTTGGTGGCTGGGCCGGCTGGCGTGCTGGCTACGGGCCGCAGTTGGCACGGGCACGGCTCGATAGGTGTGCCGCCCCATCCGATGCACATTTCGCAGTCATCGGCTGCTTCTACGAGCTGATTTGGCCCTTCGGCATCGGTGCGCTTTTCAAGATCAGCGCCGATGGCGGGGGAGTCGGGCGTCTGGCTGTCGCTGCCGTCTTGCTGCCCGTTGGGGTTCAGATTCGAGAAATCCTCATCCCCTCTCTCTCCATCTTCACCGACAGGAGCAGCAGCGGGAGCGTCGTGACCAGCGTCCGCGTCAGAGAGAGAAAGGGGTTTTTCAAGAGGGTTATTCAAAGGAGTTATTTGGGGGGCATCCATGCACCCCCTCCCGGTGGCATCCATGCCCCCCCTACCCCCTGCATCCATGCCAGGGGTGGCATGGATGCCACCTCTTGCATCCATGCCACCCGTCCCTACGTCGCTCGACTTCGGGCCACCCGTGCTGTTCTTGGACTGCCGCATCGGCTTGGCACCCTTGACGGTCCAGCACACGTCGTAGACAGTCGGCCGCTTGCCTTCGGGGAGGTGATCAGTCGCCGTCTGGTCGCCGCGCTTGATCAGCTTTAGCCCCACGAGCTTCTTGATATCGCGCCTCACCTGATCGGCCGACTTGCCGACCTTCTCGGCGATCTTCTCCGGCGACTGGTACGAGCGCTCACCTTTGTCATCGGCGCGCCGGGCGATTGCGGTCAGCACCGGAAAGAGCTCCACAGGCACGGGTGCGTCATCCAGCACCCACGCTAGGGCGCGCTGATTGGTCCAGCCATAGTCGGGGACCTTGGCTTCGTTTGTCACCGGCCCACCCTCCGGTTCAGCGGAGGCATCGACTGGCGCAGCAGCTTCACTTCCAGCTCATACGCGTGCTCGCGGTCGCGGCAAGGGACAGCCATCCACGCCACGAACTTCTTGCCGTCCCTGGCATGCGTATTGACCCGGGGGATGAACGCGCTTGTGCTGCCGACGTAGACCGGCTTGTTGTCTGAGCCGTAGAGGACGTAGACGACCGACACCCCATAGTCGGGACGCGGCTCTTCCGCACCTATCGGGTACTCGCCCACCCAAGAGTTGCCGCCAGGGCCGTTCATTACGAACCGATGGCGGAGGTCAACGTAGGTGTTCAGCCGGTTGACGCTGGGCAGGCCTGCACCGTGCCAGCGCTTCGAGTAGCCGGGCCGCAGGTACACCCGGAGGCTTCTGTGGACCGCGACGAGATCGACTAGGTCAAGCGCGCCGCTTCGGTAGTCGCGGCTAATCGACGCGAAAAGCTGATCCTCGGCTTCGACTTGGCGCTTTTCGAGCGCCTTGATCTTGTTGGCGATGAGCTCAACGTGCTGCGATGACGCCTCGTAACTCGTGGTCATGCGGCACCACCCGACAGGGGGGTATTCGCACTCCTGTACGGCAACGCAGTGCGGTTATCGTGGGTCATGAGTCCTCTGATCTACATCTAGCCTGCAAGCGTGGTGGGTGAGGTTGACTCGGGCCCTGGTCGGTGGTGAGACACCGGCTAGGGCCATCCTTTTAACCAGACAAGCCCGGAGGGTTCTCGCTGGTATCTGGTGACTTGAGCGTCTGATCGAGCCACGTGCGCGACCACACAAAGTCGGTCGCCCGCAGGATCTCGGACTTCTTCATTCCGTTCCCTTCGGCGAACGCTTGGCGTACCTCGCTGGCCAGCTCGGCGCTGGCCTGTCGCTCGATCTCGGCCGCTCGCTCTCGGGCTTTGCGGTACTTGGCCGCTGCCTTCTTAAGGCGTTCGGTGTGATCGATCATGCGTAGATCATCGCACACCAAGTTTGTTCACTCAACCGTGCAAACCTAGTTGACGTTGCTCACCGGGTGTGCAAAGCTAGTTTCAGCAACGAAGAAAGCCCCCGACCGGTGGTGGAACACCAGTCGAGGGCAGCGCACCAAGCCGGCGCGTCAACGCCGGCCAGCACTTGAACCGACCGCCTGTCACAACCAGGGAGTCAGCACCATGCAGCAGATTACTGCACCCATCGCCGTCGGCGAGATCATGTCCTGCCAGGTCGGCAACACCGACCTCAACGGCCTGTACGTCATCGCAGTCCACAACGACACTACCGCCGCCGGCCCCCTCTACCGGGTCACCGTCGACCACGGCGGCTGCATCCGCATCGCGGTCAAAGACCTGTGGCGCCCGTTCGCCGACGAGGTTGTGGCACGCTCCTACGCCCGGCAGGTCGCCGAACTGTTCCGCAACGGAATGCGCGACACACAGGTCATCGCCGAAATGAACAGCCGCACGGCCGCCTTCCACGCCGAAGTCGTCGAGGCACTGGACACCGACGCGAACCGGCGCGCTGAGATCGCCCGCCTCGAAGGCAAGCTGATGTGCGAGCTGGCGAACCCGCGCACCATCCAGGCCGAACCGAAAATTCTGGCCCTGTGCAAGCAGATCGAAGCTCTGAAGACCCCGTCGGAGATCGCCGACGAAAACCACGCCCGCGAAGTTGCACAGGCGGCAGCCCGCGCCAACCGTGCCGCACGAGACGCTGTCGAGCGCGCCGCACAGGCACAGGCCGATGCTGCCGCCCGCGAGCGCCGCGCCGAACTGATGCGCCGCCGCAACGACCCGCCCACCATCAAGCCGGTGTCTGAGCACGCCCGCCGGGTCGCTGAGCGACTGTTCGGGACCACCGTCCCGGCCGGCACGAATGTGCGGGTGTACGGCGATGGCCGCACCGAGGTGGCCCGATGAGCCGCGCGATCTGCACCGGCCTGTGCACCGTGCACTGCATCACGACTAGCCCGCTTGGGGTGGACGACACCCCCGGCAAGCTGCACCGGCAACTGTTGGGCACCCTCCCCGACAGTGGCACACCAGTCCTGATCGGTCAGATCGTTGACCGGCACGGGGTGGCGACACCGATGGTCGAATTCGACGAGCGGGAATACACCCTCGCCGACGTCGAGCGGCTGATCGAGCTGGCCACCGACGCACGCAACCGCATGATCGACGCGGGGGTGTCGCTGTGAACCGGCCGGCGCTCGCCACCGGCGCGGTCGGGTTGGCTGTTGCTGGCCTGCTGCTGACCCGCACGAGGTCGGCGAAGGTCCGCAACGACCGCACACGCGACACCCTCCGGGAAGCCCGTAACGATGCCGCCCACTGGTGGAATGTCGCCCACCACGACGACCTGACCGGCCTGCGCAACCGCCGCAGCCTTTACACCGACTGGGACAGCTACGGCCCGAACATGTTCGTGGCCATCCTCGACATTGACGGGTTCAAGGCTGTCAACGACGACTACGGCCATGCGGTAGGCGATCACCTGCTGCTAGCCATCGCCGAACGGTTGAACAGTGACGCGTGCCCCGGGCGGGCGTACCGGCTTGGCGGGGACGAATTCGCGCTCATTTTGGATGACGCCGACCACGCCTTGTGGCTACCAGTCGAGCTTTCCGCCCCGATCCGACTGTCGGACTGGGACGGGGCCGGAATCGACTACCACCCGTCAATTTCGATCGGTATCGCCCCATGGCAGCCCAACCGGTCGGCCGCTATGGCTGATGCGGATGAGCTGATGTACGCCGACAAAGCGTTGAAGGCGATCACCAGCGAAGCGCTTTAGCTCCACCTTATAAAGCACCTAAACCTTTGTAAACCAAACAAGTTCGCGGGTGGACTCTGCCCGCACCATTCCGAGAAGCAGGAGAAAAGGTCATGCACAGCAACATCAGCCGCACTGCCCGCACCACCCGACAGGTCCTGATCCGCGTTGAGGACCCCACCGGTCGCCGCCGGAAGACCCTCACCAACACCGGGGAGAAGGTCACCATCCGGGTCCGGCGCCCCTCCCGCCCGACCCAGCTCCGCCAGGCGCTCGCCGAGCAGCTGGTGGTCGTCCGATGAGCACTCCCACCACGACAGACCCGATCGTTCGGGCACTCATCGACGTGTCAGCAGGGCGTATCACCCACGACAGCAACGGTTGGTCCCGGGCAGGGGAAACCCTCCACCAGTCCGATCCGTTCGCTGCCGCCCTCGAAACGGCCGCCAACCAAGGCTTGCTGACACTCACCGGCATCAGCCGCATTCAGCTATCCCACGCCGGCAACGACGTACTGAATGCGGAGCCGACCCGATGAGCCGCCTTTTGGGCCTGATCTTCGGCCTGTCCGTGCTCACCGCGCTCGCATCCTGCGCCGTCTACACGACGGCCGGGGCGCACCAGCCGCACGACTTGCAGCACCTCGCCGGTGTCGTGTTCTTCCCCTCGTTCGCAGTCGCTTTCGCCACCGGTATCACCCTGTGGATTAATGCCGGAAAGGCCAACCGGTGAGCGCCGCATTGGATCGCTGGGCGGACGAACTCGCCGAAGCCGGATATGTGGATCCGGCGGAATGGGATGCGTTCTGTTTCGCCGTCAGCCGCGACGCTTTTCTCGAAATGAACCGTCGAAACAGGACTAACAAGCAGCCGTTGACGGTTGTACCCAATAGCAGCAGAAACCCCCGCCAGTAGCACACCAAAACCCGAAACCCGCAAGCAAACGAGGCCACCACCATGCCAAAAACCAGTGACGAAACTGTCAACGCCGACCGGCTGCTCACGCCGAAAGAAGTAGCCGACATGTTCCGCGTCGACCCCAAAACCGCCACCCGCTGGGCTGCCGCCGGGCGCTGCAAATCGATTCGCACACCCGGTGGTCACCACCGCTTCCCGGCCAGCCAGTTCCGCGAGTTTGACGGCTACTTCCGGCAGCTCGCGGCCGGCGAGCAGGTCTGACCGCTTGTCGTCGGGCATCCCCACCCACTTGACGGATGCCCGGCACAGGCCGCCAGAACAGCGGACCAACCCAACCGAAGGAGACGCCATGACCAATCCGAGTACCGCAACCGACTATCGTGCCGCCGCCGAAAAGGTCATCCAGGATGCCATCGACGCCGTTGACCGGAATCCCGAAATGGTCGGCCTTCCCTTGGGGGTAGCTCGCCTTGTCCGCAATGCCGCCGTCATGGATGTGGCTCGGGAGGGTAATTCGGACATCGTTGAAAACCTGCCCGAAGGCGAGTTCCGGCGCATGGTCGTGGCTGCGCTTCAGGCCCGAACGCGATGACCGAGACGCTGACCCGCCACAACCACGATCGCGGCAAGGCCATGCCGTTCGGCCGGCTGAAGCCGGTAGGCGACTGCCCGCGCTGCGACGAGCTCCACGACGGCGCACCCGCCCGTGAACTGCCCTGGGACCCGCGCGCCAACGTCGACGGCTGGCCCAGCGACGCCCGCATCAGCGAGCACTTCGCACCCGGCGGCATCCACGCCACCGGAGGCTGCGGACCTGTCTGCACCTTCGGTGACCGCTGACCGCCCACCGACCCGCACTGAGGGAGACCGCGTGGAAGACGACGACTGCGACATCTGCACCGACCCCGACCTGTGTCTCGATGACGACGGCCGCGAGATCACCCCACCTGACCATTGCTGCCACTGCGGGGACATGGATGGGCTCGACAGCGGCACCTGCAATTACGGCCTCTGCGCCAAGTAACCCCGACCGACCAGCACTGAGGAGGCACAAACCGATGAGCCAGACGAAGTACCTCGTCATCAGCCTTGTCCACTCCGATGCCATCGATGGCGCCTACGACCGGGAACCCGAAGGGGTCTTCGACACCGTCGAGGAAGCCAAGGCGTACATCGCTGAGGAGGGCGCCCTGCGCCTGAGGTGGTCGCCCGTCCCGTACTTCCCGACCGACCAGCACTGAGGAGAGACAGACAGATGGACCACCTCGAATCCGCCACCAACCTCCTGGTGGTTAAGACCCGCCCCGGACCGCTCACCGGCATGACCAGCCTCGACATCCCCAGCGACAGCCACGCCCTCGTCGGCATCGGCCACGCGCTGATCGCCCTCGTCGAGGCCACCCGCGCGCAGAGCGCAATCGTTGCCGACCTCATCGCCTCCGCGAAGGCCGACGCCGCCAACGTAACTGAGACCAGGGAGGTCTAAGCGATGCCCGACGACTGCCCCCGCTGCCCCGACTGCGACGCACGCAACCCGGGCGGCACCCCATGCCAGGCCGGCAAGCCACACGAGACGAAGGACAAGTAGCGATGGCTAGCCCCCTGTGCCGCGTGTACCGGGTGAGCGTTCACGGGGTGCGTGTCGCACCTTGCCCACGCCAAGCCTTGGTGGAGGTGGTCGGGCAGTGCGGCCGAGGCCACAAACGCCGTAGGCGGGTGTGCCAAGACCACGCCGACACGTTCGCCCAGCCTGACGCCGATGTGTCTTGCTTCCAGTGCGGCAGCTCGGGCGTCGACAACGACCTGACCGTGACCGTCATCCACCACACCGGAGCCGCAAAATGAGCGTCACCGTTGATGAAGTGCTGACCCTTCAAGTCGGCATCTACCGCAATGGCAAAAGCACCGTCCGAGCAGTCCAACTAACCGAGGCCAACGGGCGCGCCGTTTGGGCGTGGGCCGACTCCAAAACCCTCGTCGGGCCAGACGGGTCCGTGTACGGGCTGCGGATCTTCTCGCCGGGCGGCGACCAGTTCGCCCGCTTTGGCGACTGGGTAGTGCAGTGCCCCCTCAACGCGTTCTGGGCTGTGACTGACCGGAAGTTCGCCGCAGACTATGAGCCGATCGGCAAGTCGGAGTCGGTCGAGGCTCGCCCGTGAGCGCCAACCCGCACCTTGCCGGCCCGTGGCAGGCCGTGCTGGCCACCCGCGACGGTTTCGTGCTGGACAGCATCGAGGAGGCAATCGAGGACTTCGGCGAGGACGAAGAAGTCCGCATCACCATCGTCCGCGACACAGCAGTTCCCACCGACCGCAATGGAACTACCGGCGATGTTCTGCGCCTACCGGGCAGCTACAAGTCCGGCGACATGATCTTTGAGTTGGAGGCGTATCTGACCGACCCGGATGACGAGTCGATGGGCGCTGCGGCCCGTTGGGCTCAGGCTCAGGCCATGTGCGCCGGACTCAACGCCGCGACCGCGAACGCGGCCCACACTGACCGGACGTGGCTGATCTGGTCCAACCAGTGGGGCACGTGGTGGCGGGATGGCGGCAACGGCTACACCTCGGATCTCACTATGGCGGGCAGGTTCACTGAGCAGGAAGCCCGCAGCCGCGCTGCCGGCGGCCTCAGCGATGCCGGTCACGCCCGCAACCTGCCGATCGACGGCAGCGGCCTGTCGATCGTCTCGAATGTCGGAGAGATTGTGCGTGGCTTGACTGAGCAGATCGAGCGCGCCAACCATGCGGCTGACGGGGTGACCGCGTGAGCGCCGGCCAGGACGCCAAGCCGGGGGACTGGGTGCTCATCCGCGCGCAGGTGGTCGACGCTTCGACCAAGCCCGAGGACATTCTTGTTGAGCTGTTCTCAAGCAACGACCAGCAGCACACCGTGATCCGCCGCGACCTGATCGAACAGATCGTGCTCCCCGTTGAGCCCCCCGATAACGCCGTGGTCCTCGTGAACGGCTTCGCCTATCAGCGGCACGCCAACCGCTGGTATTCGACCACCGGCCAAAACCCCGAAGGGTTGACCTGGGCTGAGCTGTGCGCGATCGGACGGCCGGAACTGATCCACCCCGCCTGACCGGGCCGCCCCCGTGGCGTCCAGCCTTCACCGCTGGGCGCTCGCGGAGGCCGCCAAGGAAGGCGACCCCAGCGAGAGGCAGCACATGAGCGAGACGACCGACCAGACAACCATCTACGGCTACACCCTTCCCGAGATACGCGAGCAGATCCACGCGGGTGTGCTGCACTCCGATCGGCGGTTCGACGAGCTGATTCGCCTCGGCCGGAAGATGACCCCAGATGAGACGCGTGACCTCCGGATCGCCCAGCAGGCCGTCATGAACGGTTGGGCGACCTTGGCGCTACTCGGCAGGATCGCCGACAAGTACGGACCCGCTGAGGCGCTCGCCGCCGCGTCAATGGTTGACGACATGGGCCACAACGGGGGAGCCCCGTACTGCGATGACCTGCCGGTCGTCGACCAGGCGGCGAAGGCGAGCGCCTCGCGCGCGTAGTGGGGTGACTGGCGCTCGCTAGATGGCGGCTCCTGACCTTCGGGTTGGGGGCCGCTTCCTCGTTTGGGGGACCCTCCATTAATTCCCGCACCCTGCCCCATTTTCTGGTAGGCTAACTACAGAAAGGAGGTGAAAGTGAACATTGGGGAAGCAATGGAGAAGATCGCCAAGGAAGCCGGACACCAAGGCTTTCGGGTAACCCAAACCCTCAACGGAGCGTGGCAATTCAGCCGCGACGGCCACGTAACCAACGTGAAGCCACAAACCGCCACCGAGGTACGGGACGCAGTAAGCGATCTGATCCGACAAGGGCTCACCTGGCCGCCCAGCTAGGAAGCCAACAGGGGCCGGCCAGCCAGGCCGGCCCCGCCTCCCCAACCCCATGCCACCACGCCACCAGCCCGCCACATGGAGCCACCATGGACTTTTACGTCACCCTTGAATGCGCCGGCACCCTCACCGACGATCAAGCTCTCAACATCGTCGACAACTCAACCGGCGTCAACATCAACACCGACCACAACAACCACACCACCGAGATCACAGCCCACATCGAAGCCGACACCATCACCGAAGCCACAACCGACGGCCTTGCCTACCTGACAGCCAGCCCGACACTCCAGGCCGCGCTCATCAACAACACGGTCACTATCGAGCAGATCACCGCCAGCCGCCGCTCTCCCGCCGAAAAAGCCACCGGCCTCATCGACACCGGCCGAATCGCCGAACTGCTAGGGGTGTCGAAAAGCCAAGTCAGGCACCTACGCAACGAACGCCCCGACTTCCCGCCAGCGAAAGTCAAGATCGGCGAACTAGGGCTGTGGCTAGAAGCCGACATCGCCGAATTCAAGACGCGGTGGGGGAAACCCGGACGAGGCCGGCCACGCAAAGCGGTCAGTAGCTGATGCCACCACCATCAGCCTGACCTTATGATCAACACATGGGTGGGGTCGGACTGCCCGTGGATCATTGGTGTCATCCACGGCCACCGGCCCCACCGTAACCATCTGGAGGGCATTCGACATGCGCTACCGAACCTAGCCCCGCACCCGACGTGCGGGGCGGAAGTCTCGGAGCACCACATGTCACGCACCGACGTACACGCACCCAACTGGGTTAAGGAACGCGACCCCGCCTGGCGGCACTACTTTGTCGAAGACCACGACCACAGCAGCGGCGACTGCGACCTCAACGCCTACCTCGCCGGTCGGCAGCGGAAACGCACCCGCTGCACCATCCGCTGGCGTGCCCGTGGACGCAACATTTGCTGCGGCTGCCCCATGTGCACCGGCAAAGAGTGGCGGAAGATGGACCGCCGCCAGGAACGGTATGAAGGGCGCCGGCTGGCCCGCAACTGCGACAGTGACTAAACGTCAGCGGCCCCACCTCTCACCGTCGAGAAGTGGGGCCGCCATCATCCGCTACGGGACGGGAACCACCGCGACCCGCTCGCCAAGCTCAAAATCTGAAACCCGCGAAGCCGGCGTCATCGTAAACACATCCGGCCCATCGCCGCCGCTGATCCGATCCGACCCGTCAAACGCGTAAAGAGCGTCCGCGCCAGGCCCACCCTCAAGCATGTCGTTCACCGATGCGTCCGACGTTGGGCCGTCAAACAAGTTGTCATCTCCGGCATCGCCGGCCAGAAAGTCCGAGCCAGCTTCCCCGTACACGGAGTCGTTGCCGTTACCGCCCTGCGCATTATCGTTACCGGCGCCGGCCAGCAGAATGTCGTCGCCGTCGCCGCCGCGCATCGTGTCATGACCGCCAAGGCCACAAAGAACATCTTGGCCGGTGTCACCAGACAGGTAATTCGTTCGCCCGTCCCCGACCATGATGTCCCGGCCGTACGTACCCGACGAGTTACCGGCAGGCCAGTAAGTCACGGTCGCCTGGCCGACAATTTCACCAGAGCGGAGCATGAAAAACATCAACTCCACTGGCGTCTTAAGAAGGGCATTGGGTACCAGCGTCAACATGCGGCCGTTCGAAATGTAGCCCGGTGCGGAATTGAGTTTCGCCGCCAGCAGGGTCCTGTTGTTGTTGCTGGCGAGCCGGATGTCATCTGCGCCGTTGATGGGGGCGATCGTCACCCACTGCCGGTCGGCGGTGCAGCCAGCTGTCATGAACTGCATGTCGGGCGAAGGGGCCGGATCGTCGGCGGCGCTCGCAGTCGTTCCGAACAGGGCTACAGCTGTCGCGGCTACTGCTGCCGTGGCGAGCAGGCGGGTTGGGCGTGAAGTCATCGCCGGAAGCTAACGAACCATCTGCAAACACGCCAAAAGGGCGCGAGCCGTAGGATGAGCGTTCGGCGCGGGCGAGTGAAACACGCCATCCTGAACGCAGCCCGCAAGCCCCGGTTGCGGACCCACCGCCTCGACGGCAAGCAGGCCCGCAACAACCTCGTTAGCCTCTCGCTGCCCCCTGCGTGTCACCGTCAGCTCCGGAGAGGTCCAGCAAAGTGTCAGCGTCGTCCGTCACAAACTGGTCTGCGTTAGGGCCCCCACCCAACCAGTCACGGCCCGCCCCGCCATCCAAAACATCGTTACCGGCGCCCGTACACAGCACGTCATCGCCGCCCATCCCGCGCAGCGTGTGCGTCGACCCCCAACCCACCATCACATCAGTGCGGTCCGTGCCCGTCATGTGCTGATAGCCGACCCGCACCGTCAACGGATAGCGGCGGCTGTTGCCCTCCGCGTCGGTGACCGCGAATACCAAATCGGCGGTGCCCTTCGCGTTTTTGGTCAGATTCAACGTGAAGCGGCGCTGCAACCCGCCACGCCACCACACCGGGTTGCCGCCCTCAAACATGCCCGGGTTGTTGTCGAACACAAACCCGTACGTCAACTCATCGAGCGGAGTGTGGTCATCCCAAAACCGGAACGACAACGACGTACGCCGGCCACCACACTGCGCACCAACCAGATGGACGGTGGGACGCAAATTCACACCATCATCGGCGAACGCCGGGGCAGCACAAGCAGCGGTCAAACCGGCAGCGGACACAACCACAGCGGCGCTTGCGGCGGCGAGACGCAAAGGTAGGCGCATTGAGGGTTCCTATCGTCGGGAGCGGGAAGCCCGCACCATACAAACCAGGACCAGTCGGGCGGAAACGGCTGCATCTCACGGTTAGCTTGGCGAGTGAACCCGACAGTCGGCCGTAACCGGCCCCGGATAGGGTCGGCGGATGGCTGACACCCCGCACCCAAGCCAATGGACCATCCACGGCGAGCGCATCATCGACGACACCAGGCGTGCCAAATTCTCGATCGCCTCGGTTGAACTCCCCGACGGCGTCACCTTCGAGCAGTACGTCATCCGAGCCCCGAAATGTGCGATGGCAGTCGTCCTCGACGGCGACGCAGTCCTCATGATTCGCCGCCACCGCTGGATCATCGACCGGTGGGTGTGGGAACTACCCGGCGGCTACGTCGACGGTGATGACCCCGCCGCCTGCGCGGCACAGGAAGTGTTGGAAGAGACCGGCTGGCAGCCCGGCCCGCTGGAGTTGCTGGTGTCGTTTCAGCCGATGGTCGGCACCGTCGACTCAGAACAGCTCATCTACTTGGCTCGGGGTGCCACCGCCACCGACACGGCACCGGACATCAACGAGGCCGCCGAAATCGGATGGATACCCCTCGCCGAGGTGCAGGCGAAGATCGCGGCGGGGGAGATTGTCGGCTCAGCATCCGTCGCCGGCCTCCAAGCCGTCCTGCTAGCTCAGGCCACCGGCAAGCTGAGGTAGCTCCCGCACACCGGCCGTGAACGCGGCCACCTGCGGAACTTTGCTGTAGGTGGCCATCCGGTCGGCTAGCTGCCCCAAAAACGTGCCGGTACGGGTCGACTTCAACCCGCCGGCCAACGTGAGCGCCTGCGTGCCCGCCTCGGCCGCCGCCACCGGATCAGGGCGTGACCCCAGCAGGTTCGCCGACCCGAGCAGAGTCAGGTTGAACGCTTTACCGCGCACATAGGTGGCCCCATCCATGTCCAGTGACGCTTGCGCGAAGCGTCGGGCCGGCTCAGCCTTCCCCAACGCGACGAAACACCACCCGAACTTGGCTGCCAGATACGCCGGACCGAAGTAGCCAATCCAGCCCGGATCGCCCGTACGGTCGGCCGCATCCAACGCCCGCTCAGCATGGCCAAGAGCTGCCGTACAGGCCCGCTCATCGCCGCCCACAGCATGCCCGTGGGCCTCCATCACATGCGACTCCGCCACCAAAGCGGACACGCCCGCACGCTCCGCTGTCACCCGCGCCGTACGCGCCAAATCGACGGCTGCGGCAGCGTCGCCCACAAACACGCACTGGTGTGCCATCGCCGCCAACACTTCCGCACCCAACGCCTGATCGCCGGCCTCCTGCGCCAAACGCAGGGCTTGAATGAAATAGCGTTGGGCGAGCGCCTGGGCGCCCGTGTCATACGCGGCCCACCCGGTCGTCAAGGTCAGCTCGGCGGTGGCGGCAGCCAACCGGCGCCCGGTCGCCGCATCAAACCGGCCATCCCTCAACAGCGGGGCAACATCCCCGTCCAAAAACCTGACCAGTGACGCCCGCGCGTGCCCGCCACCGAACTGGTTATCCAACCGGCGCCACGCCGAAGTCACCTCACGCACCGTCGACACGTGAGCGTCACCCACCAACTCCCGGCCCGAACCAGACGGCGACCCCGCCTCGCCCGTCAGCCAGCGCACCGCTGGCAGCGCAAACGCCGACGCCACAAACGCGCCCTTCAACAACCCGCGCCGGCCAGCATCAGCAGCCCACAACTGGGTCACAGCCTCAACCCCCTCCACCCACGAATGGGCATAACCCCAACCCACACCGTCAGCGGTGCCGGCAGGCGCGGCAGGCGCATCCGCCAGCATGCGGACAAGAACCCCGCCCGTGTTCAGCAGCCGATCGCACAACACGGCAGCCTCACGAGTCGGCCGCTTAGCGCCCGTCTCCAACTGCCACAAATACACGTGCGAATAGCGGCACACCTCGGCGAACTTCCGCAACGACCCAAACCCGGCCGCAACACGAAAACGCTTCAACGCCTCACCGAAAGTTTCGCCGCCCACAGCCGAAACCACCTCACGTCGGCGTCAGCTAACAGTCAGCTAACGGGATTGATCTTCCACAAGGGTCTGACCTCCACAACGGTAGAAGCAGCAGCCGCGTAACGCGAGCATCCGCGACCGCACCAACCGTTCAAGGAGGCGCCATGGATCGGCAACAGTTCATCGCCCACGCCCGCAACGAAATCGCAGCCGCAGACATCACCCTCGCCGGGCATCAGGAGCAAGGCGCCGGATGCTGCCGATGCGGCGCCACCTGGGTGTGCCCCGTGTACGAAACGACCCGGCTACGCAAAGCCCACTTCGTGCGGCAGCTCAACCACCTGTTCGGCAACTGAACCAGAACCGGAGCACCACCTTGCACAACACCGCCCTCCCCGGCCCTCATCCCTGCCCCACCTGGTGCGACCCCAACGCCTGCCGACCCGACCCCGACACCACCATGCACCGGGTTGTGCTCGGCACCATGCGGCTCGCGGACTCCGGATCACGCGACGACACGGTCGAAATTCAGCAGACCGTCAGCGATCAGCGCACCGACCCGCCTGTGCTCGTTCTGGCCGGTATCGGATTCACGGCGAAGGAGCTAGACCAGTATTGGGAAGGGATCGCCCGAGCACGACGGCTCATGGCTGCGCTCGGGTAGGGGAGAGGCGCGGCGGTCAGGAGCTGGGCTTGGCCTGGCCGCCAGTGATGGTCTCGTCAGCGGTCAGTAACTTGCGGATGTCTGCCGGGTTACACAAGCGCTGCGGACCGCCGGCCTTTGGCTTCACGCCAACCAGGTTCGCCTTGATGCGGTTGTGCATCGTGCCCCTAGTAACACCCACGACTTCGGCTGCTGCTGTCACAGGAAGCCAGAGGTCATCGCTGGTCTCGCCCGCGAGGATGCGTCGACGCAGCACCTTGACCTCGGCTTCTTCCATCGTCTCTCCCATGTCGTCAGGTGCGGTGATCGTACCGACTGTGTAATCCGTTCAGGAATCACCTCGTGAGTCCACTTGACTGGCGTCGTTCAAACTGTGCAAACTGACTAAAGTGTGCAACGCTAAGACGGCAAGCACAAGCCAGCAAAAAGGAGGAGCCCCGGTGACCATTCCGATCGAGCCGACCAGCGCCACAGTCGGCACCCAGCCGACAATCGCTGGCCTACTCGACCAAGCCACCGGACTACTCGCCGACTCGCCCTGGTGGGTCAAAGCAGCACTCGCCGCCCTCGGCCTCGCAGGCATGGCCACACCAGTCATCGCAGGAGCCCGCATCAGCCGGCGCCGCCGCAACACAGA
>Ga0209023_10003980_pt1 | contig 17205 bp, 14 predicted proteins | sample LakOneMetagenome_FD_187468 | JGI IMG/M metagenome (GOLD analysis project Ga0209023, IMG submission 187468) | Freshwater and sediment microbial communities from Lake Erie, Canada (SPAdes) (version 2) | ecosystem: Environmental > Aquatic > Freshwater > Lentic | place: Lake Erie, Canada... | reverse complement strand
TTGAGATAGAACAGCACATAGCTCGCGGGCCCGAGCTGGAGCAGCGACGGGTGGCGTTCGCTCGCGGCACTGGCGACGATCGGTACCGGTGTCGTCCAGTTGGCGCCGCCATCGGTCGAACGCGTCAGCAGCAGATCGCCGGCGAACGTCGACGCGTTCAGCCGCTCGAACACGACGATGCGCGTGCCGTCGTCGCTCGACCGGATCACCGACGGCATGTAGTCGATCTCGCCGCCGCTGGTGACCGGCTCGGCGGCGTTGGTCGAGGCAATGGTCGTGAACAGAACTGCGCTGGACAGGAATGCGTGCAGCTTCATGCGATGACCCCGGGTTCACAGGCATGCCTGCGGATGGACAATCATTACGACATCGAACCCTTGGAACGACACGCCGCGACGCGGCAAAGCACGCGCCACCCTCGTGGGAGCGGCGAAAGGCGCGATGCCTTTCTGCGGCACCCCGTGCAAGAGCATCACGCCTTCCGCCGCTCCCACGAAAAAAGCACCGCTACGCGGCGCCGTCGGCAAGACGCCGGCGCGACATGCCCGGCATCGCGATCGAGAATGCGACGCCGCTGCCATCGGCGAGGTTCGCGGCATCCGCGCGACCTCGGTGCAATTCGGCGACGAGGCGCACGACGTAGAGGCCGAGGCCGAGGTGCGGCGCCTCGCCGCCGCGCGAACTGCGTTCGCGCATCGACACCAGCGAATCGAACAGTCGCTCCTGCATCGTGGGTGGCAACTGCGGTCCCTGGTTCGCCACGCGCACGACCGCAGTGTCGGCCACGGAATGCAGCGACAGCGCGATCCAGCCGTCGGCCGGCGTGAACGAGCAGGCGTTGTCGAACAGCTTGTCGAGCGCCTGTGCGATCAGGTCGGGAGCGCCGTGGAATGGCACGCCTGCCGGTGGCAAGTCCACGCGCAACTCGCGCTCGCCGCAGAGCGCGCGATAGCCGTCGGCGCAGCCCGTCGGCGCAGCCGGCGACGAGCGCACGCAGGTCGAAGTCCTCGGCTTCGGCGGAGGCGATCGCGCGTTCGACCCGGCTCGCCTCGCTCATCGCGCGCACGATCGTGCCGAGGCGCTCGGCGCCATCGCGCGCGCGAGAGAGGTACGGGCGCGCCGCTACGGGCAGTTCCTGGTGGTCGAGATTGTCGAGCGAGGACTTGACGATCGCGAGCGGCGTGTTGAGCTCATGCGAAAGTTTCGAGGCCAGCGTGCGCAGGTAGTCGGTGTAGGCCGCGACCTCGTCGACAAGCTTGGCGAAGCTGCGCGCGAGATCGCCGAGCTCGTCGGGCGAATCGGCCAACGGCATCGGGCCGTCCAGCCGTCCCGACGTTCGTACCGCACGCTCGGCCGCGTTGCGCAGGCGACGGATGCGCAGCGACAGCGAGGCGCCGAACAGCAGCAGGATCGCGGCGGCGATCGCCATCGCGACCATTGTCGCGCTGGCGAGGCCGACCAGCGCACGGTTCGCGAGCAGCGGCAATGCGCGATTCGCCTGTTCCAGCACCAGTGCGCCGTGCTGGCCGTCGTCGCCCTGCAGCGGAATCGCCGCCGTCAACACCACGGCGCCATCGCGATCGGCCGCGCGCCAGCTGGTCGCGGGAATGCCGGAAAACGCCTGCCAGACCTCGCTCGCGTCGAGGCGCGGGCGCGTGCCGTCAAGTTGCGCGGAGCCCGCGAACGAAGGCGCGATCAACACGCGATAGACGAAGTTCGCGAAACCGCCGGGTGCATCGCGCGGCGCGACGCCGGCCGCATCAAGCTTGCCGGCATCGGCGACCAGCCAGCCGTCGCTCGCGACCACGCGCGCGCGCGCATGCGCCGGCACCAGCGCCTGCAGCGAGCGCGCGGCGGCCTCGTCATAGGCGATCACGCGCCGCAGTTCGGCCGCGACCACGCCGGGCGAAGCAGCATCGTGCAGGGCGAAGGCGATGCGCCCGGGCATCACGCCGTGCGGCAAGCGCATTTCGATGCGATAACCGGAACCGTCCTCCTGCAGCATGCCGGCAAGATGCGCGGGCGGCAGTTCACCTTCGCCGATCGCTGGCGCGTCGAACGCACCGGGCGCGGCACTCGACAACCGGTAGCGGCGCGTCTCGCCCGCCTGCTCGAGTGCCAGTTCGACGTGGTCGCTGACGGCCGTGCGCGGATCGGCCGGATCGAAGCGCGTGCGCGTCGCGTCGCGCACCTCGGCGAGCAGGTAGAGATCGCCCTTGCTGCTTGCGAGGGTGACGCGCAACCGCTGCGCATCCTGTTGTGGGCCGAGCGCCTGCGCGAACGGCCGCAACTCGCTCCAGTCATCGGCATACCCGTCGACGACGATGCGATCACGCGCCGGCTGCACGTACAGCACCGCGCCGCTCGGCGGCGACGCGATCCCGCGCGCCTCGACCGCCTTCGCGAGCATTCCGGCCGACGCCAGCAACGCCTGCTCCTGTCCCTCGCGCAACAGCAGTTCGACCTGGCGCACGAACTGCCAGCCCGCCCACGGCAACGCGAGGGTGGAGAGGGCGACCAGCAGCAATTTGATGCGCAGGGACATGGACGGGAATCGGGAATGGAGAATCGGGAACGGTGGCACCCAGGCAGGAATCGATCATTCGCAAACGGAGTGCTTGATCGCTTTTCGCACCCTTTTCGATCCCCGATTCCCGAATCCCGGCTGTCAGGGCTTCCACCGATACCCGGCGCCATGCACCGTGTCGATCGCGTCGAAGGCGGGGTCGATCGCGATGAACTTCTTGCGGATTCGCTTGATGTGCGAAGTGATCGTCGCGTCGTCGACGACGACTTGCGCGTCGCGCATGAGCTGGTCGCGGCTCTTCACGTGGCCGGGGAAACGCACCAGCGTGTGCACCATCCAGAATTCGGTCACCGTCAGCGGCACGTCGGCGCCGTTCCAGGTAACGCGCATGCGCTCGGTTTCGAGCTTGAGCGGGCCTTGCGCGAACACGCTGTCGGCGGCGACCGGCTTGCGCAACGCCTCCATGCGCCGGAACAGCGCGTTGATGCGCGCGGCGAGCTGGTGCAGCGAAGTGTCCTTCGCAAGGTAGTCGTCGGCGCCGAGGCGCAGGCCGGAGATCACGTCGAAATCCGAATCGCGCGCGGTCAGGAACAGGATCGGCAACGTCGCCGATTGAGCGCGCAGGCCGCGGCACAGTTCGAAACCGCCTTCCGGCTCGTCGCCGAGGCCGACATCGATGATGACGAGTTCGGGCAGGCGTTGCGCGAATGCGGTCTCGGCATCGCGGCGCGAAGCATAGCCGCGTACTTCGTAGCCGAGGCGGGTCAGCGCCTCGACGTAGTTGGCGCGGATCAGCGGTTCGTCCTCGACGATGGCGATGCTGCGCGGCATGGCGATGGTTCCTCGTGATGTCGGCGCCGAGCTTACGCAGCGGTGCCACGCGCGCGCAACGCCCGCGGGTCAGCGGCCAGCAAAATGCCAGAACTCGCCGCCGCCACGCCTTGCCGCGGGCCGCGCCGGCGCCGCGGCGCGCGTTGCAATTGCATTCGCCTGACCGACGAAGGAAACACCGATGAAACCGCTCCGCCCCGACCCGAATGCCGAACTGCATGCGCGCGAACGCCTGCGCATCGTGTTCGCCCTGGGTTCCCTGTTGCTCGGCCTGCTCGCCGCGGCGCATTTCTGAGGAGCCGCCCATGGACCGCTCGAACGACCTGCTTCGCGGCGCACTGTGCGCACGCGACCCGATTCCCGAGGCCATCGCCGATTCGCTCTGGCTGGGCGGCGAGGCGATGATCGCGCCGGCAAACCTGCGCGAGTTGTGCGATCTGCGTTCGGTTGCAACGGAAAGCACCGCCGATCCGTCATGGTTGGTGATTTGATGGCGTGATCCGCGGGTTCGGTGGGACTCGCGCCGACTGCGGCCGTATCCACCGCCGGGATCGCGCGCTGCATCCCACCCTACGTATCCAGACATGTTTGCTGTACCCGCGCCGGGCAGTTTGCCCCTCCCTCCCCCGGGCCCGGCGCGGTTTCTTTCCAGGCTGGGCTGCCAGGAACTGTCGCGGATTCAACGCCGCTCGTATCGAGGGCCGGCCGGACGAAGTTCCGCCATCTCGCATTCCGTGCTCTTCGACCCCGCGCCTTCGGCACTGCGCTTAGCGCGAACGGAGTTTGGACCGTTCCCGGCTAGCCATCCGCGATCGCCGCCTGCATGCGCGCGATCACCGCAGCGTAGTCCTTCTCGTTGAACACGGCGGAGCCCGCGACGAAGGTATCGGCGCCGGCGCGCGCGATCTCGGCGATGTTCGACGGTTTCACGCCGCCGTCGACTTCAAGGCGGATCGCGCGGCCGCTCGCATCGATCCTCTCGCGCACGCGGCGCAGCTTGTCGAGCGCGGCCGGGATGAAGCTCTGGCCGCCAAAGCCCGGATTGACCGACATGATCAGCACGAGGTCGAGCTTGTCGAGCACGTGGTCCAGGTACGACAGCGGCGTCGCCGGATTGAACACGAGGCCGGCCTGGCAACCGGAATCCTTGATCAGCTGGATCGTGCGGTCGACGTGTTCGCTTGCCTCCGGGTGGAAGCTGATCACGCTTGCGCCGGCCCTGGCGAAGTCCGGCACGATGCGGTCGACCGGCTTGACCATCAGGTGCACATCGATTGGCGCGGTCACACCATGCTTGCGCAATGCCTCGCACACCAGCGGGCCGATGGTGAGGTTGGGCACGTAGTGGTTGTCCATCACGTCGAAGTGGATCCACTCGGCACCGGCCGCGACGACGGCGTCGACCTCCTCGCCGAGGCGCGCGAAATTCGCGGAGAGGATCGAGGGAGCGATGATCGGCGATTGCTTGGCCATGGTGCTTCTCCGTGTAGGGCGGTACGCCCGCTATTTCAGGCCGCGCTCGCTCTTGATGCGCTCGTAGGCCGCATTGATCTCGCGCGAGCGCTGTTCCGAACGACGCTTCACTTCGTCCGGCACATCGCTGCCAAGCTTGTCCGGATGGTGCTGGCTCATCAGACGACGATACGCCTGCTTGATCGCGCGCTCGTCGGCCGTGCGTTCGACGCCAAGCACCGCATAGGGATCGACCTCGGACGGCCGTGGCGGTGGCGGCCGCGGACCGTTGCCGGCGGGCCCGCGCGGACCTTGCCAGGCCGAGTAGCCGCGCATCGCCGACAACGCGGCGAGTTCGTGCTCGCTGACGTGCAGCACGGCGCAGAGTCGGCGCATGAGCGCGAGCTTGGGGCCGGCGAGCGGTCCTTCGGCGTGCACCAGGTCAAGCAGCAGGTCGAGCACGATGAACGCGTGGTCGCGCCGGCCCTGGCACCAGTGCTGCAAATCGCCGAGCGCGATGTTGACGTTGAAGTCCGGCTGCTTGCCGACGGAGAACCGCTCGATCGCGGCGCGGCGCTGTTCGGCGTCGAGGTTGAGGCGCGCGATCAGCGCTTCCGCCGCGTCGATCTCCTGCTGCGAAATACGTCCGTCGGATTTCGCCAGCGCACCCGCGAACGCGAACAGCGGTTCGATGAAGCCGCTGCCGAGCGGTGTCTGGCGCGGTCGCGCGGCGACGCTGTCGTAGAAGTGCCCGAGGAACGCACCAATCAGCGCGCCGAACGGGTTGTGGAACAGGATCCAGCCGAGGATCGCACCGACCAGCTTGCCCGCGTAGCCCGTCATCAGCCGCTCCGCGCGCGTCGGTCGCCAGCCACGGCGCACCCGCGCCACGGCACTTGCGACGGCAGGCTGGACGCAGATCGGGGATACGCGGGGACTGGCTGCACGGCGGTCGCAGGCATCGAAAGGACGAATTCTAGCAAGGGCGCTCGAACATCGCGGACGCCGCTACAATTGCCGCCCCGCGCCCCGGAGTGCCCGCGTGCCGACCGTCCTGTCGCAATCCAACCTGCCTGGCCTCGAGCTCGTGCATCGCGGCAAGGTGCGCGATGTCTATGCACTGTCCGCCGACGAGCTGCTGATCGTCGCCAGCGACCGGTTGTCCGCGTTCGACGTCGTGCTGCCAGATCCGATCCCGGGCAAGGGCGAGATGCTGTGCCAGATCTCGAATTTCTGGTTCGGCAAGACCGCCTGCCTCGTGCCCAACCACTTGACCGGCAAGGACGTCGCCAGCGTGCTGCCGGCGGGCACCGATGTCGCGCTGTACGCGAAGCGCAGCGTGATCACGAAACGCCTGAAGCCGGTGCCGGTCGAAGCGATCGCGCGCGGCTATCTGATCGGCTCGGGCTGGAAGGACTATCAGGCGACCGGCACGTTGTGCGGCATCCGGCTGCCGGCCGGCCTGCGCCAGGCCGAACGCCTGCCCGAGCCGATCTTCACGCCGTCGACCAAGGCAGCGGTCGGCGATCACGACGAGAACGTCAGCTTCGATCACGTGGTCAACCTCGTCGGTCGCGAGATGGCCGGGCGCGTGCGCGACGCGACGCTCGAGATCTACCGGTACGCCGCCGACTACGCGGCCGGGCGCGGCATCCTCATCGCCGACACCAAGTTCGAATTCGGCACCGACGCCGACGGCACGCTGTACGTGATGGACGAAATGCTGACGCCGGACTCGTCGCGTTTCTGGCCGGCCGACGTGTACCGCGTCGGCATCAGCCCGCCGAGCTACGACAAGCAGTTCGTGCGCGACTACCTGGAAACGCTCGACTGGAACAAGACCGCGCCGGGACCGCACATTCCACCCGAAGTGATCAGCGGCACCGCGGCGAAGTACGCCGAAGCACTGCATCGGCTTGCCGGCATCGAGCTCGCGTAGGGTGGGCCATCGGCCGCCAGTAGACCACCTTGGGTGGGACGCAACGTGGATTCCCCTTGAGCGATGCGAGGACGCTCCGCGCGAGTCCCGCCGTACGACACTCCACGCCAGGCTCCGCTAGTACGCGACGCCGAGCTTGCGCATGAGCTTGCCGGTCAGCCATGCCGGACCGATCAGCAGGTAGGCGAGATCGGTGAAGAACGACGGTCGGCGGCCTTCGATGAGGTGGCCGATGAACTGGCCGACCCACGCGACGACGAACACGCCGATCGCAAGCCAGAGCAGTTGCTGGCCACCGAGCGTGCGGTACAACCACTCCGTCAGCAGCGCGAGCAGCACGAACAAGACCAACATCGCCGCGCCAAGCGGCCGCGAAAGGCGCCAGTAGAACGTGAAGGCGCCGATCATGACGAAGGCGCACCACAGTCCCGCGCGCCCGATCGAGGCGGGCACCGGCAGCAGCCACAGCAAGGCGATGACCGCCCACAGGATCGCCGGCACGCAGATCCAGTGGATCAGCCGGTTGGTCGGATGCTGGTGATCCGCGCTGTAGCTGGCGAACCAGTCGTTGATGCCGCGCATGCTGCCTCCCGGTCGAACGCGGAGCGTCTCCGTCCAATGCACCGAGTGTTCCTCAGTGAACGATCACCGTCGGATTGGAAACCTGGATCAGCCCGCCGGCGCTGACCAGCATGCTGGCCATTTCGCCCTGCATCTCCACCGTCGCGGCCGGAAAATCGGTCGGATCGAGCAGCGAACCGTGCTCTCCCTGGACGAAGCGCACGACGCCCCGCAGACCGTTGATGTCCTGCGCGTGCACGGTATCCGTCACGCTGAAGAGTTCGAGCGCGGAAATCAGCGGTTCGGTACCCGACAACGGTGCGCCCTGCACGCGATTCGGAATCACCTGATCGGGCGGCACGTCGCTACTGCCGACCACTTCGTGCAACAGGATGCGCTTGCCGAGCAGCGCGGGGGCAGACGCATGGTTGATCGGATCGCCGGAATCAATCACCGTCTGGGCCGCCACCATCCAGGCATCGTAGGCCGGCGTGCCCGGCAGCAATCCTGCGGCACCCAGCCCGGCGCGGACGCGCGGACCGAACGTCGGCGACGCCTCGAGCAGTCGCGCAATGCCACCACCCGGTACGCTGAGCACCGCTGTGTGGACGTACTCGTCCTCGTTGGCGAGGAAGACCGTGCCGACGATGCTGCCGAGCGACTGGCCGACGAAGCTGATCCTGCTGGCGTCCACGTTCGGCAGCGTCGATGCCGTGTGCGACAGCTGCAGCAGGTCCGCCGCGCCCTGGCGCAGGTTGTCGCGCGAGGTGAGCAGGCTGGTCAGGTTGATGAAGTACGAGCCGGAGCCGTCGATCGTGCCGTCCGGACCCGGCGCGCCGGTCGTGTTGTTGGACAGGTCCAGATCGAACGTGCGCTCGTGCGCGATCGCGCCGAACGGCGTGTTGCCCACGTAGAACGGATTGCTCGTGCTGGTCAGGCCGTGCAGCGGCAGGTCGATCGCGACGACCGCGAAGCCCTGCGCGGCGAGCGTGCCGGCAATCGCGAACATGTCGGTGCGGTTGCGCGTGATGCCGTGCTGGAAGATCACCAGCGGCCAGCCCGCGGCCGGCTTGGTCTTGCCCGAGGCCGCGTTCGGATAGGTCAACAGCAGCGGCACGGTCTGCGTGCCGGTCGCCTTCGGCACCGGGTTGCACGCGGTCAGGTTGACCGAATTGGGATCAAGCCCGAATCCCGCGCACTGCGAAATGTACGCACCTGCGGTCGCATTCCAGTGCTTGGTCAGCGCCGCGGTCGGATCGGACTGGCTCGGCGCCGTCAGGTAGTACGGCAGGTCGATCGTGCCGATCGCAATGTCCGCGACCGGCGGCAGGCCCAGACCGAGGTCGGCGAGCGTCTTGCCCGTCGGCGCGACATGCGTGACCGCCGGCGGCGACGCCTGGGTGATCGCGGTCAGTGCGCGCATCGTCGGCGTGATGCTCTGCGTCGTTGCAACCCAGGTCAGCGCGATCGAGCCGGCGGGAACCCCGGCGCCGACCGCGGCAGCGGCCTGCGAACTGTTGAGCTGACGCAGCGGTTCGAGCTGGCACGCCTGCGCATCGGCCAGTGCCGGACTGGTCGAGTGACCGCCCACGCACAACGGCTTCGATCCGCTCGAAAGCAGATACGTCAACGAGCCGCGGACGCCGACGCCGGATGCATCCTTGATGCCCTTGGTCAGCACGGCCATGTAGGAGGTGCGCTCCTTCAGCGGCCGCGTCGGCACGATCGCCAGCGTCTTCTTGCTGGTGTCGGACGGTGCCAGCGCGGCGACGAATTCCTGCGGCGAGGCCAGTTCGCGCACGACGCCGGTGACGGCCCCGCCCGGACCGCTCAGCGTGACTTCGAACACGCGCACGTTGCCGGCCAGCGAGGTCGGGTCGATCGGCGCGGAGAAGCCGGTCGACCACGGCGCGGTGGTGCCAAAGCCGTCCAGCGCGTTCATGGCGAGCTTGGGACCCGCATCGGCCGCGTTCGGATCGACCGGGATGTTGAGCGTGAGATCCGTCGTGCCCGACAACAGCAGGTTGTTCGGGAACGGGATGATGCCGTGCGCCGGGTCGAAATTGGCGCTCGCATGGAACGGAACCGGCGCCGTGTAATCGTAGGCCCGCGCGTCGCGCAAAGCGGGACCCGCGAACAGCAGCGCCGCGATCGCCGCGGCTCCGAACGAACGAACATGCATGGGATCGGGACTCACTGGTTTCCCCGCGACACGGCGGCAGGGAAGGATACCGCGCGACGGGACGGAACGGACCGTCGATGATCGTCGCGCGGTGCGGACACGAATGGCGTGTCCGCACCCGTCATGCGATGCAGTGCTTACTGCGGGCCCTGGATGACCGAGGAATTGGAGACGACGACCGCATTGCCGGCCGAAACGAGGAAGCTCGCCATCTCGGTCTGCATCTCTACCGTGGCCGCGGGGAAGTCGGTCGGATCCAGCAGCGACCCGTGCTCACCCTGGAGGAAGCGCACCGCACCATGCAGGCCGTTGTTGCTCAGCAGCACGGTCTGCGTGATCGGCGCGAGACCCAGTGCCGCGATCAGGGGTTCCGTGCCGGACAGCGGCGCGCCGACCACGCGGTTCGGGATGACCTGGTCGGGCAGCACATCGCCGCCACCGATCACCTCATGCACGAGGATGCTTTTCGGCAGCGGATCCTCCGCATTCTCGCGCGGCGTCAGCAGCGTGTGATTGCCGGCGAAGTTGATCGGATCACCCGATTCGATCACGGTCTGGGTCGCCGCGAAATATGCGTCGTAGGACGGCGTGCCCTGCACGAGACCCGCCGCCGCAAGGCCGGCATGGATGCGCGGGCCGAACGCGGGCGACGCATCGAGCAGTCGCGCGATGCCGCCGCCCGGCACGCTGAGCACGCCGGCCCTCACGGTCGGATCGTTGGCGAGGAAGACCGTGCCGACGATGCTGCCGAGCGACTGGCCGACGAAGCTGATCCTGCTGGCGTCCACGTTCGGCAGCGTCGATGCCGTGTGCGACAGCTGCAGCAGGTCCGCCGCGCCCTGGCGCAGGTTGTCGCGCGAGGTGAGCAGGCTGGTCAGGTTGATGAAGTACGAGCCGGAGCCGTCGATCGTGCCGTCCGGACCCGGCGCGCCGGTCGTGTTGTTGGACAGGTCCAGATCGAACGTGCGCTCGTGCGCGATCGCGCCGAACGGCGTGTTGCCCACGTAGAACGGATTGCTCGTGCTGGTCAGGCCGTGCAGCGGCAGGTCGATCGCGACGACCGCGAAGCCCTGCGCGGCGAGCGTGCCGGCAATCGCGAACATGTCGGTGCGGTTGCGCGTGATGCCGTGCTGGAAGATCACCAGCGGCCAGCCCGCGGCCGGCTTGGTCTTGCCCGAGGCCGCGTTCGGATAGGTCAACAGCAGCGGCACGGTCTGCGTGCCGGTCGCCTTCGGCACCGGGTTGCACGCGGTCAGGTTGACCGAATTGGGATCAAGCCCGAATCCCGCGCACTGCGAAATGTACGCACCTGCGGTCGCATTCCAGTGCTTGGTCAGCGCCGCGGTCGGATCGGACTGGCTCGGCGCCGTCAGGTAGTACGGCAGGTCGATCGTGCCGATCGCAATGTCCGCGACCGGCGGCAGGCCCAGACCGAGGTCGGCGAGCGTCTTGCCCGTCGGCGCGACATGCGTGACCGCCGGCGGCGACGCCTGGGTGATCGCGGTCAGTGCGCGCATCGTCGGCGTGATGCTCTGCGTCGTTGCAACCCAGGTCAGCGCGATCGAGCCGGCGGGAACCCCGGCGCCGACCGCGGCAGCGGCCTGCGAACTGTTGAGCTGACGCAGCGGTTCGAGCTGGCACGCCTGCGCATCGGCCAGTGCCGGACTGGTCGAGTGACCGCCCACGCACAACGGCTTCGATCCGCTCGAAAGCAGATACGTCAACGAGCCGCGGACGCCGACGCCGGATGCATCCTTGATGCCCTTGGTCAGCACGGCCATGTAGGAGGTGCGCTCCTTCAGCGGCCGCGTCGGCACGATCGCCAGCGTCTTCTTGCTGGTGTCGGACGGTGCCAGCGCGGCGACGAATTCCTGCGGCGAGGCCAGTTCGCGCACGACGCCGGTGACGGCCCCGCCCGGACCGCTCAGCGTGACTTCGAACACGCGCACGTTGCCGGCCAGCGAGGTCGGGTCGATCGGCGCGGAGAAGCCGGTCGACCACGGCGCGGTGGTGCCAAAGCCGTCCAGCGCGTTCATGGCGAGCTTGGGACCCGCATCGGCCGCGTTCGGATCGACCGGGATGTTGAGCGTGAGATCCGTCGTGCCCGACAACAGCAGGTTGTTCGGGAACGGGATGATGCCGTGCGCCGGGTCGAAATTGGCGCTCGCATGGAACGGAACCGGCGCCGTGTAATCGTAGGCCCGCGCGTCGCGCGCCGCCAAACTGCCAAACAACGCCGCGGCGATGGCCGCGGTCGTGATCATTCGAACCTGCATGGGCGTGCCCCTTTTTGTCTGGCGTCCTGGAGTGCGTCGTGATGGTGAAACGCACGGCATCTTAGGTCGTTCAAACGAGCGTTGGCAACGCTGCACTGCGGCGAGAAACGCGCGACGGCAAGGCGCTGCGGCGCAGCAAACGTCGCGTGCGGTGCATTAAGGCCGCGGTGCGCGCCGGTCCACATACGGTTGCGTAGCGACGCGCACACGACCTTGCGCAGGGCGGGACTCGCCGCGGCCGCGGCGAGTCCCGCCTTCAACCCACCCTTCAGCGATCGATTTCGACCAGATCGAGCGCGCGGCCCTCGCCATCGCGCAGCCCCTGCTGCAACTCCTGCAGTTGGCGAATCGAGGGGCACAGCGCCGCGATGTCCGGGCGCAGCTCGCCAAGGCGCCGCTCGATCTTCGGCTGCAGGCCATTGCCGAGCTCCGCCGCACGCGCCTGCAGCGCGACCGCGGCATCGACGTCGCCATCGAGCGCCGCGGTCAGCGCCTGGCCGCCGAGGTCCGCGGTCAGCAGCGGCACGAGGTCCTCCGCCATCGCATCGACATCCCGTTCGAACGCCGCGCCCTGCCAGTCGCGCGTGCTGGCACTGGTGGCGATGCGACGACGCAGATCTGCCACATGCGCGGCGATGCGCTTGTCGAGTTCGGCGCGTGCCGGCGCGCTCGACACGAGGGCACGCGTTTCACTGCGCACGACACCGGCCGCGAGGTCCAGTCCACGTTGCGCGAGAGCGCGCGCCTTCGGCACCAGCATGCGCACTTCGCGCACGAACAGCGCGAGGCGATCGCCATCCTCGGCGTTGAGCGGCATCGGCGCGCCGTCGATGCGCAGGGCGCCGTCGCGCATCTCGATGCGCCGGCGTGCCGGTGCCGCGCGTTCGAACAGCAGGCTTCCCGCAGTAAGCGTGAGGTCGTAGCTGCTGCCGGCGTGACAGGTATCGAGCAGATCCGCGGCGGGAGCCGCGCTCCAGGTTCCGGCGGTGATCGCGAACAGCAGCCAGATGCGCTTCATGCTTCACTCCGGATCCAGTGTGTTGCCCCACATCAGGCGCGAATCACCGTATCGTCAAACCGGCGGTCTGAACCGTGACGGCATCGGCGACGCGAACCAGCACGCCGCATCCGGGCGGAACGCGCGTGGCGCCCAGCCGAAGTCGGCGGTTGCCTCGCGGTCGTCGGCAACGAGGTCGCGCTGCAGCCGTTCGAGCGCGGGCAAACGGTGCGCGAACGGCCGCAACAGTGTCAATGGCAGCGACAGCTGCAGCGCGCGAAACGGCAGCGAGGCGTGCACGCGTTCCAGCATCTCCGAGAACGCGAGCCGCTCGCCACCACCGAGCGCATAGACCTTGCCGGCGCTGCGCGGATTCGTCGCCACAGCGACGCATGCGCCGGCGAGATCGTCTGCATGCACCGGCTGGCGCAGGCCATGCGCGGCGGGAATGCGCGGGAACACGCGCCAGCGGCGGGCGAAATGCGCGAGCGGCGTCAGGCTGCGGTCGACGGCGGCGCCATAGATCAGGGTCGGACGCAGCAAGGTCCAGGCGCTGGCACGCGCCTGCGCGGTGGTCATTACGGACTGCTCCGCTTCGTGCAGGCGCTCGACCAGCGCGCGTTCGGCGGCGTCCGGCGAGGCCTGCTTGCTTTCGATGCTCATCGAGCCGAACGCGACGACGCGACCGATGCGTGCAGGCGTGCGCGCGAACCAGCGCGCGAACGCATCGAGCGGACCGCAGCTCAGCACCAGGTCGAGCGCGGGCAAGTCGGGCAGCACATGCTCGAGATCGCCGATGCGCCACTGCAATCGTGCATCGTCGCTGTCACGCGCGACACGGCTGAGCGCGATCACGTGATAGCCGGCGCCGAGCAGGCGCGGCAGCAAGTACCGGCCGATCGCGCCGCTCGCGCCGCACACCAGCGCGACCGGCATCGACCTCAGTGCTCCAGCGCGTGCTCGTCGGCGACCGGCGCGTTTTCCGCAGGCGTCGGCGCCGGCGGAATGCGCAACGCGCGCGCATAGTCGGCCAGCACGTCGATCTCGCCGAGTCCGCCGTCGAGCGGTCCGGCCGCCTTGTGCAGCGGGCTCTTCTGCAGCGCCGCGCGCGCCTCGAACAGCTTGCGCCGCGCACCTTCGACATGCGCGACCAACTGGTCGAGGGTGGCCTTGTCGGCGCCGAAGATCATCTCCACCGGTTGCAGGCAGTACTGCACGGCGGTGTCGAACTGGCGCACCCGCTCGCGATAGTCGTCGATCTGCGCGCTGACGTCCTCGAGATGGGCGCGCGCCGAACCGAGCGGCGCGTCGAGTCGATTGGCGACCGCGACCAGCGCATCGTGCGCCACGGCGCCGGTGTCCACTCGCGGCCCGTTGGTCGCGCCGTCAAGTGCATTCTCCAGATCGATCTTCTCGTACACCAGCTCGTGGTTGCGCGCGCGCTCCCTGTTCAGCTCGCGCCACAGCCACGCGACGACCAGGGCGGCCGCAACGATCGTCAATCCCAACACCAGCCACGCCAGCATCCCGTCCTCCCCGCAGCCGCGCCGCGATGGTCCCGAGGGTCATTATGGCCGTGAAAACCGCCTCCGTGACAGTTTTTGCGCGCATTCCCTGCGGGAACCCTTCCGCCGGGCGGGAAATGCCGTCGTCGCCGGCCCGTGCGAAGATGGCCCGACACTACCGGGGACGCTCCATGATCGCGCGCATCTGGCGGGGCATCACGCTGGCCGAGAAGGCGGACGCGTACATCGCACGCCTCAACGAAACCGGGCTCAAGGACTATGCGAACACGCCTGGCAACCGCGGCGTCACCGTGCTGCGCCGCGTGCAGGGCGAGCACAGCGAGATCGTGCTGATATCGCTCTGGGACTCGATGGAAGCGCTGCGCGCGTTCGCCGGCGAGAACCCCGAGCGCTCGGTCTACTACCCCGAGGACGAGAACTACCTGCTCGAGATGGAGCCGCTGGTGCGCCTGTACGAGGTCGCCGACACGACCACGCTGCCAAATGCCGGGTAGGCCCGATCCGGTGGTGAGCGAGCGTTTCGACTTCGCCCGCTGCCGCTCGCCGCGCTCGACGCGAACGGATGGTGAAGCCGAAAGGGACTGACGTAAGCACGCGACGCGGCTAGACTACGAAGCTTGCCGTGGTCCTGCCGTCGCTTTGGGGAGAAAGTCGATGTCGATCCTGCGCGCCCTGTGCGCCATCGTGTTGTTGTCGTTCGCGCTCGCCGAAAGCGCGCACTCCACCGCCGCCGTGGCCAACGGCCCCGACCGCGAAATGCAGGCGATCCGGGCGGCGCGCCCGGTTGCACCACGGCCGCTCGCCCCGATGCACGCCACGCCGTGCATCGCCGGCATGGCCGGCATCTATCCGTGCTCGAACATCGACCTGCTCGCGTTCGTACCGGTGAGCGAATTCGCCGCGAGCAGCACCAACAGCCTGTGGGGCTGGACCGATCCGGTCGACAACACCGAATACGCGCTGATCGGCGCCGACAACGGCATCGCGTTCTATCGCCTGACCGATCCGACCCATCCGACCTATCTCGGCAAGTTGCCTACGCACGCCGGCACCGGCAGCTCGCTCTGGCGTGACGTGCGCGTGTACGAGGGTCATGCGTTCGTGGTCAGCGACAACAACCCCGGCCACGGCATGCAGGTGTTCGACCTCGACGCGCTGCGCGGCGTGACCACGCCGCAGACGTTCGCCGAGACTGCCTGGTACGGCGCATTCGGCAGCAGCCACACGATCTCGATCAACGAAGCGACCGGCTTCGCCTACGTGCCCGGCAGCAACCTCACCTGTCCCGGCGACTCGGCTCATGGCGGCCTGCAGATGCTCGACATCCACGTGCCGGACGCACCGGTCTTCGCCGGCTGCGTCAGCGACGCGGCCTTCACGCACCTCCCCAACGCCGGCTACACGCACGAATCGCAGTGCTGGGTCTACGCAGGTCCCGACAGCGCGCACGTCGGCAAGGAGATCTGCGTCGACTCGAATGGGCCGACCAAGCGGATCGCGATCGTCGATGTCAGCAACAAGGCGGCGCCCGTCACGCTGTCGTCGGTGACCTATGCCGGCGCCTCGTACCCGCACCAGGGTTGGCTCACCGACGACCACCGCTACCTGCTGGTCGACGACGAACTCGACGAGCAAGGCAACGGTCACAACGCCCGCACCTACGTGTGGGACGTGTCCGACCTCGACGCGCCGGTGCTGGTCGGCCACCACGACAGCGCGCTCGGCGTGATCGACCACAACCTGTACGTGCATGGCCAGTACGTCTATCAATCGAACTACGAGGCGGGATTCCGCATCCTGCATATCGACAACCTGTCGGCCGCGCAGCTCAGCGAAGTCGCGTACTTCGACACCTATCCCGCGAGCAACACCGCAGCATTCAACGGCAGCTGGAACAACTACCGTTTTCCCGGCAGCGGCAACGTGATCGTGACCGGCATCGACGAAGGCTTCTTCGTGCTGGAGCCCCACCTGTGCACGGCGCCGGCGACGCCGACCCTGACGGCGACGCCGAACCGCGACCAGCACATCGATCTCGCCTGGACCGGCTCGGCGCCCGACGCGACCTATCGCGTCGAGCGTGCGCAGGGCGGTTGCAGCGGCCACTTCGAAACGATCGCCGATCAGCTCGCGGCGACGACATTCGACGACACGAGCGTATCCGGCCAGGTGGACTACGGCTACCGCGTCATCGCCCGCGATGCGAGTGGCGTCTGCGCAGCGCCCGCGTCGACCTGCGTCGAGGCCCGCACCAGCGGCACCTGCACCGCACCGCCGTTGTTCGCCGGCATCGTCAGCGCGCAGAACGCCGGATCCGCGCAATGCCGCGTCGACCTCGCGTGGCCCGCCGCGACGCCCGCCTGCGGTGCGACGGCGTCGTATTCGGTCTACCGTTCCGATCTCGCCGACTTCACGCCCGCTGCGGCAAACCGTATCGCGAACGGCGTCGGTGACCTCGCCTATGCCGACTCGTTCGTCGCCGGCGGCGTGCCGCAGTACTACGTCGTGCGCGCAGTCGATGCGTCGAATGACAGCGAGGATGCCAACGTCGTCCGCCTCGCGGTTACCGCGACCGGCGCGAATGCCGACGGCACATTCCTTTCCGGCGCCGAGCCCGGCGATCCGCCGTTCGAGGCGGAATCGGCTGACCAACCGGCAACTCTGGCGCCCGACCAGATCGAGCACGCAGGCTGGCACATGTCGACTTCTCGCAAGCACGGCGGCGCGCAGAGCTTCTGGTCGACCGCGGCGAACAACCTGTGCGTCACCCTGGTGACGCCGGCGCTCACGCTGAGCGCGGGACAGTCCTCGCAACTCTCGTTCTGGAGCGCGTGGGATGTCGAGCAAGGCTGGGACGGCGGCGTGGTCGAGGTCTCCACCGATGGCGGCACCAACTGGGCGCGCCTGACACCGG
>Ga0209023_10003979_pt1 | contig 17213 bp, 13 predicted proteins | sample LakOneMetagenome_FD_187468 | JGI IMG/M metagenome (GOLD analysis project Ga0209023, IMG submission 187468) | Freshwater and sediment microbial communities from Lake Erie, Canada (SPAdes) (version 2) | ecosystem: Environmental > Aquatic > Freshwater > Lentic | place: Lake Erie, Canada... | reverse complement strand
CTTTTTGCTTTACAAGCCGTTTATAACATACGATACAGATACCAACAAGCGCCACTATACACACCAATACAACAACAGCATTCAGCCATACAGCCATTTGCCCGCCATAATAATCGGCAAAGGGTAAGACGGGAAAGGAAAAAACATGTCCCTGCGAAGTTGACTGCTGGATATAGTAGGGAAACCAGATGCCGGTCTGCACATACTGAATGAGTACAAATGTGGCAAGCCCGGTAATTATAGGCAAGAAATAATCAACGAAGTAAGTCCTTAATATCTTATTGATGCTTTGGGGGTTGCCAGTTATTAACTCCATTATGAGTAAAGCAGGAATAAGAAATACGGCGGTGGCCCTGGTAAGCGCTACCAGGAATAAACTTAGCCATATCAACCACCGTTTATTATTTATAATAGCATAAAAAGAAAGTGCAGTGAGCAGACTGAACAATGCCTCAGTATATGGTACCCACATAAAATACATAGAAGGAACAGACAGCCACAATATTTTTTCTGCAGCATCTGCCTTGCAAATAGCTGCAACGATAGAAAACCCCGCAGAAAAGAAAATAAGATTGACCAAACTGATACCCATAACACCTACATGAAGCAGATGCCAGACCAATGGCAGTAATACATACATGCTCGTATTGTCTCCGGGCTTCAATGTATAGCCCAAACGGGCTATTGCTTCGTATATACCGGCATCCCAACGCAAAAGCGTTACGCTGTCCGGCACATTAGGCACTACACCCATGTAGTACAGGAAAAATTGCAATGCCATAATAGCAATGCCATAACCTAAAGCAACGAAAAAACCGTTAATTACATCTTTACGAGCAAGCATAGTGAGAGGGGTATCAGTGACAAGTATATAGATACAATGTCTATAACAAATAACATGCCATTTTATCTGCTTACTGCACATCCATAAAAAAACAGTGACCCAATGTTCATCGGGTCACTGTTATAAAAGTAAAGATCAGTTTAGCTTACCAATGTACCAACAGGCTTACCTGTTACCACATTCAGCAGGTTACCTGCGCTGTTCATATCGAATACGATGATGGGCAGATTATTTTCCTGACAAAGCGTGAAGGCGGTCATGTCCATCACTTTAAGGTTCTTGCTGATCACTTCTGAGAAGGTCAGTTTTTCGAAGCGGGTTGCGGTTGCATCCTTTTCCGGATCTGCGGTGTAGATACCATCGACACGTGTGCCCTTCAGTATCACATCAGCATCTATTTCTATAGCTCTAAGTGAGCCGGCAGTATCTGTAGTAAAGTATGGGTTGCCCGTGCCTGCACCGAAGATGACCACGCGGCCTTTTTCCAGGTGACGGATAGCCTTGCGGCGTATATACGGCTCGGCTACCTGCTCCATTTTTATGGCGCTTTGCAGACGGGTATTCACGCCAGCTTTTTCCAGAGCGGCCTGCAATGCCATACCGTTGATAACGGTGGCCAGCATACCCATATAATCACCTTGAGCACGTTCTATGCCTGTTTCGGCTTCGTTCATACCGCGGTATATGTTGCCGCCGCCTATCACTATTGCTACCTGTACCCCTACATTCACTATTGCTTTTATCTCGTGGGCATATTGTTCGAGCACTTTAGGGTCCATACCAAAATTACGGTCACCCATCAGCGATTCGCCGGAGAGCTTTAAGAGGATACGACTATACTTAGGCAGCATATTTTGCGTTGTTATTTTATTCCAGTGCAAAGAAAGAAAAAAGTTAGCTGTTTTCCTGTTTTAATCTCCTTTAAATCCACTAAAAGATGTTTTACATTTAGCCCGCAGACCGCATATGTATAGAAAAGTGTATTTTATTGGCATTATCGCTTACCTGGCCATGCTGGCCTTTGCGGTATTGTTTTATAAAGAAAGAGTGATATTGCTTGATACTGCCTTTTCCCTGCTCCACATTATTAAAGACGGCACATTCTGCATACAAATATTTCGTTTTGGCGATGCATTGAACCAGGTATTGCCGGTATTGGCAACAAAGGCAGGACTATCACTTGCCAGTGTGGCTATCAGCTACTCGGCCGGATTTGTGCTCTATTATTTTTTTTGCTACCTGTTCACCGGCTTCGTGTTCAAACGATATGATCTCGCACTACTTATCCTATTTATTCAACTATTATTTGGCGCGCATACCTTTTACTGGATCCCATCAGAATTGCCGCAAGGCATTGCATTCCTGACGCTGGTCTTTGCTTACATAAGCACACGAACTTTAAGTGATATACGACCACTTTCATGGGTTGCGCTTTTTTTGTCCATGTTCACCATGGCATTCTTTCATCCGTTATTGTTGTTTGTACTCGCTTATTCTATACTCTTCTTCTTCTCACACAAGGGTATTATCGCAGACAAACGGATCCTTTATTTCATTATTGCTGCTTACTGCTGCTCAGTGGTCATAAAAGCCGTTGCATTCAAAACGCCTTATGAGCAACACTCACTGAGCGGCATGAAAAATTTTGTTACCCAGTTCCCCGATTATTTTACGTTGTACTCCAACAGGCTCTTCCTGCATAATATTGTAAGACTGTATTACTGGATACCAGTAGTCTTTATTTCTATATGCATCGTATACGGCCGGGCACGGGAATGGCGGAAGCTGGGTGTGTTTGCGGCATTCTGCATTGGCTACTTCTTCCTGGTAAATATATCTTACCCTACCAGCGCGACCCCTGAATTTTACCGGGAGAATTTATATACGCCATTTGTCATTTTCCTGGGGCTGCCGTTCCTGTTCGATGTGGTACCGCTTTTAGAAAAAAGATTTATTGCCCCTTCCGTACTTTGCCTTATAATATTGAGCGGGTGTGTACGCATATACACTACGCATAGCTACTACACTGCAAGGCTGAACTATGAAAGAGCGGTGCTGGATAAATATGGCGACAAAAAAATAATACTCCGTGCCAGCGATTCTGACCACAACGCAATTCAGATGCTATGGGGCACTCCTTATGAAATATGGCTACTGTCAACGATAGAGCGGGGTAAGACTGCGTCCATCATTATTGATGATGACCCGCCGCGCAGGGACTGGGCAAAGCACCACCAACATGACTTCCTGGTGAACTGGGATTTCTTTGCTTACAAAGACCTGCCACCGCTATACTTTCGTCTTACGGATACGGTAACGGAGTATACTATAGATAACACAGCCCATTAAAAATAACGATCCCGCTATCAATGGTAGCGGGATCGTTTTAAAGAAAATTATTAAAGCTGATTATGCAAACGGCATTTTCACTACCTGTGCTTTCACTGCTTTATCACGTATCATTACAAATACATCGCTGCCTTCTGCCGCATGTGCCTTAGCTACATAAGCCATACCTATTGCCTTACCCAGGCTAGGCGCCTGTGTACCTGAGGTGATCACACCAATCTCTTCGCCTGCAGCATTCTGTATGGTGTAGCCGTGACGTGGTATGCCTTTGTCGATCATTTCCAGACCTACGAGCTTGCGGGTAACGCCATTAGCCTTCACCTGCTCCAGTATGGGACGTGCGGTAAAATCTTTAGTGAACTTAGTGATCCAGCCAAGGCCTGCTTCCAGCGGATTAGTGGTATCATCTATGTCATTGCCATAGAGGCAGAAGCCTTTTTCCAGGCGCAGTGTATCACGAGCTGCAAGACCTATTGGCTTCATGCCATGCTGCATACCTACGCGGAATATTTCGTCCCATATCCTGTCGGCAGCGCCGTCAATATCTTCGAAATATATTTCTACTCCACCTGCACCGGTATAACCTGTAGCACTCACCAGTACGTTATCTATACCTGCAAATTTACCCTTTACGAAGGTGTAATATTTCAGGTTGGTGATATCCATATCCGTAAGCTGCTGCATGTATTCAGTAGCCTTAGGGCCCTGTACCGCGAGCAAGCCAGTCTTATCTGATATGTTGTGCATTTCCACACCCTGAGTATTGTGGCTGCTGATCCAGTTCCAGTCCTTTTCAATGTTAGATGCATTTACAACGAGCATGTACACTTTGTTCTGCTCTACGCAATATACCAGCAGGTCATCTACTATACCACCGTTATCATTAGGCAGGCAGGAATACTGTGCCTGTCCGTTTCCCAGCTTTGCAGCATCGTTGCTGGTAACACGCTGGATCAGGTCCAGGGCCTTATCTCCCTTCAGTATGAACTCGCCCATGTGGCTCACATCAAATACACCTGCATTGGTACGTACGCAATGATGCTCATCATTGATACCCATATAGGATATCGGCATGTTGTAACCGGCAAATGCTGCCATTTTAGCGCCCAGCGCTATATGTCTTTCTGTAAACGGAGTATTTTTCATGTTCTATTATAAGTGTGCGCAAAAATAACCACAATACTATATTTTTAGCTATATTTTTGACAATTGCTCAAAACTAATATCTATTAACGCCAATGAGGCGCTGATAACTTCACCTGAAAAAAGTACCGTGCTAAAAAAGGGATTGTTTCTTTTTGTTTTTGCCTGCCTGAGCCTGCCGCTGGTACAGCAGGTTGTCCCTTTTTTTGAAAGTGAACCGCTGTGGGGCCATTTTACAATTGCTGCGGAGACGTCCTTTTCGTGGAACGGCTGGCTTGATGGTACTTACCAGCACAAGAAAGAGGCTTACTTAAATGACCATGCGGGGTTCCGGCCGGACCTGATCCGGATAAAGGACCAAATGGACCTGGAGCTATACCATAAAGTACCCGGCGTTACCGTAGGCAAATCAAATTGCCTGTTCTATGATAATTATATCGACACATACCTTGGCGTTGACTATATCGGAGACAGCGCCATACGCGCAAAAATGCTTCGGCTGAAAGCCCTACAGGATACTTTCAGCCATTTGGGCAAATCGCTGGTACTTGTGTATGAACCCGACAAAGTAACTTACTATTCTGAATACCTACCTGATAACAGGAATGCTGCGCGGCACCCAACCAATTACAAAAGCTGCTTTCGTATTGGGGACTCGCTCAGTATCAACCAGGTCGACCTCAATTCATGGTTCCTTAAAATGAAGGATACTACCAGGGAACTGTTATTTTCCAAAGCCGGCATACACTGGACTGTATATGGCTCTATACTGGCCGGAGACAGCCTGGTTCGGTATATAGAAAATGTACGGGGCCTGCAGCTGCCTCACGCCTCATGGACACGAGTAGAACACCTATATGGTGCAAGGGGAAATGATGATGACATTGAGCGAGTGGCGAACCTGCTTTTTCATATAAACGACCAGCGTTATGCCTATCCTGTACTGAAATATCCTGCGGACACAACTTCGAAAAAGCCAAAAGTCGTTATCATCGGCGACAGCTTTGTATTTAATCTGCTCAATAACGACCTGCCGCAGCAGTCCTTCAGCGACTGGCAGTTCTGGTTTTATTTTAAGTTCATCAACAATAAGCATACACCTATAGGCGGTGACGACAAAAATCCGCTAGTGAACAGCTATTACTGGCAGCGCACTATAGACAGTGCTGACTGCATTGTGCTCATGTACACCTCCATAAACCTTAGCTATGGAAGAAATGAACTGGGCAGCGGATTTATAGAGCAGGAATATGAACACTATTTCCCGGCAAAGAAAGATGTTTCAACTGCCCGCTAAGCCTTAATTTATATATATTTAGCTTTCAGATCCACGTAATGAGGTGGCATACAAAGGATTGTTTACTGGCTTTTGTTTTCGTTATCCTGCTGCTGCCGTTTGTGCAGCAGTGCCTGCCATTTATAAACAGCGGCAAGCTATATGGTGGCTTTACCAATGCGCCTGATGTTCCATACTCATGGGACGGATGGTTTGACGGATCGTACCAAGCAAAAAAAAGCGCCTTTTGTAATGACAACCTGGGTTTCCGGCAAGATATGCTGCGGCTGAATAATCAAATAGATTTTTCGCTGTTTGGCAAGTGCCATTCCGGAGGAGCGGTATTGGGGAAAGATCATTACCTGTTTCTTAAGCCATACATTGACGCTTACTATGGCAAAGACCTTTGCAGCTATGACCTGATAAGCGACCGCTGTGCAAAGTTAAAGGCTATACAGGACACATTTACCCGCATGGGAAAGTCGCTGGTAATAGTGCATGCAGCCAGCAAAGTGACCTCTTACCCAGAATATCTGCCTGAGGCTTATGCTCATGATAAAAAGGGCACAACAAATATAGCAGTGTATAAACGTGTAATGGATTCGCTGGGCATACAACAGATAGATGCAGATAGCTGGTTCCTGTCTATGAAGTATAGCAGTAAGGAGCCGCTTTTTTCAAAACAAGGCATTCACTGGACCGCATATGGTGCCATACAAATCGAGGATAGCCTGATGAAGTATATGGAGCAACTGCGGCATGAGCATATGTACCGCCCTGCCTGGGAGACGATAGAAAGGACCACTACACTGAGAGAGGGAGATAATGATGTGGCCATGGACCTGAATCTAATTTTCCCGGAGACAGAGGAAACCATGAGCTATCCTGTACTAAAGGAGCCGGCGCGTGACAGCACAAAGAAAAAGCCGAACGTGATCTACCTGGGTGACAGTTTCGCATTCAAGGTGCTGCTTTCGGGCAAAATGGACCTGCTGAACAATGAATGTGAATTCTAGAATTATTTTGATGAGGTACACGGTATTACGCCCTATAAATTTACTTACATAAAGGACTACGACTGGAAAGCAGCAATTGCTAAGGCAGACTGTATGGTGATCATGTACACTACTTTTAATTATACGCATTTCGGCGATGGGTTTATAGAGGCGGCATATGATCATTATTATCCTAAAACCCCCAACCCCTAAAGGGGGGCTACATTGTTTTTTAAAATATGTTCCCCGCCAAAGCCAAAATAACATAGATAGCGTTGTTAAATTAAATATTAGCTGCACTTTTACGTTGGGCATCTGCCGTAATGGCACTATATTTATCATGGTTTAAAATTTGCTACCTAAATACAAACACGTTTATAACATGGATCAGAATGAGTTTCGCAAATATGCCATCAAGCATCATGGCATCAGTAGTCTGACTGTAGACAGTTATACTTCTTCATTAGTAAAAGTACCATCAGCGCTTACACCATACATCATAGAAGAACGCCCGATGAATGTGGCCTCTATGGACGTATTCTCGCGCCTGATGATGGACCGCATCATCTTTTTGGGTGAGGGTATCAATGATTATGTGGCCAATATTGTTACGGCGCAGCTGTTGTTCCTCGAGAGCACAGACCGCACTCGTGATATACAGATGTACCTGAACAGCCCGGGCGGCAGCGTATATGCAGGCCTTGGCATCTACGACACTATGCAGATCATCAACCCTGATGTATCTACTATATGCACAGGTATTGCAGCATCTATGGCAGCCGTGCTGATGTGCGCAGGCAGCAAGGGCAAAAGAACAGCGCTGAAACACAGCCGCGTAATGATACACCAGCCAATGGGCGGTGCAGAAGGACAGGCAAGCGATATAGAGATCACAGCACGCGAAATAGGCAAGCTGAAGAAAGAGCTCTATGAGATAATAGCTGCACACAGCGGACAAAAGCTGAGCAAGGTGGAAAAAGACAGTGACCGTGACTACTGGATGACCGCACAGGAAGCTAAAGACTACGGTATGGTAGATGAGGTGCTGGAACGCAATCCGCGTAAAGCAGGCACAACAACTCCCCCTCCTGCAGTTTAATCGCAAACAAGTATAAAATAAAAGAGCCGTTCTGTTTTGCAGAACGGCTCTTTTTAGGTTTAATAATATCTGTTATTACATGAGCTAATCAGCTAATGATCACATTAGCTCATCAATTACTGTTTTACGATCCTGTTGATCGTCTTTTGCCCGTCAGCGGTAGCTACTTCCAGCATATATACGCCGGGTGGCACATTAGCCACATTCACCGCATTATTCACATTATCCAAAGTGCCGGACCGCAGCGCAGTTCCAAGCATGTTGATCAATTGATAAGTTACAGGTGTAGTTACCCCATCAACGTGCACTACATCGTTCACAGGATTAGGATATATGTGGAGTCCGCCATTAGGAGCGAAAGGGTTTATCCCTGTCGTGCAATCATTTACAGCAACCGATATGGTCCTTGTTTTGCCCACCTGGCCGCAACCCAGCTGAATGGTGAATACATCTGTACCACTATAACCTGCAGCAGGAGTATAGCTAAGCGTTGGCGTCATGGTGCCTGCTACTACAGTAGTGGAATAAGGAGCGCCTGTTATTGTGCCGTTCGCCGGCGCTACAGCTACTGTCCATTCCAGTGTTTCGCCTATGCCGCCGGGGTTCTCGCCCTGCAGCATGGAGCCTATGGACATAGCGGCCGCGTTTTTGCAGATGCCAAAGCTGAGGCTGGTGCCTACATAGTATGGTTTGTGCACCACAGTTATTTTACGCAGTTTCTGGTTCAACTTTTCCGACAGGAACATATTGTCTGCGCAGTCCATAGCCAGGTAAGCGCCGCCCTGGCTAAACTCTGCCGCTGTGGCAGGGCCGCCATCGCCACCAGAACCTTCACCTGTACCTGCGTAAGTGGATAACATACCTGTGGACATATCTATCTTACGGATACGGCCGCCGTATTCGTTACTGATATATAAATTGCCCGCACGATCTATGCATAATCCGCCGGGGCTATTAAGCTGTGCTAAGGCAGAAGTAGCCGGGCCGCCATCGCCACCATCGCCAAAGCTGGGTGCATGTATCACCTTGCTTATGATACCGCTGGTATTTACTTTGCGGACCGCATTTTCGGTAAAATCAGTGAAATAAAGATTGCCTGCTGCGTCCATCGCCATTTCGCGAGGGGTGTTTATCTGCGCTGTATTTGCCGCAGTGCCATCGCCGCTATAACCAGCAGTACCGGTACCGGCAAATGTGGTGATCGTGCCTGCCGCATCTACTTTACGTATACGCGACTGCCCGCAGCTGATGTACAGATTGCCTGCACCATCTGCCAGCAATGCATTAGGGCCATATATCTTGGCGCCCGTTGCAGGAGTACCATCTCCGGTGGAACCGCCAAGGCCGGTACCAGCGTATCTCGATATCATACCTGCCGCATCTATTTTACGTACGGTATGGTCACCATTATCTGCTACATATATATTGCCTGATCCATCCACGGCTATGCCTGCAAGTGCATTGAAGGTGGCTGCCGTTGCCGGGCCGCCATCACCTGTGCTGCCCGATGAACCGGTACCGGCGATAGTAGTGATAATGCCTGCTGTATCCAGCTTGCGCACTTTATGATCTATAAAATCAGCAATGTAAGCATTGCCATATTGATCAAGCGCTACCTGGTAGGGCGACTGCAGTATGCTGGAAGTACCAGGTATGCCATCGCCGGGCGATGAACCGCCGCCTGCTATAGTAGTGACCACTTGCGCATGTGTGGTAAATGCTGCTGCCGCAAGGAATAAGGATAGTAGTTGTTTCTTCATTATAGAGGTTTTTAGTATTATGCACCACACTATGGCAGTGTGTAGTAAAGTTAATAAATCATTATCTATTGTTGCTCAATTACAGGAGAAGATTTATAGGATGGTCAATTAACTGTTTCGATGAAAGGTTGTGCAATTACTCAATAACATCAAAGAATTACGAATTCATAGCAAACCCGGCCATAAACCCCTGACCAAAATCCTCCAAAAGCTGTACTTTTAACCCACATCATTATTTATGCAGGATCTTATATCATTTTTTGAAGAATCACACTTTACAGACACTCACCAGGCCAGCAGCTATGAGCCGTTGCAATGGGGAGCCAATATAATTACCGGGGACTGGAGCGATGCCGATATAGTGCTGGTGGGCTGCGGCGAATGGCGCGGCGGCGATATGAAGGCCGCATACAGCAACAGCCCCGATGCTGTGCGCGAAGAACTCTACAAAATGTATTACTGGCACAATGCCATAAAAATAGCAGATGCAGGCAATATACAGCAGGGCGCTACGCTGGACGATACCCGTGCTGCACTGCTCACCGTACTGCAGGAGATACACGATGCAGGCAAGATAGCATTAATAATAGGCGGCAGCCACGACCTGACGCTACAGCAGTATGAGGTATTCAAGAAAAGGGAACAACTGGCAGTAGCATCAGTAGCGGATATGCTTATAGACCTGGACGAGGCCGAAGGCATAACGCCAAACAGCTTTTTGATGGATATGCTGACAGGCACTCCTAACTTTATATCTCACTACAATCATATTGCCTTCCAGAGCTACTATGCACACCCGCATATGCTGGAAACGCTGGACAAGCTACGGTTCGATTTCTTTCGCCTGGGTAAGGTACGGGAGCATATTGAAGATATGGAGCCGGTGCTGAGGACCAGTAATCTATTCAGCTTTGATATCTCAGCAGTCCGCTGGTGCGATGCACCGTCTAATATAAAGGGATCGCCAAACGGGCTGACAGGTGAAGAAGCCTGCCTGCTTACACGCTATGCGGGTATGAGCGAATCGCTGACTTCGATCGGCATCTACGGTTATGACGATAATGACGACACGCACGGGATGACGGCACGATTAATATCACAGATGATATGGTACTTCGTAGATGGCTGCCTGGTGCGCAAAACGGAAGCGAAGCTAACAGAGCGCGAGGAGTTCATCGTATTCAATGTGACGTTTACCGACAATGATACCACCTTCCTGAAAAGCAAGCGCACCAACAGGTGGTGGATGAAGCTGCCGGACCAGTCGTTCGTGCCATGCTCTTACAACGACTACCTGGTAGCCAGTGCCGACCAGATACCGGAACGCTGGCTAAGGGAGCAGGAAAGGCTGGCTTAATTGGGGCAATTAGATTATGTTCGACGAAATAATTTTTGAATTTTGACTTTTAAATTTTGACTTCAAATAAGTGATCGACCCGAAGAATAAAATACAGAACGAAGAGCGTGCAGTACTGGTGGGCCTTGTGCACAAGGAGCAGACAGAGACCCAAATGAACGAGTACCTGCTGGAGCTGGCCTTCCTGGCGGAAACGGCGGGCGCTGTGACCGTGAAGACCTTTATGCAAAAGCTACCGAAGCCGGACAGTAAAACGTTTGTAGGCAAGGGCAAGCTGGAGGAGATACGGGAGTATGTGCAGGCCAAGGGCATTACCCTGGTGATATTTGACGATGAACTTACCGGCTCGCAGATAGGCAATATAACCGATGTGCTGAATGTACGCACCATAGACCGCAGTGACCTGATACTGGATATATTTGCCAGCCGTGCAAAAACAGCGCAGGCAAAAGTGCAGGTGGAACTGGCGCAATACCAGTACATACTACCCCGCCTTAAGGGCATGTGGAAACACCTGGAAAGACAAGGGGGCGGCATAGGCAGCAGGGGACCGGGTGAAACGGAAATAGAAACAGACCGCCGTATAGTAAAAGACAAGATAGCGCTGCTGAGAAAGCGCCTGGTGGAAATAGACAAGCAGGCACAGACACAGCGCAAAGAGCGCGGCGAATATATACGCATAGCGCTGGTGGGCTACACCAATGTAGGCAAGAGCACACTGATGAATGTGCTGAGCAAGGCCGATGTGTTCTCTGAAAATAAACTGTTCGCAACACTGGATACTACCACACGTAAAGTAGTGTACGGACAGACTCCCTTCCTGCTGAGTGATACGGTAGGTTTTATACGCAAGCTGCCGCACAATCTTGTAGAGAGCTTTAAGAGCACTCTGGATGAGGTGCGCGAGGCAGACTGCCTGATGCATGTGGTAGATATCTCCCACCCCGGCTATGAAGACCAGATGGGTGTGGTGAATAAAACGCTGCAGGAAATAGGCGCATTCGACAAGCCAATGCTGGTGATCTTCAACAAGATGGACCTGTATGAAAAAAATGTTTTTGATCCGTGGCTGGAGGAAGGCATCAAGCAGAGCCTGCTGGACGACCTTAACCAGCGCTGGCAGGAACAGACCAACAACAACGCCATATTCATATCTGCCACTGAACGTATGAACCTGGAAAAGCTGCGCGAAACTATACTGAACAAAGTGAAAGCATTGTATGAAGAGCGCTATCCATACCTCACCAATTTCTATTAACTAACGGGAATGGAATTATAAATTATTTTTAATCAAACAATTAAATATGTAGCGATCTTTTGCGTTTTTTATAAACGTGGCCGAAAATTTGCTTAATTTTCATAGAGCAATCATATCACACTGTAAACGGCTTATTTATGAAACAGCAGGTACGCGAATTACTGGTAACGGCAAAAGTAGCGCAGGATTGGGGTGGCCACTTCAATGAGAAAGTAGAAGAACTGATGCTGCTGGTAAATAAGGTAGATAACGATAAACAGATACTGAGCGCAGGAGAACTGCTTGATGTTTACCGCAAGGCGAAACAAAAACCAGCAAAAAACAGGAAGAGAAAGCTTGGAGACCTGAACGAGAAGCCTTTTGAATTCCTTGTGTTCCGTAATTAAGGGAGTTCGTCCTCTTATCTCATTTCAACTTGTCAACTAACAGCCCTGTTCAGGAAATCAACGAACGGGCTCATAGCTGCAAACACTTCTGTCACCTTTTTTTCAAAGCCTTTTGATGTCACCTGCTCATCGGTGAAGTTGTGGCCCGCTGTAAAGCTTTTCATTTTCAGCACCTCTATAGCAGGGTTGTCGGCCGTATAGCCTTGCGGCAGTTTCTTTAATTGCTCGCCTTCTATTTTACCAAACAGCTTTTTGAACTGCTTACTTTCAGTGATGCCGGTAAATTCTTCATAGTTGTAGTCTATTTCCTGCCTCACGGCTTTCAGCATCGGCGCTTCGGGCATCCACATACCACCACCTGCAAAGCTTTTGCCACCCGGCTCTATGTGCAGGTAGTAGCCTGCGCCCATAAATTTTTTACCGCCTTTACTGAAGCCTGCGCCAAGGTTTGTCTTGTAAGGAGTTTTGTCTTTTGAGAACCGCACATCCCTGAATATGCGCATGATACAATCCTTTGCGTTGATCTCTTTATATGCAGGATCATTTGCAGCCATACCTGAAAGTATGCCTGTGACTACTCCTTCAAAATCTTCCTTAACAGCAAGGTATTTATCCCTGTTCGCATCAAACCATGTTTTGTTGTTGTGCTTAGCCAGGTCGGCCATAAATTTCAACGTAGTTGCAGCAAGCATTGCAGGTATTTTTTGAACCAGTGTTATCAGATCATTGGTGACATAAAGATAGCAACTTTGCACAATGAAAAAGCCCCCTGACCGGGGGCTTTCTTTAGTATGCTCTATTATTATTACCGGATCAGCGTCACGTTGCCTCTCTTCACAAAGTCCTCACCACTGCTTGTTACAGCTTTCACATCATAAATGTATACGCCGAATGGCTGCGGCTTGCCGTTGAAAGAGCCATCCCAACCTTCATCTATGTTAGCCGTTTCGAACACCTTCTGCCCCCAGCGGTTGTAGACCGAGAAGCTCTTCAGGTCAGCAATGCCTCTCTTCAGTATCTTGAACTTACTGTTAGAACCATTACCAGGTGTGAATGCATTCGGCAGGTCAAGCAAGGTCTCCTTGCTCACACGGATATCTACAGAGTCCTTCACCTTACAGCCAAACTCCGTGATACCTGTAGCTATATACCTTGTGCTCACCAGCGGTGAGGCCACAGGATTAGTGATGTGCGCATCGCTCAGGCCAGTAGACGGGAACCATGTAATATACGTGCAGTTAGTAGCTGCATTCAGCTGGTATTTTTCACCAGGGTATATCGTTGCCGAATCACCTGCTTCCAACACTGCTCCTGCTTTTACAGTTACAGCCACATGTGCCGTATCCGTACAGCCAAACATATTGCTGGCAACAAGCGTGTAGTGGATATTGGTCTCAGGGCGAACAACTACTACAGCGCTCACCGTATCGCTCAGGTACGTAGACGGGAACCAGTGGTAGTATGCCAATGCGTCTGTATTAGTTGACTTAAGTGTTGCCGACTCATGAGGACATACCACTACATTTTCAGACATCGTTATCGATGGTGTAGGATACACGGTTATCTTCATTGAGTCCAGCGGGCTGATACAACCTTTCACTGTCTGCGTAGCATAGTAGAATGTCTCACCTACAATGTTCGTGTTAGGAACAGGTGCGAACTTGCTGCCTATCATGGTGTCCTTGTGCGCTGTGTACCAGAGTATGTTCTCACCCATTGCCTGCAGCGGATCAGGAAGATAGTACTGGCAGAATGTGAGCCACTTGGTCCATGGGGCCAGCGGTGTCTCGTTCACCACCACGGTATCGTAGCGGAAAGTGGTACAGCCATTGAGCAATACAACCACTTTGTACACACCGGCATGATCCATCAGCACAGGAAGGCGAATAGGATTTTGGTCCGTAGAGAAGAACGTATGCGGGCCGGTCCATGTGAATGTAGCACCTGGCAGGCTGGTAGCCTGCAGGTCAAGGTGATTGAAACCACCGGAACATACAGGGCTGTTGCTCGTTGCAGCCAATGGTGGCACAGGTGCAATCTTCACATTAGTGCCACCGGTACTAAAGCACTTGCCTATAGTAGCAGTAACCGAATAAACACCGGCAGATGCATTGGATGCAGGGGCTATCATCGGGTTCTGATCCGTTGACGTGAATGTACCGGGACCTGTCCATGTATAATCAATAGGAAGCACAGTGGCATCGGTTGCAAACAGTAACAATGTATCACCGGCACAGATCATTTTCTCACCCGGCAGGCCGGAAGAGTTGCTCGTGGCAACAGGTATCTCGGGAGTGGTATCGACCATCACAGTTACATAACCACTATCGAAACAGCCATTCAGTGCGGCCACTACTTTGTACAGGCCCGCATTCTTGGTCGGCACTATAGGAATAGTAGGATTCTGCGTTACAGATGTAAATGAATTTGGACCTGTCCATCTGAATGAATCTATAGTAGTAAATACAGCAGTAGCTTTGAGGCTAAGGGTAGTTTGCGAGCATGGTGTATCTGCACTAGCCGTAACATGCGGCAGGAAGCGGATAGATGCATGGGTGTAAGTAGTATCATTATCTGAACCGACAGTTTTAACCAGCATATATGTACCGGTATCTGCAGCGCTTACGGGATATACAGTTGTAAACTGGCCTGTATTTACAACGCCTCCACCCGGGCCATACCACATGTAAGTGGCACCAGTAGAGTCTCCAAGACCTGTAAGATGTAATGTATCCGTTTCGCAGGGAGTATCGCATTTTGCAAGGAAGCATGGCTGCACATACATTGTAAATGTTATAGGAGCAGGCGGCACACGGCAACTACCTCCGGTGGAGACCGGCGTGCCTGTAATTGTATAGGTAACAGGACCGGACAATAAGCCCACATCCACAGTAACACGAGTGCCTGTAGTCGCAGACAAGCCTATTGATGGTGTCCATGTCCATTTGCTAAATGACCAGTCTCTATATTCAGCATCGAGTACATTAGCCTCAAAAGTTTTTCCTGCAGTGCGGCAACCAGCTAATGTGCAACCGAAAACGCTATCGGGTTGACTGCTCGTATGAACTTTGCCAAGTGTCGAAAATTTCGGCTGTACCCTGTATATGCTATCAATAACGTTTGTATCAGAAAAAATCCAAGCAAAAGTGATGAATGTGCTATCCCTAGGGCCTATGTTACCGAGATTGAATACGAGACCGTAGGCAATATCCTGATCGAAAGTGGTAGCTCCAAGTGTATAATAACAGGTGCCCATGCTAGTTGCAGTCTCATTATATACTTTATCAAGGTTATTTCCTGTTACCATAGCTGGCGGCCAGCTTTGATATATCAGTGCCTTTGCGCGACAGTCCTGAGTTGCTAATCCGGAAAATGCATCCTGATTTATGCTTGGAGGACGTGCATATACTTCGTGGCGATTTAAGCCTCCAACCTCTTGATATGCTATGTGATTATCAGTTGGGTATGAACCTCCTACAGTAACATCATTGTCAGGATCCGCGGTAGCCATATAATAAACACCTTTCAAAACGGAATCAGTAGTATTTACAAACTTTGCTGTTACTGTTACCCATGAAGCCCATTTATCGACTTCACTAACCTGTGTGATCTGTAGCGCATTACGCAAACCTGCTCTGTGCAAGCCTGCGGTCCCTTTCCATATACCCGCCGCCGCCGCATTAGGGTACACACAATCCGGGCCGGAATAGCCTGCTACCCCACCACCAAGTATACCACCTAACGCTGTATCAAAATACCCTGTTGAATAAAATGCACTGCTCATTGTATCATCGACCTGAACGGACCAACCGTCAAACGGAGTGCCCGGAAGAAAGTAAGGACCATAGTAGCCAAAAGAGCCGAGTACCCAGCCATCGTGACCACTGTCATATGAAAAGTCTAGCTGACCGCCACGTGGATGATAAGTTGCGGGAGGAGTTGCATTATTTCCCCAGGCGCCTAGCGTGGAAATGGCACATTCCAGGAACTGACCCTGCATAAATGCATCCGTTCCTCCTACAAGTTGTGCGTTTGTGCGACTGCTAAAAATTAATACAAATGATAGGAAAAATGGTAACAAGTAACGGTACTTCATAACTTTCTTATTGAATTATTCTATAATAATCATTCCGCAGCACAATATCCTCCGAATAAATATAAGTAATCTTTTTTCATCGGTGTGCTTTATTAATAAACGGACAATAAATGGCCTGTTTCTGGTAAAAGACAGTTTAAAACAGAAAATGGATGGGTATTAAAATACTACATGCGTAGTTATTTAATAAACAATACACGCATTACTATTCAAGGAATACTACTAAAAAAAGAGGCTATCTGCGAAAGTCGCAGATAGCCTCTTTGTATGGTCTTATATTCTCTTACCTGATCAGTGTCACATTTCCTGTTTTCACAAAGTCTTCTCCACTGCTCGTTACAGCTTTCACATCATAAATGTATACGCCGAATGGCTGCGGCTTACCGTTGAACGAGCCATCCCATCCTTCGTCTATGTTGGCCGTCTCGAACACCTTCTGTCCCCAACGGTTGTAGACCGAGAAGCTCTTCAGATCAGCAATGCCTCTCTTCAGTATCTTGAACTTACTGTTAGAACCGGAGCCGGGGGTAAATGCGTTAGGCAGGTCAAGCAAGGTCTCCTTGCTCACACGGATATCTACAGAGTCCTTCACCTTACAGCCAAACTCCGTGATACCTGTAGCTATATACCTTGTGCTCACCAGCGGTGAG
>Ga0209023_10003978_pt1 | contig 17213 bp, 9 predicted proteins | sample LakOneMetagenome_FD_187468 | JGI IMG/M metagenome (GOLD analysis project Ga0209023, IMG submission 187468) | Freshwater and sediment microbial communities from Lake Erie, Canada (SPAdes) (version 2) | ecosystem: Environmental > Aquatic > Freshwater > Lentic | place: Lake Erie, Canada | collected... | reverse complement strand
ACACCACCCTGACCAACACCGCCACCAACAGCATCAACACCAGCAATCTAGCCACGGGCTTGTACCTGTTCAAAGTGTCGGCCCAAGAAGGAACCACGACATCCAAAATAATGAAATTGTAAACGGTTGCCCGACATACTAACGTGTCTAAAATTCAATACCGACTTTATGCGCCCTATTAAAGATAACAATAGCCTTTGAACGCTTTCAAAAACACGTTGCATCCCGTACTCATAAGCGGTTGGACAACCTTTTTTTTCTAGAATAGGATCCGTTTTCAACGTTTTTTATTATGAAAATAATGTCTCAGATTTAGAAACTACGCATTTTAGTAGGCATTTCTTTGCTTGCAAAATAAGAAGCTATAAGTACACACAAGCGGTTGATAACATAACGGCTGCTAGAATGAGGTGGCTAAAGGAGTGGTCGAAAGCAATAATCACGAGCTAGCAGGGCGCTTCACAGAATTAGTTGCCTTAAGAATCGTTCAAAGGAACTTGATTTATAGAAACAAACTTAATTCTTCAGCGCCAATCTTACCGTAATTTTCAAATATGTGGTTGATGATTGCTGATTTTAGGTGCTTGGAGTCTTTTGCACCAGAGATCTTTCTTATAACACCAACTTCTAATCTGATTTCCTGACTAGTGGTTAAAATAGGGTGAAAATCTACTAGGATAGTAGATTGGACTTGACCATTTTCAAGACTTTGATAGCAAAGGGACACCATCGCAGCTGGTGCACCTTTATTCGTACTAAAAGTATCTTTTGAAAAAATAAGGTAGCGTCCTTTCTGAGAAATCCTTTTAGTGGTTTTACCCCCATTTTCTTCAAATTGTATAAAGAAAAAGTTCGAGTCATCCATTTTATAGGTTGCCTTGACTAAAAAAGGTTCCCGCTCAAGAATTAAGACTCTACCTTGAGTTTCTGGCGCGGCAAAGTAAAGCACTGGATCATTGCCTTCAAATACTATAGAACGCGTACTCAAACTATAACTGGAGGCAGTCGGAATCAAACCCGACTTAAGAATAGCATACAGCTCCTGTTCATTACCAGATTTTGAGGACAACGGTTGGAGATCAAAACGCCCTTTGGCAGCATTAATGCAGGAAATCTTTGAGGATTTGGAATCAAATAGGATTTTGTCTTCTGCAGTCAGCACATCGCCAACTTTTAAAAGGTGTTGGGTGGTTGCCAAGACCGCTTTTCCTTTGATAAAAGTAATATAATACTTCTCAACAGGAATAGTAGAACTAGCAGAACTACAAACAAGCAAGACAATCAAGAATAGGAATCTCATAGTATTTTATTTTAATGGAAAAAATAAGTAAGCCAATACTGCCAACTGGTGATGGGCGTTTTTTCTGCTCTAACCTTTTTTACAAAGAGCAGTACGCTTGTATACAAAGCCAAAAATAGGACCTGAATGGCTATGTTAAAGAAAAAATAGGATCCTATAGAAATAGTTGCTAATAAAGTAACGCTTTCTAACAAGCGCACCAACCACTTGGATGCCCTTTTTTTCGGAGCCGGCAGTCTGAAAAATAACAACCGAGAATAAAGAGTAAAGGCCACTAGCATATAGAGTACCCAGCCCCAACCAATAAGATGAGTACCGCCGACAAGCGAGAGGTAAACATTGAGCAAAATTAAACTTCCTGGCATCGAACCTAATAAAGTAGTGTGCTGGTCATGCTCAAAATCACCCATGATGACAATCTTGTCTTGCAAAAAATCGGTTACGATTACATCTTCAGGCAGCAGCAGCAATTCCGATAAGTTGACCATCGGATAATTCTTGTTTTGAAAGAGGGCGTCGGGTCGTATTTTATAATCAATGATAACCGAATTCAAGCAAGGTTGATGCCCTTCCCAAGAGATTCCCCAAGCAGTCGAAAGGGTTTTGTGCTGCAATTTTTCATACAGGCAAACCGGTACCGAAGGATAATGGCCACCTTGCAGCAATTGGAACTTAACGAAACTCTGATCGCTGCTCTTATAATCTGCTAAAGCATAGGGAACCTTTATTACGGGCACTACAGGGTGGTCATTAGCATCTAAGAGTGTGGGAAAAATAACGTTGTGAATTCCGGAAAGACTAGTAGACAGCAATTGATCATTTTCCGACTTGCCTTTCAAATACACATCACAAACAGTGAATTTTATAACAGAAGGATGTCGCTGTTGAATGGCAAAAAACTTAGCCAAGGCCAGCCGGTCGGTAATCACCTCATTGCCCAATTGATCTTCCAAAGGGATTAGGGCCTTTTCATGGGCAAGATTAATAAACAGAAAACGGTCCTTTGACGAATCTTCATCCATATGAAGAGCCATTCGTTTTACCACGGAACTCCATTTAATCAGAAACTTTTCGTCACCATAGGTATACGGACTATGCAGCCATAACATGCTGAATAGCAAAAGCACAAAAGAATGTGCAAAACTTAGCGCCCATTTTCGCTTCGTTGTCATTTCTTAGCAAAGATATAATCACCCCCAACATGCCCCGCCAATTCCAAAGTACCATAACGGGGCTCGGTCTTAGTTTCGGTCATCACGGCTTCCATAATCTGGTCAATAAACATTTTCTGAGCGGTCAGGTATTTTTCTTTGTTCTCCGTTAGCGCTTTGATAAGGTATTTCATAAACACACTTTCATCAGGGACTTCGGTATCATTCCCCGAAGTAATGGCTACACGACTGATTTTTTCATTCATGGTTTGAATCGCTAAGGGCGCGTCTTTTCCAATCGATCTCGTTTTAAAAACCCCTCCAGAGAAACAAGCATCCGTGATTAGCAACGTGTGGCGTGACGGAAGTTTGGCAATCAATTGCAGCACGTCTTTGTTCTGCAACCAAGTATTCGGGTCATTCCGTTTGGCATCGACCAAAAGCCAGTAGCCCTTTTTCTCTTTCTCTACCCAAGTACCGTGACCAGCATAAAAAATCACCAGATTGTCCTCAGACTGAATGCTGGTGGAAAGCTCCAACAACTGTCTTTTAACATCATTAGCACTCGGATTGAACAACGACAGGATATTGCTCTCATCAAAATTGTAGTCTTTTTTTAGAATCAGCTTCAACCGAACCGCATCTTGAATAGGATTTTCCAACGACGGAATGCTAAGGTCGTTATAATTCTGAGCACCAATCAACAAACAATAATTCTTGCCTACTTTTACGGTAGCCGGAACTATGGCGACAGCAGTTCCACCTGCTTTCTTGTTAATAGTAAACGTTTCTTCTGCGCTATTTCCAGCACCATCGGTGGCTCTAATAGTAATCTTAGTAGCACCGTCTTTCAAATTGATGTTGCCCCAAAAATCACCACCCGGTTGGGCATAAACTGACAACCCATTAATCGTTACCGACTTAAGGCCAGAAGGATCCAAAGCCACTCCTTTAACCAAAATATCATTGGCAGTGGCAATGACTTCTAAACCTCTAGAAACAGACGGCTCAAGAATCGTAATCTTAGGCGGGGACTTATCAGTGGAAGTAGTAGTGGCAATTACAGATTCCAATTGCACCAAAGCTTTTTGGGCCGGTTCGTATTCAGGATAATACAAAAGGGAAAGGTTGTAATGGTCTTTCGCTTTTTCAAATTGCTTTAAGCCGGCATAAGCATCACCTGTCGCTTTGTATACTTCGTATTTGTTGGTCATAGCGCCTTCGTAGCCTTTCCACATACCTTGTGATTTATGATGCAACGCCAAGTCAAGGTCACTTAAAGCTTTATCGTATTCTTTTTTGTTTAGGTCTACTAATGCTAGATAATAATAAAAGTCATTTGAGATTTCACTGGCTTTATTACTTTTTTCAAAATAACCCAAGGCTGCTTCATTATTACCCAAAAGAGTATTGACAATGAACAAGCTTTTATTAACTACAAAATCATTTCCAGTATTCGATTCTGCCAGTTTTTTAGCAGCTTCGTAATCCCCTTTTTGAATATAGATGTCAACCAACCAAGAATTCTTGGCTACTTTTTGAAAGGTAAGCGATTCTTCCCGGGCTTCTACCAAACGAATGGCTTTATCGTAGTCTTTTTCGAGTTTGGCAACCGCAATTTCATACCCCTGCTTGGTTAAGTAATCAGGATCAAGAGTAGCGTTAGCATGGATAGGGAAATCAATAGCTAAAGCCATCTTCATGGTCTTAAGATGACTAGCAAAAGTGTCAAATTCCTGCCTTAGCATAGCAATTTTTGTGGCAAAATTAAAGGCTACTCGATTACGGTCGGTCAAACGAACTTTTTTTACCATAACCCCATCGGAAATGCTATAAGCCAAATAATCCAAGACCATGAGTTGCTGGTCAGGAAGCGACAATACCTTAGCATAGAGCAAATCCATAATAGTATTGGCACTGCTGATGTCAGGCATCAAACACAATTCCCTTACATAATCAAAAACATTGATAGTTGGGTACGATGCAATAGATTGTCTGATCAATTCATCCGCTTCATTCACTGCACCTGCCTTTAGTTTTAAGATAGCGCTATCCACTAGTGCTACGGCGGTTTTGTATTCTTCTGTAGGGGCTACAGGCGCACTTCGTCCACTAGCTTTATCGGAATAGTCATTAACCCACTTTTCAGCTTTTTGCTTTTTAGTAAGCTTTTGGGCCTGCACCGTAAATGAAAATAGAAGGCAAAGAACTAGGGAGTATTTTAAAATTTTAAACATGGTATCGAGATAATGGAATGGGAACGCAAAGAGCAGAGACTAAAAAGGAAAACATAGGAGGTAGGGTTTCTACAAAAATGAACTAGTAGGTATCCAAGACAAAACCAACTATTGATGCGACATGGCTACAATTAACGGAATAATAGTCTTACCCTTACTGAATCCTTGAAACGAAATTTCAGCAGGACTATAGGTAATGTTAGCAGGCGCCACCATTTGATCACCCAAAGCTTGAACTACTTTTTCACTAAAGCTGCCTTGTTGCCCTGCAATCTTGGCAAGTAACACAGGTAAATCTAAGGCCTCCCGACTGTACAACACACATAAAATATCGGTTCCCGGTTTGTTATCAAATTGGATAAAATGATCTTCATCCGGAAGGGGCACTTCATTTTTCTTATCGGTAAGTGCCGCACTGGTATGGTCGTCATAGGGGAATATTTTTACGATTTCATTACTCAAGTCGGTACTAATCGCATACACATAAGCAGGTTCATTGTTCGAAAGGTATATTCTAAAACGAGTACCATACGGATAAGCGGTAGTAGTACTATAAACCGTCGAACCAGTAGTTACGTTGGAGTGCACCGGCATCGTGGTTCCATCCGCTAAGAGCAACTTGATTTGACCTGAAAGATCAGCCACCATAGGTTTGGGTTCCGGAAGATCTACAAACTGAAAGGCATACTTGGTAAATTTCACGAAATCAGTATACTTAATCCAAACATAGCCTTTATTGCCCCAAGACGTTCCCCAACTGTTCTGCACTTCAAAAGCACCACCATATTTGGTATCGTCATACCCAATGACACACATCGCATGACCACCATAAGTGGCTAAAGGTTCTTCCGTAGGATTCCAAACTTCGCCACTGCTCATAAAGGAATCGGGGCAGATCATGCCAATAACGGCTGGTTTTTTTTCAGTAATCGATTTGCGTACCGATTGGATTTTTAACTGTGGACCGTCCGAAGTGTCAAAAAGCCTCATATAATCTTTTATTTTAGCGTCCAATGCCGATTCCAATTGGGTACTTGTAACCGCCGGCAAACACATCCCCGGAGTGGTGGAAACCTTAAGAGCTCCTTTTTCTTTTAAGAGGGAAAAAGCGCTAGCAATAGAAGAACCTCCTTTGCATATACTGTCTTGCGGTTGCAGCAATCGGAAGAGAAACGGTGCAGAATAAGCATTCTTATTAATGGTGTTACTATCAGTCCAATTGTTTTTTACAGCATCTACAATGGTTCTACCACAATAGGCAACCGCCCAAGAGGTGCAAGTGCCGTATGCGCCCTGATTCAAAGGGGTAGGAGCAAACATCTTCAAACTGCCCGAAGCGGCAACAATCTCCAAACCGCGCGATAACCTCGCTTTTTTTGGCACAGCAGCATAAGACGAATCGTCAAAGTCCATGCCTTTATATTTTTTTTGCGCAAGCGAAATACAGGGTAGTAAAACCAACAGGAGTAATATTTTTTTCATAGAGACTAGTGTAGTGCTTTTAAACAACCCATAACGGGTTTTTGGCGGTTAAAAAAGGTGATTTTTAAAAAATAAAGGCACTAAATAGGAAGCAGCTTAAAAAAATAAAAAGGACTATTTCATCCAAATATATTAAAATGATTTAGATTATCTAAAATTAGTTGCTATTAGGATATATTTTTGCCAACTGGATTGCTTTCACGGAATTAAGGACATTCCAAAGCCAGAACTTCTGCCAGGGGCACAAAGAACAAAATACCTAATAAGTTTAAAGTAAACACACTACAAATAGGTCAGGAATCAATTCCCTACTTCTTTCTAAAATACATCCCCGCCTTAATACGCCCTACTAAAGATACCAACACCCCAAGAACACCCTTCAAAAAACGGTACATCCCTTGCTCATAAGCCGTTGGATACCCTTTGTTTTTCTATAATAGGGGCTGTTTTTTATAGGTTTTTATTGTGTAGTTGTAGTGATTTTTAATGTTGGTAGACAAGGCTATACCTATGTGGTGATAGGAGCAAACCCTTTCAATTCAGAAATCCTAACCATTAACAAAGGTTTCTATTTGTTCAGTAATTTGTTGTTGCCATTTTTTAATATCACTCTGAACATCAATCAAAACAACGCTACATTGCTTGCTTTCGTTATGAATACCATCTTTATCAAAATAGTTCCCTTTTTTTCCCTTGGAGCAATCACCAGGATAAACCAAAGCTACTTTTTGAGCATCAAAATACTCATGATACACATACATTTGTCTCAAATCATCAGGTGATGGATTGTATCCATTTAAGTTTTTCCACTTCGTATCTAAAACAATCCTTTTATCAGTAGTAGTTTCAATGTAAATGTCCGGCTTCATCGAAGTTCTTCTTCCATTTTCGGGTTTCCAGAAATGCTTTGAGGTCTGCGCTTTTACTTTGGTAAAAGAGGTTCGGTTTTTCTTTAAACTGACATAAATGAATTGCTCCCAAAGCAAATTCATATCAAACATTAAAGCCAAGACGTGATTTCTTCCTTTGCTTATATCTGGATGATATTGCAATAATAATAGTTTAGCAATTTCAATAGCCTTTTGATAATGTTGGTTTTTTCTATTATAAATTAACTTTTCAAAAGTCACCTCGCTTACTTTCATGTCCGGCATTTCAGGAAAGTTTAAGAGCAAAGCTCCAATTCGACCATTCAAACTGCTATTGGTATTAATTTGTTTTAACAATTTCAATGCTTTGTACAAAATGAAATGCAAAGTGTGTTCTACATCATAAGTAGTATGCCGAACATAAAAACGTTCTTGATGAGTTAAGTTGTATTGAATGTGTTTGCTGAATTGCAAGCTGCCTTTCAATGCAGTGACATTACCTTCTTTTTTACGGTATTTTTTGATTAATCCAGTATGTAGTAAATACTCAATCTCTTTAACATAAAGTTCAAAATACAAATCCAAAACCGTATTGGGTTTAATTTTTAGATTGCTGGAACTGGTCGATTTTATATCAAAACTTCCCACCACTTGCAACATGCCAATTAACAAGTCGCGCCATTTTTTATCTTCCTTTTCAGAATGTGGATTTCGATCGGCTTTGGGTAAGACTTCAATCAAAGTAGTACCAACTTGCAGCACCCCAACATGTTCATTAAACTGAACCCCGTTATAAACCAAGGTATAGAAAGGCACACCGTTACCATAATAGCGTTCTAGGGCCTCAAATTGATCTTTAGTGATTTTCTTTTCACCTCGATCAAAGCGAAGAATCTCGTGCTCAAAGACAACAATATTTTCTTTTGGGTTACTCAACTTAGTTGTTCATTAGCTTTTTGAGTGCTTCGGCAAAACCTGTTTTGTCTTCTTTCTTGTAATTTTTGATAGAATACAAATCTTTCACATCATAATCATTTTTTGCGTCAGTGTACGAAGCAAAGAATTTTTCTTCATCTTTCCATTCATTATAAGTAACGAAACCGTCACCCAAAACCAACATCATTTTGCCATAATCACCGAAGAAATATTCTTGCAATAAGGGAATGATATTTCTGTTAAACGATTCAATGATGGTATCTTCATTCTTATTTAGAAAATAGGAATGACCTATAGCATGGTCACTGTTAAGCAACCTCAAAATTCGTTTATTGAGAGTTGCCAAGATGTCTTTTAAGGAAAAACCATATACTAGACCTTCTAACTCTTTTAAATCGTAACGAGTTGGCATTTCTTCAAAACAAAATCTTCTTCGTAATGCGGTGTCTAAAGCTTCAACGCTTCTATCAGCAGTGTTCATGGTGCCAATAACAAATAAATTGGACGGCACTCCAAACACATCTTGACTGTAAGGTAAAGTGATATCTGCAATTTCATTTTCTCTACCTAATCGTTTATCTTCTTCAATTAAAGTTATTAATTCTCCAAAAACAGCTGAAACATTGCATCGATTTATCTCATCTAAAAAGAGCACATGGATTCCATTTTCCGCAAGCGCTTTATCAAATAAATTTTTTCTTTCTTCTTTGGTTTTATCAAGACAATCTTTCAAGTTTATAAACCCAGCTTTTTGTGCAGCTTTTTCACAGGCACTATAAAATATGCCTTTCCTGATTTCATAGACTATTCCTGAACTATTTATTTCATCCTCATCTGCTTTGCTTAGATCGGGTTTTATGCCTTCTATAAAATCTTCATAACTTAAACTTTGATGGCAGGTAGTAAAAGTATAATCCTTACTTTTTGTATTATCACCTGAATTAAAATCCGAGTATGCTTCAACTAAAGCATCATATTCCGCCTTAAATACTGCGGCATTATCCAAACGCCAATCCGAATTATCTTCTTTGTAAAAGACTTTTTCACCAATACGTTTAGCAAGTTTTACATTGTCACAATCATCAACACAATGATGTTGCAAACTGCTCCATAAACGAGTTTTCAAACTTTTTAGATTATTGGAGCCTAATTTTGCGATAATTAAGGGATGATTGGCTAAATCAGGAACTCTAACTCTACCCAACTCTAAGAGGGCTAAAGCGATAATTTTCCACCAAGTGTAATCTTTTACAAATAAGGCATAATCTTTTTCAGCGCTTATTTTCTCTTTTAAATCCCACTTTTCAATTATTTGTTGGAGTTTATAAGTCTTCCCCGTCCCCGGAGGACCATACAAAATTTGATTAAGCGGGGTTTTTGATAAAGTGAGATCGTTCATGTCGTTCTTGTTTAAAGAGGCATCTTCCATAGTGGCTAATAATCTTTCATAATACATAGAATACTTTGGGTCTTCTGTTGGGAAATTGGTAATATCGGTAAGGGTCTTTACTGCCAAATTATGATTTGCGTTCCAACTCCCTTTCAGCTTCCAATTCACTTTTCTATAGTTCTTGTAGGTCGGCCTGTTATCATCAAAAATACAGTCCGAGATAACTACCCCATAACCAATTAATTCAGTTCTTCCTTTTTTGGCAATAATGACATCTCCTATGGACATTACGGTACTAAACTCATAATTAGCAATCGCACCATTTTTACGATCTTCGGTAGTACCTTCAAGAGCTTGAAGTTTCTTGTTGATATCAGCCTTCGACTTATAGCTTTTTAAATCACCGAGGTCATCCCAACCCAAGCCCATAATCCCTTCCTCATAAAAAACATCCCATTTATTGGCTTGCTCTCCTGGTGCATATAACCAATACCTTTTAGGTTTTGCACGCAATGCTAATAAAGCTTCAAATTCGGCGCTAGACGAACTAAAATTGGTACCTTGAGTACCCGCTTTAAAATCAGAAAAAATAGGAATGTCCTTAATGCTTTCCCACAAAATAGGGGTATTCGCAAAGTTATGTTCAATAACTACTTTAACCCTGTAATCTTCAACCTGAGGAGTAGGAGATAAGTAATAACGCATCTCAGCATCACTCTCTTCCATCAGAGAAACTGCTGACGCTACTTTTCCTAATGCATAGCAGCCGGCAGCGGCACCTGTTAACCATAAAATAAAGCAATCGCCTTCTTTAATTTCGTTTCGGTGAGCTTTAACAGTCCAAGTCGAAAGGACATTGTCGGTGAGAGCTCCTACTACATCGTAAATCTTTGGGTTGCCTTGAAATATCCAGTACTTCACTTCGCTACCTTTCTCTAGCATTTGATACAAGATGTCCTGCGCCAAAAGCATATGATGTTCTCCGTCATAACTGCCCGGAAGCAACTGCTTAACTTGATGGATTAACTCAGCGTCAGACTCAATATAATCAACAATAAAATCTTGAATCAATTGCAAATAGTGAACATACTTTTCGTTCTTTTTGGCTTCTTTTATACCAAGTAGTTTACAGAACTTCTTATATACAGATGATTTGTAAAAGGTATATTTCGTGCTATCGTGGTACGTAAGGTAAGTGGCTATAGACCGTTCATCTTGGTGGTGCTGCAAGGTTTCCCCCAGAGCACGATAGATTCTTAAAGTCTCCGAATTAAAATACTGAATCCTATCAGCTAAGTCTTTACTTTCATCAAAGAGGACTTTAAAGGCGGCTCTCGTTTCATTGGGTTTATCTTTCGCCAAATGGACAATCACAGCATATCCCATCGCATAAATCAAATTCGAGAACTTGATGCTTTTTAGCTCTAGTAGGAAGTCTACAGCATCCGGATTTGGTCTACCGTTATACTCCTGTACAAGATCCCATTTATAGGCTTCATCTTTTAATTGTGTGGATTGAATATGGCTTTTATAATTCGTGATGAGCACCTTTAGGGGATCTTTTTTAGGAATGATTTCAAACCCTTCCTGCTGCAACAAAGCAAAAGCAGGAGTGCCAAAACCGCCATCAAATTCATTCGGCTTCAATTCAGTTCCCGTGGCAAAGCGGCTTGCAATACTAATAACCAACTTGGGTGGGTATAGCTTTCCTTCAAACAGTATATCATAATTACTAGAATGCCTGCCAATGCGAACACCTTGTTCGTTGATTTCTTTTATAGCCGCTAAAATGTGTTCTTTTTTAATTTGATCCATTTCTGCTGTTTTCAGGTTTTACCTTTGCTTCCAAGCTTCTAATTTGTTCTTTTATTATTTCATTATAAAAACTGTTCTCATTCGGTTCTAATTCTGACAACATTTCACCTAGTTTTATTCTTATAATCGGTTCGTCAATCAATGAAATTATCTCTTTATGAAACTTTAGAACTTCTGGATTTAATTGATATCTTACTACTCCTTGATTTGTTTTTTCAAAATTTCTTTTTTGAATTAATTGTTCATTTAACCATTCAATAGTTTCATTTATCTTATTTTTTGCAAAATCACCAATAAACCCATTTGACATAAAAAAGTTGTCGGTCAACAATTCATGAATATTGGCACCAAATGTTTTTCTTTTTTTATTCTGTTGAATTGCCTTCCCGTTAATGACTTCTAGAAACATAATGTTATTACTTGGAATATCCGATAAAATAAAAGGCGAATGTGTTACAAAACATATGTTAATTGAATCTATTTTTTTTAGCTCTATCCTACTTACACTATCTAGTAAGAATTTAATGAAAGATTTTTGCAGTTCTGGATGAAAATATAGTTCAACTTCTTCAAAAATTATATTAATGTTTTTGTATTTAACTTTATTTCCTGTTACTGAATCTAAATTATAAAGATGATATAAGATAGAACTTACCATATAAATTTGTTGTTTTTCACCTGAACTCAAAACATTAAATTTAATGTCTTCCTGGGTTGCCAAAATAGGTCTTAAAACTATTTCAATATCAAAAATTGGAGGGGGAATTAATTCTAAAATTGATTGGTTTCTATTCTTAATTTTTTTTATTGATTTAGAAAGTTCTTCTAATTTTATTTCCTTTTGATTTTCAACAAATTCTATATAATCATTCTTTAAGTAATTAAGTGTTTGCTTCAATTTAAATGTTATATGGCTATCATCATCTTTTAGCTTCTTTATAAATTCTTTAAAAAACGAAGCGTCAAACTTATAATGTTTTGGTAATAGAAAATGTTTATAATCGTCATATTTTTTACAAATCGAAATAAGTTTATAGACAATATATTGCCTTGAAACTTCATATTGTACGTTCTTTGTTAATTGCAATTTAACATTGGAGATGCCCAAAATTTCAAACATTAAGATACGAACTAATTCATCTTTTTCATCAATTGTGAAAGCTCCCAACTTAAAAAACCTTTCTACGATATTACCTTTAATATCCCTTTCTAAAAAAGAAACTACCTCTTTCTTTGGTTTAAGTTTAAAAATTAGTTTATGTGCAATTAAATTATCTCCAAATTTTCTAAAATCAACTTTACCTTTTTCAGTAGGCCTTAGAATATTGGCTAATAATCTTTGTTTCACTAAGTCATTTTCTCTGTTTATATCGAAGTTTCCATCAGTTCTCATTGGGTTTAAAACTAAAGGAGTTTGATAAGAGTCATTCTTGTGGAATAATTCAGTTAACCAATCAATAAATTTATCTTTTACCTTAAAACCAAATTCTATACTGTTATATGCATAATGAGAGTAATTTACAGCTTCTGTATAAAATAGTTTTCCTAACTCAAAAGTTTTTTCTTCAGATTTGATATTTATATGACCATTGGAATGAAATGAAAATATTTCAAATTTTGATTCTTTAACAACGACTTTATAAAATTTATCAGTGTGGTAATAGAACACAACATGAAGACCTTGAACAAATTTTAATTCAGCTGTAATAGTTTTATTTATCTTCCCTTCACTGGATAAATAATTACAGGCAATGTTATTAATAGCTCTAAAAAGCAACTCAATTATTGAACTTTTTCCCGAACCATTTTTTCCAACTATTGCGCATATATTTATATTAACATCATTCTTAACTCTCTTAATATTGTAAAGATTATTAGGGTATAAATTACCCTTTGTATCAGTAATTGTTTCTATACCATCATCGTTTATTGCTATTTCATAATCAGAATAGAAATAATAAAGTTCATTTTTTTCTAAAACTTTTGTAAAGTTAGAATCACATTCATTTAATGCCTTTATAGCAATAATCTTGAAGTTACTTTCCATCTTTCGTAATTATGCCTAATTCAATTAATATATCCTTTTTCATCTTACTCAATGGCCGTTTTGCAAACTGGGCATCTTCAATGTAAACACCAAATGCTAATCTATATACCTCTTCTGTTGATATAATTCCTTTGTATAAAGTGGTTAATTTTTGGAGATAGCTTTCAGAATAAGTATCGCGTATTTTTCTTAAATCAGCTATTTCCTCCTCATGAGTTTCATATATCTCTTTAATTTTAAACGCATCTATTGTATTCATCGCTTTAAAACTTGTTGTCTTCATCTCAAATCCATAAGTATCCAGAGCCTTATTATAATAACTAAATTTTATCTCTTTGTTTATAATTTTTTCGTCATCAACATAAGGGTGAAAATAATCATTCAAACTTAAATTTGTTGCTCCCTTTAAGGAACTATTGCAAATATGGCAACTTGGTATTAAATTATAAAAGGAAAGTGATAAAAGGGGATATTTACTTTTTGGAAACCAGTGGTCAAACTCAGGGCGAGTAAGTTTTTCAGGATTTCTAACGGTTTTAGTATACATTCTATTGCAATAAACACAAGTGTTAATATCTAAGCTGTCTGCTAAATTGTATGTAGAGTATTTTGTTGTCTTTTTTGAAAAAGAAGTTTCGTAGTTGAAAATTGCTTCAACTACGGTATGTAAAGTTTTGTATTTTGTAACATTACTTTTTTCAGCTTTAGATTTTGGTTCTTTATCAATATTTAACTTAAAATCATTATATCCTTTCAAAGTGTAATTAGGGATTCTAGAATAAAATTCATGGTTTAAATCTTGAATTTCCTTTGGTTTTCCTTCCAGAAATGTTATCAAAATTGCATCTGATAAAAATGTTCTTATATGTTGATTAGGACATTTATTAACTCTTCTTTTTAAAATTGAAAATAAACCACTTTTGTGATTTGATAATGCAGTTTTAATCTTTTTATCATCCGAACTTATGTATATCATAGTGAATTCTTTTTCTCTTGCAAGTGTTTAATTTCTCGATCTATTAACTCTTCTTGTAACTTCTTTTCTCCTTTTAGTTCTTCAAGCATTTCTGCTAACTTTAGTCTTATTACATGTTCATCTATAATTGAAATAATTTTTTTGTGATATTCATATTGAACTATGTCAACAGCATATTTCATCTTTAGGACTTCTTTAAGTTCCTTTTGCGAATTAATCCAGTTAATTGTTAAGTCAATTTTTTCCTTTGCAAAATCACCAATCAGCCCATCATGAACAAAAAAACTATCTGCTAGCAAATCTGTAATATTTGCGCCAAAGGACTTTTTAGGTCTATTATTTTCGTTCACTATAAAACTCGAATTATCATCTTTATCTATGTAAACAATATTTCGATTTGGAATGTCTGATATAGTTAGTGGGTCGTGTGTAGAAAAGATGATTTGAACAATTGGGTTCTCTCTCGTAGTAATAAATTCTTTTAATTCTCGATCATATTTTTGCGGATTAATTTTTGAAAAGAGTATAGGTAAGGTCTTTGAGATGGCATTAATAAACTTCTTTTTCCACATAGGGTGAAACCCCAAGTCTGGTTCGTCCAATAGTAAAAGATAGTAATCATAATTTAAATCCAAACTTTCTTTACTAGTATCTATATGATTATACATTGAGGAGTAGAAATCCAATATGGCTTTCTCGCCTGTGGAAAGTTTCTTATTCGGATAAAAGTCAAATAATGAGATGTTAATTGGGCATTTTGGAAATGCTTTTAAAATGAATTTATATTGAAATACTAGTTCATCAAATTGCAACATACTTTCATGATCTTTTATGTTAAATACTACAGAACCATTTTCAAAAAAAATTGCTTTAGATTTAGTCCATTGTTTTAATTCTTCATAGAAATTAAAAATTAGATTAAATGACTCACTATACATAATCATTTTTTCCTTAATTGGTTTTAGATCAGTTCCCAATTCTTTTTCATAACGATAATCACTTATTTCTTTAATGATTTCGATACTATTTTCTACTCTAATGCCGCTTAGTTTAATTGCGATTTGATTAGCAAGATTCCTGTGCTCATTGAATAAATACATTTCAAGAAATAAATTCATCCGTTCATGAAAATCATAAGTATCGCTAATCCTACTGAAATCAATTCCTCCGCCCAATCCAGTTTGAGCAAACGTAGCTCCAAGTAATAAATAACTTAATATATTAATTTCAGTATTCTTTATAAAATCAGTGGAATTGTGGATGAAATCATAGCCACTTTCATCAAGATACTTATAGTCATCTAAATCCCATAACTTATTAAACTGCTGAGTGAAGCTTTCACTATCCAACAGTTGGATACTTTTCTGATGTGATTCAATAAAATCATCATTAGTGTAGTTCTCTTTTTCTGACTTCTTATCTTTAAGTTGCATTATCTGAGCAATTAATTCATTTCTTAATGCATCACCTCTATGTGGTGTTCCAAAATTAGATTCAAGATAAGGAGCTCTAATTCTGGACTTTCTTAATTTCTTGGCTTTAAGGTCAATAATATCATAACTTGGAAAATCATCATAAACATATTTAATATCTTCAACAATTGGATCATTCAGAAAAGAAACATTTCGGCTTACAGAATCTAGAAAATAATCTTCAAAACTGTCGGTAAAATAACTAATCAAAGTAATCGGTGAAAGACTATCGATGATTTCAAAATCTAAATTTGGCGAATAATATAACGTTTCAAATAATAGGCCCTCGATGACTTCTGCTTGAGTCATACAGTTATCAGAAAAACTAAATTCCGTTCCGTTAATTATTTTCAATTTATCAAGACTATTCGTTTCAAGCAGATAAATTAGTTTCTTGCTTTCTGGATCTATTGAATGATTCATTGCTCTCAAAATAGAGCTCTTTCCAACTCCATTTTTTCCTATTATTGCACTGACTAATGAAATGTCATTTCCCCAAAAATTCTCTACAAAATTCTCATTTAAAGAAACTTTATTTAGTTCAACGATGGAGTTATTTTCTTTAAATTCGTACATACTCTGTCCCCCAAGATTCAAAGTATATTCGTTATGATTTTCTCCAAATAAATGTGGTAACGTATTTTTTGGAATATATACAGCCGCTAGTCTCATAATAATCTAATTTTTGTTTTAAGCCACCATTCCCTTCTCAAAGACCTCCACAAACTCCTTCATCTTAGCAATAATCCGATCCCCAATGACTCTGGCTTGCAAAATACTAGGTCTATTATCCAAACACTGGAAAACCTCATCTTTTATAGGTTCTCTTCCGCTATAGATATAGGCGTCGATTAATGCTTTAAATTGCGCTTTGTCCAAATGCTCTTCTTCACAAAGTTTACCTAACGCCAATACCTTTTGATCTTGCCAGAACTTCTCAAATTCCTCTTCTATGTTGTCTCCGTCTTTAATAAATGGCATATTCTCATCAATGAATTTCTGAATCAATTCTCGTTTGCTTCTCAATTTGATGTCGCCTCCTAACAAGTCAATAATGATTTTTCTTTGGGCAGCGGCTGCCGATGGTTTTGCACCATTTAATTGCGCTAATAATTTCAGGATATACGCCACGTTGATTTGGTCGCGGTGAATTAACTCCAATTCAAAATCAATATCGTCCAGTATCGAAGTCTTTTGCTTTTCAGCATCCCGTTTTACTTTTTCATAAAGGTCGAGGTACTTGCTTTTGTAGTCTTCGAATTCCTGTTCATCAATGTGTAAATCGTCCCAATCAAAATCGGTGTACGATTGCAAGACATTCATAGCGCGCATCAATTTTCGGAAGGCTTGCACAAATAGAGCTTCATCTTCTTCACTTTCTAAATCATTAACGCTTTGGTAAGTGGGTGTTATGTCGCGCAAATCTTTTAAAGCCTCTTCAAACTTCTCGGCAATTTTTTCATAATCGGGTAGGGTGACTACTTCAATGGCATCTTTGTTCGAAAACAACGTAATGGCATCGTCGGTGGCTTTCTTAA
>Ga0209023_10003977_pt1 | contig 17213 bp, 16 predicted proteins | sample LakOneMetagenome_FD_187468 | JGI IMG/M metagenome (GOLD analysis project Ga0209023, IMG submission 187468) | Freshwater and sediment microbial communities from Lake Erie, Canada (SPAdes) (version 2) | ecosystem: Environmental > Aquatic > Freshwater > Lentic | place: Lake Erie, Canada... | reverse complement strand
CCATCTGCCCGGGGCTCATTGAAACGGGCATGACCGAGCGGGTGTTCGTCTACGCCCGCGAGAATGACAAGATGGACAAGGTCGGCCGCCTCAACCCGCTGCGCCGCGCGGGCCAGCCGAGCGAGATTGCCAACATGGCATTGTTCCTGGCCTCGGATCAGGCCAGCTATGTCAATGGACAGGCGATTGCCGTAGATGGCGGGCTTTCAAGCTCGCACCCCGTCACCCGCCAGGAAACAGGAAAGCCCGCAGTATGATGCTCGCCCGATCAGACCCTCATGACCTGGGCTTCCTGCCCGACCGGCTCGAGCGCATCCCCGCGTTTATCAAGACCAAATATCTGGATAGCGGGCGCCTGCCGCATGCGGCGCTGCTGATCGGGCGCGGGGACGAGATCGCGCACCTTTCCGTCCAGGGCAATGCCCGCGAAGGCCAGCCGCTCAAGGAAGACGCGATTTTCCGCATTGCCTCGATGAGCAAGCCGATCACCTCGATCGTGTTCATGCAGCTGGTCGAGGAAGGCAAGGTTGCGCTTTCGCATTCGGTTGCGAGCTTCCTGCCCGAATTCAAGAAACTGGGTGTCTTTGCGGCGGGCGGCGGCAATGTGCCGTTCGTCTCGCGCCCGGCAAACACCGAGATGCGGATGATCGACCTGCTGCGCCACACCAGCGGGTTGACCTATGGCTTTCAGGAACGCAACCCGCTCGATGCCGCCTACCGGCGCGAGAAGATCGACGATTTTCATGGGAAACGCGATCTTGACGAATTCGTTGCGGCGCTGGCCGAAATCCCGCTTCAGTTCGATCCGGGCACGGTCTGGAACTATTCGGTTTCGACCGACGTTTTGGGCGCGATCATCCAGCGGATCGAAGGCAAGCCGCTCGACCAGGTCTTCAAGGAGCGGCTGTTCGATCCGCTCGGGATGGTCGACACCTTCTTTTTCGCGCCCGAAGACAAGGCGCATCGCCTCCCCGATTGCTACAGCTTCCACCCCAAGGAGAAGATGAAGATCTTCGACAATGGCGAAGGCAGCCGCTGGGCGAAGCCCGGACCGTTCCTTTCGGGCGGCGGCGGGTTGCTCTCGACCCTTTCGGACTATCACCGTTTCTGCCGGATGCTCGTCAATGGCGGGGCGCTGGACGGCGTCCAGATCATCAGCCCCAAGACGCTGGAACTGATGACCGCCAACCATTTGCCGGGCAACAAGGACCTGACCGAGCTGTCGCAATCGCTGTTCAGCGAGGCCGAGAATGCCGGAATCGGTTTCGGGCTGGGCTTTGCCTGCAACATGAACCCGGCCGCAACGATGATCCCCGGTTCGAAGGGCGAATTCTATTGGGGCGGGATGTTTTCGACCGGTTTCTTCGTCGACCCGGTCGAGCATATCACGATGGTCTTCATGACGCAGCTGATGCCGTCATCGACCTATCCGGTCCGCCGCGAGATCAAGACCATGCTGTATTCGGCGCTTGCCGCCTGATTTACTGGAGAAGCTGAAATGTCCGTTATCACCACCGAGCGCCACGACGATGTTTTCGTCATCATTTCAAACAGCCCGCCGGTCAATGCGCTGGGCGCGGCTGTGCGCCAGGGCCTCCATGCGGGGATCAAGGAAGCGCTGGCCGATGACAGCATCAAGGCCGTCGTCGTGCGGTGCGAAGGACAGACCTTCTTTGCCGGGGCCGACATCACCGAATTCGGCAAGCCGCCGGTCGAACCCGGCCTTGGCGAAGTGATCAACGCGTTCGAGGCCAGCCCCAAGCCGGTGATTGCGGCCATCCACGGGACGGCACTCGGCGGCGGGCTCGAAACCGCGCTGTGCTGTCACTATCGGATCGCCGTTCCCTCTGCCCGGCTGGGCGTGCCCGAGGTGAAGCTCGGCCTGCTCCCTGGCGCGGGCGGAACGCAGCGCCTGCCCCGGATTGTCGGGGTTGAGACCGCCGCTGCCATGTGTGCGCTGGGCGAGCAGGTTCCCGCTCCCAAGGCCTTGCAGACCGGGCTGGTCGACAGGCTGGCGACCGAGGGCAACCTTGCGGCCGAAGCCATTGCTTTTGCGCGCGAAATGATCGCGAAAGGTCCACGCTCGACCCGCGCACTGCCGGTCAAGGGCGATGCCGCCAGCCTCGAAGCATTCAAGGCCGCGAATGCCCGCAAGTTCAGAGGCTTCGATGCGCCCTATGCCAATATCGCCTGTGTCGAGGCCGCGACCCGGCTTCCCTTCGACGAAGGCATGGCGTTCGAGCGCACCGAATTCATGAAGCTGATGATGGGCAGCCAGTCCGCGGCGCAGCGCCACATCTTCTTTGCCGAACGCCAAGCGGCCAAGATCGACGGCCTGCCGAAGGATACCGCGCTTCGGGATGTGAAGAAAGTCGGCGTGATCGGCGCCGGGACGATGGGCGGCGGCATCACGATGAACTTCCTTGCCGCCGGCATTCCGGTGACGATCGTTGAGATGCAGCAAGAGGCGCTGGATCGCGGCGTCGGCCTGATCCGCAAGAATTATGAGGCATCGGCTGCCAAGGGCCGGTTCACGCAGGAAAAGGTCGAGCAGATGATGGGCCTCCTGACGCCCAGCCTTTCTTTCGACGATCTTGCCCAGTGCGATCTCGTGATCGAAGCGGTTTACGAGAATATGGACGTCAAGAAGGAGGTCTTCGGCAAGCTCGACAAGATCGTGAAGCAGGGTGCCATTCTCGCCTCGAACACCTCTTATCTCAATGTCGATGAGATTGCCGCCTCGACAGCGCGCCCGCAGGACGTGCTGGGCATGCACTTCTTCTCACCCGCCAATGTGATGAAACTGCTTGAGGTCGTGCGCGGCGAAAAGACCGCGCCGGATGTACTGGCAACCGCAATGGCCATTGGCAAGAAGATCGGCAAGGTCGCGGTCGTCGCCGGCGTCTGCCACGGCTTTATCGGCAACCGGATGCTCGCCCAGCGGCAGGCGCCCGCCAACCAGCTCCTCCTCGAAGGCGCGACACCGCAGCAGATCGACAAGGTGCATACCGATTTCGGGATGCCGATGGGGCCGTTCCAGATGTCCGACCTTGCCGGGCTCGATATTGGCTGGCACCGCGACCCGAACCGCATCGAAACGATCCGCGATGCGCTCTGCGCGGCCGGACGCTGGGGGCAGAAGACCGGCAAGGGCTTTTACGATTACGACGAAAAGCGCAACGGCACGCCCAGCCCCGAGGCGCTTGCGATCATCGAGGAATTCCGGTCCAAATCGAACCTTCCCAAGCGCGAGGTCAGTGACCAGGAAATCGTCGAGCGGACGCTCTACCCGATGGTCAACGAAGGCTATCTGATCCTCGAGGAAGGCAAGGCGCAGCGCGCGTCGGACATCGATGTGGTCTGGATCTATGGCTATGGCTGGCCTGTCTATCGCGGCGGCCCGATGTTTTGGGGCGATCTCGAAGGCGCCGGAAAGATCGTCGAAGCGCTCGAGCGACATGGCGTCAAAGTGGCCGATTCGCTGAAGGCAAAGGCCTGACGAACCTTTCTGCCCGATGAACCGAATGAGTCGGACGATGAGTCGAATGCGATAAAACGACTCGTCCCGACCGTCGTTCGGTCCACCGATCAGCGCTTGGTTGTGATGCCGGTCACAGGCACTGGACTCCGCATAGGGTCAAGGTTTGGGGTCGCATCCAGGTGAAGTTTCTCGCTCGCGCAATCAGCGCCGTTCTTCTTTCGGCAAGCCTGCTTCCGGCAACCGCACATGCGAGCCGCTATCTTCAGTGCGTGCCGTTCGCGCGTGAGATGTCGGGCATCGATCTTCACGGCAATGCAAAGACCTGGTGGGCGCAGGCGGCGGATCGCTATGATCGTGGTAGCAGCCCGCGCGAAGGTTCGGTCCTCGCTCTGCCCGGCTATGGCAAGATGGGCTATGGCCATGTTGCAATGGTCAGCAGGGTTGTCAGCGATCGCGAGATCCTCCTGACCCACGCCAACTGGTCGCGCCGCGGCGGCATTGAACGCGACGTCCGCGCGATCGACGTTTCCGAAAATGGCGACTGGAGCCGCGTGAAGATCTGGTATGCCGGAACCAACGATTTCGGCACCACCAGCTATCCCGCCTATGGCTTCATTTATGCCAACAAGGCGAAGCACAGCGACGGATTTACGCTCGGCGAAGACGTCATCAAGCTCGCCGCGCTGGAACGCTAGGCCTCAACGCCCTTTCCATTCCGGCTTGCGCTTCTGGGCAAAAGCCGCTGCGCCTTCGCGCGCATCCTCGCTGGCGAATAGATTGCCGAGCACTTCGGCCTGCTTCTTCCATATATCTGCTTCGGCCCACCCGCCCGACTCGACAATCACTTGCTTCGACCGCGCAACGGCAAGCGGGCCGTTCGCCGTGATGCTCGCTGCAAGCTCAAGCGCTCCATCGAGCGCAATCCCGTCGGTTACACGGTTGATGAGACCGATCTCATAGGCGCGCCCGGCCGTGATGAACTCGCCGGTAAGTGCCAGTTCCATCGCGAGGCGCGGGGCGATCTGGCGCGGGAGGCGCACCAGCCCGCCAGCCGCCGCCGCAAGGCCGCGTTTTGCTTCGGGAATGCCGAACTTCGCATCCTTGTTTGCCACCACCAGATCGCAGGCGAGCATGATTTCGAAGCCGCCAGCCAATGCATAGCCATCAACCGCCGCGATCAGTGGCTTTTTCGGCGGCGCTTCGGTCAGTCCGGCAAAACCGCGCCCTTTCACGGCGGGCACTTCGCCCTGAAGAAAGGCCTTCAAATCCATGCCCGAGCAGAAGGTGCCACCCGCCCCGGTTATGATGCCAACGCGCAGGCTATCGTCGCTGTCCAGCCTGTCGAGCGCGGCCGCCACGCCCTCGGACAGCGCCCGGTTCGCGGCATTCTTCGCCTCTGGGCGGTTGAGCGTGATGATCAGCACGCCATCGCGCACTTCGGTCAGGACTTCGGACATGATTGGACTCCTCTCGTTTGAAACGAGAGTGGAGCAGCTTTACGTTTACGTCAAGCTGTCACGCAGTTCGCGCTTGAGGACCTTGCCGATTGCGCTCCTCGGCAGCTCGTCGGTCTCGACCAGCCGGTTGAGCCGCTGGGTCTTGCCGACCTTGCCGTTGACGAAGGCCAGCACCTCGTCGCTCGTCACGCCGTCGCGCAGGACGACGAAGCCGACCGGCGTCTCCCCCCATTCCTCGCTCGGCGCGCCGATCACTGCGGCTTCGACGACCCCCGGATGCTGGAGCAGCACCGCTTCGAGGTCGCTTGGGTAGATGTTGAATCCGCCCGAGATGATCATGTCCTTGGCGCGGTCCATCAGCGTCAGGAAACCTTCTTCATCGAAGCGGCCAATGTCGCCGTGGCGGTAGAAGAGCTGCCCCTCGGCATTGTACCAGTGCATGGCCCTGGTCGCGTCTGGCCGATTGTTGTAACCGGTCATCATCGCGGGCGAACGGCCGACGATCTCGCCCACCGAGCCGCGCGGCAGCTCGGTCCCGTCCTCGTCGATCACGCGCATGTCATGCCCCGGTGAAGGCTGGCCGACGGTGTGGAGCTTGTCGGGATATTTGTGCGCCTCGAGCAGGCAAACCCCTCCCCCTTCGGTGAGGCCATAAATCTCGACCAGCCCGCCCGGCCAGCGCTTTACGACATCGGCCTTGAGTTCGGCCGGGAAAGGCGCGCTGGTGCAATATTTCATGACGAAGCTCGACAGGTCGAACCTGTCGAAATCGGGGAGCGCCATGATCCGGCGATACTGGACCGGCACGAGCATCGTGTTGGTCGCGCGCTCGCGTTCGGCGAGTTCGAGAAAACCGTGGGCATCGAACTTCTTCATCAGCACGATCTTCCCGCCCGAGCCCATTGTCGGCAGGAACGAGGCCATGGTCGTGTTCGAATACATCGGCGTCGAGAGGATCGTCACCGCATCCGGGCCATAGGCGGGAACCCCGCGCTGGATATGCTGCCAGCGCATCGCGTGGCTGTGGACGATGCCCTTGGGAATGCCCGTCGTGCCCGACGAGTAAATGATGTTGAAGCCGCTTTCGGGCTTGATCTCGACCGGCTTGGGCGCGCTGCCTTCCGGGTCCATCCATTCGAGCAGCGGCTCTCCTGCGTCGCTTCCGTCCATCGCGATCCGCTCGACATCGCCGAGATCGAAGCCTTCGAGCGTGGCAGCCGCACCGGCATCGAGGAAAAGGTGCCGAGCCCCGGTATCGGCAATCATCGCCGCCATCTGCTCACCGGTCGCCGAATAGGTGATCAGCCCCGCAACCGCGCCCGTCCTCAGCACGCCAAGCCATACCGCAACATGATGGGCGGAATTGAAACCCGCCAGTGCGACGGCACCGCCCGGCCCGATCCCTTCGCGCTGGAGTCGGGAAGCGATCCGGTCTCCCAGCCTGTCGAAGTCTGCCCAGCTGAGCCTTGTATCGGGGTCGGCAACGGCGATCGCATCGGGCCGCACGGTGGCATGCGCGCGGACAAGGTCGGGAATGGTCGCAAACTCTGCGGTGAGGAACTGGTCGAGTGTCATGCGCCCCTTCGTCGCGCATCCGCAGGGCAACGGTCAAGCGCAGTCCAAAAAAAATGCACCTTCAATGGATAAGATCGGCGAGCGCACTCGTTCCTGTTCTGACGATGGGCGGCACGGACGCCGCCCGAACAGGAGACGAGACATGAAATCGACCGGGAAAGCGATATTGGCAATGGCCCTGTCCACGGCACCGATGCAGGCACAGGCAGCCGAATGGTGGTACGTGCTGGGCAGTCAGGACGCACAGACGATCCAGTTTGTCGACACCGACAGCACCATCCGCACGCACAACACCGTGACGCTCGCGGTCCAGCGTTTCAACCGCGTCGGAAAGGCTTTCAGGAGTGTAGAGACAATCCGCTGTGACGCAGCGGCGCCAGGGCCCGACGCGCGAGTCTTGCGCGATTTCGCATGCGGAACGCTGGATCGCCGAATGAACAGCGGTGTCATCCTTGGCGAGATGACTCCGGCGCAGGCCACGCAGATCGTTTTCGCTTCTCATGCGGCGCCAAGAGTCGTCCAGACTTCAGCGCGCTAGAACTCGAGGCTAGCACCGCGCAAAGGGTATCGCCGCCATCCGCTTGCCGTGCCGCAGCTCATGACGATGCCGCAATGGGTGCGATCGATCGCGTGGTGAGCGGCGTGCGCGACCCCCGTCCGGTTATCGGAATGTTAACCAAGATCGTCAAAAGTCCCTGCCGACCCTTGTGAGATAAGGCCCTGCATCGGGGACGTCGGAACTATGAGCTTGATCAAAACCGTCCGGACAGCGTTGGGAGCGTGCGCCTTGCTGTGCGCGCTGACCCCGCTGGGCGCCCTGCCGCTGCCCGAACCCGAAGCGCGCTATCACTGGGAATGCGTTCCCTTTGCCCGCGCGGTTTCGGGCATCCGGATCTATGGCGACGCCTGGACCTGGTGGGATCAGGCCGAGGGCCACTACAAGCGCGGCAACAAGCCGCGTATCGGCGCGGTCATGGCATTCATCCCCTATGGCCGCATGGAGCTTGGCCATGTCGCAACCGTTAGCGCCATTATCGACGATCGCACCATTCTTGTGACGCATGCCAACTGGTCGCCGATCGATGGCCGCCGCGGGCAGGTCGAGCGCGACGTCAAGGTTATCGACGTGTCCGAAGCAGGCGACTGGACGGCTGTGCGCGTCTGGTATGCGCCGAATGAGGATCTGGGGAGCACGGCCTGGCCCGTACATGGCTTCATCTATCCGGCCGGCAGCGCGCCACCGCCGGCGATCAGGCACGATGCCGCGCCCAAGCTCGAATATGCCGCGGTCCTTGCCTGGACGGCACACCTTGGCGAAGCGAAGCACCCCACGGGGCAGATCGCCTATCTCGGCAAGATGCTGCCGAAGCTCGCAAAGGCACGATCCGCCCGCGATTGACCGCTTGGAGGCGGGATTGGTAAGATCGGGCCATGGCCCGTATCGTCCCGCTCTGGCAATCCCCGGAAATCCGGGTGCATCGCTTCGATCACCCGGTCGAGCATGAGGATCAGCCCTATGAGGAAGTGGCCACGGGTTTCATGGCCAGCTTCGTCGAGGCGGGGACGTTCGATCTCGAAATCGGCGAAGGCCGGTGGCGGGTCAACCCGGGCGATGTGATGCTGAGCCACCCGGGCATGCGATTTCGCGCCGGGTTCCAGGAGCGAGGCTTCAACGACACCTGCCTGACCCTCACCTATCTTGCCGCCGATGGCGATAGGTTCGACAAGGCGCGAAGCTGGGCACGGTCGGAACGGCCCGTCCTGAAGGCCGATAACCGGCTTCGCTACCTGCGCTGGGGACTGAACCGCGCCATCGCATCGGGCAACCCCATGTTCGCCGAATATTGCGCCACCGAAATCTTCCACGCCGATCGGGGAAACGATCCGGCGGCACTGTTCAGCGAGCGGAAATTCCCCTGGTATGCCGAGCGGGTCCACCATATCCGCGAGCGCATCGAGCGCGAATTTGCCGAGGATTTCAGCGTATCCGACCTTGCGCGATCGGTGGGCATGAGCATGTTCCATTTCACGCGCATCTTTGCCGAACTGGTGGGAATGCCGCCGCACCGCTACCTGCTCAAGGCCCGGCTTTCCGCGGCCCGCTCAATGCTGCTCCAGGGCCGGAGCGTGACCGAAACCTGCTATGCCTGCGGGTTCCGCAATCTCAGCCATTTCACCCGCAGTTTCGCGCGCCGCTATGGATTTTCCCCTTCGCAGCTGACCGCCTGAAATTCGCAGGAAAGTGCAAGCGGGAGCAATCGCCCGCATGTAAGCGCCGTTCCCGTCACTTCATCGACGGGAACAGGATATGGATCTTCACTTCACGGCACAGACCCTGGCAGCGCTCGCATTTTTCGCTGGTGCGACCGCCGCATCGGCAAGCGCGGACAATGACATGCGCGAGGTTGCCGCGCTCGACACGGCCTATCAGGCGGCAGTCGAGCGCAACGATGCCGATGCGATGGCCGCCATCCTGCATGAGGACATGATCCTCGTCGTCGGGCTGGGCACAGTCATCACGCGCGAGGACCTGCTCAAGGAAGCGCGCTCGGGCGCGGTCCGGTTCGAGCACCAGGTTGAGGATGCGGGCACCCAGACGGTGCGCCTCTACGGCAACGACACCGCCATCGTGACCGCCCGGCTTTGGCTCAAGGGAAAGGGCCATGGCAAGGATTTCGACCGCAGGCTCTGGTTCAGCGACACCTATGTCCGCACGCCTGCGGGATGGCGCTATGCCTTCGGCCAGTCGTCCATCGCGCTGCCGATGCCTTGAGGGGCGCCAGAACTAGGCGAGGCTTTTCGATGCCTGTTCGAACACGTCCTTGCTCAGCCCCGGCTGGGCGAGGATGCGTTCAAGCTCTGCCTTCATAAGCGCCTGCCGCCCTTCATCGAAGCGGCGCCAGCGGCCGAGCGGCGGGAGCAGCTTCGCGGCGGTCTGCGGGTTGATCGGATCCAGCGCCAAAAGGATGTCGGCCAGGAAGCGATAGCCCGAGCCGTCGGCCAGATGAAACTGCTGTTGGTTCGCAGCGAAGGCGCCCGCCAGCGCCCGGACGCGGTTCGGGTTGTGGAGCGTGAAGTCCGGATGCTCGCGCAGTTCCTCGACCGCACGGAGCGTGTCCTTGCGCGTCGACAGCGCCTGGGTCGTGAACCATTTGTCGATGACGAGCGGATTGTCTCGGTAACGGTTGTAGAAAATGTCGAGAGCGGCCACGCGTTCATCGGCGTTCGAATTGGCCAGCGTGCCGAGCGCCGCCAGCCGGTCGGTCATGTTGTCGGCCGTTTCGAACTGGCTGAAGGCGATCTGCGCGGCATCGTGTGCCCCGCTCGCCGAGACATAGCCGAGCGAGACGTTGCGCAGGCGGCGGCCGCCCTTTGCTTCGGGGCTGTATGCGAACGGCTTGGCAGCATGCGCGGCAAAGGCCCCGCGCCAGAGCCCGTCGAGCGTGCTTCCCAGATCCTTGCGAAGCGCTTCGCGCGCCGCATTGATGGCGTCGGGATCGACGATCAGCATCTGATCCCCGACAAAGGCCTCGCTCGGCACCAGCACCGTTTCGGCAATGAAGGCGGGATCGAGCGCGTTGTTGGTAAGCGTATTGCGCACGGCCTCGATCACCGGCCCGTGATCCGCCTTGCCGGTGCTGACGGCACCAACCAGCGTATCGAGCATGAGCTGCTGCATGGCCTCATATCGCCCGAACGGATCGTCGTCATGCGCCGAAAGGAATGCGAGATCGGCTGCGCTGCGATCGGTTTCCACGACGACGGGCGCGGAAAATTCGCGGTTGATCGAAAGCACCGGCGGCTTGGCAAATCCCGGCACCCGGATTTCCGTCTTCGCATCGGTCAGGACTTCAAGCCGTTCCCCATCATGCGCTGCGCTGTCGCGATCGAACAGCGCCAGCTTGAGCGGGATCGCCATCGGCAGCTTGTTGGACTGTCCCGGCGTGTCCGGCACGGACTGTTCGAGCGTCAGGATGGCCTCTCCCGCTTGTGCATCATGGCCGACCTTCGCCTTCACGCGCGGGGTTCCGGCCTGCGAATACCAGAGGCGGAACTGGCCGAGATTGACGCCGCTCGCCTCTTCCATCGCCAGCACAAAATCCTCGCAGGTGACGGCCTCGCCATCATGCCGGGCAAAATAAAGATCGCTGCCCGCGCGGAATTTTTCCGGGCCGAGCAGCGTGTGCATCATGCGGATGACTTCGGCACCCTTGTTGTAGACGGTCGAGGTGTAGAAATTGCCGATCTCGATATAGGATTCGGGCCGCACCGGGTGCGCGAGCGGCCCGGCATCTTCCTGGAATTGCGACGCGCGCAGTATCCGCACATCCTCGATCCGCTTGACCGGCGCCGAGCCCTGATCGGCGGAGAAGCACTGGTCCCGAAAGACCGTGAAACCTTCCTTCAGCGAGAGCTGGAACCAGTCGCGGCAGGTGACGCGATCGCCCGACCAGTTGTGGAAATATTCATGCGCCACGACGCCCAGGACGCCATCATAATCGATGTCCGTCGCCGTATCGGGATCGGCTAGAATATAGCGCGAATTGAATATGTTGAGGCCCTTGTTTTCCATCGCCCCGAAGTTGAAATCATCGACCGCGACGATGTTGAAAATGGCCAGATCATATTCGCGGCCGTAGACTTGCTCGTCCCATTTCATGCTGGTCTTGAGCGCGGCCATCGCGTGCGCCGTTTTCGGGACATCGGCCTCTGTCACCCAGATGGCGAGATCGACCTTGCGGCCCGACCGGGTGGTGAAAATATCGCGATTGGCCTGGAGGTTCCCGGCGACGAGCGCGAACAGATAGCAAGGCTTGGGAAAGGGATCTTCCCATTCCGCCCAATGCCGACCATCGGGCAAATGCCCCTCGCCAACCGGATCGCCGTTGCACAGCAGCACCGGATAAGTGCCGCGAACGGCTTCCATGCGGACGTGATACCGGCTGAGCACATCGGGCCGGTCCGGGAAGAAAGTGATGCGGCGAAAGCCCTCGGCCTCACACTGCGTGCACAGCAGCCCGCTCGATGCGTAAAGGCCCATCAGCTTGGTGTTGGCCGCTGGATTGAGGTCGACTTCCGTTTCGATCCGGTGCGCCTGCCCGTCGAGCGGGATGACGAGGGTGCCATCTTCGAGCGTCCAGTTCGCGGTTTCCTCTCCGTCGATCCGGATGACCAGCGGCACAAGCTCATCACCGTCCAATCGCAGGGCCCGGTCATGATTGCCGTTCCGCTCAACCGATAGTGTCGCGTGCACGCGCGTCCGTTCGGCCGCCAGGTCGAAATCGAGGCGGACATTCGGGACCATCCAGTCCGGAGGGCTGTAGTCCTCGCGATGGATGACGGGCGGGGCGGCGGGCGCGTTCTGGACATCGAGCATGCCCCAATGCCTAGGCTTCCTGCCGAAGTTGATCAATCCGTCACCGGCTTTATTGTCATGATTCACGAGGAGGGATGTGCAATGAGGATGAACCGGGGAGCCATGGCCACAGCGACGATCCTTGCCGCCATTCCGACGATTGCCCACGCCGTCCCGTTCGACCCCGAAGCCGCGACGCAGGCCTATCTGGCCACGCTGAAGGGTGCCGCGCGAGCCAAGTCCGATGCCTATTTCGAAGGCGGATACTGGCTGTTGCTATGGGGCGCGCTGGTTGCGGTGCTGGCGGATTATGTGCTGCTGCGCACCGGGCTTTCGGCGCGCTTTCGCGACTGGGCGGAACGCATCACCCGGCTGCGCTTTGTGCAGTCCATGCTCTATGCGATTCCCTATACCGTCGTCAGCGCGATCATTGTCCTGCCCTGGACGATCTACACGCTCTTCTTTCGCGAGCGGCAATATGGCCTGATGAATCAGGGTTTTGTCTCCTGGGCGGGGGAGCAAGGTATCAATCTCGCGCTCAGCGTGATTGCCTTTATGATCGTGATTGCGCTCGTCATGGCCGGCATCCGGCGGAGCCCGAAACGCTGGTGGATATGGGGCACAGGCATGGCGGGGCTGTTCATCGCTTTTGTCGTGATGATCACGCCGGTTTTCATCAACCCGCTGTTCAACACCTATACCGAGATGGCGCCGGGCGCCGGGCGCGACAGGATCGTGGCCATGGCAAGGTCTCAGAACATTCCCGCCGAGCACATATACGTGTTCGACCAGTCGAAGCAGCACAAGCGGATTTCGGCCAATGTCTCGGGATTGGGACCGACCATCCGCATCTCGCTCAACGACAATCTGCTCAACCGGACGACCCTGCCGGAGACCGCCGCAGTGATGGGCCATGAAATGGGGCACTATGTCCTGAGCCACGGCCTCAAGCTGACGATCGGCTTCGCCTTGATGTTCGGCTTCTGCTTCTGGATTGCATCGCGGCTCGTTCCCGGCATCCTCGCACGCCGGGGCGCGGCATGGGGCCTGCGCGGCATAGACGATGTTGCCGCATGGCCGGTCTATTCGATCGTGGTTTCGGTGCTGCTGCTGGCAATGACGCCGGTCAGCAACACGATCATCCGCGTGCATGAAAGCGAGGCGGATGCGTTCGGGCTGGACGTCGCCCGTGAACCGGACGGCTTTGCCCAGGTTTCGATGAAGCTTTCCGAATATCGCAAGATCGAGCCCGGCCCTGTCGAAGAGTTTGTCTTCTACGATCACCCGTCGGGCCGAACCCGCGTCCGTATGGCAATGGACTGGAAGGCCCGGCACCTCAATTCGCGTGGGCCCTCGCAGTGACATGCCCTGCCTGCTGATCTTCGGGTTGGGCTACACAGCCTCCCGCATCGCCGATGCCGTTCGCGCCCGTGGATGGGATGTGCATGCAACGGGGGCCGCGGGCGATCTTTCGTTTGACGATACCGGCACTGTCCGGCTGGCGATCGCGCAGGCAACGCACATCCTCTCGTCTGTTCCACCTGTGGTCGATGGCGATCCGGTGCTTCGCGCCTATGGCGATGCATTGTCAGCAAGCCATGCGCAGTGGATCGGCTATCTTTCCTCGAGCGGCGTCTATGGCGATACGGGCGGCGCATGGGTGGATGAAACCGCGCCGCTCAGGGGGCGACGCGAAAGCCGCAATCAGGCGGACCGCGACTGGCAGGCGCTTTCGCCGCAGAGCCGCATCTTCCGCCTGCCCGGCATCTACGGCCCCGGCCGCTCCGCGTTCGAGCGTATCGCCGAAGGAAAGGCGCACCGGATCGACCTTCCCGGCCAGGTGTTCAGCCGCGTCCATGTCGATGACATCGTCTCGGGTGTGCTCGCGAGCTTCGACGGGCCGCCCGGCGTCTACAATCTGGCGGACGACCTGCCTTCGTCGCAAAACGCGGTGATCGAGGCAGCCTGTGCGCTCCTTGGCATGGAGCCTCCGCCGTTGCAGCCTCTTGAGGCCGCGGCGCTGAGCCGGGAAGCCGCCGCCTTTTATGCAGAGAACCGCCGGGTTTCCAACATGAAGGCCAAGCGGCTGCTCAGCTGGCGGCCCGCCTATCCCGATTTCGCCACCGGCCTGCGCGCACTGAGCGCAATCGCCAACCCCGCCAGAGCCAGCGCCCCGCCGCCTGCGGCAATCGCGGTCCAGCGATAGTCCTCGAACAAGGTTGAAATCGCCATCGCGATCATCGGCGTGATGATGCTCGAATAAGCCGCAGGGCCCGGGCCGATCAGCCGGATGACCCTGAAATAGGCCATGAATGTGACTGCCGATGCGGCAATGCCCAGATAGAGCACGCCGCCCACATAGGCCGGGCTCCAATCGGCAACCGGGGGCCCGGCAGTGGTCCAGGCCCAGACCGCATCGGCCAGTGCGCCCCAGACCATCCCCCAGGCGAGCATGGTGGCCATCGGCATTTCCCGCGCGCGCGACGTGGCCTGCAACACATTGGCGATCGACGCCGAAAGGACGCTCCCGATCGTCAGGGCGATCCCCAGCACGACGTTGCTGCCTGCCCCTGCCTGCCGATATTCGTTGACGAAGAGCAACGCGATCCCGGCAATCGCGACAAGCGAGCCGAGGTAGAATTGCTTCGTTGCCCGCTGCCCCAGAAAGACCCGGGCAAGGACGGTGTTGGGCACGATCAGCAAGGCAAAGAGGATCGCGACCAGCCCCGAGGTGATGTACGCCTCGGCCCGGTAGACGAGGTTGAAGTTCAGCACGAACTGGGCGAGCCCGAAGATGATCGCGAAGCGCTGCTGCGAGCCGTTCAGCCCGAGTTTCTGGCCTGAAACCAGTGCATAGGCAAACATTGCCAGCGCGCCGACGAGGAAACGGTAGGTCACCGACCAGCCCGGCGGGACGATGCCCAATTGCCCGCGGATCACGAACCAGGTCGTGCCCCAGATCAGCGTGCAGATCCAGAACGGGACCTGGACCTTGAGGCTCAACAGCGGAGTATCGGGCGCGCCGCTCACAACGCGGCGATGGCCGCCGCCAATGCGGAGACTTCGTGCTGCGGTTGATCCCACGACGTTACCAATCGCACTTCGCCGGGAGCCCAATCGTAGAAATCGAAGCCCTGCGCCCGGACCTGGGCGGCCTCTTCAGCCGTCATGCGGACAAAGACTTCGTTCGCCTCGACCGGATGGACAAGCCGGCCCCGCGCTGCATCGGCGAGCATCGCGGCGCCGGCATTGGCGGCGCGCGCATTTTCAAGCCATAGATCGTCCTTGAGCATTGCCAGAATCTGGGCGGCCAGATAGCGGCCCTTCGACAACAGATGGCCGCCACGCTTGCGCCGGTAGCGTGTGGCCTCGGCTAGTGCCGGATCGAAGAAGATCAGCGCCTCCGCGCTCATCCCGCCATTCTTGACGAAGCCGAAGCTCAGCGCGTCGACACCGGCCCGCCAGGTCAGGTCCGCAGGGGCCGCGCCGGTCGAGGCCACGGCATTGGCGAACCGCGCGCCATCGACATGCAGCCGCAAGCCCAGTTCGCGCGCCACCGCGCCAATCGCGCCGACCTCTTGGGCGCTATAGGTCATGCCATATTCTGTGGCGTTGGTGATCGAAATCGCATGGGGCTGAACCTGATGGACATCCTTGCGGATCGCACCCGCCACCTGGCGGATCGTGTCGGTGGAGAGCTTTGCCCCCTCCCCTGTTCCCAGCAACAGCTTCGCCCCGTGGGTATAGAATTCGGGCGCGCCGCATTCGTCGATCTGGATATGCGCCTCGTCATGGCAGATGACGCCTCCGTGCGGCGGGCAGAGCGCCGCAAGCGCCAGCGCATTGGCAGCGGTTCCCGTCGAAACCCAGAGCGCGGCAACCTCACGCTCGAACAGGTCCGAAAAGGCAGCATCAAGCGACTTGCTGAGCGCATCGCCATCATAGGCGGTATCGACATGGTTGGCGCGGGCAATCGCTTCCAGAACCTTCGGATGTACCGAAGCCGCATTGTCCGAAAAGAAGCGCATGCAATTGCCATGCGCGGTCAACGCACCTGCGTCAACATTCTCCTCGGCTCTGCCTGCAGACAAGATTACAATAATTCGCTCATCTGCCGTTAAGCATATCGGGCACAGGGAAGAGGTCGATACCGGGCGCAGGTGACAATAGGGGGTTAACAATGCCACGGGAAGTATCGGAGAGTTTGTCGGTAACAGACCGCGCCCGGATTTCTGCGATCCGCAGCGAGGCCGCCGAACTGCTGCAAAAGCTTGATGAATCCGATCTGATCGAAGCCGCCGCGCTCATGGCATCGACAATCGACGTCATCGATTCATCGCTGCGGCGGCTTGACGACGATTATTCGCCGGTCACGGACTAGCGCGTTAACGCTAGTTCCGAACAAATTTTTTGTTCCGCCCGCCTATAATGTTGGAGACGCCCGCCGTTCCATAAGGGGTAACACAAGCCTTTTGCTTCTCCGCGACCTGGCCACAACGCGGATGACAACAGGCTCAATGCGAAATCCGGTCCGGGCGGATTATGGAGTGAGTGCGAATGTTTGAGGGAAAGCCCCCGGCCATTACCAACAAGGTTGCTGAACGCCGGACGGCCCAGCGGCATATGTCGGTCTTCCTATTAGCAAAGGTCACAGCTGGGGATCAGCAGGCGCTTGGTCGGGTCCTGAATCTCTCGCAATCCGGGGCGAAAGTCGAAACGCGGCTTTCGCTGGCCCCCGGAGATGCCCTGCTTCTCGAGATCCGCTCCGATCTCAAGGTCGCAGGCACTGTGCGCTGGGCCGGCGGCCGAACGCTTGGCGTCCTGTTCGAGCGGGAAGTCGATGTCAGCCGCTTCCTTTCGCGCGACCTGCCCAGGCTCAACCGGGTCAAGCCGCGCGCGCCACGATATGCCTGTGACGCCGACGCCACGGTTGCCGGCGAAACCGAAACCACCATCCTCAAGGTGCGCGACGTATCGCTTTCGGGCGCGGGGCTTGCCGGGGAGGCCGCTCTCACCCCCGGCGACGACGTTCTCGTCACGATCTTCGGGTTGAAACCGCGCCGTGCCAAGGTCATCTGGTCGAACGCACAAGGAATCGGAATTACCTTCCTCAAACCGCTCGATTTTCGCGATTTCGAATCCTGGCTGGACGAACAGGTGGCAAAGCCGAGCCTGCCCTAGGGTTTGTGATTTACATCCTCCCTGCGCTTGCACGGGGGAATCTGCAGCAGGCACGCGAAAGCTTCCCGGCGAGCGGGGGCGGGACGGTCGGCGCGGAAGCCTTGGGGGGCGTCCGGCGGGTTTTGCCTTTGTGCGGTTCGAAGATGCCTCGAGTGCGTAACCG
>Ga0209023_10003975_pt1 | contig 17215 bp, 14 predicted proteins | sample LakOneMetagenome_FD_187468 | JGI IMG/M metagenome (GOLD analysis project Ga0209023, IMG submission 187468) | Freshwater and sediment microbial communities from Lake Erie, Canada (SPAdes) (version 2) | ecosystem: Environmental > Aquatic > Freshwater > Lentic | place: Lake Erie, Canada... | reverse complement strand
CACTCGTCGCTGTACCGGGTGCACGAGGGGCCGACGCCGGAGAAGAAGTCGCTGCTGCAGAACTACCTGCGCGCGCTCGGCCTGGGGCTGTCGATCAGCGACGACCCGACGCCGGGCGAGTTCCAGACGATCGCCAATGCCACCAAGGACCGGCCCGATGCGATGCAGATCCATTCGATGCTGCTGCGCTCGATGCAGCAGGCGATCTACACCGCGGTCAATTCGGGGCATTTCGGGCTCGCCTACGAGGCCTACACCCACTTCACGAGTCCGATCCGGCGCTATCCGGACTTGCTCGTTCACCGCGTGATCAAGGCGCTGCTCGCCGGCAAGCGATACCCGCTGCTGACCGGGCCGAGCAATGTGTCGACCTCCAAGCGCAAGTCGTCCAAGCCGGTGAAGATGGCCAACGCCGAGGACGAGAAGTGGGAAGTCGCCGGCGTGCACTGCAGCGTCAACGAGCGCCGTGCCGACGAGGCATCGCGCGACGTCGAGGCCTGGCTCAAGTGCCGCTACATGCGCGAGCATCTCGGCGAGGAGTTCGGCGGGACAGTGAGCGCGGTGACCAGCTTTGGCCTCTTCGTGCAGCTCGACGGGCTGTATGTCGAAGGCCTGGTGCACATCACCGAACTCGGTGGCGAGTACTACCGCTTCGACGAGGTGCGCCAGGAGTTGCGCGGCGAGCGCAGCGGCGTGCGCTACGCCGTCGGCGCGCGGGTGCGGGTGCAGGTCAGCCGCGTCGACCTCGACGGCCGCAAGATCGACTTCCGCATGGTTCGCGATGCCGGAGACGACGCGGCGCTGCTGCGCGCGCGGCGCGACAAGGCGCTGGCCGGCGGCGACGAACTCGCTGCGGTCAAAGCCGCCGACCGGGTCGCGAAGGCGGCGACCAAAGCCAAGCCGCGCAAGGGCGGCGGCGCGTCGGCGAAATCGCATCCGGTGCGCGCGGCGAAGTCCTCGGCGCGCAAGACCTCGGGCCGACGCCGTCCCTGACCCATCTCTTCTGCACATCGATCTTTGACGAAAGGAAGCGACCCGCAATGACGATTCGATTCGACGGCCGTGTGGCCATCGTGACCGGTGCCGGCGGCGGCCTGGGCCGGCAACATGCACTGGCGCTCGCGGCGCGCGGCGCCAAGGTGGTGGTCAATGACCTCGGCGGAACCCTCGACGGCAACGGCGGCACGCCGCTGGCGGCGCAGAAAGTGGTCGACGAGATCGCCGCGGCGGGCGGCGTTGCGATGGCCAGCGGGGCGTCGGTGACCGATGCCGCCGCGGTGCAGGCGATGGTCGACGCGGCGATGGCGGCGTGGGGTCGCATCGACATCCTCGTCAACAACGCCGGCATCCTGCGCGACAAGAGCTTCGCGAAGATGGCGCTGGACGACTTCCGTCTCGTCGTCGACGTGCACCTGATGGGCGCGGTGAACTGCACCAAGGCGGTGTGGGACGTGATGCGGGCGCAGAACTACGGGCGCATCGTGATGACGACCTCGTCGACCGGCCTGTACGGCAACTTCGGCCAGGCCAACTACGGCGCGGCGAAGATGGCGCTGGTCGGTCTGATGCAGACGCTCGCGATCGAAGGCGCGAAGAACGACATCCGCGTCAACTGCCTCGCGCCGACCGCGGCCACGCGCATGACCGAGAACCTGATGCCCGAAGCGGTGTTGAAGCTGCTGCAGCCGGAGACGGTCACGCCAGGGCTGCTGGCGCTGGTCGCCGACGACGCGCCGACGCGCGCGATCCTGTGCGCCGGGGCCGGCGCATTCGAGCGGGCGCATGTGACGCTGACGCCGGGCATCTTCGTCGGCTTGCCCGACGATGCGGCCGAGCAGGTCGCGGCGCGGTTCGATGCGATCTCCGACCGCACCGACGAGATCGTGCCCGAAAGCGGCCACGCGCAAGGCACGAGCGAGACGACGAAGGCGATGCGCGCACTCGTCTGAGCGCGCCCGGCCGCGCGCCGAGCGTCAGCGCGAACCGAGTCGCTCGATCAACGCACTCGCGGTCAGCGCGCCGTCGACCGCCGGCTCGACCGCCGCGCCGTGCTCGGCGACGGCCTGGATCGCGACCGCGAATGCGGCCGCCGCCGCATCGGACGTCGTCACCTGCGCCCAGCGCCCGCCGAGCCAGCCCGCGAGCACATCGCCGGTGCCGGCACTGGCCAGTGCCGCGCTGCCGGTGGCGTTGATGCGCGGGGTTCGATCGGGCGCCGCGATCACGCTTCCGGAGCCCTTGAGCACGACGCAGGCACGGTAGCGCCCGGACAACTCGCGCGCCGCGTGCAAGCGGTCGCGCTGCACCTCGGCGGCGGTGCCGCCGAGCAGGCGCGCGGCTTCGAGCGGATGCGGCGTCAGCACGGTGGCGAGCGCGCGCGATGCACGCGCCCGCAAGAGCGTCTGCAGTGCAGGGTCGGCGGCGACCGCGTTCAGCGCATCCGCGTCCAGCACCAGTCGGCGGGCCGCACCGAGCAGGCGTGGCAGCGGGCCGCGCACTGCGTCGGCGCCGCCGCAGCCGCAGACCACCGTGCTGCGACCGAGCACGTCCGGGCCACTGGCCGACCAGCCCGCGCGCAACATCAGTTCCGGCCGCTGCGGGTCGAGGGACGCGAGGTCGGGGTCGAGCAGTTCGACGTAGACGCGGCCCGCGCCGGCCGCGAGTGCCGCGCGCGCTGCCAGCAACGCGGCGCCGCCCATGCCCGGCGCGCCGCCGACGATCGCGACGTCACCGAAGCTGCCCTTGTGCTGCGCGTGCAATCGCGGTGGATGCGCGGACACGCCGGCGAGCCAGGCCTGCGGCGCCTCGGGTGCGACCTCGCTCTGCAGCGGATCGAGCCACGCGATGCCGGCGTGATCGCGGCCGGTGCCGGTGAAGAGACCGGGCTTCCAGGCCAGCATCGTCAGCGTGTGCGACGCGTTCACGCAGGCGGCGCCGAGTGCTTGCCCGGTGTCGGCGTCCAGCCCCGATGGCACGTCGATCGAGAGCACCGGGCAGTGCCACGCGTTGAGATGGCGTATCGCCGCTTCGATCGCGCCCTGCGGCGCGCGGTTCGCGCCGATGCCGAGCAACGCATCGATCGCGAGGTCGGGCGCGGCGCTCGGCAGCGTGGCGTCGATCGTCACGTGCTCGGCGTGTGCACGTGCCAGCGCCCGGGCGGCGTCGTCGGGCAGCGCCGCAGCATCGCCGACCAGCGTGACCCTGACGCGCCGGCCGGCACGTTGAAGGTGGCACGCGGCTTCGAGTCCGTCGCCTCCGTTGTTGCCCGGGCCGGCGACGACCCACACACGTTCGGCGTGCGGTGCGATCGCCAGCGCCAGCCGCGCCGTCGCGGCCCCGGCCCGGCCCATCAACGTGTAGGGCGGCAGTGCGGCGCACGCGCGCTGCTCCAGTGCGCGCGTGTGCGCGATGTCGAGCAGCGCGAGCTCATGAGGGACCGGCAATGCGCGCTGGATCATCGGTTCGCCTCGCGAGGAGTCAACGCGCGAGGCGCTCGATGCCCAGGCCGTCGATGTCGATCGCCGGCGTGCGTCCGGCGATCGCGTCGGCGAGCAGCCGCGCCGATCCGCACGACAAGGCCCAGCCGCTCGAACCGTGGCCGAGATTGAGCCAGACGCCGTCGGCACCGCTCTTGCCGACCACCGGCGGGCCGTCCGGCAGCATCGGCCGCGCGCCCTTCCAGCGCTGCGCCTGGCCGAGTTGCGCGCTGCCGGGGAACCAGTCGTGCAGCACCTTGTACAGCGTCTCGATCGCCGCCGGCGTGTGCTTGGTCGCCGAGCCACCGATCTCGGCGCTGCCGGCGACCCGCACACGCGTGCCCAGGCGACTGATCGCGACCTTGTAGCGCTCGTCCATCAGCCCCGAACGCGGGCCGAACTCGCCATGCGATTCGGTGCGGCGCAGCGGCGCGGTGATCGAGTAGCCGTGCACCGCCTGCAGCGGCAGCCTCAGGCCGAGCGGACGCAGCAAGCGCGTCGAGCCCAATGCGGCGCAGACGATGATCGCGTCGAAGCCTTCGGTGATCGGGCCGAGCTCCATCGGCTGCGTGTCCAGCGGCGGCGTCGGCGCGCGGTCGGAGAACCAGCGCGAATGGCGCACGGTGCTGGTCTGACCGGGCGGCGCATAGCGGTGCACGAGTTGCGGGCTCGGGCCCGGCGCGATCCGATCGACCACGGTGTGGAAGCGAAAGCGCGCCCCGAGCCGCTGCGCTTCGCCGCGCAGCAGATAGCTGAATTCGCGGCAGTTGCCGACCTCGTCGTCGGGCAGGTGGATGCCGGCGTGCAGTTCGGTGTCCGGACTCAGGCGCGGCTCGATCGTGCGGCAGCGGTCGGCATCGACGATCGCGTAGCGGGTCTGCAGCTCGCTCAGCGAGGCGAGTCCGGCCTGCGCCAGCGCGAGCTCCTTCTCGCTGCGCAGCAGCACGAGGTAGCCGCTGCTGCGTTCGTAGTCGAGCTTGAGCGAGCCAGTCAGCTCGTGCAGCCGGCCGCGGCTGTAGGTCGCCAGGCGCTGCATGCGCAGACGATTGGCCTGGTAGGTGCGCAGATTGCAAGCCCGCCACCATTGCCAGAGCCACGGCAGCGTCCCCGGGTTCAGGCCGCCCAGGCGCACCGGCGTGTGGCGGCTCAACAGATGCCGCATCACCTTGCCCGGCATGCCCGGTGCGGCCCACGGCGTCACGTAGCCCGGCGCGATCACGCCGGCGTTGGCGAAACTCGTCTCCGCCGCGACGGTGCCGCAGCGCTCGAAGACGGTGACGCGATGGCCGTCGGCGCTCAGTTCGTAAGCCGTGCTGACGCCGATGATGCCGGCGCCGATGACTGCGATCTTCATCCGTCGCGGCTCAGCTTGCCGACAGCGCAGCTTCGAGCGCGAGCGACACGTCGAGCACCACGTCGTCGCGCAGCGCGCCGCTCCACACCATCAGGCCGACCGGCCACGCGCCCTCGGCGTGGCAGGGCAGCGAGAGCGCGCAACCGTCCAGCATGTTGACGGTGGCGGGATTGCGCAGCAGCAGCGTGTTGGTGGCGAAGAACGCGTCGTCGCTGGCCAGCAGCGGGGCGATCGGCGGGGCGACGATCGGCACGGTCGGGCTGAGCATCGCATCGAACCCGGCCATGCCGCGCGTCATCTCGGCGATCCAGGCGCGACGGGCGTTCAGCAGATCGATGTAGTCGGCCGCGCTCATCGCTTCGCCACGCCGGATGCGCATCGCGACGCGCCGGTCGTACGCCGCCTCGTGCTGCGCGAGCAGCTGGCGGTGCCAGGCCCAGGCCTCCGGGGGCGAGAAGCTGGGCGGTGTGCGCGCGAGCGCGTCGAGCGCGATCTCCTCGATCTGCGCACCGCTGGCGCGCAGCGCGGCGAGCGTGCGCTCGAACGCGGCGGCGACGTGCACGTCGAGCGCGTCCAGCATCAGCGTCGTCGGCACGGCCAGGCGCAGGGCGGCGATCGGCTTGCGGGCGAGCGCGACGCGGCGGTCCGCCAGGATCTCGTGCAGCAGCACCGCGTCGCGCACCGAACGCGTGATCGCGCAGGCGGTGTCCAGCGTCGTCGACAGCGGAATCGCGCCCTCGGTCGGCGTGAGGCGCGCGGTGTTCTTGAAGCCCACCAGGCCCTGCAGCGCAGCCGGGATGCGGATCGAGCCGCCGGTGTCCGAGCCGAGCGCCGCCCACGCGGCGCCGGTGGCCACCGACACAGCGCCACCCGAGGTCGAGCCGCCGGGCACGCGCGCCTCGGCGTCGAGCGCGGCGGTGGCCGGATTCAGCGGCGTGCCGAAGTGCGGGTTGATGCCGACGCCGGAGAACGCGAACTCCGACATGTTGGTGCGCCCGAGGAACGCCGCACCGGCGCGGCGCAGTCGGTCCACCGCGGGGCAGTCGTGCGCCGCGGCGGGGCGGTCGGCCAGCACGGTGGAGCCGGCGGTGGTGACCTCGCCGGCGACGTCGAACAGGTCCTTCACGCTGACCGCCAGGCCGGCCAGCGGGGGCACCGGGACGAGCCGCTCGCGCAGCGTGTCGATGCGACGCGCGGTCTCGGTGGCCGCGTCGAAGTCGGTCCGGATGAAGGTGTGCTGGTTCGCCGGGAGCCGGGCGGCGTCGAGGCAGCGCGCCATCGCCTCGCTCGCAGAGGCTTGCTCGCGCTGGCCGGTCAGGTCAAGGATCATGGCAATGCTATAATCGACAGGCTTCGCTGGCCGCCCGACTCAAGGTGGCGCAGCGGGCAAATCGCGAACCGGCTCTTAAAAGGTGTTGCGACAAGTTCGTCGCGAGGTGTTGCGACAAGTTTGCCGCGATTCAAGCCGGATTCTAGAACCAACCTTTGGAGTCTCCATGTCCGTCACGATGCGTGAAATGCTGGAAGCCGGTGTGCACTTTGGCCACCAAACGCGCTTCTGGAACCCCAAGATGGCCCCGTACATCTACGGCCATCGCAACAAGATCCACATCATCAACCTCGAGAAGACGCAGCCGCTCTTCAACGAGGCGATGAAGTTCATCCGCCAGACCGCCGGCAAGCGCGGCACGATCCTGATGATCGGCACGAAGCGCCAGGCGCGCGAGGTGATCGCCCAGGAAGCGCGGCGCGCCGGCATGCCCTTCGTGGACCAGCGCTGGCTCGGCGGCATGCTGACCAACTTCAAGACCGTCAAGGGGTCGTTGAAGAAGCTCAAGGACATGAAGGCGCAGGTCGAGGCCGGCACCGAGATCCGGATCAAGAAGGAAGCGCTGATGTTCCAGCGCGAGCTGACCAAGCTCGAGAAGGACATGGGCGGCATTCAGGACATGGGTGCGCTGCCGGACGCGATGTTCGTGATCGACGTCGGCTATCACAAGATCGCGATCGCCGAAGCCAAGAAGCTCGGCATTCCGATCATCGGCGTGGTCGATTCGAACCACTCGCCCGAAGGCATCGACTACGTGATCCCGGGCAACGACGATTCGAGCAAGGCCGTGGCGCTGTACGCGCGCGCCGTTGCCGATGCGGTGCTCGAGGGCAAGGCCAACGCCACCAACGACGTCGTCGCCGCGGCGGCCGCCGAGGGTGACGAGTTCGTCGAAGTCGACGAAGCCGCCTGATCATCTGCCCGGCGCGGGCACGGTCCGAGCGGACCGCCTGGCGCAGGGCGAACAAAAAGGGGCTGCGAGCCCCTTTTTTTCCAACCGACGAAAGAGGACGAGATGGCTGCAATCACTGCAAGCATGGTGGCCGAGCTGCGCGGCAAGACCGACGCACCGATGATGGAGTGCAAGAAGGCGCTGACCGAGGCCGAAGGCGACATGGAGCGCGCGGAAGAACTGCTGCGCGTCAAGCTCGGCAGCAAGGCCGGCAAGGCGGCGTCACGCGTGACGGCCGAAGGCGTGGTCGCCTCGGCCGTGTCCGGCCACGCCGGTGCGCTGGTCGAAGTCAATTGCGAAACCGACTTCGTGACGAAGAACGATTCGTTCCTCGCGTTCGCGAAGGCGTGCGCTCAGCTCGTCGCCGAGAAGAATCCGGCCGACGTGGCCGCGTTGTCGGCGCTGGCGCTGACGCAGGACGGCTTCGGCCCGACGGTCGAGGACGTGCGAAAGGGCCTGATCGGCAAGATCGGCGAGAACATGTCGATCCGGCGCTTTCGGCGCTACGACAGCGGCAAGCTCGCGTCGTACCTGCACGGCACGCGCATCGGCGTGATGGTCGACTACGACGGTGACGAGGTCGCGGCGAAGGACGTGGCGATGCACGTCGCGGCGATGAAGCCGGTCGCGCTGACCTCGGCCGACGTGCCGGCCAAGCGGATCGAGACCGAGCGCTCGGTCGCGTCGCAGAAGGCCGCCGAGGACGCCGAGAAGGCCAAGGCCGAGGGCAAGACGCCGCAGTCGGCCGAGATCGTCGCCAAGCGCGTCGAAGGCTCGGTGCAGAAGTTCCTGAAGGAAGTGAGCCTGTTCAACCAGGCCTTCGTGAAGAACGACAAGCAGACCGTCGAGCAGATGCTCAAGGAGAAGGCCACCAAGGTGAAGGGCTTTACCTTGTACGTGGTCGGCGAGGGCATCGAGAAGAAGGTCGACGACTTCGCGGCCGAGGTGGCGGCGCAGGTCGCGGCGGCGAAGAAGGACTGAGGCGAACGAGCGGGGCTGTACAAAGCCGAAACAGTCCCCGCTTAAACTCGTCGAGGTGACTGCCGACAGGGGGAAAAATCAATGACCGCGTACAAGCGCATTCTGCTCAAGCTCTCCGGCGAGGCCCTGATGGGCGACGACGCCTACGGCATCAACCGCGCGACGATCGTGCGGATGGTCAAGGAGGTGCAGGAGATCACGCAGATGGGCTGCGAGGTCGCGGTCGTGATCGGCGGCGGCAACATCTTCCGCGGCGTCGCGGGCGGCTCGGTCGGGATGGACCGCGCCACCGCGGACTACATGGGCATGCTGGCGACCGTGATGAACGCCCTCGCGCTGGCCGACACGATGCGCCAGGAGGGCATGACGGCGCGCGTGATGTCGGCGATCGGCATCGAGCAGGTCGTCGAGCCGTACGTGCGCCCCAAGGCGCTGCAGTACCTCGAAGAGGGCAAGGTCGTGATCTTCGCGGCCGGCACCGGCAACCCGTTCTTCACGACCGACACCGCGGCGGCGCTGCGCGGCGCCGAGATCGGCGCGCAGATCGTGCTGAAGGCGACCAAGGTCGACGGCGTCTACACCGCCGACCCGAAGAAGGACCCGCGCGCGACGCGCTACTCCGAGATTTCGTTCGACGAGGCGATCACGAAGAACCTGCAGGTGCTGGACGCGACCGCGTTCGCGCTGTGCCGCGACCAGAAGCTGCCGATCCGCGTATTCAGCATCTTCAAGCCGGGCGCGCTCAAGCGTGTCGTGATGGGCGAGGACGAAGGCACGCTGGTACGCGTTTGACGCGTTTGCAGAAGGACGCACGAGATGAGCATTGCCGAGATCAAACAGAACGCCGAGACGAAGATGGGCCGCACCATCGAGTCGTTCAAGCACGAATTGACGAAGATCCGCACCGGCCGCGCGCACCCGGGCATCCTCGATCAGGTGCATGTCGACTATTACGGCTCGATGGTGCCGATCAGCCAGGTCGCCAACGTCAGCCTGCTCGATGCGCGCACGATCAGCGTGCAGCCCTGGGAGAAGGGCATGGGCGCGAAGATCGAGAAGGCCATACGCGAGTCCGATCTCGGCCTGAATCCGGCGGCACAGGGGGATCTGCTGCGCGTGCCGATGCCTGCGCTGACCGAAGAGCGCCGCAAGGAGCTGACCAAGGTCGTGCGCAACGAGGGCGAGGACGCGAAGATCGCGGTGCGCAACCTGCGCCGCGACGCGAACGAGCACGCCAAGCGGCTGCTCAAGGACAAGACCATCTCCGAGGACGAGGAGCGCCGCTCGCTCGACGATCTGCAGAAGCTCACCGACCGCTACATCGCCGAGATCGATCGGCTGACGGCGAGCAAAGAAGCCGAGATACTGGCCGTCTGAGGCCGCGAGCTCCGCCCGCATGACGATCCCCCGCCACGTCGCCATCGTGATGGATGGCAACGGCCGCTGGGCCAAGAAGCGCTTCATGCCGCGCTTCTTCGGCCACAAGGCCGGCGTCGACGCACTGGTGCGCACGGTGCTGAGTTGCGCCGATCGCGGCGTCGAGTACCTGACGGTGTTCGCGTTCTCGTCGGAGAACTGGAAGCGGCCGACCGAGGAAGTGTCGGGCCTGATGGGCCTGGTGCTTGTCGCGGTGGCGAAGTACCTCGGCAAGCTTGCCGACAAGGGCGTGAAGATCCGCATCGTCGGCGACCGCAACGAGGTCTCCGACAAGCTGCGCGAGGCTTGGGCCCAGGCCGAGTCGAGCACGGCGCACAACACGCGCATCACGCTGTCGGTCGCGTTCAACTACGGGGGGCGGTGGGACATCGTGCAGGCCTGCCGCCAGGCGATTGCCGACGGCGTGCCCGCGGCCGAACTCGACGAGGCGCGGCTGAACGGCTACATGGCACTCAGCCATGCACCCGACCCCGATCTGTTCATCCGCACCGGCGGCGAAGTCCGCATCAGCAATTTCCTGCTCTGGCAGGCCGCGTATTCGGAGCTGTATTTCAGCGAGACGCTGTGGCCCGAGTTCGGCGACGCCGACCTCGACGCCGCGTTCGCGGCGTATGCGCAGCGCGATCGCCGTTTCGGCGCCGTGCAAAGCGTGGCCAACGCGCGCCAGGCCTGAGATGCTGAAGCAGCGCGTCATCACCGCGCTCGTGCTTGTCGCGATCCTGCTGCCGGCGCTGTTCGCGCACGTCGCGTGGCCGTTCGCGCTGTTCGCCCTGGTGGGCGTGGCGGCCGCGGGCTGGGAATGGGGACGCCTGAACGGCGCCCCGGGCGCCGCGGCGGTGATGGTCGGCGCGGCGGTCGCAGCGGCATGCGCGCTGGCGCTCTGGGGTGGCTGGGGGGAAGCCCCGCCGCGCTGGGTGTGGTGGACCGCGTTCGCGATCTGGGTGCTCGGCGGCACGCGCGTGCTGCGCGCCGGGCCGCAGGCCTGGCCGGCGATTCCGGTGCCGCTGCGTTGCGCGCTCGGCGTGCTGCTGCTGTTCGCTGCCTGGCTCGCGATGGCGATCGCGCGCGACATCGGCGTCAACTTCATCCTCTCGGTGTTCTGCCTCGTGTGGGCGGCTGACATTGCCGCCTACTTCGGCGGTCGGGCTTTCGGCAAGCGTAAGCTCGCGCCGTCGATCAGCCCCGGCAAGAGCTGGGAAGGGGTCTGGAGCGGCATGCTCGGCGCGCTCGCGCTGGCAGCGTTCTGGCTCTGGCTCGACAGCAGCTTCAAGATGGATTCGTTCAGTGTCTACCTGCGTTTGTACGGCCGCTTCGGGGCGGCCGGCCTGGTGCTGATCGTCGTGTTCCTGTCCGCGATGAGCGTCGTCGGCGACCTGTTCGAGTCGCTGGTCAAGCGGGCGGCAGGCGCGAAGGACAGCAGCCAGTTGCTGCCCGGTCATGGCGGCGTGCTCGATCGCGTCGATGCGCTGCTGCCGGTCTTTCCGATCACGCTGGCTCTGGTGACGTTCTGAGATGACGATCGCACCACGCCAGCGCGTCTGCATCCTCGGTGCCACCGGGTCGATCGGCACGAACACGCTGGACGTGATGGCGCGTCACCCCGAGCGCTTCGAGGCGTTCGCGCTGACCGCCCACAGCCGCATCGACGCGCTGCACGCGCAGTGCGTGCAATGGAAGCCGCGCTACGCGGTGCTGCCGGACGAAGCGTCGGCGCGCGTGCTGCGCGATCGGCTGCGTGCGGACGCCGTGCGCACCGAGGTGCTGAGCGGCGCGCAGGCGCTGTGCGAGCTCGCGTCGCATCCGGAGGTCGATGCGGTGATGGCGGCCATCGTCGGCGCCGCAGGCCTGGCGCCGTGCCTTGCGGCGGCGCACGCCGGCAAGCGGCTGCTGCTCGCGAACAAGGAGGCGCTGGTCGTCGGCGGCAAGCTCTTCATGGACGCGGTGCACGCCGGCGGCGCGACGCTGCTGCCGATCGACAGCGAGCATTCGGCGATCTTCCAGTGCCTGCCCGAAGACCGCAGTGCCTGGGCGCAGCGCATCGATCACATCCTGCTCACATCGTCGGGCGGTCCGTTCCGGCGCCGCGATCCGGCCACGCTGGCCGCGGTCACTCCGGACGAAGCCTGCGCGCATCCGAACTTCGCGATGGGCCGCAAGATCTCGGTCGACTCGGCGACGATGATGAACAAGGCGCTCGAGGTCATCGAGGCGCGCTGGCTGTTCGACCTGACGCCCGACGCGATCCAGGTGCTGATCCATCCGCAGCAGATCGTGCATTCGATGGTCGTGTGCCGCGACAACTCGGTCCTGGCGCAACTCGGCACGCCCGACATGCGGGTGCCGATCGCCTATGGTCTGTCGTTTCCCGAACGCATCGAGTCCGGCGCGAGCCGGCTCGATTTCAGCGCGCTCGGCGGGTTGAGCTTCGAGCCGCCGGACCACGCCCGCTACCCCGGCCTCGCGCTCGCTTGGGACGCGCTGCGTGCGCCCGAGGGCAGCACCGCGGTGCTCAACGCCGCCAACGAAGTGGCGGTGGCCGCCTTCCTCGCCGGAACCATCCGCTTCGATCAGATTCACAACGTCAACGCCGGCACGGTGGACGCACTCATGCCCGAGCGCGGGTCCACCGGATCGCTCGCGGCGCTGCTGCAGCTCGACCTGCGTGCGCGCGAGCGCGCGGCGGCGTTCGTGAAAGGCCTCGCCTCATGATCACGTTTCTGGCCTTCATCCTCACGCTCGGCGTGCTGATCACGATCCACGAGTACGGCCACTACCGCGTGGCGGTGGCGTGCGGCGTCAAGGTGCTGCGCTTCTCGGTCGGATTCGGGCGCGTGCTGTGGCGCCGCCAGGCCACGCCGGACAGCACCGAGTTCGTCGTCTGCCTGTTGCCGCTCGGTGGGTACGTGAAGATGCTCGACGAGCGCGAAGGCCCGGTGCCGACGAACGAACTGGATCGCAGCTTCAATCGCCAGCCCCTGTGGCAGCGCGCGGCGATCGTCGCCGCCGGCCCGGCCGCGAACCTGTTGCTCGCGATCGTGCTGTATGCGTGCGCGCATTGGATCGGCATCGACGAGGCCAAGGCCGTGATCGGCCCGCCCAGCGCCGACAGCCTTGCCGCGCGCGCCGGCCTGCGCGCCGGCGACTGGGTGCGCGAGGCGTCCAGTGACGGCAACGAATGGCACGAGCTGCGCTCGATGAGCGAGTTGCGCTGGGAGTTGACGCAGGCGATGGTGCGCGGCGAGCCCTTGCATCTGGCCGTCACGGACCGCGACGGCCGCGGTCGCCGCGACGTGCAATTGCACCTTGAATCGCTGGGCACGGCCGAGCTCGACGCGAAGACGCTGCAGCGCATCGGCATCGCGCAGCCGTTCAGCGATCCGGTGCTGGGCGACGTGGTGCCCGGCGGGGCCGCGGCGCGCGCGGGCCTGATGAAGGGCGACCGCGTGCTGCGCATCGACGGTCAGCAGATCAGCGACGGGTCGGTGACGCGCGACCTGATCCGCGCGAGCGGCCGCAATGGCACGGCGCACGCGATGCAGTGGCGCATCGAGCGCGCCGGCCAGGCGCTGGACATCGAGGTGACGCCGGCGGTCGAGAAGGAAGGCACCCAACGCGTCGGCCGCATCGGCGTGAAGCCCGGTCAGCCGTGGGAGATGGTCAACGTGCGCTATGGGCCGGTCGAGGGCGTCACGCAGGCGGTGACGCAGACCTGGCAGATGTCGGTGCTGACGCTGAAGATGCTCGGCAAGATGCTGATCGGCCAGGCCTCGCTGAAGAACCTGAGCGGGCCGCTGACGATCGCCGATGTCGCCGGCCAGACCGTGCGGCTGGGCCTGGCGTACTACCTCGGCTTTCTCGCGGTCGTCAGCATCGGCCTCGGGGTGCTGAACCTGCTGCCGCTGCCCGTCCTCGATGGCGGGCACCTGATGTATTATCTTTTCGAGGGTGTGACGGGGCGGCCGGTCTCCGAGGTGTGGCTGGAGCGGCTGCAGCGCGGCGGGGTGGCCATCATGCTGATGATGATGTCCCTGGCTCTCTACAACGACGTGGCCCGCCTCCTGGGCCTGCAATGACCGACCGCATGCGTTCTTCCTCCCGACCGAGCTTTCCACGATCTCCCATTGCCTGTGCTCTCCTCGCCACCGTGCTCCACGCGGGCAGTGCGTGGGCGGTCGAGCCGTTCGTGCTCAAGGACATCCGGGTCGAAGGCCTGCAGCGCAGCGACGCGGGGACGGTGTTCGCATCGCTGCCGTTCCGCATCGGTGACACCTACACCGACGAGAAGGGCGCGGCCGGTCTGCGTGCGCTGTTCGCCACCGGGCTCTACAAGGACGTGCGGATCGACATCGACAACGGCGTCGTCATCGTCATCGTCGAAGAGCGGCCGGTCATCGCCAACATCGACTTCGTCGGTTTGAAGGAGTTCGACAAGGACCAGCTCGTCAAGTCGCTGCGCGACTTCGGCATCAGCGAAGGCCAGCCGTTCGACAAGGCGCTGGCCGATCGCGCGGAACAGGAACTCAAGCGCCAGTACCTGACGCGCAGCCTGTACGGCGCCGAAGTGGTGACCACGATCACGCCGCAGGAGCGCAACCGCGTCAACCTGAGCTTCACGATCAACGAGGGGGCGATCGCCAAGATCAGCGAGATCCGCATCAGCGGCAACAAGGCGTTCTCGGAGAGCACGCTCAAGGGGCTGTTCGAGCTGACCGACAGCGGCTGGCTGAATTTCTACACGAAGGCCGACCGCTACTCGCGCGCCAAGCTCGACGCCGACCTCGAGACGCTGCGCGCGTACTACCTGAACCGCGGGTACCTCGAGTTCCAGGTCGAATCGACCCAGGTGGCGATCTCGCCGGACAAGCAGGACATCACCATCACGATCAACGTGAAGGAGGGCCAGCCCTACACGGTGACGAGCGTCAAGCTCGAGGGCGACTACCTCGGCAAGGACGAAGACTTCAAGACGCTGGTGTTGATCAAGCCCGGCGAGCCCTACCAGGCCGAGGCGGTGACGCAGACGACCAAGGCGATGACGGACCGCTTCGGCACCTTCGGCTTCGCGTTCGCGCGCGTCGAAGCGCGGCCCGACATCGACCGCGCCGCCGGCACCGTCGCGCTGACGATCGTCGCCGAACCGGCGCGACGCATCTACATCCGGCGCATCAACGTGGCCGGCAACACGAAGACGCGCGACGAGGTGATCCGGCGCGAATTCCGCCAGTTCGAATCGAGCTGGTACGACGGACGCAAGATCAAGCTGTCGCGCGACCGCGTCGACCGGCTCGGCTACTTCAGCGAGGTCAATGTCGACACGGCCGAGGTGCCGGGCACCAACGACCAGGTCGACCTGACGATCACGATCAAGGAAAAGCCGACCGGCAACCTGAACATCGGCGCCGGCTTCTCGTCGGCGGACAAGCTCTCGCTGTCCGGCTCGATCAAGCAGGAGAACGTGTTCGGTTCGGGCAACTACCTCGGCCTGGAACTCAACACCAGCAAGTACAGCCGCACGCTGGTGCTGAGCACCGTCGACCCGTACTTCACGGTCGACGGCATCTCGCGCTACATCGATGTCTTCTACCGCACCCAGCGGCCACTGAACAGCCAGGGCGAGGAATACGAGCTCGTGACGCCGGGCGGCTCGATCCGCTTCGGGGTGCCGTTCAGCGAGTACGACACGGTGTTCTTCGGCATCGGCTACGAACGCACCGAGATCAAGGGCACCAATCTGCCGCTGAACTACCGCAAGTACGTCTACGAGTTCGGCGACAAGAGCAACTCGGTGCCGCTCACGATCGGCTGGTCGCGCGACAGCCGCGACAGCTCGCTGGTGCCCACCAATGGCCGGCTGACGAGCCTGAACTTCGACTGGGGCGTGCTCGGCGACGCCAAGTACCTGCGGACGAATGCCAAGTTCCAGCAATACATCCCGCTGTCCAAGCGCTTCACGTTCGGCTTCAACACCGATCTCTCCTGGGGCAAGGGATTGAGCGGCAACGCGTACCCGATCTTCAAGAACTTCTACGGCGGTGGCCTGGGCAGCGTGCGCGGCTTCGAGCAGAACTCGCTCGGCCCGGTCGACGTGACGGGCGCATTCATCGGCGGCAACCGCCGGATCAACATCAACGGCGAGCTGTACCTCCCGGTGCCGGGCACCGGCAACGACCGCACGTTGCGCTGGTTCACCTACCTGGACGCCGGCAACGTTTGGGGCGAGACCGAGAAATTGAGCGCCAGCGACATGCGCGCGTCGGCCGGCATCGGCCTGAGCTGGGTGTCGCCGGTCGGGCCTCTGAAGCTGAGCTACGGTGCACCGATCCGCAAGAAGCCTACGGATAGAATTCAGCGACTTCAATTCCAAATTGGGACCGCTTTCTGATGGATAGCACCTCGAACAAGGCCGGCAGGTTCGACGCCGGTGTCCGCAAGCTGGCGACGGCCGCGCTGCTGCTGGTGGCCGCCGCCGCCGTGCACGCGCAGGAAATGAAGATCGGCTTCGTCAACAGCGATCGCGTGCTGCGCGAAGCCAACCTCGCGAAGGCGGCGCAGACGCGGCTCGAGAACGAGTTCTCGAAGCGCCAGAAGGAAGGCGAAGACGCCGCCGCGCGCTTGAAGTCCGCGGCCGACAAGCTCGACAAGGACGCGCCGACACTTGCCGAGGCCGAACGCACCCGCCGCCAGCGCGACCTGGTCGAACAGGATCGCGAACTGCAGCGCAAGCGCCGCGAGTTCCAGGAAGACCTGAACCAGCGCAAGAACGAAGAGCTCGCCTCGGTGGTCGAACGCGCGAACAAGGTCGTCAAGCAGATCTACGACACCGAGAAGTTCGACCTGATCCTGCAGGGCGACGTCGTGATCTTCGCGAGCGCGCGAGTGGACATCACCGACAAGGTGATCAAGGCGCTGAACGCCCAGCCTGCCGCGAAGTGATTTGATGTGGCCGCTTCCGGTGCCGACGTCGCCCTGGCCGACATCGTTGCTGAGCTCGGTGGCGAACTCGTAGGCGGTGGCGAGCAGCCCGGTGCGCTGCGCATCGACCACATCGGCGGCATCGACTCCGCAACGCCGTCGACCATCACCTTCCTCACCAATCCGCGTCTGCGGCCGCTGCTCGACGGCTCGACCGCGGGCTGCGTGATCGTCGCCCCGGCGCTGCGCGACGCGGCGCAGGCGCGCGGCGCGGCAATCGTCACGCCCGATCCCTACCTGTACTACGCCCGGCTCACGCAGTGGTGGGCCGCGCGCACCCGGCCGGCGCGCTGCACTTCCGGAACACGGGCGAGGCGCTGCCCGCCGCGACGCTCGACGCCGCGCGCGCCGCCGACGCGATCCTGTTCGGCGCGATGGGCTGGCCCGAGATCCGGTATCCGGACGGCACCGAGATCGCGCCGCAACTCGACCTGCGCGTCGCGCTCGAACTCTACGCGGGGGTGCGCCCGGCGCGGGCGATTCCGGGCATTCCGCTGCCGCTCGCGGATCCGCGCGCCCGCGCCATCGACCTGGTCGTCATCCGCGAGTCGACCGAAGGCCTGTTCGCCTCGCGCGGCAAGGGCACGGTCACCGACGACCGCGAAGCGCGCGACACCATGGTGATCACCCGGGCCGGGTCCGAGCGCGTCCACGATTTCGCGTTCCGGCTGGCGCAGCGGCGCAAGGGCCGGGGGAGCCCCGGGCGCGTCACG
>Ga0209023_10003974_pt1 | contig 17218 bp, 11 predicted proteins | sample LakOneMetagenome_FD_187468 | JGI IMG/M metagenome (GOLD analysis project Ga0209023, IMG submission 187468) | Freshwater and sediment microbial communities from Lake Erie, Canada (SPAdes) (version 2) | ecosystem: Environmental > Aquatic > Freshwater > Lentic | place: Lake Erie, Canada... | reverse complement strand
TGTTTTCTTTACCTCGTGAAACATTCCTGATTCAAATACGGAGATACGAAGCAGTAATAATAATATTCCCAATCCACCACCAATAAAATAACAGGTACGCCAATAGAAATTTTCTTTCATAACAAACGCAAGAACAGCTCCTGTTAATCCTATCCCTGCCACCAGTGATGTTGCAATTCCTCTTTTTTCTTTTGAGATCAGTTCAGAAACAAGCGTGATGCCTGCTCCCAGTTCACCGGCAAGTCCGAGGCCGGCTACAAAACGTATCAGTTTATATTGCTCTACATTTTGAGCAAACCCGTTTACGATATTTGCAATTGAATACAGGATGATCGATCCGAATAAAACACTTAACCTTCCTTTTTTATCTCCCATTACACCCCAGACAATACCGCCAATAAGCAGGCCGGCCATTTGCCACATAATAATACTTTCACCACTTGTAGTGATCTGTTCTTTCGATAAACCCAAAGACTGAAGACTTGGAACACGAATAATACTAAAGAGCAGCAGATCATATATATCTACAAAATATCCCAGTGCAGCTACAAGTACAGCAATATTGAATATTGAAGAAGATTGTTTTTGCATTAAAACAATTTATGAATTGGCGTTGGGTTTTTTCTTTCCAAAAAATACTTTTATGATTACAGGTGCTGTTGTCACCAATACTATTCCGATCACTATAACTTCAAGATGGTTCTTAAGGTCGAAATTGAATTTTGAAAGGAATAACTGTTGCAGGTAATGGCCAGCAAACAACATGATGAATACCCATGCAATACAACCAACAATATTATAGAAAGAGAATTTCTTCTGGTCCATTTGAACAATACCTGCAACAATTGGTGCGAATGTTCTTACGATCGGCAGAAATCTTGCCATAACAATGGCGCCTCCTCCATGCTTGTCATAAAAATCTTTTGCCTGGAACAGGTATTTTTTCTTGAAGAGCAGTGTATCCTTTCGTTCAAACAAAAAAGGGCCGCTTTTTTTCCCGAACCAATATCCTACATAATTACCAATGATACCTGCTAAAGAAATAATGATACCCAGTATTGTAAGATCAATTAGCGGACCTGTATTCTCTATGCCTAAACCTGCTTTCACAAGTTCATCACTATAAATACCCGTTACGAACAATAAAGAATCACCAGGAAAAAAGAATCCGGCGAATAAACCTGTTTCTGCGAATACTGCAAATACAATAAACCACAACCCGCCATTTTCAATATACCATTGTGGCTGCAGTAATTGTGTCCAGTGAAAATCCAGTAAAAAAAATGTTGTCATATTTTATAGATCAATGGTATTATTCATGGTGTTTGCCGGGATGTTCAAGTTCTCCTTCCCATTTGCTTACAACAGCTGTTGCAATGCTGTTACCAACTACATTTGTTGCGCTGCGGCCCATATCCAGTAATGGATCTATTCCAATCAATAATGCAATACCAGCTTCAGGGATATTGAAAGTTGCCAGCGTTCCTGCTATCACTACCAGCGATGCCCTTGGTACACCCGCAATACCTTTACTGGTAAGCATCAAAACAAGCAACATACTTATCTGTGTTGCAAAATCGAGATGGATACCAAAACTCTGTGCAATGAATATGGATGCAAAGGTCATGTACATCATACTTCCGTCGAGATTAAAAGAATAACCAAGCGGCAATACAAAACTCACGATCTTATCCTTGCAACCAAAACGTTCCAGTTCCATCATTGTTTTTGGAAATGCGGCTTCACTGCTGGAAGTACTGAAAGCCAGTAATATCGGCTCCTTAATTCTTTGCAACAAGGTAAACACCCTTTTCTTTATGAACAACGATCCTGCAAATATTAATATTATCCAGAGCAATGCAAGTCCGAAATAAAATTCACCAATGAATATGGAATATGTTTTTAATATCCCCAATCCCTGTTTTGCTATGACTGCTGTCATCGCACCAAACACAGCTACTGGTGCAAAGTTCATCACATAACCGGTAACTTTTAATATAACATGGGCAACTGCATCCAATGCTTTGATAACAGGAGCAGTAATATGACCGAGTGCTGCAGCGGCCACCCCAAAGAATATAGAAAAAACAACTATCTGTAATATTTCATTCTTAGCCATGGCATCAACAAAACTTGCAGGGAATACATGATAGAAAAAATCTTTTACCGTTAGTGCGGCTTTGTCGATACCAAGATTAGCAACACTATCAGGTAGCGGCAGGTGCATTGAACTTCCCGGCTGGAAAAAATTAACCAGTGCCATTCCAAGCAATAAACTCATTAATGATGCTGATATGAACCAAAGCAATGTTTTACCACCGATTCGGCCAACTGCTTTTATATCCCCCAGTTTTGCAACACCAACTACCAGTGTAGTAAATACAAGTGGTGCAACGATCATTTTTATAAGCCTGATGAAAATGTCTGCAAGCAGGCTGAACCATTCAAGTTTTTTATCCCTTGCTTTTAAGCTTTCCGATTTCTGAACATCCACCAGTTCCTTTTCCTTTAATAAAGACTTGTATGCCGAACTTGTAGTATCAAGCAATAATGCGATCCTGCTGTTTAAATTTTTAATTGAATCCGTGTATGCAAGCAATTCATCAACACCTTTTGTATTCGTACTATTGTCAAGTATTGCTTTTTCAGCGGCTTTCTTTTTTGCCGTTACCTCATCTTTTAGTTTAGTTAATGCAGCGTATGCTACACTGTCCTTTGGCAATTCAAAAGCCTTCATTTTATCACGTAATAATTTCTGCTGTGCTTCAGCATTCATGATACGTGTATTTTCCGTACCAACATATTGCTTATTTAAAATGAAACCGGTTGCAATTCCAATCACCAATGCGATACCAATGTATAAAGTAAGCCTGTTCTTTTTGGATTTCTCCTGATGCATAGACTAAAATTAGTTTTGCAATATATGATTTAATGCTTGTTGTGCACAAAGAGGCCGCTAAAAATGTATCAATGGTTGCTTTAATAAAGATTTATTGCTTATTTTTCCGGATATTTTTAAATAAAACCAACCAACTGTATGAGTTTATTTGCAAAGAAATCAATTGATTCATTAATGGCTGAAGCCGGGGATTCTGAAAAAGGATTAAAAAGAACCCTCAGTGCCGGTTCATTGGTAGCACTTGGAATCGGGGCTATCATTGGAGCCGGATTATTTGTGAGAACAGCTGCAGCAGCTGCACAAAACGCAGGGCCATCTGTAACGTTGGGATTCATTGTTGCTGCTATCGGTTGCGCATTGGCAGGATTATGCTATGCAGAACTTTCATCTTCAATTCCTATTTCCGGAAGTGCTTATACCTACACCTATGCAACAATGGGTGAATTACTTGCCTGGATAATCGGTTGGGATCTTGTTTTGGAATATGCAGTAGGTGCGGCAACTGTTGGCATTGCCTGGAGTGAATACCTTAATAATCTTTTGGTAAATGTACTACACATGAGCCCGATTCCTTATGAATGGTGCCACTCCCCTTTTGAACATTCTATTCCCGATGCAACCGGGGCAGTTATTCATGGCATGATGAATATTCCTGCATTGGGTATCGTTGCCTTATTAAGTTTACTTTTAATAAAAGGAACACAGGAATCCGCATTTGTAAATGGCATCATCGTTATTACAAAAGTTGCGATCGTTATCCTGATAATTATTTTTGGATGGGGATTTGTAAATCCTGCTAACCATACACCTTATATACCAGCAGCATCAACTTATACAGATCACCAGGGTGTTGACCATAGCTTTGGTGGCATCATGGGAATTCTTGGTGCAGCAGGTGTTGTGTTTTTTGCTTTCATTGGTTTTGATGCCGTTAGCACTGCGGCACAGGAAACCAAAAATCCAAAAAAAGCAATGCCAATTGGTATTCTTGGTTCATTAGCCATTTGTACTGTACTGTATATTTTATTTGCGCATGTTCTTACCGGGCTTGCACCAGTGGAATTTTTCAGAACAAATGGTAAAGAAGCTTCTGTTGTAGCAGCCATCAATACATTCATGCCTGGTTATGCATGGCTAGGTAAGTTGGTTACCGTTGCGATACTTGCAGGTTTTTCTTCGGTGATACTGGTAATGCTACTTGGACAAAGCCGTGTGTTCTATTCAATGAGTAAAGATGGATTGTTGCCGAAAGTATTCAGCGATGTACATCCAAAATTTAAAACACCATATAAAGCAAACTTAATTATACTTGTATTAGTAGGATTATTTGCAGCTTTTGTTCCTGGAGACATTGTTGGAGACATGACAAGCATCGGAACTTTATTTGCATTTATCCTGGTTTGTGCAGCTGTTATCATATTAAGAAAAACAGATCCAAATCTTAAAAGAGAATTTAAAACTCCATTGGTTCCATTTGTTCCAATATTGGGAATAATAGTATGTGCGGCAATGATATTTGGATTAGGCTGGACAAACTGGTTGCGTTTATTCGGTTGGCTTGCAATTGGTTTTGTAATTTACTTCGGCTATAGCAGGAAAAAGAGCAAACTGAATAATCCAGGTAATTAACCATAAAATTTTCTATAAAAAATCCCGAAATAATATTCGGGATTTTTTATTTACTGTACCTGTATCTCATCAATAAAAATATGCGTATCTCCTCCTGCGCCCATATGCCATTCCGGTAGTTTACCATACTGAACTGCTTTTACCCTTATATACCTTGCTTTCACGGCTGCAAAACTTGGCTGCATGATCATGATCTGCGGTTCAAGATGCTGAATAGGTATCAGGTCTTCTCCTTTATATAACTCAGTAAAATTCCTGCCATCAGTTGAAGCTTCAATGCTGAATTGTTTCGGCATTACGATCCATGCCCTGGTGTCCTGCAGGAAATCAATTATTACTTTTGTTACTGCCCTAACTGTTTTAAGATCAATAACAACATCCACATCATTTTTTTGATATCCCTGCCAGTTCCCTTTTCTCCAGTTAACTGTGCCATGAATACCATCGATCAATCCATCAGGCCCGCCTCCATCGTATTGTTTTTCATAAACTGTATTGTATTTGATCGTCCAGTTATGCGGGATCTTTTTATAAACCGCTGTCGTTACAAAACTTCTTATTCCCTTGTTGCTCACAGCAATAGCTTTTACTGTTACAGATTTATCAATATTCAATGCTGCTGTATATTTTCTTGACCGTTCTGTTGGTTCAGTATTATCCAGCGTATAATAAATATTTACATTTTTCTGGCCCGACGATATTGTTACTACTTTAGTTTTCTTAAAAGGAATTCCTCCGCCATTAATAACAGGATTCAGAACAATTGCTTCATCATCATCAATGAGCGGCGTCTCAAATTTTTTCGAGAAGATGGAAGAAGGTTTATTTCCCATTATAAAACTGATCAACCCGCCATTGGCTATATCATTAACATCCAGGTAAGGGAATTCCCATTTCTTTGGCATCAGGGATTTGGTAGTGCTTAATACAGCATTCTGAATGTAAAAATTCTTGTCGCTTACTCCCGGTGAATTAATGATAAAATTTTTCCCGTTCTCAAGGTTTACCTGTGCCAGGCTGAACTGCGGCGTACCGATCATATATTTATCAGAGCCGGGTGTTACAGGATAAAATCCCAATGCACTTAATACATACCAGGCACTCATTTGCCCGCAATCTTCGTTTCCGATTAGTCCATCAGGTGCATTCTTATACATTTCGGTCATTACTTTATGAACAAGTCCCTGCGTCTTGTATGCCTTACCGGTATAGTCGTATAAATAAATGATGTGATGGCTTGGTTCATTCCCATGAGCGTATTGCCCGATGAGCCCGGTTATATCACTTTGATCACGTCCTGTTGTTTTGGTTGATGCTGAGAACAAAGCATCAAGTTTCTGTTCCAGTTTACCAGCCCCGCCTGTTAATGTAAGATAACCGCCAATATCCTGTGGCATGTAAAAAGAATATTGCCAGCTGTTCGCTTCAGTAAAATTATTATTCACTTCTCTTGGGTCAAACGGTTGAGCCCAATCACCATTTTTCCTGGGGCGCATGAAGCCTGATTTAATATCCAGCAGGTTTTTATAATACTGTGATCTTCTTATGTATTCATTATAATCTGCATCATTACCCGTCATCTTTGCAAACATGGCTATACACCAGTCGTCGTAAGCATACTCAAGTGTGCGGCTTACATTCTCCGCTTCGTCATCAACTTCTATTAAACCGTTTTTAATATAAGACGATAAACCAAAGTGGTTCCAGTTGGCACTTTTTTTCATCGCTTCCAGCGCAAGTTTGGTATCAAAATCAGTAATGCCTTTTGAATAAGCATCGGTAATAACCGGTATGCTGTGATACCCGATCATACAATCCGTTTCGCAACTCGCCAGTTCCCAAACCGGCAACCGGCCACCCTGCTGGTACTGTACGAGGAATGTTTTGATATAATCCAGTGTACGTGCCTGGTCAATGATGGTATAAAGCGGGTGTGCGCCACGGTAAGTATCCCACAATGAAAAAACAGAATAGTAGGTAAAGCCTTCTGCAGTATGGATCTTATTATCCCTGCCACGGTACTGCCCGTCAACATCCATATTTATGTTAGGCACGATGGCAGTATGATACAATGCTGTATAAAATATCTTCAACTTATCTTCATCAGTGTCTTTGACCTCTATCTTCGACAATTCACTGTCCCATTTTTTTTCAGCTGCTGATTTAACGGCTTCAAAGTCCCAACCCGGCATTTCCCTTTCAAGGTTCTTCTTTGCACCATCAACACTTACAGGCGATATCGCTACTTTAACATAAATATCCTTTGATTCAGAAAGATCAAATTGAAAATATGCCTTGATATTTTTTGACAAGGAGGATTTAAGGTTCTCAAACAAACTATCATCCTGCCAGATACCATTGTTTATGATCGGTTTTGAAAATTTCATTACAAAAAAAACATACTGGTTATTGGCCCATGCCTTGCTCCTGCGCAGGCCGGAAACAGTCACACTGTCTTCTATGGTTACTGAAGATTCGATCACTTCGTCCCGGTGTTTCAGATCAAGGATGATGTTATTTGTTTTGGCTGATAAAAAAGTATAATGATGTAAGCCAACTCTTTCTGTTGTGGTAAATTCCGCATTGATATGATCATCATCCAGTAACACACTGTAATAACCTGCAGATGCCTTTTCATTCTTATGATCGAACAAAGAACCGTATACTTTATTGTCGTGCGAAGCAATACCGTTCATCGGCATTATTAAAATATCTCCATAATCACTCACTCCTGTACCGCTAAGGTGTGTATGAGAAAAGCCATAAATAAAACTATCGGAATAATGATAACCGCCGCATCCATCCCAACCATCGAGCCTGGTATCAGGGCTTAATTGTACCATTCCGTGGGGAACTGTAGCTCCCGGGTATGTATGGCCGTGGCCACCTGTTCCGATAAACGGGTTTACGTATTGTATATAACCCTGCTGTGCCGGTAAACTGAAGAAAATAAAAATGCATATCAACAACGATATAATTTTCTTTACTGTCATGGGAATGTATTGATAATAAAAAAGCTTCTCAAAATGAGAAGCTAAGTTAATTTAATAAATGTTTTATTTAGAATGGCAGGTCATCATCTGTGGACACGTGCTGCATAGCAGGCTGTGATTTTACAACAGGTGCAGCGCCTGAACCGGCATTGCTTACATTACCCTGGTTGTAGCCCCCTGATCCCTGTGAATCATTATTGCCGCCAAGCAATTGTATGTTTTGTACACGCATACGCAATGTTGCGGCTGGCTGTCCTTCTTTATTGGTGTAAGCATCAGCCTCAGGAGAACCTTCAGCATAAACCGTTTTTCCCTTTGTGAGGTATTGGGCTACTGCGGTCCTGTCTGTCCAGTAAGCACATTCAACCCAGGTGGTGCGTTCTTTCTGGTTACCCTGGCTGTCTTTATATCTTTCAGTATGTGCTACACTGAAATTGATGACATTTTTTCCATTCACTTCTTTTACGATGCAATCCTTTCCAAGATTGCCTACAATTTGTAATTTGATCATAACGTGTGTTTTAATATTAATCGATGTATCTGTTTGCTGAGGTTATGAATTTAATTACGCAGTTTAGTTCATTTTCTTCTTTAAAGTACTTACCTGGTCCTGTAAGTTATTAACAAGATTTGCAAGGGAGTTCACATCCCATCTTTGCTGCTGTGCCACTTTACCGATAACGACCTGTGCCTGCCACAATTCGACTATATCTTCTGAATTTACCTGGTAAGGCTGGTAAGTAGGATTATCACTCACCAAGGAAACTTTATTTTTGCTACGGCTATTTTTTATGATCCTTTTATATACGATCCCTTCATTACGGCTTACAACTATATAGGCAAGATTATTTTTTACATCATCCAGTGATTCCACTTTCTCCCCAACAATAATGCTTCCGCTGGGAGTTGGTAACATACTGTCGCCGATGATCTCAAATGCACGGTAATTACCGCCACTCAGCATAGGCAGGGTAAAAGTATTTAGTTCATCAATAAATTCACTGTCAGCATAACTGGTAAGATAGCCGGCTGCTGCCTTAACAGGTACAAAGTGGATTACATTGCGGTCTGCTGAAGCCATCTTCTGCTGGCGGCGCTTTGCCAGGTAGCTGCTGCCGGCATTACCGGTATTGCTTACATCCTGGAGTAATAATTCGTCCAGGCTTAATTTAAACATATCAGCAACGATCTCAAGTACATCCAGTCTTGGATCTGCACGTTCTTCTTCGTAAGCTCCAATCAAAGAACGTTTGATATTTAATTTGTTTGCAAATTCTTCCTGTGTCCAACCGCGAAGTTTGCGGAGGTATTTTAAGTTTAATCCGGCTCTGGACATGATTTAACTAATTTGATTAGCACAAATATACTAAATAGTTTAGTTTGACAAAATTTATTTTTTGGGGTTAGTTTTCAATTATTAAACTGGCATAAGTCATTTTCAATTTTTTCGCCTTTGTTACTTTTCCAACTCGGTGAGCCGCCGGGGCCTGGTCTCCGACCAGCCGACCGGAATTCATGAACCCATATAATGTTCTAATATACCAAACACATTTGCGGCCAACCGGTCAGAGGTAAAAAAAATAATCCCTGCAGTTTAACTACAGGGATTATAAATTACGCAAGATGATAAAACAACCCTCCGCCATGGTGCGTGACACACGCACCAATTAATACCCACCTGTCAAAAAATAATCCCCGCAATTTAACTGCAGGGATTATAAATAACGCAAGATGATAAAATAACTATAGCTCATTCATTCTTGCTGTTACTGTTTCAATGAATAGATCGGTTGCGGCGATGTCTTTCACAACACAATCGATATCATACTCGGTTTGCAAAACCGCAATTACACCATGGCTGTTCTTACGTTCTGTAAGTACTGCTTTCCTGTAATTAAGGCCCAACAGCTTTGTTTGCTCTTTGCTTTTAACATCGCCATCAGGAATGTTTGCGATGATGGATTCCGATACATTGATCTGGGCCTGCAGCGTTTGAAGTTCTGTCTCAATAGAGACTGAGCTTCCTGAAGATGTTACCCTGTGGCGTTCCAGTGTTATTTTCCGGAACTCAAGGGTTGCCTTGTCTTCATTGGCTGTTGCCAGTAATGCGTTACAATCATCTTTTGATTTTAATAGTAGAATTGAATATTCCATTGTATTAAGTTTTATTTTCCCAGGCGATATTGCCTGTACCTATAAGATTTTACATGAATAAAATTGTTTAATCATAAGATCTGCTTTAACATTACTTTAGTTTTTGTATAACTAACGGTGAGATGTAATTGAAAAATTTATTGCGTTAATATTTTTTTTGGTGGGGATAAATGCAGTAGTGGCGGAGTTCATGAATTTGATCGGCTGATCGGAGACCACGCCCTGGCAGCTCACGGGTAGTGGCTATCAACAACGGCGAAAAAGGTTAATTTTTAATAATTTTCAAAATCTTCCTAATTCCGTTTGCGTTAAATATTTGAACAAAATAAAGACCTGAGGAAAGTTTTTGAAGATTGAAAGTATTACTGTTCTGCGGAGAATTAAACATCATAACAGTTTGGCCAACTGCATTTTTTATTAAAACACTATTATCTTTTTGAAGCCCTTCAATTTCCATCAAATTGTTTACAGGGTTAGGGTTTATTTTATAAGCCAGGCTGTTACATGCTGATTTTATTTTGATAATATCGCTATACTCATAATGTCCGTCAATATCATTGATCCTAAGCCTGAAAAATGCATCTTCAAAGTTATCTGTTTCAATGCTGTAATTACTATTATCACCTTTTGGAGCAACTTCTGCCACTTTATTAAATATTGCCCCATTCACACTTCGTAATAATTCAATGTTTTTTACATTTAATTCAATGCCGCTCTTCCATCGAAGGAGTGCCTTGCAATTATTTGTAGCATTACCTAAGAAAAACAATAAGTTTAACGGGATTGTTGTACAACCAAATGGATCAGAAAATATTGTACCGCTCCCATCATTTGTAGAAACGCTTACGCTGGTTGCATTTACGTTATCAATAGTAATTCTGCCATGACCTCTCAAAGCAGAACCACCGGAAATACTAACAGTTAGATATCCATCGGCAGTTAATTCCATATAGGCGAAAGAACTATTTGTACAGGTTGAGCCGGGCGGAAAATCGCTAATATTTGAGGCCATTAAAGGATAGAAGAGGCCATTCACTTTTATCTCAATTCTTGGGCATAGAACTGCTCCATCAAAGCCTCTGAAGTCAATTGAAAAACTACTTACCGGATATGCAAATGTGAATGTATTAGTTTGTACTCCTGAATATAAAGGATTTACAGGGCACCCTAAAGGGTCCCCTCCATTTTGCCAGCCCACCCATTGACCAATCACGCATTGAGAAGTAAGAGGACGTTGTAATGCCCAAGAGCCATTGCATGCTTGAGCGAAAATACTCTTTGTCGATAAACAAAATGCAAAGCAAAGCAGTTTAAAAAATATGTTTTTGAATAAGGGCATTCGGAAAGTTGTTTATAAATATACAAAATTTATGATTGCGGGCTCAACATAAGAGGATATCTATTAGATCAAGGCTTAACATAAAACCTTCTGGAAATCTTGATCTTTTATAAAAAAACGAAAGTGGCTGTATTTTTCATGACAGCCACTTTCGTTTACATCTAAAATTAGAAGCAATTTTATAAGAAAATCTGCTTTAGGATTTTTTTACCACTTTTATCTGTTATTAATAGCTGATAATTTGCAGAAGCTATTTTCTTATTGAGCTTAATAACTTGTACACCGTCAACTTCGCTTATTATCAGTTGATTGGAATATACTACTTGCGCTGCCTGATTGATTAACTGTAAATTATATCGCCCAGCCGGCATTTGTGAATAATGAATATTTATCACTTTATCTTTTACCGGGTTAGGATAAATACTGATTGAGCCGAAGCTGGTTTTATCTGTTTTATTATTTATACTACCACTAGTGATTGTGAAAGACTTATTCATTTTTTCAAATATTACCATAAACCTGTTTTCATAAGATGACTGATTACCATCTACCATAAAATCAAAAAAACCGCCTTCTGCTAAGCTAATAGGAATTCTTACACGAAGATAATTATCAACAAGTGTAGCATGAAGATCCTCTTCCTGCATATTTAGAGGCATAAATCTTAATTGATATTTTATTTTTTGAAGATTTTTAAAGGCATAAAAAATGGTATCAGCTTCCTTTATTTCCTTCTTTGTTTCGACAGAAAGGAAAAAGTTATTTCTTTTCATAATCATAAAATTCTCACCAGGATTAAAAAGTTTTCCTGCGTCATTCGCATCTATACCATCATTAAAAACATTTTCACATATTACGCTGTTCCCATCGCAAATATTCTGTCCGTAATACAAATTTGCATTAAAGGATTTCTTGTTACTCATTTGTGGCTGCCTTGTTACTAACCTGCTATTGGCTGATTTAATAGTTTCAGCAAAACTTACGGAACCTGAACTTCCATTGTTGGTTGTTTGTACAAAAAATGCCTGGCCACTTTGAATTTCCGGGTAAGCCACGGCAGCATCATACAATGCAGTTCCGCCCGGGGTTGGTTTAAAGCCGGTTGAAGCATGCAAAGTCTGGTAACCACCCAAACCCTGCGATCCAGCCAGTAAAGGATCCCATACAATAACATCATTAGTAAGGTTTGAAAAATTTCCATGGCTATTCATATAATTTAAATCTATGGCTGAAGCATAAGGATTGCCGACCATGGCAAATTTTCCTGGTGTCCCCCCCAGTACGGTTACATTTGGCGGTATGTAACCTGTATGCGGCTGAAACAAAGCTCCTTTTGAGCGCAGATTTGTTTTGTTAGGATTATCACTAATTTCTGTTTTTGACCTATCACCTCGCACAAAAATAAAATACCCATTTTTATTGTACAGAGGTATGCTTGTATTTCCAATGGCATCAAAACCATTGGTTGTAGAATTATAAGTTTTTATTGAGGTGATCAACGAAAGAGCATCAAAGCCATTAGTTGTAGTTGATGTCCAACTTGGATCGGGAATATGTGTGCCATAGCCAGTGGAGGAATTATTTCCTCCTTCCATCCATGAATCGTAAACAGATTGGCTTGTTGAATTGGCACCAGTAGGCGTTGCGAGTGCCTGCCATTTTTTGGTATGCTCGCCGCTTCCTGTTCCTGTTAAAATATACCGTTCAACCGTAGCTTTCCCATCAATAAAATTGCTTGCATCTATCTGTGCAACATTAGCTGTTGTTAAAGCCGTTGAAACCAGTGTTAGGTTATCGCCTGTAATTAATGTTTTGCTGGTTGCAGTACCAAATCCCAGTTCTCTCCATACATCAACCCCTTCACCACTTGTAGAAGAAATTGTAACGTTATTGGAGGCAGTAAAATTCAATACATCATTGCCAACAAAAACATTTCCTGCCAGCATTTGTGCCTTACAGGTACCATTCATTTCGATAGACCCGGTAACAGTGCTTGAACTATAATTATCTATACTCCCAGGATCGCCTGTTATATTCCTGGCAACCTGCAGTGTACCATTATTGGTAAGCGAAGCTCCCGACTGAAGATGAATGCTATGTACCTGAAAAGTACCCACGGTAATTTTAGGTTGGTTCGGAACTGCAAATGGTATATATACATCAGTTAAAGCGTTATTGGGTACTACTGCCGGATTCCAGTTATTTGCATCATTCCAATTAGCAGAGTTTGTTCCTGCCCAGTTAGCCAGATTCCCGGAAGCCAGGACAGTAATGGTCTCAGTGTTATTACTACAATTATTATTTAAAATCGGATTATTTAAAATATTGGGCACCGATAGTGTTAAGGCATAAAGTGGGGGATTAATTGTTGCATCAATGGTAATTGGGTTGCTGGCTCCAATCAAATTACCATCACCATCAGTCCAGGCATAAGTAGCATTGGTTACCCCACAAGCTTCTAAAGTATAATTACAAGCTGAGTTTTCTGTGTAGTGAATCATGTTAGTAACATCGATCAGTTCTGGCATAAGAAAATGTATATAACTTAATCCACTACCACCCAGGTTTCCCTCGGGATAGATAACGATCATATCCCAATTTGCAGATGCGGTGAAAGTTACGAAATACTGTTGCCACCCTGCTGTTTCAATTCCCGTAAAATTCTGACAAAGGATGTCTTGTTTGGTTGTTAAATTGGGTGGAACAGTTGTACCAATCGAATTCGGAGTTATTGGAAACTCCTGGCAGTTACTTAAGGCAATTCTGAAAGTGAAATCTGCTGCTGTCTCTCCTCCTATACTTATGGTGTTTAAAAAGAAGGAAAAGGCATATTTTCTACCTATAACCAGTTGCGGAATTTTAGCATATATGCCCTCATATGAATAATTGATACTACTGGTAAATATTGACATACCTGCTGCATTGGCCATTAGCGATAAATTCATAGGATATATTGGTGGCGGGCCTGAAAGCGGTGTACCATTAATATCCGGAGAGCCACCATTTACTGATGACCAAAACTGAACACGATTTAATCTAAATGCATCAACCCCCGAAACATTGGGTGTTTTTGTAAAGTCTGCATTAGGAATAATATTACAATTATCTGTACCTGCAATGGGATCTGCACAGGTTACCCGCTCAGTAGTAGGAAGTTGTATCGCTGTTTTATTAACTGTCGGCGCTTCAGCATCTTCACAGTATTGCGGGTCATTACCTATTGCTCCTTCAACCCACATAGAAAAAGTATATTCATCATCTTCCCCGATGCCTTCATCATAACCAAGTACATCGCTTTCCTGGTTACTTACTATACCATTTGGGCCTTCCCACTGATAGGAAGCATTTATTACTCCGCACGCAGATAACAAAGTCATTCCTTTAGTCGTGTCGTCATCCAGATATGTTAAATATTGATTGGTTGGATTGATTGGAATAAGCTCCGGATATAGAAAATGTATATAAGTTCCTCCGTTAAAACTGCTGTTTGATATTTCCGGATAGATAACAATCATTTTGTAATCTTTTTCAGGAGTGAAAGTCACCAGGTACTGCTGCCAGTCTGAATCTCCAATATGTTCGAATGATCGGCAATATATCAACTGTTTGTCGCCGTTTATTTCCGGATTTCCTGATGATGTAGTGTCAAAATTCTCACAATTAGCAAGAAATATTTTGATAGTATAGCTTCCTCCATAAGTTCTGTATCCCGATAATGCTGATGAGGCTAAGAAAAAAGATAACGCGTAATTATTACCATGTACAAGTTGGAATGTTCTCCCGGCAATTCCTTCAGTTTGTGTGTTGAGATTATCAACAAACATTGATGAAAAATTCTCCCTGGTAAGATTAGCGGGGAGCGCTGGCAGGTTCCATCCATTGCCTGGTGCTAATATCTGTGGTGAGTTTATTAATGTCTTGCCACATGGTAACATTCCCTTTACTGAAAGCCTCAAGAGAATCTCCGATACAACTAAAACTTGGGTTAGAAATTAAATTACATGAAGAGTCAGTTAACGCTTCCTCACATGGTACTAAATAATGCGGGGCTCTTGGTGGGTTGATTTGGGCGTTGCTTGCTAAAAAGCATAACAAAGCGATAAATAATAACAGTTTTTGTTTCATAAAGTACGGTTTAGGTTACGTGTTTTATTAAAAAAACTCTTTCGGGGTTCAGATGTACAGCAATAGCTTCACGCAAACTAAGGTGAATAGCGCTGCCTGTATAATGAAAATGATCAGCAAGATTTAAACTGGTGAAATTGAAGGTGTAGCAGGATGGTCTGAAACGGTGATATTTATATTAGGGTATTGAAAGACCTTTTAAAGGTTCGTATTTTTTCTCAATAAAAAAAATATAATTCAAACCAGATAGTTTTTCACTGCTGTTGGCAAGGGCCACCGCATGGTGCCCGACCAGTTAACAGCATTATAGAACACTAAATGAGAGAGTAAATTCAGTTCTGCTGGCCGGAGAACAGTACCCGGCAACAGATAGCTGCTGTTTTTTCGCCGCTGTTGGTGCACCTACTCCGTAATCCGCCGAGGCGTGGTCTCCGACCAGCCGACCAGAATTCATCAACTCATATAATGTTCTAATATACCAAACTCATCTATATTCTTATCATAAAATATCGCTGAGGAGTATCTATATTCTTCCGGATAATTACATATCCCCGCGTACACAGGGTTGTAATGTATATAATCAAGCTTTTGCTTAAATACCCCCACTGTGAATAATTCTATTCCCAGTGAATTACGTTTCCAAAAATGATGTTTCCTGTCTGCAGAATTTACCTCATAACTATTAAGCCTGTCATCTTGTTTAAGCAACTTTATGAATTGCTGTGAAGTGAATTTTTTGAAACTGGTTTGCACATCCATTAAATTATTACCTGCGTCAGCCTGCCATATCAAATGAATGTGATTGCTCATAATAACAAATGCATTGATCTTAACCCTGCCATTTTTTACCAGGTAATCCAGGCAATTAATTATTACGACCTTATACTTGTCATCTTTTAATAAGTGCTTCCATCCGTGTATAGTGGCAGTGAAAAATTGCGGCCAATTTTCGGGGTATGTAGTTTTCATGGCTGAAAATTATATATTATGCTGAAGAATCAGGCTTGTATGAATAAACTTTAGTTGTAATTAAGTTAGGTATAAAGAAATTTTAGTCAACTGGCCGGAGAAGAGGCCTTGGCGAAGGGTTCATTAATTCAGTCGGCTGGTCGGAGACCACGCCTCGGCAACTTCAGTATAAATAAACTTTAGTCGCCAGTTGGTGAACACAGCCTGGCAACTCGAACTTTTACTTTCGTCTTTATTGCTGCCCCTCTCCGTGAGATGCCGAGGCGTGGCCTGCCAACCAAATTCATACAGGTTTTACCAATTCAATATATTTGTAGCATATTTTTTGTACCATTTTAAAATGACACAAAAAATATGTTACAATAGATTTTTAAAAAAAATATCAGCATGAAAAAAAGAAAACCGGAAACATTCAGGGAAAAATTATCCATTACCCAGCAGCACCTGGCCGAATACCTCGGAATTTCCCGTTCACTGCTTTCATTATACGAAAAAGGCCTGCGCAACCTTTCCCCTTCCGCCGCATTAAAACTTTCACAACTGGAACTATCTTACTATAAATTACAAAATCAAAAAAACAAAAAAAAAGCACCCGTACATCCCCATCTTGAAAAACATCTTGTTAAAACAAAAAAAAATCTGAAATCTCATGCAGAGAACTGCAGTTATAAAAAAATAATGGCAGAGCGACAGTTGGAAAAAATGGCCAAAGAACATGCAAAAGCATTAGTGCTGATGGAATTGCTGGATGCGATGGATTACTCTCCAAAAACCAAAGAGACGGGCATTGATCAATTGTGGATAGCTGTACAAAAAAATGAGGCAATTAGAAAAATGATACGGAGCGGCGATGCTGCACAGGCAACAATACAGGCCAGGATACTTTCGCTGGAAGCAGAATCTGCCGTTTATGAAAGATTTCATAGTAAAATTTGAAAACACTTTGTCTAAAGGTCGGCGACGATGCCCTCTGTCGTTGCGTGTGCCACGCACCAGGGCGGAGGGAAGCAGAGGCTGCAGTTTATGAAAGGCTACATAGTAAAATTTGAAAACACTTTGCCTAAAGGCCGGCGACGATGCCCTCTGTCGTTGCGTGTGCCACGCACCAGG
>Ga0209023_10003973_pt1 | contig 17221 bp, 18 predicted proteins | sample LakOneMetagenome_FD_187468 | JGI IMG/M metagenome (GOLD analysis project Ga0209023, IMG submission 187468) | Freshwater and sediment microbial communities from Lake Erie, Canada (SPAdes) (version 2) | ecosystem: Environmental > Aquatic > Freshwater > Lentic | place: Lake Erie, Canada... | reverse complement strand
CAAGGGCGGCGAAGTCATTCGTGCCGACGGCACCTATGGCGAAGAAGGTTATGTGTATCAGCAGTACACGCCGATTCCGAGCTTTGAGGGCAATTTCGTCACCATCGGAAGCTGGATCATCGGCGATTCACCCGCCGGGATTGGCCTGCGCGAAGACGCCACCGAAATCACCATGAACACGTCGCGGTTTGTGCCGCACTATTTTGATTAATCGCGAAACCAGCGAGCAGAGGCCAGCATGAGCAACAGCGTCAATGAATCGATCCGTTACTTCGATGACTTCCTGATCTATTTTTCGCTCGCACTATTGCTGCTGTTCGTGTTCACCTTTGTTTACATCAAGGTCACGCCTTACAAGGAACTCGAACTGATTCGCGAAGGCAACAAGGCGGCTGCGATTTCACTGTCCGGTGCGATGCTTGGTTTCGCAATGCCGCTGGCGAGCACGGTTGTAAACGCGGTAAACCTGATCGACCTGGTGCTGTTTGCCCTGTTGGCGACTGTTGTTCAGCTGGTTGCTTTTGTGTTTGTACGCATGCTGATGCCAAATCTGGGCGGGGCGATCGAAGGCGGCGACGTGGCCAAGGCGACGTTCCTCGCCGCTGTTTCGGTCGCGGTTGGCCTGCTCAACGCCGCAGCGCTTGTCTATTAAGCGCGCAAGGTAAAGTCCCGGCGCTCCGCACTGGCAGCATGTGCCTGATGTGAAATCTCCGTGACCTGACCTGATTGCGGATGCAGGCGAACGAGCGTTGACGCGCGAGTGCCATAGGTTTCGCTGCGAATGAAGATGGAACCGAGTACTCGCTCCCAATCAAGCGGCACGCCGGTGACGGGAAGCTGATCATCGCGCGGCCGGGTTGTGTTGTGCAGCAGTCGCAGCAAACGCTCGTCTCGCGCCGGGATATCTTTCTCGGCCAGCGCGTGACGAAAACCCTGTTTGATTCGCGTCAGCTTGGGCCAGGGGGTATCCAGCGTGGCGTTCGAGAGCGCATAGAGATTGGCGCCAAGCTGTCGCGGCGACGATTCTGTGGAATTCAGAAACCACAGATCACTTGCCTGCGGGGAGACTTCGCCGCACAGCAGATTGAAGCCCTCATACCCGCTTTTTCGTGCGTTTGCGGCATAGGCAAAGTCGGCCGGGGAAGCGTTGCCTTCAAGAAACTCGCGTGCAAGCTCGCCACGCGACGGCGCATCCGCGCGTCGCAAGGCGGGATTTCGGATATTGGTGATCATCGCGAAGCGACCATGGCGTGTAACTCCGAGCCAGGCACCGCCGCTCTTTAGGTCACGGCCGGCGAGTATGGCGGTGCTCGGCCACCAGTGCATCGCCTGTGTCGGCCGTTCAAAGAATTCGTCACGATTCGCCGCCAGCAGCAGCGGTGTTTCACTGTCCGGGTTCCATGAAAAGGCAACTATGCACATACTCAATCAAGAAGCTTGAGCCTCTGTACTTTGCCCGAGGGTCCCTTCGGCAGGTCCGCAACGAAGCGAAATATCCTGGGTGTCTTGTAGCGCCCCAGCACCTTCTCGCAATGCGCTCGCAGCGTCGCCTCGTCACAGGGGATTCCGGGCTTCAGTACTACCGCAACCAGAATATCCTGGCCATAGTTGACGTCGGGAATGCCAACGGCCGCTGCTTCCAGTACTGCAGGATGGGTAAGCAGCGCTTCATCGATTTCACGCGGTGCGATGTTTTCGCCGCCCTTGATGATGAGCTCCTTGATACGCCCAGTGACGAAATAGAAACCATCTCTGTCGCGATGACCCAGATCCCCGGTCCGCAGCCAGCCGTCCGCCGTCAAGGCCTCGGCGGTTTTTTCCGGAGCGTTGTAGTAGCCAGTCATCACGTTCGCGCCGCGCAGATGCAGCTCACCGGTCGCGCCGACATCGAGCACTGCGCTGGATTCGGTGGCAACAACACGTGCTTCCACGCCGCAGGGAAGACCGGGCGTGCCGTACTTGCGCTTCGTCGCGTCCTGCGGATTGCAAAAAACAACCGAGGCGCATTCGGTCATGCCCATCGCTTCGATCACGCCGATGCCGAACATGGCCTCGAACGCCCGATGCTGATCTGGCGGCAGCGGCGCAGAGGCGGATCGCGCAAAGCGGATGCCTGGCCACTTGCCTGCGTCGGCATTGGCCCCGTTGAGCAGATATGCGATGATGGTGGGGACGAGATTGAGCCAGCTCGGCTGGTGCTGTTCTACCCAGCCCCACCAATTGCTCGCAGAAAACTTGTGTGGCGCAATGATGCTGCCGCCACTCACGAAAGGCGCGACGGTGGCGATGCATTGTCCGTTGATGTGATAAAGCGGTAGCGAAGAAAGCACGCGATCCGCAGCAGTCAGGCAGTGCCATTGACTGACCGTATGTCCAGCATACATAAGGTTGCCGTGCGACAGCAGTGCGCCCTTGGGCGTACCGGTGGTACCCGAGGTATACATCAGCAACGCTGGCGTGGCGCTATCGAGTGGGCCATCGAGCGCGAGTTCAGCGTATCCGGCATGCGTCGACGGGGCGTCAGAGTCAATTACCGCGATCTGAATCTGTTTCGCCTGTTGTGCGGGCAACAGTGCCAGCGCCGCTCGCAATTGAGCTTCATATTGCGCGGACGTGAAGACGAGTTTGACGTCGCTGTGGGAAAGCACGTAGGCGAGCTGCGTCCCGTGCGACAGCAGGTTTAGCGGTGTGACCACATATCCCGCAGCCATCGTACCCAGAAAAATGGTCGTGGTCTGGTATCCGTTATGCAGAAAGAAACCAACATGATCTCCCCGCCGCAAACCCAATGACGCATATCGGGCGGCGAGTTGCCGGGTTTCCAGAGCGAACTGACGATAACTGAGAACGTTGCCCGTCTCGGGCGCGATCAGCAGCGTCGCTTCGGGCTGAAGTTGGTCATGCGCGAGCAGACTGTCGCGTAGCGTAGCCGCCAGCGTCATCGATTGACGAACGAAAAGTAGTCAGCAAACAATGCAGACTCGTCGGGCACGTGGGTGGTAATCGGGCGGGCAATGCGCGTGATGTTGAGGAAGTTCTTGTAAGTCAGATTGTCACTGAAGTTGTTTCCTCCCCAGGTGCCGCAACCCATCGACAGCGAAAATGGCAATCCGTTGTCAAAGCTGCCGCCCGTGGCAATGCAATGAGCCTGATTCACGATGACACGGGAGACCGGTAACGTCAAGCCGATCTGTAGGGCCAGCGCATCGGCCAGCTCCGGCGCCGCATGAATCCCGACGGAATGCCCCGCGCCTTGATACGCGTAGATGTTGCTCACCATTCGCGTCGCCGCCTCAAAGTCAGCAACCCGATAAACGGTGAGAACAGGTGAGAGTTTTTCTCCAGAGAACGGGAAATCGGACCCTGCGCCGGTTTCGTTAACCATCAGCACCTGTGTGCTGGTCGCGACCGACAGCCCGGCGAGTGTTGCGATTTCAGACGCCGATCTGGCGGTTACCGCAGGAGAGAGTTTTCCTCCAGGGAACATGACAGCCTGCAATTGCGACTTTTGTTCATCGCCGAGCAGGATGCAGCCCTGGGCTGTCAGGGCCGAAACCATCGCATCGTAGACGGCGTCGACGATGATGACGCTGTTTTCGCTGGAACAGCTGGTGGCATTGTCAAAAATCTTGGAACGGACAATACGTTCGGCGGCGAGTGGGAGATCGGCGCTCGCATCCACAATGACTGCAACGTTACCGGCACCGACGCCAAACGCCGGCGTACCGCTCGAATACGCGGCCCGGATGTTTGCCTGGGAGCCGGTAGCTACGACGAGATCGACCTGTCGCAACAATTCGTGAGTCAACGCCTTGTTTACGGGGGAAGGCAGCACCTGTACCAGGTCGCGCGGCGCGCCGATACGGTCGAACTCTGCGTGCACGTAGCGTAGCAGCAACTCTGCCGTAGACGCACCCTTCGGCGAGGGGGCGAGAATGATGGCGTTGCGCCCCTTCATCGCGTTGATGATCATGTTGGCGGGCGTCGCGCCGGGATTGGTTGACGGCGTTATGGCGCCCACCACACCCGCAGCCCGCGCAATTTCGGTAATTCCGGTCGACACATCTTCCAAAATCACACCGACTGACTTTGCCCCATGCAGATCCCGGATCAGGCCCAGCGTCTTCCGATGATTCTTCTGAATCTTGTCAGCAACATTGCCGAGGCCCGTATCATGAACCGCGAGCTCCGCAAGCGCACGGTTTCGGGACGGTTCCATGATTGCCCAGGCCGCTGCCGCGCAGAGCCGATCCGTCTGCGCCTGATCGTAACGATCGGCAACAGCTTGCGCCGCGCGAGCCCGTGCGACCAGTTGCGAGACGACGTGCGTTTCGTCTGCCACGAGCGTGCTCAGTTGTCGACCTTTGCGCCAGATGCCTTGGCGACCTTTGCCCAGCGATCCATCTCGATGCGTACGAATTTGCCGAATTCTGCCGGTGGCATGCCACCGGCGTCAGCAGCGGCGGCAGCCCAGTTCGCCTTGATAGCGGGGTCTTCCAGCGCCTTCGCTACTTCCTTGTACATGCGGTCAACAATCTCCGGTGGCGTTCCCTTGATGGCCCAAATCGCGTACCACTGCGACACCTCGCTGTTCGGATAGCCCAGTTCCGTGAGGGTGGGAATGTCCGGGTACTGCGGCGAGCGCTGAGCTGCCATCAGCCCGAGCGGGCGAGCCTTGCCAGAGCGAATCTGCGCGGCGGTTGCACTCATCCCGTCGATCAGCACATCCAGCGAACCGCCCAGAAAATCCTGCATCGCCGGGCCCATGCCTTTGTACGGAATGTGCTGCATGTCGATACCCTGTCCGAGCTTGAACAGTTCGCCCGTCAAATGCTGCGAAGTGCCCGATCCGGGTGAACCGAAGTTCAGCTTGCCGGGATTGGCTTTGGCGTAGTCAACGAGATCCTTGACCGTCTTGACCTGTGGCAATTTGGTTGGTTGTACCGCGATTACAAACGGCATGATCGCGAGAAGCGTTACGGGGACAAAGTCCTTTTCTATGTCGTAGGACAGCTTGGGGTAAATCGACGGCGCAATGGTGTGATGAACAGCACCGATCAGGAACGTGTATCCGTCCGGCGCGGCACGTGCCGCAACGGCAGCGCCAACGGTGCCGCCCGCACCACCGATGTTTTCCACGATGAATTGTTGGCCCGTCTGCTTTGACAGCTGGGCCGATAGCGGTCGCGCGAAAGTATCGGTGCCGCCGCCCGCTGGAAACGGATTGATCAGTCGCACCGGCTTTGCTGGCCAGGCTTGTGCCGAGCCTATGGTTGGTGCTGCGAGACTCGCGGCCACGAGGACAAGCGCCACAATTCGAGACAGTGATTGCATGAATACTCCTTAATGCAGATCCGCGCGTTTACACACGCCCGTACTCCGACGGGCGGTCACATCTGATGCTAGCGAAAATTAGCGCTTGATCTCAGTGTGTTTGTACTTATTGAGATAGCGCGTCGGCAGAGCCAGCGCGTCCCGGCGGAACGGATCGCCCAGCTCCTTGGTGACCATCATTTCGATAATCGTTGTCTTGCCGCGTTTTTGTGCTTCGCAGGCTGCTGACAATGCCGGACCTACGTCGGACAGCTTGTCGATGCGCAGGCCTTCTGCACCCATCGCGATTGCAACGTTTGCCCAATGCGGCTGATTGTCAAGCGCCACCCCGAGGTAGCGGCGGTTGTAGAAATCGACGTGATTCTTCTTCTCCGCGCCCCACTGCCCGTTGTTGAACACGATGGCAGTGACCGGGATGTTCTCGCGCACACAGGTTTGCACTTCGTTGAAGCTGATGCCCCATGCGCCATCGCCAACATAGGCGATCGCCGGTCGATCAGGTGCTGCGAGTTTGGCGCCGATGATGGTCGGAAATGCGTAGCCGCAGTTGCCGAAGCTCATGGCTGCAAACATCGAACGCGATTCGTTGAAGCGCAGGTAACTATTGGACACCGAGCAGATGTTGCCGATGTCGGTGGACACCATGGCACGGGCGGGCATAGCCTTTTCCAGTTCACGCAACATTTGCCGCGGATGCATGTAAGAGGACGACTTCGAGACTTCCAGGGAGTAAGGGTCGCTTTCGTGAGTCCAGCCATCCAGCTCTTTCTCCCACGCCTTGCGCTCTTTCGCGACGGTTACCAGACGGGCATCGCGGTTGCCGTGACAGGCCAGCGTCTTGCCTTTGAGACGTGCAACGAGCGCCAGTGCGGCTGCGCGGGCGTCGCCGCAAATGCCTACGGACATTTTCTTGACCAGACCCAGCATCTTCGGGTCCGCATCGATCTGGATGATCTTGGCGTTTTTCGGCCAGTATTCGATACCGTGCTGCGGAAGCGTTCCGAACGGCCCCAGCCGGGTTCCCAAGGCCAGTACGACGTCGGCCTTGCTAATAAGCTTCATCGCGGCTTTCGAACCCTGATAACCCAGCGGTCCGCACCAGAGGCGATGATTTGCCGGGAAGCTGTCGTTGTGCAGGTAACTGTTGCAGACGGGGGCATCAAGCAGTTCGGCGAGCTTGACGGCTGCGTCCATGCCGTTGCTCATGATGACGCCACCGCCGGAAAGGATGACCGGAAATTTCGCCTTGGCCAGCATTTCTGCTGCTTTGTCCAACGCGCTTTCTCCGCCAGCGCCACGTTCGATGGTGATTGGTGCTGAAATTTCGTATTCGCCGTCACCGTAGAAGTAGTCGCGCGGGATGTTGAGCTGGGTGGGGCCGAGTTCGATGTGTGCGCGATCAAAAGCACGGGCGGTCAGTTCGGCCATGCGCGCCTTGTTGTTCACGTGGGCCTGGAATTTTGTGATTTTGGAGAAGATCGGCAGTTGATCTGTCTCCTGAAACCCGCCGAGGCCCAGTGTCATTGACCCGGTCTCCGGTGTGATGACCACGACTGGCGAATGCGCCCAATAGGCGGCGGCAGTCGGCGTCACGAAGTTGGTGATGCCCGGGCCGTTTTGCCCGATACAAACACCGTGACGCCCAGAAACACGGGAATAGCCGTCTGCCATGTGACCGGCGCCCTGTTCGTGCGCGACCGAGATAAACCGGATTCCTGCCGTTTCAAACAGATCCAACGCGTCCATGTACGCCGAACCGACGATGCCAAACACGTCAGTTACACCCTGTGCGACCAGCGTTTCAACAAACGCCTCCGAAGGCGTCATGCGCACTTTGCCCTGCGTAACGCGGCGATCCACCTTCACGGCTTTGGTGCCAATCTTTAGAGTCTTGGGCGACTTGGCCGTTTTGACGGCGGCCTTGGTCGGTGTCTTTTGTTTCATGGCGTTACCTCATAGGGGTCAGAATGAAGCGAAGTGTGCAAGCGAAGAGGATTTGTGCTTCACAAGAGTTTAAAAAAACGAATCTCACGGTTTCATTTTTGTTACTTCGTGTGAGTTTGTGCATAATGCGCGTTCGGATTAACTTAGGACCATAAGATGTCAGGTGTGCAGGACGAGGAACATAAGGAAAGCCGAGAAGCTGGCTCGGCGGCACTGCGCTCGCTGGCTGTAATGGAGTTTGTCGCAAACAGCGAACGCTCGGTCAGCCTGACGGAAATCATGCAGGCCGTGGGTTTGCCCAAGCCGACTGTGTTTCGCATTCTGACGACGCTGGAAGAGGCTGGCATGTTGCTGCGTGAGCCGGATGCCAAGCGCTATGTTCCAGGGGAACGGCTCGCAACGCTTGCTGCCAACGTATTGCTGCACTCACCGCATCGGTCCGCACGGCGGGCGATTCTTGAAGAGCTGGTCGAAAAGGTGGGCGAGACCTGCAATCTCACGATTCCGAACGGACATCATGTGATGTATCTGGATCGGGTAGAGTCGTCCTGGCCGTTGCGAATCAACCTGCACGCGGGCTCGAAAGTGCCACTGTATGCGAGCGCGAGTGGCAAGCTTTTTCTCGCCCATTCGCCCAAGCGCATGCGCGACCGGCTCCTGACCAGCGCTCCGTTGATTGGACACACCAAGAATACGTTGACGTCGCTGCGTCACCTGGAGCTTGAGTTCACGAAAATTCGCCGCGGCGGTTACGCGGTGGACAACGAAGAGTACCTTGCGGGCATATGCTGCCTTGCCGTTCCTGTCATGAACGATCAAGAGCGCGTGGTCGCAGCAGTCGCCGTTCACGGGCCGGTGGCACGCATGAGCGTTGCGCAGGCCATTGAGTTCTTGCCGACGCTCAAGGAGGCCGCCGAACAGATAGGCCAGACGCTTGACTGGTAACGCGATAGCGTATCCCTTGCAATCTTTGACCCACACTCGCCTGTCCGCGCTGATTGATCGGGCCAGATCAGGCACTGCATTGGCAACGGCAGTTGTTTTCCCTTGTGAAGAGTCCTCGCTACGTTCGGCGGTACAAGCTGCCGAAATGGGGCTGATTGCACCCGTGTACTACGGCCCAGAGCGGAAAATCCGCGATCTTGCTGATCACTTGCAGATTTCACTTGTAGGAGATCTGATCGACACCGGAGACGCGCCGCGGCAAGCAGCGCGGCGGGCGGTCGCAGAGGCAGGGGGAGGGCGCACCCGCGCGCTGATGAAAGGCAGTCTTCACACGGACGAAATACTTTCGGCGGTTGTCGGGAGAGAGTCCGGACTCCGTGGCGACTCACGAATTACCCACACCTTTGTGTTCGATATGCCACACCACGGCAGGTTGCTGGCTCTCACCGACGCAGTAATCAACATTGCCCCTGATATTCGAACCAAGGCTGACGCAATTGCCAACGCTTGTGCGCTGATGCGGTTGCTCAACGTTGAACAGCCTCATGTCGCGATCGTGGCGGCGGTCGAGACGATCAATCCTGCAATTGGCGCGACTCTGGACGCTCAAGCCCTTGTCGCCCTCGCAGGTGAAGGCAGATTCGGCAATGCAATCGTGGACGGACCAATGGGTTTCGACATCGCGATTTCCGAGGCCGCCGCGAAGGTGAAGGGGCTGCAGTCGCGGGTAGCTGGGCGCCCCGACCTGATTGTCGCGCCGGATCTGAACGCCGGAAACATCCTCTATAAGAGCCTTGTTTATATGGCGGGCGCCGAGTGCGCGGGTGTCGTACAGGGGGCTCGATTGCCGATTATCCTGACCAGTCGCGCCGATTCGGCCTTCAGCCGCATCGCGTCCTGCGCACTCGCGAACCTGCTGGCGGCAAGAGATAGTTAGGCGGGTTTTGCTAAACTTCTAGGGTTTTACAGACCATCCACAGTTTTTTCGTCGGATCGTGACGGCATGAGTGCAGTACGGCTCGAATGGCGACGCGAGTTTGCGAGTAGTCGCAAGCTACGGGCCGCTGTATTTGCAGCCATTGTTGCGCTGTCCAGTGTATTTGCGATCTTTTTGTGGTGGTTCGCCGGTGCTTGGGTGGTACTGCCGTTTGCGGGGCTGGAAATAGGTTGCGTAGGAGTCGCGTTCTGGTGGCTCGAGCAGTCGATCGAAGATCGTGATCGCGTGGAAATCTCGGAGTCCGGCGTATTGGTGGTAAGTTTTCGAAGGCGCCGTTCGCGGCAGATTGAATTCGGCAGGGGCTGGTTGGCCGCTGAGCTGTGTTGCGAGGGCGATGGACGAGCGCGGGGTCTCAGGATGAGGCAGTCAGGTCGTTCGATTGAGTTGCTGGAATTTTTGTCGGTGCCAGAGCAGCACCGGGCTTTGCGAGAGTTGCGAGTTGCGCTGGCTTCGCGTTAACTAATTGGGGTTGTGGTCGTGCGAAACAGGATTGAATCAGTGAATACTGCAATAAGAACCGGGCGTTCAAACACGTCCTCATTGGGCGCAGCTGGGCAAAAAATGTGCGCCGCTGTGGCTGGCTTGCTGCCCTTGCTCGCTGCGGCGGACTGGAAAATGAATCTGCAGCCACCCAACTCCGGGGTTGCGCAGCAGATGTTCGACTTGCACACCCTGATCACGCTGATCTGCGTGATCATTTTTGTTGGCGTGTTTGGCGTCATGTTCTATTCGCTATATGCGCATCGCAAAAGCAAGGGGCACAAGGCTGCGCAGTTTCATGAGAGCGCGACCGTGGAGGCCGCGTGGACGATCATCCCATTTTTTATCCTTCTCGGCATGGCTTTTCCTGCGACCAAGGCCGTGCTGGACATGCGCGATACCTCCGCGCCGGAAATGACCATCAAAGTCACGGCCTATCAGTGGAAATGGGGTTATGACTACATCCACGACGGTTTCGGATTTGTTTCGACACTGGCGACCCCGCTCGCGCAGATCAAGGATACGGAAACCAAGGGTGAGAACTACCTGCTGGAGGTCGACAACCCCCTGGTTGTGCCCGTGGGCCGCAAGGTTCGTGTGTTGCTGACAGCCAACGATGTATTGCATGCCTGGTGGGTGCCCGCGCTTGGTGTCAAGCAGGATGCGATTCCGGGATTTATTCGCGATGCATGGTTCCGCGCCGACCGCCCTGGTATTTACCGCGGAAACTGCGCCGAACTGTGTGGCAAGGAACATGGGTTCATGCCAATCGTGGTCGACGTGAAAACGCAGGCTGATTACGACAAATGGTTGTCTGCGCAAAAAGAAAAGTTTGGCGTTGGCAAAGCGGCGGGCGCCGCAGTGGCGGTCGATACCAAAACATACTCCCGTGACGAACTCGTCGCTCATGGCAAGACGATTTACGAAGGCGTGGGCGGTTGTCAGGGCTGCCATCAGCCTACTGGCAAGGGAGTCGCGGGACAGTTCCCGGCACTTGACGGATCGAAGGTTGTCAATGGCCCGAAAGACGGGCAGGTCGCGCTGCTGTTGAACGGCAAGGCGGGTACCGCAATGGCCGCTTTCAAGCATTTGAGTGATAAGGATCTTGCGGGCGTGATGGCGTACACGCGCAGCTCATGGTCCAACAAAGCGGCAGAGTTCGCGCAACCCATTGATTTCGCCAAAGCGCGCAATGGCGGCGTGCTGCCGGCAAGCGCAGCAGCCAGTCCGGTTGCGGCGGCTGCGCCGCCCGATGCCGCAACGGTGGGCGGGCTCGCAGCAAAAGTCTATTTCGTTGCCGGCAAGAAGGACCTTCCTGCCGACGCCAAAGAGTCCATTGCTGCGGCTCTTGCTTTTCTAAAAGGCAAGGCAGATGCGAAACTTGACGTCACCGGCTTCACTGACAAGACGGGAAATCAAGCAGCCAATCTCGAGCTGGCCAAGGAACGCGCCAAAGTAGTTCGTTCGGCGCTGGAAGCAGCCGGTGTCAATCGCGACCGAATCAACATGAAACCACCGACCGAAGTGACAGGCGGCGGCGACAACAAGGAAGCGCGGCGCGTTGAGATCAACGCAGGCGCTTAACCGTCCGACAGCACAGCGATACAGCAAGTAGAGAAATTCAGGAGTAATCCACCATGGCAAGCGTTCCGCACGACGCAACTCACGACACGCACGATCACCATGATCATCACCCGTCCGGGCTGATGCGTTATGTCACTACAACGAATCACAAGGACATCGGATCGATGTATCTTTGGTTCAGCTTCGTGATGTTCATCACCGGCGGCATCATGGCGCTGCTGATTCGCGCCGAGTTGTTTCAGCCGGGCCTGCAGGTAGTGCGCCCCGAGCTTTTCAATCAGTTGACGACGTTGCACGGCATCGTCATGATCTTCGGCGCCATCATGCCTGCGTTTGTCGGCTTCGCCAACTGGATGCTTCCGCTGCAGCTTGGTGCGCCTGACATGGCGTTTGCGCGAATGAACAACTGGTCGTTCTGGCTGCTGCCCCCTGCTGCTATCCTGTTGATCAGCTCGTTCTTCGTGCCAGGTGGTGCTGCCGCTGGCGGCTGGACGCTGTATCCGCCGCTGTCAATCCAGGCCGGCATGGGCATGGACATGATGATCTTCGCGGTGCACATCATGGGCGCCTCGTCGATCATGGGATCGATCAATATCATCACGACGATTCTGAATCTCCGCACCCCGGGCATGACGATGATGAAGATGCCGATGTTTGCCTGGACTTGGCTGATCACGGCTTTCCTGCTGATTGCGACGATGCCGGTGCTTGCTGGAGCGGTGACGATGCTGCTGACCGATCGCCACTTCGGTACGACTTTCTTCAATGCTGCAGGTGGCGGTGATCCGGTGATGTTCCAGCACATCTTCTGGTTCTTTGGGCACCCGGAGGTTTACATCATCGCGCTCCCAGCTTTCGGCGTCGTGTCGCAGATCATTCCTGCCTTCTCGCGCAAACCGTTGTTTGGCTACGAATCAATGGTGTATGCGACCGCGTCCATCGCAATACTGTCATTCATCGTGTGGGCTCACCATATGTATACGACGGGTCTGCCGGTCGCGGGACAGCTCTACTTCATGTTTGCCACGATGCTGATCGCAGTACCGACCGGAGTGAAAGTGTTTAACTGGCTCGCCACCATGTGGCGTGGCTCGATCACTCTGGAAACGCCGATGCTGTTTTGTCTGGGTTTCCTGTTCCTGTTTACGCTCGGTGGATTCACAGGCCTGGTCTTGTCGCTTACCCCCGTAGATATTCAGTTACACGATACCTACTATGTTGTTGCCCACTTTCACTATGTAATGGTCGCTGGCGCATTGTTCTCCGCGTTCGCTGCTGTTTACTACTGGGGCCCGAAGTGGACTGGCTGGATGTACGAAGAAAAACTCGGCAAGATTCATTTCTGGTGGTCATTGATTGCATTCAACGTCACGTTTTTCCCGCAACATTTCCTCGGGCTGGCAGGCATGCCGCGTCGCATTCCGGACTACAACATGCAGTTCGCCGAATGGAACATGGTGTCGTCGATTGGTGCGTTTGCGTTCGGAACCGCGCAGATTTTCTTCATTGTCATCGTGCTGCGGATGATTAGCGGCAAAAGCGGTGTCCGTGCTCCGGCAAAACCGTGGGATGGAGCCGAAGGCCTTGAATGGACTGTGCCTTCACCGGCCCCGTACCATACGTTCGAGACGCCACCTGTATTCAAGTAATGGTTGACACCGTGCGCTCTCGTGACGTTGATGCTCTTCGTCGTCGCAATCTGCGAACCGGCTGGGTTCTCGGGGGCGTCGCTTTATTGATAGCGCTCTCTGTCTGGTATGCCCGTCTGGGCTAACAAACGATCTCATGGCGCTTTTCGAGAACCGACTGATGCTTCGCAAGCTCTCCGTCTTCGTGGCGGTGATGTTTGCTTTTGGTTTCGCGCTCGTCCCTATTTACAAGAAAATCTGTGAAGTCACAGGGGTCAACGACTTCATGCGCCCTGAACAACTCAAGAATTCACAGATTGATGCGTCACGCACCGTTCGCATTGAGTTTGACGCCAATACACGAAATCTCCCGTGGAGCTTCAAGCCGGAAGTAACCGAGCTCAATGTTCACCCCGGTGAGCTCACAACCGTTGTTTACGAAGTCCGCAATACAACGGCGCACGCCATGACCGGTCAGGCCGTTCCGAGCTATGGCCCCAGCAGTGCCGCTGAGCATTTCAAGAAGCTTGAATGTTTTTGCTTTGCGAAACAGACGTTTGATGCGCAGGAAGTTCGTCAGATGCCCGTTGTATTTGTGGTTGACCGTGGTCTGCCGAAAGACGTCAACACCATTACGCTGTCGTACACTTTTTTTGAAATGCCAGGATCCGGACCAGCAGCCGTGCACGCGCCCCCTGGCAAACTGGAATCACTGCCCTCGGCAAAAATGCCTGGGTAACAGAAATTACATTTAGAGTTCAACCTAGCGAGCCCCTCCAATGAGCGCTTCTCCATCCGCCACCTCTGGCAAGTATTTTGTCCCGTCACCATCGCACTGGCCGATCGTGGGCAGCACAGCCCTGTTGACACTCGCGTTTGGCGCGGTTGGCAGCATGAACAGCTTTTCGTGGGGCCTGCCGGTGCTTGGTGCTGGCTTCGTGATCCTATTGATCATGCTGTTTGGCTGGTTCGGCGTTGTAATCCGGGAGAGCGAAGGCCGCCTCTACGGCAAGAACGTCGATTTGTCGTTTCGCTGGAGCATGAGCTGGTTCATCTTCTCGGAAGTCATGTTCTTCGCCGCGTTTTTTGGTGCGCTCGGATACGCCCGCATGAAGTCGGTACCCGACCTTGGCAGCATCGATGCAAAACTCTTGTGGCCGGATTTCGCAGCAACGTGGCCGACATCGGGGCCATTCCTGAAAGAGGTCTTTTCACCGATGGGCGCCTGGGGCGTACCAGCGATCAATACTGCCTTGCTGTTGACGTCCGGTGTGACGCTGACGATTGCTCATCACGCGTTGCTTCTGAATCAGCGCAGCAAACTCATTCTCTGGCTGGCAGCGACCATTATTTTGGGCGTAACGTTCCTGTCGCTGCAGATTTACGAATATGTTCACGCATACAGCGAGTTGAACCTGAAGCTCACGACGGGTATTTTTGGCTCGACCTTCTTCATGCTGACAGGTTTCCACGGCTTTCACGTCACCGTCGGCGCAATCATGCTGACCGTTATCCTGTTTCGCTCAATGCGCGGCCACTTTGATGCGCAGCACCACTTCGCCTTTGAGGCGGCAGCCTGGTATTGGCATTTTGTGGACGTCGTCTGGCTCGGCCTGTTTGTGATCGTCTACATGCTGTAGACGCCGCAAAGTTCTGAGTTTGACAGTCAAAGGCGGCCACGGCCGCCTTTACTTTTGGCTGAAGGACTATTGGCCGACGCCCTGCGGGCCGATCAGGCCGAATTTGTAGCTGGCCATCAGGAAAATGAAAAGGCCGACCGAAATGACGACGCGAATGGTCAGGGCGCGTAGCATGCGCGATGATCCTTTGCCGCTGTCGCGAAACAGGAACACGAGCGCCGACGCCATCGACGCCACTATCGCGATCAAACAAAGAATTACCAGCCAACGCATGTCCCTATTCTAGTGAGTACGTCCTTGACCGGTTTCCAACCACCGCCTACCAGCAGCCGACGACAGTTCAGACCGAAGTGGTGGGCAATTTTGCTGGCCCTGCTCTTTGTTGCGGTGACGATTCGACTTGGCAACTGGCAAGGCGAGAGAGCGCAATACAAGTTGTCGCAACAGGCGCAGCTCGACTCCGCACTGTCCGCTGCGCCGCTATCGATGGCTGAGCTCGCTGCGACCGCTGACGCGGGGCGCGTGTTGCGCTACCGAAAAGTGAAAGTCACCGGCAGTTTCGTCAGGGACGGACTTTTCTTTGTCGATAACCGCATTCACGATGGAGCAGCGGGATATGTCGCGCTGCAGCTATTTCAGATTTCCTCGCCGGATGACGCTACTCAGCGCTATGTACTGGTTGATCGCGGCTGGGTTGCTGCGCCGGCTGCCCGCGAAAATCTGCCGGCATTGATGACGCCGGACCAGTCTGTTGCAATTGAGGCACGCGTCAATCTCCCGCTATCGCGCAATCCCGGCACATTCGACAACGTGCCCGGTTCACGCCTGAACTACATAAACATTGATGAACTCGCACGGCAGACGAACAAACGCCTTGAACCTTATGTACTCGAGTTGACGGGCGGCATCGGTTTTACCGGTGCCGGTAACCCGCCCCCCAGTTCGAGCTTTGAGAAGAATCGTGCCTATCAGGTGCAGTGGTACGCTTTTGCGACGCTGGCGGGAGTTCTGTTTTTCGTCTTGAGTTTTAGCAAACAGGAAGTCTCGTGAAATCGTCCACGAAAATGATCATGCTGGTCGCGCTGGTTTGCGCGGCCCCCTTCGTCTCGGCATGGATTGCCTACTACATCATCAAGCCGACCGGCGGGATGAGCTATGGCGAGCTGGTGGAAACGCGACCGATGCCGGCACTTGTAGTGCCTTCTGCTGCCAACGAGCAATGGAACGGTCACTGGCGCGTCGTGCAGCTCGTTCCGGACGACTGTGCAAAAGAATGCGCAGAATCGCTTTATGCAACGCGACAAGCGCGCACCATGCTGGGCCGCGACAAGGATAGGGTAACCCGGGTGGCCATCGTTCAGCATGCTCCCGCAGCCGCGATGACGGATGCGCACCCCGATCTGCTTGCCTTGGCTATGTCAACGCAACTGCCGCCCGAATGGTTGGCCGATCTCAATCGTGGAATTCTGCTCGTCGACCCGCTTGGCAACCGTGTCATTCTGTGGCCGCGCAATCCCGATGTGAAAAAACTCAATCAGGATCTTGCGCGTCTGCTGCGCGCATCGCGCATCGGATAGGCGCATGAGCAGTACCCTCAAGCCGCCGTCACAGCGATGGCGCGATTATCTGGTGATCACCAAGCCGCGCGTCACCGTGCTCGCTGTGTTCACCGCGTTTATCGGCATGCTGCTGGTGGACAAGGCATTTCCGCCCATCATTGTGGTGGTTGGCGGCTGCGTTGGCATTGCATTGCTTGCGGGCGCCAGTTTCGCCATGAACTGTCTGCTTGAAGCGGCGGTCGATGCACGGATGCGGCGTACCGACCGGCGGCCGTCTGCGCAGGGCACCCTGTCCACGGCCCAGATCGTGACCTTCGCGTTGGTGCTTGGTGCATTTGGTAGCGCCGTTCTGATCATCACGACCAACGTGCTGACTTGGGCGCTGACGCTGGCAACGTTCTTTGGCTATGCCTTCGTTTACACGCTCTATCTCAAACCGTCGACGCCGCAAAACATCGTCATCGGTGGCGCGGCGGGCGCGATGCCTCCGGTACTTGGCTGGGTGGCCGTTGCTAATGACGTGTCAGCACCGCCGCTGCTGCTGTTCCTGATTATTTTTGCCTGGACGCCGCCGCATTTCTGGGCGCTGGCGCTTTACCGGCAGGAAGACTACGAGCGGTCGGGCCTGCCGATGCTGCCGGTCACGCATGGCCGTGACTTCACATTGCTGCACATGCTGCTCTACACCGTGCTGCTGCTCGCAGTTTCATTGTTGCCGTTTGCCATACGCATGAGCGGCGCGATTTACGCGCTGGTTGCACTGGTGCTCGGCATGCAGTTCATCTATGTGGTCTGGCAGCTACGAAGAGACTATTCGGATCAGAAATCGAGAGCAGTTTTCCGTTATTCACTAACGTATCTGGCGCTGCTGTTTGCCGCGCTGCTGGCCGATCACTACCTGCTGTAGCGCCGACCTAGATTTCAACCATTTCGAAGTCGTCCTTTCGGGCGCCGCATTCCGGACAGGTCCAGTTCATGGGAATGTCGTCCCAGCGGGTGCCGGCGGCTACCCCGTCTTCTGGCCAGCCCGCGGCTTCGTCATAGATCCAGCCACAAATCAGGCACATGTACTTTTTCATAACAATTCAGTCGAAATCTTCGCAATCAAAC
>Ga0209023_10003972_pt1 | contig 17223 bp, 17 predicted proteins | sample LakOneMetagenome_FD_187468 | JGI IMG/M metagenome (GOLD analysis project Ga0209023, IMG submission 187468) | Freshwater and sediment microbial communities from Lake Erie, Canada (SPAdes) (version 2) | ecosystem: Environmental > Aquatic > Freshwater > Lentic | place: Lake Erie, Canada... | reverse complement strand
AAAATAAACGACTCCCCCTTCACTCTCTCTCACCTTTACAAGCGCCAACAAACAGATCTCCGCACTGCCCCGACCACTAACCATCTCGCATCACCACCAACAACCAACGCGGTAGCTAACTTCAAACTCGTCGGACGGCCGTGGAAGAATGCAGTGCGTTTGCAAGATCGCAGGTCAGACTCCAGGTTTTCTAGGCGGGCTTCAGCCGCCTTCCGGCGTTTCGCGGCACATAGCCCCGCTCCTTCAGGGCGGGGTTCGGATCGCTGAATATTTTCCCCAGTCCGTTTTAGCGGGCTTACCGGTCCAAGTGGCTTAAGCCAAAAGAAAAAGGACGTTAAAAACGCCCTAAATAATCATTTGCTCAAACTACCACGTGCTAAAGCGACGTGGCTATCTGCCCTTCGGGGAAGCCGCAAATCGCGGCTGCAATCCTCGCGGGCGCCCAATACCAGATCGACGGCCGCAATGAGGTCGCCGCCGCCAAAATATGCACCTGCAACCCAAAAACCGCACCGACGAAGAAATATTCGCGCCTCCTAGACCAAGACCCAGACCGCCTCACCACCGGCGACAGACGAGGACACTAAATTCAAACACGCCGGACGGCCGTGGAAGAATGCGATACGTTTGGAAAATCGCAGGTCAAACCCCTCCTTTACCTCCTTTCAGACCCCTCCTTTCAACTTGCCACCTTTCGCACCAGAGAAAGAGAAATTCTGTGCTAAAATTCCGTCGGCGGCAAACGACGCCCGTCCGGAGCCGCCAACCGGAAAGGATCAATAGATCAGAGCGGTGTGGGAGACGCTTTGATCTATCCTTTCCACGCAATAAAGGCGTTGGCTGTGTCCTGAGAGAGCACAACCAACGCCTTTTTTATCACCAGCCAAACCACGCCCCAACAAACAGACCTCCGCACCTCCCGAACCAAGACCCAGACCGCATCACCACCAACAACCAACGCGGCCACTGACTTCAAACTTGTCGGACGGTCGTGGAATAATGCAATACGTTTGGAAGATCGAAGGTCAGACTCCGATCTTCCTAGGCGGGCTTCAGCCGCCTTCCCGCGTCTCGCGGCACATAGCCACGCTCCTTTAGGGCGTGGTCACCATTCGTTATCGATTCCCAAGCCCGTTTTAACGGGCTTACTCCGTTTGCGGCTTAAGCCAAAGAAAAAGGACGTTAAAACGCCCTAAAGAAATCTCTACGCAACTATCCCACGCCCTAAAGGTGCGTGGCTATTTGCCCTTCGGGAAAGCCGCGTAAAACGCGGCTGCGATCCTAGAACCGCCAAACGATTTGCCCGCCAAACCGAAGGCCGCACCGGCGAACAGATCTTCGCGTCTCCCGGACCAAGAACCAGACCGCGTCACCACCAACAACCAACGCGGCCACTAATTTCAAACTTGTCGGACGGCCGTGGAAGAATGTAATACATTCGGGAGACCGCAGGTCAGACCCCGTGATCTACGTGATCTATTTGCATGACTGGGAAATTAGCCTTTTTTTATACCATTCGCTGTTCGATATGCTTTTATGAATTCCTTCGCAAATGCTGCGGCGGGATCTTTCCTTCCCCCATTAAAATTCATTACCACTCGCCGATTCGAGGTCGTCTGCCCCTTGATCGTAACCATAGCTTCGCCCGAAACTACTTTAACGTTTGAAACGACATTTACAGAGTATTTGGGATCGTAGGTATTTGTGATCGTTCGTGCGACAGCTTGTTTGCTTTCGGTTGTATTAAAATCGATGATGATTTCGGCCAAATCTTTAGAATCGACCGCTTGTACACCAATTTTTCCCTTTTCGAATTCTTTCACGATGGTTTCTCGATCCTTGATGTTCCCTTTCGTGTCGATGTAAATCTTTGTCAATCCCTTCATATCAGAAGGCTGACCATATTCATACTCAGTTTGAGCGGTAGTGCCTACTGAAAAGAGAAACAGGAGGACAACCGCTAATTTTAGGCGAGTCATAATAAGGGAAATGTAGCATTATCCAACTAAGGTGACAAGAGAATATCGTCACAGATGACGATTGCAAATTTCCGATTCTTGGGTTAGCTTATTTGCGAGCGGCTTTATAACGCTAATTGCTTCCCAAGAACCGGCGAATCTATTGTTTCGCCCCAGCCTCCCTACGAAGGGATCTCTAACGAGAAAAAAGGAAATGGAAATGACAGAGCTCAAAGTGGTCGGTGGCGACCTGGACGGATCTACCTTATGCGTTGATGAATCAATCCGAGTCGTCGAAGTTTTTGACTCGCGGCACAAGACGAGCCCTGAGGTCTATGTCAGAGCGACATTTCGAGGGCGATATCCGGGCAGCCCAGATATTGATAGACTTCTTCTTGCAACCGAACGTCCCGATGTCGCAGCTGTTGCGGCTGTTACTGAAAGTCTAAGAATATTCTTTCAAAGTCAAAACTAATGCTCAAACAGAGGCCGCCTCGTCTTGAGGCGGCCCTTTTGCACAGCGTACAGTAAATGGCAGCGCCTGACCCCACGATTCTTGTCTAAGCGGCGGCGTAGCCGCAAGAGTCTAGGGGAGATTCTCGGAACAGCACAGCTTTTCCGCAAATAGAGCGGCACAGCCGCCAAAGCAGTCGATCTTTCCAGCGATCAATTATATTTCAAACTTGAGTCTCCGCCGAAACCCGCCCAGCCAATCAAATCTCCACGCCTCCCAGCCCAGAAACCACCCCATCACTACCAACAACCAACGCGGCCACTAACTTCAAACTTGTCGGACGGCCGTGGAAGAATGCAATCCGTTTGGAAAATCGGAGGTCAGACCCCGAACTTCCTCATTTAAAAAGTAGCGCCTGAGAAGTTCCGCGTGGTCTTCCCAGATCACATAAATCCGGCTCTAACTATTGTAAGGTGCTTTTATACAACTGATAAATCGAACACCTGCATCTTGCAAAACAGTGACAGTTGGGAATTTGGCATTAGTTAAGTCGCAATTGTGAAATACGACATCTCGAAGGAATACCGAGGTACTGAAAACAGATCCTTTACAATTCATTTTGTTTAAACTAGTTTCATTTCCAAATTGAGTAGCCTCAAAGGTCGAGCTAGCAAAATCGACATTTTGCATACTTGATCTACTTAGTCCATCAACAAATAAACAATTATTTGTAAAGTGAGTATCAATAGTTGCACCGTCCAGCTTCACACTTTTAAATTTCACCCCGCTCATTTCACGATTACTACTTCCACCGATCTTAATTTTTGTAAAAGTATCACCGTCAAAACTACAATCAGTGAAATTACAATCATTGAAGCTGGTTTGAGCGTCAGCTCCAAAAGGTGAAAATGTATTCCCTTTGAAACCTGCTTTTGTAAACGTACACGCAGAAAAATCTGTTCCCGTAAAAGTGTTTTGAGTAAACTTAACATCACTAATAGTTCCTTTAAACGTCGATTTAAATACCTGTACTCCTTTAATTTCCCCTCCCTCTGTTAATAATTCGTTGTTAAAAGCGATATCAATAGTTGAAGAGTTAAAATTTCCTCCCTCAATAAAACAGTTATTCAATTTTATTTGGGACAAGTTAGTTCGGAAAATTATTAGATCTCGAAATCGGCAAAATGAAAACGAAAGATTCGAATTGTCCGAGTCTTCAATTTTGGTACCATCCAAATCATACTTGTCCGCGTCAATACTCTTTTTTAAAAAGGTTGCGTAACTCAAAACAGATTTTGTAAACTTCGTTCCTCGAAATGATCCTAACGCAAGATTTACATAATCAAATCTTTTTTCCAGAAATACGAACCCGTCAAAATTTAAAGATCTGGACGCTAATAATTGATCTAGTTCCTTTTGGTTGAGTGAATCAACTCTTTCAGCTACCGGATCAAGCTCTAGTTCGTTCTGTTTCGAATCTTTGTTTATCAACGAATCAATTTTCTGGTTTTCCAATCTTTTTTTCATATTACGATTTCCCCAATTAAAGACATTTTATATAATCCGGAAAAGTTGGCCGTCCCCTGAATTTTTGACAGTTCGCATTGAATGCAAAGCGCCGTGATATATCCAGTGTCACTCGATAAAGCACCAGCGCCCAGATCTGCGCCTGGCAAACCCAAAACCGCACCGACGAAGAAATATTCGAACTCCTGGACCAAGACCTAGACCGCCTCACCACCAACAACCAACGCGGCCACTAACTTCAAACTCGCCGGACGGCCGTGGAAGAATGCACTACGTTTGGAAAATCGCAGGTCAACCCCATTATCATTTACAACCAAAGCCTCCGACTGCTCGTTAATCTATCAATAGATTTGTCGTCAACCTTTAAGCGAAGAACATCTCAAAATCCTGGAATAATTTGTATTTTGCTAGACTTGTCGACTCAATCGACGAATACATGAGGTTCGCAAACTGATCTTCTCTATAATTGGGCGTGTTTTTAATTTTGTTGACATAGAGGAAGAACGCCTTGAGATAGTCGTGCTTATTCAGCGCATAACGAGCATCGATATTAAGGGTTCCCAAGATTGCGTCAATCTCCTTAATACTTTCGCCCCTATTCTTAGCCAGTTCCGCTACTGAATTAAATAACTTATCGAGGTATTCGGCTTGAGAAAAGTTGATGGCACCTGTGCCCTTATCTACGTTAAGGTTATTGTCAAGCTTCAGCAGTCTGAAGTTGTGATTTTTGGTCTTCCTCCAAAGTCGAACGGCGAAGAGAAATCTCAATACACTTCCAAGTTCTTTAAGGATATCAGTAATATTGATTGGAAAAGATCCGAGCCCAATATCGATAATCTTTTTCTTGAATTCAGAACAGAAGAAATAGGCCTCTAAGCACGTAAAATCTGTTCTCCATAAAAACTTATTATTTTCCGCTGGAATATAATCATCAAAATCTCGATCCACCAAACACCGGACCTGCGTCTCTGTTGCTTTGGCATGTTCGAAGGACCGACTTAGCGCAATCAGTTTATCCTTGTTTGAGGACATGTCTAACGACACCTTATGAGCGTCCTCGATCGAAGTAATATCCACGGAGTCAATCCCGACAATATCGCCAGCAATCTGCTTTGCGCGCAAATAGGTAGAGTAGATTCGCTTGTCCTGGTCGCCCTCAACGAAAATGTCTTTCAGTGTTTCCTCAAGTGAATAGAGGGCAACAATTTCGGAAAACTTTCGCTTTTCATCGCTCATGAGAATTTTGTAGTTTGGTAACGTTTTCTACGTTCCTGGAAATAAGCTCGATTGAATGGGTTGCAAACACGAATTGAATATTCCTTTCACGGCTAAACTGTAACAATGTAGCTACGAGTTTCCGTTGCCATTTGACGTTTAGCGAAATCTCGGGTTCGTCGACTATAAAAATTTTTGCATCGCTAGCCGACGTAATGATATTAGAAAACAGTAGTAATAGTTGCTTTTCGCCTGACGAAAGCACGTCAAAGGTAATGTCGTCGCCTGAATCGTGAATTAGACCAAATCCATCGGTCAGATTAAATTTAAGCGTTTTGCTACTAAAGTAGTCGTTTACAGACTCTAAAAATAGCGTAATAATGCCCTGCAATTTATCTAGGGCATTGATCTTTGCATTTAGGCTGTCGATGAATGGAACGATCAAATCCGTGATGTATCTAAGCTGCTCCGAGCCTTTTGATCTTCGAATCGAGTTCCGAATCTCCTTGCCGTCGAAATGCTCAAGAAGTCCTAGATTTACAAACGGCACAATCTTTTTCTCTAGCTCAATAATCTCTTCAAGTAAAGCATTTTTATCCCTGATTGCCGGTTCCGTCGACATTGGCCGGGCGAATCTTCTTATCAAATCCGAAAAGATGGCATTCGAGTTTTTCTCACCAATTTTAGAGCCTCCGATTGTCTGTATGGTGATCCACTGGTACAGACGATCTATTGCGGCGTTTACCGACAACCCATGGTGGACGCGGTTTGCATTTCGCGATCTTAAGCTAACCGCTCGTTTTGAATTATAGACCGCGATCGAATCGTTCGCTGATATCAAACTCTCCTGCTCATCCACCTTCGCGGTCTTACTATTTAGCATGAGACGATCGTCTGAAATGTAGAATACGGAGATTTCTAAGTCCCTTATCACCCCAAGCATCTCGCGATACTTCAAGTCTCCGACTGATTCCGGAGGTAACGAAATGCGATTGTCGTCGGACGCTAGTAACTCAAGACTATAAAGAGTCTTTTTTCCTCTTTTTATATAAAACGTATAGGTTCCAATTACCCGATTCCGATCTCTAACCGCGCCAACCTCAAGCCCGTTTTGAAAAGCAATTGAAAACGATTGAAACTTTACATTGGCCAGCTTCGTTTTGAAACCACTACCATCTCGCGAAGCAAGAAGCCAGAACAGTATTTTTAGAATCGTGGTTTTGCCCGACCCATTATCTCCATAGAGAACAAGCACCTTTGAAATATCCGTGTCAAGTGACCCTGGAATATCGTAGTCAAAATAGCCGAAAAGCTTTCTCACCTTTATAAATTTAATTGAGTGCGAATTGATCATGATTTTCTGTACGTTTTTTTATTTGGAGTTCGTGAAACATCGAAAAAGATAGGAAAGCTTAGCGTCCGGCACCGCAATTCTTAATCCCACAATCGTCAGGTGGTTTCCGTAACAAAGAGTGTTCATTTGGATTGCTCACGGAAAATGTAGCATTAAAGGCATTTATTGGCAAGAAAATGAGATTCGGCTCGTCGGGATGAGAAGGGGGCCTACCTAGATCAATTCTGTAAATAATGGAACAAAATCTGTCGCCGACCGTATTACTATTGTGGAGGCACTTTGAGTGATATGAGAGAACCTTTACTGGCAGGCATACTTAGTTTACTGATTCCCGGGATCGGTCAGATTTATAACGGACGAATTATTATTGGAATAATCTGGCTAGTGCTGACTGGTGTTTCGTGGATCGGCAGCGTCGGTGTTTTGGGATGGGCCGTCCATCTGTTCGCCGGCTGGTGTGCGTATAGCTATGCAAAGGATAATCCCATAAGAGCCTGAAGTTTCTTCATACGATCCTCCTCTTTAGCCCGGTGTTTTGCGACGCCGGGCCTTTTTTATTGTGCAGTTGTCGGTAGTCAGTTGTCAGTTGTCAGTTTTCAGACATCGGTGGTCGGTGATAGTATTGTGCATTGTCTTTTTTGGGGTCAGTTTGATCTGTCGCTTGCTCGCTCTTTGCCGACAACCGACAACTGACAACCGACAACTGATTTATGGTCAAAGAAGGAATACCGTTCGTGCTGATCCCGCTGTTTATTGCTGTGGGGTTTGGGCTGTTTTTTTTGTGGATACCGGTGGCGGTGTTTGTGGCGGTGGCTTTGTTCATGATGTATTTCTTTCGCGATCCGAAGCGTACGATCCCGACGGAGGCGAACATCGTCGTCTCAGCCGCCGACGGGCGTGTGACGCGGATCGATGAGACTGCGGACGGCAAGGTGGTCAGCGTTTTTCTCTCGCCGGTGGACGTTCACATAAACCGCTCGCCGATCGCGGGGACCATTACCAAACTCACATACACCAAGGGCAAGAAAATGCCCGCTACCAGCGACAACGCGAGTTTTGTAAATGAGCGGAACACGCTCGTCATCGAGGGCGACGGCGTGACCGTTTCGTGCACGCAGATCGCCGGAATACTCGCTCGCCGCATTGTCTGTTGGCCAAAGGAAGGTGATAAACTCGAACGCGGTGAAAAATTCGGTTTGATAAAGTTTAGTTCGCGTACCGATCTGCTCTTGCCCGCGAGCAGCGAGATCTTAGTTAAAGTCGGCGATCGGGTTGTGGGCGGAGAAACGATCATAGGAAAGATCGACGCGGAGACGGCGGGACGCGGTGACGCCGGGACGTCAGGCAACTAAACTAATAGCTTCTAGCTGCTGGCTACTAGCTACCGGCTTCTGATCAAGAATGAGTGACGAAACACACGACAGCAGGCCTCCGCATCGGGGGCTGAAGAAAGGGCTTTATGTCATACCGACGCTGTTTACGGCGGCGAATGTGGCGATGGGTTTTTTGGCCGTGATGTTCTCGATCCGCGGATATCACGCTTCGTTTGGCGATCCGCAAGGCGCGGCCAGTTATTTTAACGCCGCAGCTCTCGCGATCGGTTTAGCGATCCTGTTTGATACCATCGACGGGCGAGTTGCCCGAGCAACGCGAACCGCGACCGAGATCGGCGTGCAGTTCGATTCCTTGGCCGATGTTCTCACGTTCGGAATTGCGCCGACGGCTTTGGTTTACGCATGGTCGTTCGGCGGTATCTATGCCGATGGCTCGTTGGCACACAATGTCGGGACGTTTTTGCTTTTCGCTTACTTAATGTGCGGAGCATTTCGGCTCGCCAGATTTAATCTGCAGGCGACGCGTCCCGTCAAACTCGAAGAAGGCGCGACCAAGGTCGATAAAAAGAATTTTGTCGGTTTGCCGATACCGCCGGCCGGTGGTTTGCTTGCCTCGATCATCCATTTTTCGCCGCTGCCGCTTAGCTTTTATGGAGCGGAGTCGGGACAGTATTACGGATATGCGTTGATGGCGTTGATCGCGGTGCTTGGCATTTTGATGGTCAGCAAGATCCGCTATTCCAGCATGAAAACCGCCGGTGCCGGCCCGCAGGGCATTTTGCTCGTTGTCCTGATCGCCGGGCTCGCGATGTTTGTTTATTTCTATTCCCGCTACGCTCTGCTCGCGATCTCGGGCATTTACGTCTTGCACGGATTGATCTGGTGGGTCTTTAGGGCTCTGACCGTCAAGCGTTCGAGCGGCGAGTCGAAAACGGCTTAACGACCGCCTTTGACGAACGGTGCTTCCGGCGGTGGTCGTCTTCGTCCTGCTCGTCATCGTCATATTCACGCCCGGCCGCCACCAGCAACGCCAACAATAACAAAAACAAGATCGCGATCGCCGTCGTGTGCAGCACAAAATCGAATAAACTGTGCACCAATATCGCAAAGATCCCGCCCAATGCCCCGACCGCAACGCCGCTTCGAAAGCGGTTCTTGGTTCGAATGTTCTTTCGTCCCGTTTGAAACAATAAGAATAGAAACAAGCCGCCGATCACAGCTCCGACGATCCCCATGTCAGCGAGGACTTGGAGATAATCATTGTGCGCCTGCTCGACGCGTTCGAGGCCGCTATAGTCGTCAAAAGGCGTGTACGCCTGGCCAAACGCCCCGAGACCTGCACCGAACGGCACATTTCCGGCGATCACTTTCATCGTGATGCCCCAGATGTGCGTGCGGTTGGTTGTTACGTCTTTTGACGCAGCGGTTTCGGCGATGCGGGTCAGCGAAGATTCGCCGCCGACAAACATCGTTCCGGCCACAACCGCCGCGACGAGTGCAATTGCAAGCGCGGCACGCAACGCGATCTTTTTCGCTCCTTTTGCACGATTTGTGAGCAATATCAATAAAAATACCGCCGAGAGCATTGCCACCAAACCGCCCCGCGAACCGCTCAGCAACAACGCAACACCCATCAGAGCGATCGCTGTTACATAAAGCAAGATCTTGTCGCGTCTGACGCTGCCGGAGAGCAAAAGGCCGAGCGGCAGAGCGATGCTCATTTCCATGAACGCCGCGAAATTATGACGGCTAACAAACGATCCAAACGGCGATGCTCCGAATCGTTCGTAAATGCCGTAGATCTTGCCGGGGCTCAGGAACGATTGCAGAATTGCATAGAAAGCGAAGGCAAATCCAAAGATAGCGATCACGTTGACCAATTTTGTCAGCCGTTTAGCACTATCAAGACTGGCTAAAACTATAGAAAAGAAAAATCCGAGGGCTAGATAATGAAGCGCGGTCAGCTCCGTTTCGAACGGAGCGGCAGAGATCGTTCGCGAAATGCCGGCGACGCCTCCCGTTTCCGGTATCGAGCCAAACGGAAATATCTGCACAAATCCATAGATCGCCGTCGCGTAGATCGGGACTTGCAATAGGTGTCGGCTGATCTTGAGTTCCCCGCTGCCAAAGCTATCGACAGTCCAGAGAACGAGCATCAGCGTGACGATAAAATAGAACAACGCGATAGTTGGCTGATGCACTGTGCCGTAGAGCATCGTTGCCACGATCAGCGTCGTGCATATGAGGAAGAATATCGTCTTGTGTGCAAACGCCATATGATCAGTTGGTCAATGAGAAATCGTCGTACCAGATCGTGCCGACGATCGGGCAATTATCACCGCAAAATGTGCGAGCCGTTCGGATCGTGACGCCCGTGCAATTCGCAGGCGTCGTAAAGGTAATTTCGACCTCCTGCCAGTCATTTGTTCCGGCCGTGAATGGACGCGATGCTACCATTAGTTTGTCGTCATTGGCATTTACGATCTCCATCTGCGGACCGCCGGCACTCTTGAGTCCTTCGGTCCTGACCCAGAATCGCAGACGGTAATTCTTGTTCGGCTCGACCACGACGGTTTGAAACACATTATAAAGCTCCGCCTTTGCATAACCGCGAAAGCCAAACCGCAGGCTGCGAGAACCGCTGTGTTTGACCGACGAATCGGGAGCAATATCGAGTTTGCCTTCATTTTTCGTGAGTCGCCAGCCGAAAAATGTTTCATCCGGATTGCTTATCGCACTCTCAAAACCGGGGTTGGTTATTGTGTACGGTTCAGATTCGCTGTCGATGCCAACCTGCCGCGCAAACTCTAGCGATTGCGCGAAAAATCGTTTGTCGTAGAGTCCCTGAGCCATTACTTTTGTAATATTGGGATATGCGGCCTTGTCTTCTTCCGAAAGCCGGTTCCAAACACGGACCGAATCTGCTGCACGGCCGCGGGCGGCATAAAACAATGCGAGTTCGGCGTAAACTTCGGGTTGGTCGCCGGCGATCTGTTCGAGCTTGACGGGATCTTTGTCAAAAAAATCCCAGGCGAGCGAAAATGCCTGTTCGCGATATGCGTGGTTGTTTAATGTGGCTCCCTTTAGGGTAGCGAATGCCTCGTCGGTCCGGTTCTGACGCAGGTAGAAATTACCCATTTGCCATTTTACAAAGGCATAGACCGGGGCAATTTGTTCGGCTTTTTTGAAGGCGGTTTCGGCTTCCGGGCCTTGGCCATTTTGTTCGTAGGCACGAGCTAGTTCGATCCACCAGCGGTAATCGCCCGGCGATAGCCGCACTGACTCTTCGAACAAGCCGATCGCCAGTTTACTACGTTCGGGCGTCAGAACATTTTTTGCGATCGACGCCTGGAGCCACGCGGTTCGAGGATCGGTCGGAGCCATTCCTCGAGCGACGGACGCTATATCTTCGGAATTGGAATCCGATGGAGAACCGATATCGGCAAGCATGCTTCCGATCTGCCGTCGCACCCCGATCCAGCCAAACAAAAGCCCGGCAAGCAATGCGATTCCCAGGAAAGCTCTCACCAGCGTCGGTTTGGAATTAATGCGGAAGATATCGTTGGCCATATGTCTGCTATAAGTGCAATTCACATTACCGCCGAAATGAGGGAGTCTCATGCAGCATCGGAGCAGCGGTAAGAGTATTCTGAGGCTTATCTTACATAAACCGCCTCAAGTTTGCATTTTCCGAGTTTCTTTTTTAGCCTTGGCGATATGATCGAGGACAAGAAAAAAAGAGCCGCCGAGATAATCAGACGACTGCGAAAAGCCTACCCCGACGCTCACTGTGCATTAAATCACTCGACTCCGTTTGAACTCCTGATCGCGACAATTCTGTCGGCACAGTGTACGGATATTCGCGTGAATATCGTGACGGCCGACCTGTTTCGAAAATATCGCGGCCCGGCGGATTTTCTCAGCGTTTCGCAACAGGAACTGGAAAAGGACATTCATTCGACCGGATTTTTTCGCAACAAAGCAAAGAATATTCAGGCGGCGTGCCGACGGATCATCGATGTATATAAAGGTGAGATACCAAAGACAATGGACGAGCTTTTGACGCTCGGCGGCGTCGCAAGAAAAACGGCAAATGTAGTGCTTGGCAACGCTTTTGGTATTGCGTCCGGTGTTGTCGTCGACACCCACGTCGGGCGACTGTCACGTCGGCTCGGGCTCACGGAAAATGAGAACGCCGAAAAAGTCGAACGCGACCTCGCCGAGTTAATTCCAAAGAAACACTGGGTCATGTTCCCCCACTGGATGATCTACCACGGCCGCCAGGTCTGCGACGCACGCAAACCGAAATGCGAGATATGCACACTAGCCAACATCTGCCCGTCCAACTCGAAACCCACTTCGCCCTCGCTCTCCCTGTGAAAAACATCTTGACAATCTAGAGCTTTAGATTTAGCATTCTCCAATCAAATATTTCCATAGATTTTGATGTTGTTTTTTTAAGCGGACCCCATGACGCGTCGGTCAATTTGTCCGCCAAAACGGAGAGATTACTCTACCGAACTTCCATATCCTTAATTTTTTTCGTTACTGGTATGTATTCAAATGCACCACTTTTGACGGCCCGGCCATTCCAGATCATCGTACGGATAGTCGCGGACCGAAAATATGCGTGTGTCCGTCATCAAGGAAAGGAGATTCCTCATGTTAATTCCAATCGAAAAACTACAAGAAGCCGAAAAGCGCTTTCAGGAACCAAGTATTTCTCATAGAGATCGGGTAGATAAAGCCAGTTTGTCTCCCGAAGAATCAACCTTAGATGGTCGAACCGTTCCCACTGAACCGGAAGCGAAAGCGTCGATGTCGGTTGAAGAAAATCTAAATGAACGCGCAAAAATGATCGCGTCTTTACGGCTCGAGCCAACCGAGTTTGCATTTGAGCGTGCCATCGGCAATAACGATTCGGTTTACACTAATTTTTGCGACTTCATATTTCTCGCCAAACGAAAGATCGGCCGCATTGTCTTAAAACGGGGAAATGTTATTTTGGGACACGCCACAGGATTTATGGTTTCCGAACGGTTGATGCTGACCAATTGGCACGTGTTCAAGAATATCGACCAAGTCCGGCAGAGCGAGGTCGAGTTCTTTTACGAGTACGACGTAAACGGCAGGCCGAATCGTCCGACAACCTTCGGATTCGCGGTGGATGAATTCTTTCACTCATTTGAAGCTCTCGATTATTGCTTGATCGCCGTCAAACTGCTCGACATTTCCGGAAGCGTTAGTTTGTCATCGATCGGCTATCATTATCTTGATCCCAATCTTGGTAAATTAGGCGAGGAAGGCATCGAGCGGCTGAACATCATTCATCACCCGGGTGGTGACTACCAGCAGATATCGATTCGCGAAAATGAGTTCGACAAGATTCTCGATAATACGATCTGGTATAAAACCGATACCGCTCAAGGCAGCAGCGGAAGCCCGGTGTTTAATGACCAATGGCAGGTTGTCGCTCTCCATCATAGCGGCGTTGCGGCACGAACGGCCGACGGGTTGAACTATGCCGATAAAGACGGTAATCCGGTGTTGCCGGTGGACGGCAAGATCGATGGCTCAAAAGTTAAGTGGGACGCAAACGAAGGCATCCGGATCAGCGTGTTGCTGCGAAACGTTTTAGAAACATTTCCGGATAATGAATATGTCGCCGGTCTCAAGAAACAAAGTATTCCAAATGCCCAGCCTCCGGGCACTAATGTAGCTGTCACTACTGCCCCCGTCGCCAACGCTATGAATAATGATGCCCCAGAACATGAGGAAAAATCAATGGAAAATATTTCTAGTAATGTTCAAATTACATTTCCCGCATCATTGATCGAAAGCAACGGAAATATAACGATCAATATTAACAACCGTTCAGGAGTTGCCGCGTTATCGGCAGAACAGAAACCAGTTGCACCGACTCCGAACGAACTCGCTGATCTATTTGAGATCCAAAGGGTCGACCTTGAAAATTCGTTTGACTACTCTAAATGCGGAGGCTACAAAGCGAATTTCCTGGGTAGCAATTTTAGCGTTCAAATACCAAAGCCTACCGGTGATCTACTAAAATTCGTTGCCAAGCCCAACGGAAATGCCAAATCCGTCCTCGATTATTTCCTTTTCAGCACGATCCACCATTCCGTCCGAAAAATGCCGATCATTAGTGCGATCAATATTGATGGAAATCCCGATCTAAGAAAGGACAAGACTGAGCGCGTCGACGTATGGCTTCGAGACCGCAGACTGGATTACGAAATGCAGCTGAACGACAAATTTTACGCGGGCAGCAACTTTGACCGCGGCCACATGAGCCGCCGTGAAGACGCCAACTATGGCGCCACAGCCGATGAAGCTAGACAAAATGCCGATCTGACCTGTGTTTACACAAACGCCTGTCCACAGGTTCCGGCGTTGAACCGCTCAAACCGAAACGGCCTCTGGGGAAAACTCGAGAAGAAAATACTCGAAAAAGGCGTCGAAAAAGAACCTGGCCAATCCGTAAAGATCACGGTTTTCAACGGCCCGATCTTTAAGGAGAATGACCGCTTTTTCAAGGGCATCCAGATCCCAATGGAGTTTTGGAAGATAATTCTTTGGTTCGGCGAGAACAAGCAACGAAGAGCAACCGGATTCAAATTATCGCAAGCAGATCTTGTCGCCGACATTGACTTTGAAAAGCTAGACTTTGACACCGACGAAGAGTTTCGATCATCACGCTGTAGCATCCAGCTTCTTGAACGTCTGACGGGCCTGGATTTTAATGCGATCAAACAATTTGATTCCTTCACGGGAGTTGATCCCAACGAGTCTGTCACGATCGGCTCCGAAGAAGAGTTGAATGCGGTTGTCGAAGAATCGTTCACGGCGAAACCGGTAGGCTAATCATCATTCGGTCATAAACGCCTCAACTTAACTCTCGGCGGGCAACAAACTTGAATAAGGGTTGCGTTGTCAGCTTGCATTTGCGGGTCATTGACGATCATTTTCATTGTGCCCGCAAATAGTTCTGCGGCTTGTTTGTCTTGAGGCTCGGTGATCTTGTAGTGCATCCACTTCCCTTCGCGGCGTGCGGAAACGAGACCCGCCCGTTTTAGGTAGGCGAGGTGGCGTGAGATCTTTGGATTGTTTGTGCCAAGGGTCTCGGCGAAAAAACAGACGCAAACTTCGCCATCCCGCATCAGGTTGAGCAAACGTAACCTCGTCCGGTCGGAAAGAGCGGCGAAAAATAGTTCGAGATCAAAGGCCTTCCCTGCTTTCATAAAAAAAGTATATCACAGATCATTTATGGCTTGACATAATTGTTGTTCTACCTTAATCTCACAATACATTTATGTTTACACATAATTGATATTATCTCAGGGAGTGAAATTATGAATAACATCAATACATTAAAAGCACATCTCGCGATGAACGTGAAGGACGTCGAGGCGAGTATCGATTTTTACAAGAAAATGCTCGATATCGAACCCAGCAAGGTCCGTACGGGCTATGCCAAATTCGACATCCAAAATCCGCCGCTCAATCTGACGCTGAACCAAAACGCATTTGTAGCAGGCGGAACTTTGTCGCACCTCGGTATACAGGTTGCGACTACTGAGGACGTCCTCGAACTTCGCGATAAATGGACCGAACGCGGCCTGATTCCCCGCGAGGAGATGCAGACAACATGTTGCTACGCGGTTCAGGACAAAGCATGGGTTAGCGACCCGGACGGCAATGAATGGGAAGCGTTTGTTGTTCTTGAGGACAATTTGCCCGAAGGCACTGCAAAAAGTACAGATGCCACATGCTGTGTTCCGACGTTTGTAGGCATCGGCGGAAAAACTCAGGAAGTTGCAACGGCCTGTTGCTGATGGGAGGGCATTGTGATGGGAACTAGCCAACTTTCCAACAAATTTAGCAACAAGACCTGTGCCTTGCGCAGTTCCTGTAAAACTGATTCTGACCGCGAGTTTTTTAGTTCTCTGTTCGAACGCGATTGGGAAGTATTCGTAATCAGAAAAGACCCGGAAACTGGTCTTTTAAGGGGTGTTACGATCTGTTGTGAGGCGGTTTCGTCACGTCAAACGGCGATATGATGTTGACCGGGTGGAGAAAAAGAAAATGAATTGCACGATCGAAAAAATGGTTGATGGCGACTGGAATTCGGTTCGCAATATCTATCTGGAAGGCATCGCTACCGGAAATGCGACGTTCGAAACTGAGGCTCCGGATTGGGATCTGTGGAACAGATCACATTTTACTCACTCGCGTTTGGTGGCTCGAAATGGCGGGAGCATTATCGGTTGGGCAGCCTTGAGTCCTGTTTCCGGACGATGCGTTTATGGCGGCGTAGCAGAAGTTAGTGTCTATGTCGGTGAAAATGGCCGCGGTCATGGCATCGGCAGATCTCTGTTAGTTGCACTCATCAAAAATTCAGAAGAAAACGGCATTTGGACCTTGCAAGCCGGTATTTTCCCCGAGAATACGGCAAGCCGTGAGCTGCATTTACGAAACGGATTTCGTGAGATCGGGTTCCGCGAGCGTATCGGCAAACACCGGGGTATCTGGCGAAATACCATTCTTTTCGAACGCCGCAGTACGACAATTGGCGCAGATCGGTGATGAAACAAAAACTGTCAAAACGGCTTGCCGCCGAGTTTATCGGCACCGCGATGTTGCTCGCGACCGTGGTCGGCTCGGGCATTATGGCCGAGCGGCTCGCGGGCGGCAACGGCGCCGTTGCTTTGCTCGCAAATACGATCGCAACCGGTGCGGCGTTATTTGCATTGATCCTGTCGTTTTCTCAAATTTCGGGGGCACATTTTAATCCGGCCGTCACGATGTGCGAAGCGATAAATAGATCAATAAAACTGCGCGAGACCATCGGTTATGTATTCGCCCAACTCGCCGGTGCAATAACCGGTGTCGCTGCCGCAAACGCGATGTTTGATCTTCCGGTCTTACTTGCATCCACCAAGGTTCGAACCGGCGGTTCGCAATGGTTTAGCGAATTTATTGCGACATTCGGGCTGATCGCGGTGATTATCGCGGTCTCGCGGATCAGATCGCAGTTTGCCGTCCCGGCTGCGGCCGCGGCGTATATTACTGCGGCCTATTGGTTTACAGCATCGACCAGTTTCGCAAACCCGGCAGTGACCGTTGCCCGCAGTTTGACCGACACGTTTGCTGGAATCCGACCGTTGGACGCTCCGGCGTTTATTGCCGCACAGATCGTCGGAGCATTGGCGGCAACCTTTGTGCTTCGCTGGCTATTGGATGAAAAATAGAATGAGAAACAAGAAACGCGTACTAATTCTCTGCACTGGCAACTCGGCTCGAAGCCAAATGGCCGAGGGGTTGTTGCGAAATATTGGGGGCGAACGATTCGAAGTGGAGAGT